>JAABUO010004422.1_pt1 | contig 16566 bp, 30 predicted proteins | sample 5559291 | NCBI WGS metagenome assembly JAABUO01 (sample SAMN10711878, study PRJNA513372) | rock metagenome | isolation source: Antarctica rocks | place: Antarctica: Victoria Land, Finger Mt sud
CCTCATCATCCATGGAGCTACCCTCTCAGCTGCTGACACTGTCAAGGTTTGGCCCCGCTGTCTTCTTCTGCTGCAGTACGATCTTGCAGCTGCTGTGGTGCTTGCCACATCAGATCCTGTGCATCTTTTACACAGCATCATGTCATGTCAGCAGTCCACGCTGATGGCATGTCACTGGGCAGCCTGCGATCTGATGTCATTACAAGATTGAGTGAGAACAGAACTTGCTCATCCTGGCCTTAAACTGTAAAGGGAATGCAGCTGCAGCAGGGTGGCTGCTGGCACTGTCTGAAACGCTCCCTATGTTGTTCACTGTGTTTGTGATTAATGCGGTACGAAAAAACTGGTGTTTGAGCTTGCCGACATCTGTACACACACTTCATTGTAGGTTACACCAAGTGACTGTGGGATGCAGGTAAAACATCTGGAGCGAAAGACTGGGGAAGACATCCCCTATTCTGATGTAGCCAGGTATCTGCAAGACAAGCTGCACAGCCTGCATGGCTCATCCAGCTCAAGCAGACTCACTGCCTCAGGAGTCACTAGCTCAGGCTCCCTACTCAGGGGTCTTGGCTCCCGTCTTGACATGCGCAGCTCCAGCAATGCACATGCTGAAGGTAACAGTGATGATGAAGAGGACCCACGAGCTAGGCGACGGCGAAGATGATCACACTGTATTGTACATGTCGAGGTGCCAGTACAATATAACAAGGACAGTATCTTTTGCTGTGGACTGGAAAATTCCTGGCGTAATGCCTGGAGTCCTTTGTTGATCATGCATTGTGCTGTTCTTTATACATGTATTTCTGCTGTGTTTGTGGGCACTCAGTACAGCAAGATTGTTCTGCTCGGTTCCACAGCTTCTGGGCTCAGGTGCATAGTGTTGTGCAAAAGAAATCCATGTATATCCCCAAGTGACTCTTGCTGTTGCATGCCCGCACAAAGCCACGTCGCCAATGCCAGCATCATGCTGTTATCCACATCGCATGCAAGCAAGACACAATACACATGTAACATGACGTTTGGTCTGTAATCACGATTGCACCTCATACTTGAATTGTGTCAAGAAGCACGTGCGACACCACAAAATACTGCTGACAGGTACAGCCAGACTCTGAAAGTGTATTGGACGAAACAGCAAAACATGACAATGTACCCTCCTAGTAATCCAGTGCTAACACTGCAGGTGCTGGATGACTAGCACAACCACATTACTGCCTCAGTCAGATGGAGTCATTCCTGAGCCAGTAATGCTGTTGAACTCAGCAGCTAGTTGTCTAGAAAGATGGCACCATAGCCGCCCTCGTTCTCAGGCTTGCCTGACGGCCATGTCACACCATGTGTAGGCTTCAATATAGATTGCACCTGCAAAAAAGTTCTTGGATTCAGCCCTGACAGCAGGCATTGCCAGGGCAGGCTTAATATATGCCAGGCAATACAACATGAACACCAGATGGCAATGATGCAAAGCTTGATGCAGACATGAGGATGTGACTTCATCAAGCAGAGCATGAGCTCACCTCTTTCAAGGCTGCAGCATCCTGCTTGGCAGTTTTGTTTTCTACAAGCCCCAAGCCTTCAAGCACGGTCTGCACGTTTGATTGCACCTAAAGCGCAGCAAGACCAATTATGACAGTCCACATTCCCTTCCTCAAAAACCAGTATGGGTGACACGTTCCAGCTGCTTTCTTAGGGCACTAAGCTTGGTTTGCTGCAAAAGAAGTCACAATATTGCATGCAGCTGTAGTTCCTGCAGATGCAGAACTTGCCCAATTGCATGCTTGAATCAGTACAATGCCAGGATGCTTGCCTTGTAAGCAGCAAATGGACATGCAACTCAGCAGCACGCATCACCACAGTTCAGTTCAAGATGCAGGGTTTACACAGGGCCTGCACTGACCTCCTGTATTGAGCCCATGCCTACAAGCTGAGTAGACATGTCACTGTTCTTGACAGCTTCCTGCAGGGCCAAGCGCCGGAGGCTGACGCTCTGCTCCCCACACGCCTTGGCTGCTTTGCGGCAAGCCTCCTTCAGCATCTGTGGAGCTGGATGCCAGTCATATGGGCCCTGTCAGCCATACCTCGTCAACTCAGAATGCAAGACCTCTGTAGCTTTGTCATGCACACTTAGTCATACTGAAAACTGTCCATGCTTGGCCATATGGGCAGCATGGCCTCATGCGCAAATCTGGTTTACGATCACTCGCACACTGATGCACCAGGTTGTGAATCACCTTCAGTACTGAAGCCAGCGTAAACACTGTAACAGCTGTGTGGGCCTGTGCACACGTTACACAAGAGGCACTTTTGATATGGCAGGTATGTCTCATGCATCAACGTAGCGGCAACACCAAATGCTCCTCATGCGCTGCACTTCACACACTGAAAAAACGCAAGCATCCTTTGGAATGGCAAATTGGCACATGTGGCTTGAATGCTACAAGTGACCGAGATAGTGTATGATGATGGACTGAGAAACCAGGGCTTGCCTGGTCAGTCAGCAATCCCATGGACAGAGCAGAGGCATTGATGATGCCCACATTCTTCTCCTTTAGGTATGGGATCATATCAGCCAGAGTCTGGTCATTCAGGGAGTAATGGCAGTAAGACAGCACTGTGTGTACAGTACCCGCTGGTACTCTGCACCCACACCCAAAATTCATCAGAGCTGGCTACTATATTGCACATGTCAATGATTGTTCAGACCGTCCAAATTTCAAGCTCTTGCAAATCCAATCTTGATGTACAAGCGGCCATGTGCTTCTTCACTCTGTTGATGATGACCAGTGGCCCAACACTACTCATACCTCACGCTGGCGCAGTTGCAAGCTGGCTTCGTGAAGCGCATCACAGCACTTTTGTTGCTATACTGCCATGCTCAGTACCTTGCAGCTATTGTGGTGCACTACAAAAAGCATGATTTGGGGCATAATGACAGCTTTGTCAAGCGGCCCATGCCACCACCAACCTCTCGCTGCTGTATGCAATCAGAGGAATGCAATCAGAGGAATGCAGTCAGAAGTAAACAAGTAGACTGAGTGGTGAGCATGAACTCGCCTGTCCAGGATGTAGGGAAAGATCTTGAGTGGAAGTCCAGTGATACCAATGAAACGCACCAGGCCTTGCTCCCTCAGCTTCACCAAGGCAGGCAGCGTCTCATTCACCACCTTCACAGTGCAAAATGCTGCCTCCCAGGTGTACATAGCGGTCAAACGATGAAGGTGTGTTTCTAGACACTATGCAGTGACTACGCAACAGCTGTATGAGGGCATGTTCAGAGCAGCAGGACAAGCCAGTACCAACTTTGGGACTACTGCCTACACGAATTGGCCAATTCCAATCTTGCTGCGAAGCACTTGCTAGACACATGCTTGATGGAGTTGCCAGTATGACGACAAAGCTATAGCAAATGAATGAAGTCCTAGTGCGTCACCTACGAAGCAATCATCGAAACAGGCATGCTCACCTGATCTAGGTCCCCAAACTCAATGTCATGGGTTTGGATGAGGTCGATGTACTCCACTTGTAGTCTCTTCAGGCTGTCATGCACGCTTTGCGTGACAGTGGCAGCGCTGAAGTCAAACTTGGCCTTGTCATAGCGCCCAACCTTGGTGGCAAGAATGACCTGGTCCCTGGGCAGGCCTTTCAGCCCATGACCCATCACCTGAAAATCACATGCAACTGCAGGTGAGCTTCTGCTGTGTAGGAACACATGGTGCTTTCACCGTGAACCTGTCATGCATGTTCAGTGGGAGGCCTTCTTGGGTCTCCCAAAATTGCCACGCTACTCTTTTGGGTGGAGTACTCTTTTCTTTTTTCTTCCTACACTGCAAGTAAAGCACTGTAATGCCACCCATTGCAATACTGTATAAAGTCCTGTGGATGGTCGTGTATTGAGGATCATGCTTTTGTGAGAGCATCTCAACATAGACCAGACATCATGCAAACATATGGTATGCAGGAGCTTGTGCCGTGGCTACTAGAAAGCTCTTGTGGTGCCTCAAATGGGTCTTGCAACAGTATTGTGCAATATGCAAGGAGTTCAGAAAGCGCACTATCTCAGAGCGGGTAACACCATAGTAAGGCGAGGTGTCAAAGAAGTTGATGCCTTGTTTGAAAGCTTCCTTGACAGCTTCTGCTCCTTGCTCATCAGTCAGATCCTGCAACAAACACCCAGATTGCATCTGCCATGGTGCAATCACAGCAACAAAGTTGTGTGACGCAGATGCAAAGCAGTAACGTGTGCGTGCATATTGGTAATGACTGCTGCTAGCATGCACTTCCAGCATGCAACTCATGTTTGAGCTCAAAACGGCGACATAGCTGCATGGCAGCATCCGTCAAGTATATTTAGCACTAATATATGAGATGCAGGACGAACGTCAAACCTGAAACAGGCCACCGAGCGGAGCGCCTCCCATACCCAATACAGTCACTTCCAAGCCGGTCTTGCCCAGCTTCCTCTTTGGAATTGCAACAGTCGGCGACATGTTCGGCAGTGGATTGATATTATAGATTTGAACGTACTTGCGCCCACGTCAACGGCAGTGAAGCAGGCAAGATGTGACGCGTGAAGAGCTGTGCGTTGTGCGATATGTCGCAAACACTCAGCGGCGGCTGGCTGCAACTTATGGATGTCAATACCATACACTGACGATTTTGCACACAGGCAACGTTGAGTATGTACTTCAGGAAGCCTTGGTGCCACCAGCGCTAGGCAGTCCTGTTAGTACTAATAGTGGACTAATATCACGAAATGTTGTAACGCCAGCTAGATATGATGAATTGCTTCGTCTTGTTGGTTTCTCAAAGACGAAGGACAACACTAAAAATTGCTATGGCAATGCATCGCGCATGACTGATGCTGCATTTGTTGGCGCAGGCTATTGACAACACATACACAGCATTACATGGCGCTTATGATGCAGAAACTCGTAAGAGCACAACAATCACAACAGCAGCTGTTGACTCTGCAGGGCAGCTGCCAGCTTTTCGGTCTGCGACATTTCTCGGACGCTGCCGCTGCCCCTGTGAAAGGCAAGAACCAAGGACTGGGCAGTAGCAGAGCGGAAGGCACAGCTCCAAGGTTTTATAAATACGTCGGCGTTGAACCGGCACCCGGTCAGGTGCGCTTGCTGGTGTGGGCATGCCCAGTTGCTCAAAAATGCATCTCAGGCAGCACGACCCTTGTTGCAGGGCAATGGCTGGCAGATCACACTGAATGACCGAGCTCTGAAAACCCCAGCACGTCAGCCACTCATCGTCCCTAGCTACCCTTTAGCTCTTGCAATAGCTGCAGAATGGGAGTGGCAGGTGTGCAGCTATGTTTGGCAAGTGCTTGTCGACCACAGCTATGTCTAGCTCAGCTGCCTGACTGCCTACAGGACAACCGCATCAGACCTTTCACTATGCCACTGATGTCCTTAGCTGCCACTGCAATAGATCAACCCAAACCCAGGCAGAAGGTCACAGATACTATGCTGCAATACCTCGACACAGATGCCATATGCTGTCGAGAAGAACCTGGCAAGCTTGCAAATCATCAAGCAAAGGTAGTTTTACTGTAGCCCTGCAGAGCAGTGCATTCATGCAAGCTGGCAAGCAGTGCAACGGGTTGGCATGCAAATGCACCAGCAGCTTCAAGCAGCTCAAGTCTCCAATAAATCTGTGCCTGTGATGCGTTGTTGCAGATCTATAACCCGGTCCTTGCGTGGGCCAACCAGCAATTCGATGTGAAATTTGCCGTCAGCAACAGCATTTTCGGCGCACATCAGAATGCAGACACCCACCAAGCTGTACGACAGTTTCTACAAGGTAAATACTAAAAATACTCACCAACACATCAAAAGTATTGGTGCCGCAACAATTCATGCCATCTTTGCATAGTACCTATCTGGTACTCAACTCCATTGACCACACAAACCTTGTTATACATAGTCTCTGAGCAGATGGCCGCGTGGGTGCAGACTTGGATGATTGGCATCTGGCGGCCATGGAGAGTCTTGCAAGCTCCTGCAGATCTGTTGTGCTAGCTCTGGCCGTCATGCATGTGAGTACTCCATTGCTTTACATTGCCACATCTTCACAGGTTGCCTGCCAGCACAAATCCAGAGCATGGCGCAAGCTTTTGATGGTGGACCTGAGACATTTCACAGCACTGCATTGTGCAGCTATTGAAATGCTTTACGGAGATTGTGGACATTGGGACAGTGATGAGCTGGATGTCTGCAGGGTCAGCTAGATGTTCAGGCAGCCATCACAGCAGCCAGATTAGAGGAAACATACCAGATGGATGAGTGGGGGCTGGTTGAGGGCGGTCATGACATTGACATTGCTGACATGCAAGTACGTATTGCAGGCCCTGCTGTGTTCTTGCGCCTCTTAAAGCACGCGCAGTGAATTCAGATACGCTGCAGGCGTTGTTGGTGTTGTCTGCTTTCACTACTGACTTTGTTGCCGTTTTGGTACTATGTGAAAGTTGTTGGGCAAATGATTTGTCCTCTGACCTGCTAATGGGACCCAGCCAATTGACCATGTTCACAGCAGCTTCCCATACAAAACAACTGCAAGATGGCCGTGTGCATTTCATTGCTCAGCGAAAATATCTGGCGTGCAAATGAAGACATCTCATGGGTCCAGGAGTGCACCTTTTCGCACACTTGGTCACATCATGGATCTTGCCAGCAAGCGGCATCACCGCTCAAGCCCATGCCTGACTGAACCATGAAAAGGCATAATGGGTGCTAGGCTATTGCTGATTTTTGCGACCCCATATATGGCCACAAGTAATCACTGTAGCTGCATACTTCTACACAGCCTTTGTGTATTGGCTTCTTTAGCTATACAGTAGTTATGGCAGCAGTTGAGGCATACCTTCATTGCAGCTCACCCTTCAGGCGTGTACCAGTAGTACCGGTTGCCGCTGTGGGTCCTAAAATGACTTATGACACAACAGTCATAAACAACAAATCTTGTCTCAAAAAAGTTCCAGGGACGCCTCTATGCCTCAAATCGAGGTCTTGCTTGCCCAACAGCATCCCGAGCCAGCTGATGTCGTCCCAGGCCAGAGCAGGAAAGGAGGTCTCACGAGTTACGTGCTCAGATTCCTGCTGTCGGGGTCACAAATCTCTCGCGCTGACCTGCCGTGACTGCTCTTGCCCTGAACATACTTGAGAACCGGCATCAGCAATCCTGCTAGACCATTCAGCATGCCAGCCATGAACCGCAAGATATTCACGACTGCGTTGCAAACGGCTGCGGTTACCCTGGCATGCATATGTTCTGTTGCTCAGGCACAGACGCCCAATGTGACGGCTCTAAGGTAAGCACACTTCCGACAGAATGCGCGTATAATGTCCATAGAAATTCCATGCATGCATCCCATTCACGTCGTAATTGGATCCACCCCGAAGATCACTACATGTGCCTGCCCAGGCAGCGCATGCGTGCATGGCCTGAACAGTCGCACCTACCGGCTGGAATGAGCCGGCTTCGGTAGTTTCACATATTATCATGGCTACCGCACAGCTTGTGATGAGGTCACGTCAACAGGTTGATTGCTGCACGTGCAGAGCTGCAGGAACAAATTACAGTGACCCTTTGTCAGCACCTTTGCAAAGCCCGCCAGGCATGTGCACTGCAGCAAAGGGCACACCAGCGACCGTTACACTGCAGGCAAACTCGTCGACTGCGCACTGGTGAGTCACCATGATGGCTGAAATGGCCACTGTACAGCTGTGCAATGCAAAGATCTTCATGCCCTGTCTGTATGCTCATTGCTGCTGTAGTGCACCTTAATCATAGCACACACTGATGTCAAAAGGGAGTTTTTGCAGGGGCTACTACTATGCTGGTGCAACTCCCAATCTTGTCATCAACTCTGGGGACACTGTCAACGTGGAGATGGTACATCTCTCCATTTTGCTACCATGCAGTGATCACAAGCACCTCTGCTCACCCAAGCTTGGTGCTTGATCTGCATGTCCCATCTGGAGCATTGTCAGCCGAGGCTGCTGACTGTGCACTTCTGGTGCTGGCCATGCCATGCCTTCATGTCTTTGCAGTGCACACAGCATGGAGGAGATGACTATGACAAAATTGTCAAGGGAGACCCTGGCATTGAAAGCATCTACAATTGGACAAGCTCTGGACCCACAGTGGGTTGGCGTGGCGCCACTGGCAAGGGAGATGGTGTGCATGTCCTTACAGGTTAGCTTTTCAGAATTTCAGGCCTGACCACAAGTATGAGGACGACGAGCACAAGTATATCTTTTGCCCGGCGTCACAATCATACACACGCCTTGCCGAGTCCTTGCGTTTGCTGTCAAAAAATGCAATGCGTATGGCTATGCTCAGTCTCCAGCATTGGTACTGCTGTGTCTGGCCAGAAAGGCCGGAGTTGAATGCGCCTCGTTTGTTGCAGGCCCCATCTATGTCTGTGGTGCAGAGCCGGGGGATGTCATTCAGGTCAGAAAACTGACATGCAACACACCTGAATGGTGGAGTCCAGCAACGTCGACTCATCCTGAAGCCACCGCAGCCGCTGCTGCTTGTAGCATAGTATTCTCTTGCTTGCATCCTGAAGTCTACAGCAACATGGCAACGCTCATGGTATGGTACCTGCATCCCTGTAAGCAACCATCCCATGTGTACACTTTCACAGGTTTCAATCTGAAGCGCAGTCAACAACTCAAACACTGCATTGGCCTTCAGGTGGACATACTTGATCTGGAGCCACGCCCCAACCCTGGTAATGACAACCGCACATATGGCTCCAATGCAGCAGCGTCTTGGGGCTACCAATTCCGTGCTGGCTTCCTCGATGGCCTGAAGCGTGAGATTGTGACCATCTATGAGCTCATACAAGCTGCTAACGGCAAATCCTACGTCGCTATTCCAGACTACCAATTCAAGTGAGCTGTAGCTTGCATTCAGACCACACATTACAGTCTGTGAAATGCTCACTGCTTTCTTGAAGTGACAAGTCTCTGATGGTGTAGTGCCTACTGGGGAGTCTGTCGACGCTGGAGTGGCAGTCCAGTGGCATGTTCGTCGCAGGCCTGCTATACTTCCATTGCTAGTGCATGGCACATTTTGAGCCCTCCAAAGACCACCTACGCTGGCCTGTAGCTGGGCTATCCCTTCAGCCTGATGTGTCATGACTGACAGTAGCCAAGCTCTGCTGCGGCGGGAGTCTCAAAGCAATCACAGACAAGCAAACAGACCGTAGCTACACAACCACAATGCAAACCTGTTCTTGAGTTGTATTCCGCTGAACCATACTCGCAGAGGCCTTGTGATGCTCTGCAGGTATGGGTCGTTTGGCCTGCCTCAGCCAGCAGCATCCTACATTGGGCCTCTCAGCAACTGTACTGACTTTTCTGGCCCCTTGCCTGAGCTGGCTCAAAATCTGGTGTACAACTTCAACAACAGTGGACAGACCTTCAGAAGTACGTGCCGTGTCCGGATGTCTGTGTGTCTGTTGCATGGCAGGACCTGCTTGCATCAAATGACAGATTCTCGGGAGTGCACAGCTGCTTTTTGCAACTGCTCATGGAACCTGACTTCACTCTAGATGTCTGCAGTCTGCATGCATGTTACGTATGATACACAACAGACAGCATACTGTGTTTGGTACAGACTAGACAGCAACCAAACATTGCTCACATTATGCCAGAGCATGGCCTTGGTTCCTGCAGGTATGATTCAGGTGCCGTGCACAGCTGACAACACTCAACAATGGGAGGGACTGTACTACCCAGTAAGCTTCTGCACACATACCCAATATATTGTTGTGGATTGCACTCTGTTCACACTGCTTCTGCAATGCAGTGTCAGCAACAGCCTCTTGTCTGCTTCATACCAATAGTCGGGCTCACGTTTCAGCATGAGACGACATGCTTCTGGCGACAGCGCAGCTGCCTGACATGAATAGTGCTGTTGCTGTGTGCCTTGAATACATTGAACCTTACTTGCGAATGATGCATGATATGCTTGCTGCTACATGCTGCCATTGAACACTGTCTTTGATCTGTTTGTCACAGGCAGCTGCATTTGCTGAGCTGACACTCGATTTGCATATGAATGCAGGGCATGACCACATGCTGCCATTGCCCACTGTATTTGGGCTGCTTTGGCAGGCAGTTGCAAATCCCCCTGCTGACACTCAATTTGGACATGATTGCAGGGCGTCATCACTCAGCACCCAACAGGGACTGAAGACTACAGCATCAGGGGCAAGTTCAAGGTGCCCATCAACTTCCATGTGGGCAGCATGGGACTGGCCCAAGCCACCAATATCACCATTGACTCTGTTGTTCCAATGATGGGAGGTCAGCTCACTCCCTGCATTTGATGGTGTTCATCATTCCCTCCTGCGGGGATGACAACGCATGTTGACAACCCTGTAGGAGCCTCAGCTCAACCCTCCCTTTGCCCTCCCTTCACACTCCCTTTGCCCTCCCTTTACACTCCCTTTGCCCTCCCCAAACCCTCCCTTTACACTCCCTTTGCCCTCCCGAAACCCTCCCTATACATCATGTCCCTGTGCATTTGGTGCTGGGATGTGTTGCTAATGGCATTGGCACAGACTCTGCCTACCATTCTTTGCAGCTGCTGCCGCTGTCCTGCATGCATGCAGTCAAGTGCGTGTCTGTGTATAAGCAAGCAAACAGTCAGAGGCAGCGCCAAACTGTACAATTCAAGTTGGGGCCTGACTTGAGGTTGCATGGGAAATGTTGTTGCCATTGTTTGGCATCTTTATTGGTCACCATGCACGCCAATGTGAGCAGGCTTTGCTGTATGCTATTTGCCAGCAGCAACGCCATGCTGTACACCTGTTGCAGCTGTTGTCTGACGCCGGTCTTCTTCTTGGTACAGGCGGAAATGTTGATGATAGGCGCATGGGTATTGGGGCAACCATGTACTACCCTGTCGCTGTGGAGGGGGGTCTCATCTCCATGGGGGATGCACACACTGCTCAGGGAGACTCTGAATTCGATGGTGAGGCTGCTGTACAGATGATTTTTGTTGTTTTGACCGAATGCAGCTGATTGAGCTTCTGCTGTTGATCTCTTGTGAGCAGTCGTAGACCTGCTGACCTTTTTTTGTATTTGTATTTGTATTTTATTTTTTGTTTATTATATTTGTGTTTGGCAAAAAGCGTAGCAGCTTCCTATGTCATGGCTGGCTGCCTCTGGCCGGGGTGGCCCTGACCTAGACCTGCTCCACTTGTGATGTGCTTGAATGTCACCACAGCTTTTCAGACTTGACCCCTGAGCCTTTGTTGTGTGCTTGAATGTTACCTCAGCGTTTGGGACTTGCCCCTGAGTCCTCTTTGTGAGTGGCCATGCATGAGGCAAGTGTCAGTGCTGACAACTCTGGGCTGTTGCAGGCACTGCTATTGAGACTAACATCAATGGCAAGTTCAAGATCACAGTGCACAAGAAGGCCTCTTTGGAGCCCATGCTCCAGAACTTGGATTTTCCTCTGCTGGAGAATGCAAATGAGTATGTCGTGCATGGCTACACCCTCAAGGTATGACTCACTACCTGCTCCAATCCTAAAAAATCACTTCCTGGTTACCAAGCCTTACCTGAGTATGACTGGTTCATACGCAGCCATGCCAAAGACTAACGTGTCCAGTGATGCGCTCCAGTCTTTCCATGCAGTCCCAGTCATGCTTTTGTTGCACACGAATTGAGTCCTTGGTGACACGACATCAGAGTCTCAGCTTCTTGTGGCATGTTGTAAAACACACACAAGCATGCAGCACATCCTTTGGTCGGAGCAAGCAACTGACATCATTGCGAGCGTGCTCGGGATGTAAGCAGCAGGAATGGTGCTTTGCAGGACTATCTGACACTGCCCGATCCGAGTCAGATCTACAAGATGTCCAGCTTGGACATGGCCTTCACTACTGCCTACAACAGCACCAGAGACTTTGCCATGCGCACCTTCAACCTCACTGAGGACCAAGCCATCACCGCTGTAACTACTGTCATGGATTTTGGGGTAACTCAAGTTGTTGACGGTAAGTCCCCCCTGTGCTCTCATACGGAACCGGACGCACGAGTTTGCTTCAACCACCGTGCCATGACTGTACCTGTTGTTGCGCATAGCAGGGCATGCCATATATCACAAGGGACCACAAGCTAAGGCTACAGCACTCACAGCTTTGCCAACTGCTGTCCATGATGGCAATGGTTACCCCCTTGCAATGCATGTTGCATGCTGACCGGATGTCTGCTGAAGAGTAATGGTGCTGCACAGGCAACTGGGGAGTGCATGTTGTCATCCCCAAGTGGGCCTTCACAAACATCAATGACACCACAACTCCGTATGCTCCAGTCACCATAAGCGGCACCAGCACGCTTCTCAATGCAATTATGCCCCTGATTCAGACTGCTACAGCAGGCTAGTCGCATGCTTTTGGGACTGGCACTTCGTGTCATAGCATGGCATCGGGATTCTGCCTGAAGTTCAAATGAAGCATGCAGCCCAAGAAGACTTGCAGCACAGGCAGCTTCTTTTTTGGGAATGTACACAGCAAGAAAGAATGGTGGCTGCAAGTGGTCCAAAGCCACGTGGAGGCCTGCAGCGCCAATGACAGCTTTGCAAGATCACAGCAGCATGCTTCAAGTATACCAGACCTCCTGTCAAGCAATATAGCTGCATGTGTGCCAGTTGAAATCTTGCTGTCAGTATCTAATTCACGAAATGGGTAGTGAAGTAGTGAAGCTGCTTGAAGTTCAACCAAGTATAGATCGCAGGATGCTTTCCAGGTCTGCTATTCACATGTATACTTAGGTTTGCCCAGGTAGATTTGCAACTCTTGTGGCAAGTAGTGCATATATAGCATGCAAGTGTACCATACCACCAGTATATGCTGCCGCTTGATAACCAGTGTGCAGATGGTTTTTGCACTGATGTGGTTTGTTCCTGCAAAGCTAGCATTGTTGCAGCAGCTCAGCGTTCAACAAGGTCGATGAACTGTAAGCAAAGAAGCATCTACAAGCCAACAGCAATCATAGCAAGCTGCCTGACAACCTGTGCCTGAACAATGCGTACTGCACACCATTATGTTTACACAACGTACTATTTTATGCATTGCTTAAACAGTGAGGCTTTGTACTGCGCTGTCATGGCTCTCGTGACGCACTGTCCAAGCTTCACAAAATTTTCACGAAGAAAACAGTCAACAGGTGCTGTGGCAGTCTCAGGCAAGGTTGCATATGCTTGTGGTAAAACATGAGCTGTGTCACATGCTTGCTGTCTTGGCTAAAAGTGAGCAAGGCTGGTGTGCTCGTGATCTGCACTACTGACCACTGTGTTTATATCAAGCTGCACAACTGTTGTGGCGCTGTAGTCCTGCCAGTAATCCCCTCATGCCTATACCTGTGCAAGTACACATATGTGCATGTCCCACAAGCTGCTCAAGCTTGAGCCCGATGTCAGCTTCAGGGGTGACCTGCTCAGCCTCAGCCATCCTCCTCTCGGGACTGGACAGGCTGAGGGTTCCACATACGGCAGTATGGCTGTTACATGGCGGCTCATATGCTGATGTAATGAGCCTGCTTACTGCCTACTCCAATCATCCCAAACGGGACTGGGTGCTGAACTAAGGCCCTACATCTGCATCACAGTGGCTTGCGCGTGCGCTGAAACAGCTTGTGTGGACCTTCCAGAACAATGTGAACAGTACAAGTGCTTTTGGTTGACGCAAAAGGAATCTGCTAGATGTGCACAGCCGGTGGTTGTATTGCAAAAGACTGAGACAAAGACAGACCTTGCAAGCATGTTTCACCGTATACCTGACCTCAAATGTGAGCTTAAGCGCTAGGAAAAGAAAAGAAAAGAAAAGACTACACCTTTCGGCGTCAATTTAATGAGAAGCCAAGTATTATACCGGGCTGCCCAGGTAAGCGCTAGGATAATATTGGTACATGTCTACACTGTAGTGTACATGATTGCTCTGTTTTGGTTGCCACAGAAGCAAAGAGCAATTCAGGGTGTCAGCCTTCAATTTGGCCTGCAGAGTAATTTTGTAATGAGGCTAAAACTGACATGTCGTGATGTACATATCACGTCGATTGCAGTGACTAAGGTGTCTCAGTCAGCATTGACCTCCTTCTGCTACACTATCCTAAAGCACGCATGCTGGTGCCATAAATTACCACCTGAAAGCAGTTGCCTAACCCCTTTGTTTGTTGAAGCACTGAATTGCTGCATGAGACCAGTTCCCTGTGATGCCAAAAATGCAGCATCGCAGTTTTAGACAGGCTGTATTCCTGATTGTTGACAAGCTGCTCAACAGTTGAGTCCGCCATGACAGACTCTGCAAGGCTGCCATTGATGTTGCCTCTGAATACTTAAAACATTTTTTTGCCCAGCCCAGTGCTTCCAGAACAGGTGTCTAGATCCGTTTCAGGTGACTTCCAGGCTTTGCGCTTCATCCTGTTCTGATATGGTGCTGGTGATACTGCCCCCCTGTATTGGCAGCCATGCCCTGACTAATTCATATGTCCCAAAAGAAAGAGCTGACAAGGGCACAGCTCGAACAGCCCCCACCCTGAAGCCCCTGAAGAACCCCAATATGCCGCCTTCTGCCAGAACACTCTGAATAGTCCTATCAAGGTTGATTTTGGCACCATTCGCCATGCCCACCTGCAACAGTCATATGCATCAGCTGACAAGCAGCACCTTATCAAGTTGCAAGCGCTGCGCATGAGTCATAGGTTTGAGAAATGCAGGCGAGTACCGTGTGTGCATTGCATGAAAGGGAAGCTCACTCGGACATCATGCCTCAGCTTGTGTAGTCACGACATGACAACCACACCATACCATGCAATCTGAGCTGGGGCTCAATTGACATCTGTAGCATAGGCACCAGCAAGGCATCACGAGTTCAAGCAGAGGGCAATAGTGCAGACCTGCAATCGCCTAGAGATAGTTTCCAGAGGGAATGATACAGTCTGTCCAAGGCAGCAGGACACAACACCAGCTGCCACAGCAACACCAACCCCTGGCTTCTCCTTATTGCTCTTGCGCATGTAGGCCTTGGTCAGCAGATCAAACAAACCTGTGGCATCCAACTCCATGCTTGAAATGTATTGACACCGGCTCTGTATACTACTGTATGTTGTGGGTGCCACAAGGCAGGCTAGACTGTGCTGAAGAAATATGTCTGTTGCAACACACTGCAACTAGCTGCAATGCATCAGCGCAAGATTGCGTGACAGAAGACAGACAAGAGGCCACATGATGTTGAAGACAAACCGCTCTGCCAGACTTTCACTCATGGAATAGACAAGAGGACTGCTGAGCCGCTATATATAAATCCATACCATATGTGATGGCTGCCTCAGGTATGATTGCAGCTAGGCTAGAGCCCAGGCCTGTATACAGAACCGCGGGGCCCTCTTTGCTGATGATGCTCCCAAATGCTGCTGTGATGCCCTGGCTGTAGCGGCCAGCCCTGTCACAAGTCACTCGGCTGCGGACCACCTCAATGGGGTGCAGGATGATAGTGCTGGTGGCTCCTGCCAATGCCGCTGATGAGAGGACTGATGCAGGGCCAGACCCCATTCTCGTCCCCAGCCAACCCTGTCAGCAGCACGATGGCTGAATGTTCTCTTGGATTCGCACCATGAGAAGATGATGGCAGCCTAGATTGAGTGATGTTATGCGTGAAGGGCATCAGCTCTATTATGCTGGCTGGTGCGAGAGCAGCATCATGGGGCAATCTCAAGCAGCATTGCTGAGGACATGTGAGTCTTTTGCAGGTTGGACAGAATATGATGCAGACACAGCAGCAGGGCACAGATGGCAACTGATTTGAGCATGTGGATCAGCCTGAGCATGCAAAACCAGGTACAGCGTATCAACAATTGGAGCTTGCAAAATGTGCAGCTGCAACATTACTGCTTGAGGATGATGTCATGCTTGAATGTGATCGCACGCCAGCACTACCTTGTATAGCTCGAATGAGAAGAAGTCAATAGCCTTCTGCGGGCCAGCACGTAGCACATTCAAGCCATTGCCTCTCCACAAGCCAGTCCAGCCCCTGTCTCCTGTTGCTGCTTGAAGAGCTTGTAGAAGGCTGGGTCGATGTGTCAAAACTGCTGTGCCGCAAGCGCTGTGCATCTCAACAGATGATCCTCCTGTCATTGCTTGCAGGCGCAGCAGTTCCAGAGGAGCTGTGGCACTGCGGGATATTGCGCCTGCTGCTGCTCCAGCCACCAGGTGCTGCCATGGAAAGCTCTGCATAAACAGCTTGTTGTGCACCAATCACGGTCAAGATTCCTGAGTGACAGTGAGCACTACTGCCACCCAAACACTGTTCGCATGCAAACGTACTTACTTTGCGGCCGAGAGTCTCCTGTTGCTGGTCTGCATTGAACGCAGTCAACCTGCAGCAACAGGCCAGGCTTTATAATACATAGATGGGGTGTACGAAATAAGGAGTAATTGCCTTGCCTGTCAGCTGCTGTCTTTGACTGTGTTAGTGAAGCAAACGGTACTGCAGTTGCTCTGCTGCCTGCTGGTGCGCTCCTGGCAACGGCTTGC
>JAABUO010004423.1_pt1 | contig 16565 bp, 19 predicted proteins | sample 5559291 | NCBI WGS metagenome assembly JAABUO01 (sample SAMN10711878, study PRJNA513372) | rock metagenome | isolation source: Antarctica rocks | place: Antarctica: Victoria Land, Finger Mt sud
CCACTGGTACCAGTGTTGCGGTCCTGCTTCGTCACCTGTGATGCATTATTTGCTGCATGCCTGGGAGGAAACAGCTGATTCTGCTTCCTCCTCACGATGCAGCATTTCTTGCGCGTTGCTGTCACAGAAACTATATGGACAGACGCAGCTTGCGTTGGGATGTCAAGTGCTAATTGCCTGATGACAGCCATGTGACATCGTGTTACAGGACAAAGGGGCGTCAGGTCATGTGCGTACCATGTAACTGGCCATCTTCCCCTGTGATAGTGTTCAGTTGCTGTCCAATGAGCCATTCACGCTTCAGACCCACATCTAGACCAGTCATGGGTGTCGCAAGCTTGTACTTCATCACCTACACCAGGTAGCAGCGAGCTGTGACTGGCAGACAAGGGGGCTGAGTGGCAGATCAGAAAACATGCAATTCAATGAGCATCTCAGCTGAGATGTACAACTGCATGCTTGTTATTGGCTGTGACTGCAATCCAGCACTGCTGTGCAAAGGGCAGCCTGAACTTCAGTAAAGTTGCGTCAACTCCTGCATGGTTTGAACCCTTGTGTCAATGGATGGCATGTCAGTGCAGCACTAATGTAGTTGAGGCCAAGCTAGGTTGACCAACAGTGCTTCAAACATCATGAAAGGTTCGCAGGATTGAGGGTTTGTAAAGTGTCTAGACTGCTGTGGTTACAGTAGAACTGACCTTCAACAGCTTGTTTGTCTTTTCGCCATCTGGCCCATTCAAGGCCAACACTCTGCCCTGAACACCTCCCCCAATCTCCTTGCCTACTGTGTACTCTGGTGTCAGCTTCAGGCCTTCCCTAGCAAAAAAGTCACTAGGTACTCTGATGACCTGAGCAACGCCACACAAATGTTATGCAAGCTCTGGCAAAGAATGTACTGCTGTGTCCTGCTGTGTCACATGTTGCAAATAGCTAGAACAGCCACGAACATACCGCAGCATCAATGCCCTCAGCCACGTCAATGGTGCCGACTTCTCCAATGGGATGCTCAGGCAAAGGAGCTTCATCTGTGCTCAGGGTTTTCTGAGCTTCATCAAGAAAGTCCTGAACCCCTTCAGCTAGGTCTTGTGCACTACGAATGGGGTCATTAGAGCGGCGGACAGCCTCATCAGTGCTTGACGCGGCTAGGATAGTCAGTCTGCCATGCTTTGACCCGTGTTTGCACGTGCGCCGAGACAAAGCGGTTGCTGTCTGGATCTGTTGATGTCTGAAAGCTGTTTGGGTAAACGGCTGCCTGTTATTATGTGCAGGAAGACTGGTTGTTGTGCCTGTCTGCACGGCGTGCAAACAATAACCTGACATGCCGCCAAGGGCAATTGGCACACGATAAGGCCTTCACGAGCCCGTGCAGCTTCAGCAAAGCCGGTCTCAGTGGTGACAAACGCAACACGTTCAAGAGAGACTGTCTATAAAGAGGTGACAGCTATTGTCAGCGAGCAAGGGGGCGGATTGCGTCTAAAAATACCAGGCAGACGGACAGGACATCCGCTTCCTCCTCGATTTGTACCTCACCTCACCCGAAGTCTACTTCAGTCGTGCTTTTCCACCACATTCGGGATTTGACCGCCTAGTCATGCCAATTCTGGGGACCGCAGGACATCCAGTAGAAGCTGTGCTGCAGGTGCTGCCTGCAGTAACAACATTACGTCTATCCAAGTGTATTTATGCAGCAAATTTACTGTGGCGATCACGTGAGCCATGCATGCAAGAGTTCTGTGATGCAGCCCCTGATGCTCAAATAAAAAGCAAAAGCAAGATAGTAGCAAGGCATGAGCCCTGAAGCCACTCACTCAGACTAGTATGCGTTACTATCAATCCCTGTACAGCCTCAGCCCAGTTAGACTTGGCTCACAGCTCCGTCAAGTGGCAGGCTGAGCAGCCAAGGCATTGCAGGCACAAGCCATGTAGACTGATGTGACAGCACATATGTGCTGCATGCGTGGTCAAAGCCCAAACTTGGGTTGCAGATTGGAACCCCTTACATGACCGGGGAAGGCCGTGGCTATGGTGAGCAGAGCATGAGAGCGGATTAGGTTCATCTGAGCATGCCTACTCTAGGGATGCAAGACATGGCACGGGAGTGCCCAGGGGATGCAACTTGAACATTGGCAAAGTTTGCAAGTGTTTAGCCTTGAAGTACTGTTCTGGGCACAGGTGGCCTCTCAAGCTGACCCCTTGGCACACAGCACACCCTGCCGTGTCTGCTTGAGCAAGCAGGCATGTGGTGGTTGGGATGGTTCAGCGCGCTCCGAAACCAAATTATTGTAGGTCCATAGTCTAAGCATCGACATAAATTTTGGGTCGCGGGCCTAGGCGCGTAAGCAAGGCAATTGTGGGCAAAGCGATCCTGCAATTCATTCAATTGTTGTGACACCAAGCACCGGTTGAACTCATTTCTATGTCACAAGTGACTGGCCGAGCACAGCTGCTGCGGGCGCCAGGCGTATCTCGGACTGGACAAGCACCTTTCAGACGCGTTTGTGCGTCAGCAAGATCACCACATTCAGTTTCACGTGTGAACAGGCGCGCAGCCCTTATCGCTGCCGGCTTGATCTCTACCGTGCAAGCCTTAGCAGCAGAAGAGAAGCCAACCAGCGAAGTGACCTGTCAACAGGCTTGCAGGATGTCCCATCAAACCTGCTGTTTAGTAGTTCCTTTTTAGTAAGTTCTGGCTGATGTGCATGGCAGACATGCTGAATGCACTCAGCACCCTATTGGGGCATTGAGTACCCAGTGAGTATGTGCTTTGCTTATCACAAGACAGGCAAGATTTGCAAAGGCAGATAGATTGGCAGCATGGTGCACTGTCTCCTGTGTCATTGATGCATAGGGCAGACAGTTGGTGCTGCACTTGCAACAGATGTTTCTGCACAAAGCTATTTCATGACAGATGTATTTCATTGCAGATGGACAAGTCATGGAGTGCGCAAGCCAGTCGGCCGTATGACCCATACCTCACGCCCAAGGGCGAAGAGCAGGTATAGGTCATTTGCACAAGCAATCAGCATTGTGAGATCAGTGTGCTTCACTTGACTTGAGTAGCATCAACACAGGCAGGTCTATGAGGTGCGTGCACAACTGCACCGGCCATGTGATTACAGCTTGCATTCCTACCATGCATGCGCAAAATGTCATGAATCTGCTGCAGCAATGGTGCATTGATGACACACCTTGGTTGTCCTCAAAGACTTAGCTGTGCGCAAGATGACACATTGATGCCGTCTTGTCTTGCAGCTCTGAGATGACAAGTTGGCATCGCATCTCACATATGTCCTATGACAGTAAGGTGTGTAAGGCCTTGCTCTTAGACAGTCACTCTTGTCTGCAAAAGTCAGTGCTTGTCTCGCAGGCCAAGGCAGTGGCAGAGCAGTTGAAACAGTTTGACATCAAGAGGGTGTTCATATCGCCGTTCTACAGGTATTTGCTGTGCAGACGCAACATGCCTGTGCCTGCTGTGTTGTTGTGACACCAACAGAAAGTACTGCTTATCTGTCATCTGGCACCACATGTTGTCAGCAGCGGATCTGGCTCAAGCTGAGTCAGCACACAATCTTGGTGTCGTCACAGTCTGGCATACTTGCTGACTCAAACATTCTCAGTTAGGCCTGCATGGCCACAGGCTCACAAGTAACAACAGCAAGGAACGTCTGCAGGCGACAGCAGCCCATGTGTCTGCGCAGTCATCATCATGCTACCATGCTGTTTCAGCTAGCATGCTTTTGCCAACCGCCTTTTTGGCAGGACAGCCCAGCCACTGCATGCAGTACTGACTGTTGCCTTGTCAACAACCTGGCTGGTGTTGAAGATGTGAGATCACATGAGCACACCTTGCTGAAAGGTCTGCACTAACAAACACTTGAGGATGCTGCTATCATGTCTGGGATTCAAGAATCTGCTATACAGGTGTCTGCAGACCACCATGTTTGCTATGGAGGGAGTGAAGGTGCCCCCTGAGAACTGGACCATCTCCTGTGCAGTTTCAGAGGTTTGTGTTCCATACATTGTGTTTGACAATGATTCCAGAGGCAAGCCTTGACGCTGTGAGCTTTCACCCAGCGTCTGAGTTGTCTGGCGTCTGTGCCTTGCTGGCTTGGAAAGCATGATGTCAGCTGATTGTGCTTGCCCAGTGTCAGCTGATTGTGCTTGCCTGTGTATTCACTCATACTGGCGCTGATCATGCTGGTCGATTGACATGTCCGTGCGTCATAGGGGCCACCTAAGACCAGTCGACCTAAATGCATTAGTCATACACAAACACAACAAACTTGTCTGACAAATGTCGTAATGAACTCAAGGTTGGGAGCTGATGTTCCACAAGATATGGGACTGTGTGACAATAAGTATATAGTACATGAGGAATGTCCTGGTACGAAGAGCAATAGGTGGGCAGCAAGCAACACATTGTTGCTCACTTGACAGTGTCCAGTGTGGCATAAAGTGTAGCTGACTGTGAGCAATACGTCACGTGCTGTCAAAGCAGGCAATATAATTTGGTGGAAGGGATCTGGTCAATGCCAATGTAAAGATCGTCGTTCACAAACATAGCAAAACGTCTATGAGGTTGACAGTTGAAATTGCTTTACTCATCCTGCATGTGTCCCTCATCTCGTTTGTATGGTCCCCGAGAGGCTCAGTGCTGCAGTATCATACCAACAAGATGAGGAACACATGCAAGAGGGGCAAATATTTCATTTGCACCTGCCTCATAGTTTTTCTTGCTATATTTGTGCCAAAGTCAGTGATGAAGTATCATACCAACGAGATGACAATCAGATGCAAGAGGGGCAAAGCAACTTCAACTGTGCCTGCCTTCTTGCTATGTTATGAATCATGATCTTTGCATCTGGTGTTGCGTGTTGTATGTGTGGTGTTCTGACATTTCCTTTCAGTCTGCTGGCTGGACAACGTGCACTGCATGGGCAATGCCCAGATATTGGCTTCTGAACTCAGTGACAGATCTTGTTTGATAGGTCTTGTTGCCCTCCCCGCACCCCCCCACCCCATCCCTCCCCCCCATCTGCAGCTGGTTGCATAAGGTCACATGGTTGCTACTCATTAATGAATTGCACAGGTGAAATTGTCAGCTCTGCTCGTCAGTATAACAATTTTAGGTTGATCATTCTCTTTCGAACATTGCTGATGCTTGAAAATTAGGTGTGTTGCTTGTACATGCTTTTCAATTAGTCGAGAATAAGGCGTGGGCACTGCATTCACATGCTAAGACTTGGCTTCAGGTGTCTGTCCGGGCTGACGTATGTGCATTTTTTTGCAGTTTCTGAATCCCTGGATCATGGTGAAGAAGGGCGGAAAGCTGCCACCAGGGCACATCAATGACTGGTTTTGGGAGGACAAGGACATGAAAGACTACATGGCCACGCGCCTCCCTAAAGGTGTAATGTCACATTACTCCCTCATGCATGTACTCAATCGATCCCTCCCTCGCTCATGTACTCACTCACTCACTCACTCACTCACTCACTCACTCACGCACTCACTCACTCACTGACAGGACAAAAACATGAAAGGCACATGGCAACTTCCCTGCCTGTTGGACTCATGACACTACCATAGAGCAAAGTGTCAGTCACAAAGCAGCTGAAGCAAATGCTGCAAAGATGAGCTAGGCCTCTGGCATCGCATACGGCAGTCAAGTCATGTTCACCAGGCCTGTTTCTCTGCTGCAATCACCGCCCCTTTGCCAGCAAGCAGCTGTCAATGCGTTTAATTGCTTTTGCTTATAATTCATGTACATATGTGTATATATATATTTTTTGCTTATATTTTATGTATATATGTGTATATATATTTTTTTGCTTATATTTTGCTTGAGACTTGTCCCTTATCTGGTGTGCTATTCTGGTAAGGAGGCCCCTTGCCTGTTGCATACAGTCAGAGCCATTGCAACCTTGCACATCTTCTGTCAGCAGTGCAGATAAATAGGAAGATATGTATATGCCTTTTGGCGGTCATGATGTGAGCCTCCAGAGACAACAGCGCGGAGTTAATTTTGCAGATGGCTTGGCAGCATGAGAGCTTTCAGCATGAGATGCTGATGTAGAGGATCCACATGATGCTGCATCAGCTCAGCAACTCTCACTCGTGTGCTTGTGCTGCAGAAATTGCTTCACGCGTCAAGTATGGTCAGCAGACATTCCTGCGTTTTCCTGAGAATCTGCTCAATTCAAGAGCCAGATACGCCAAAGCCTTTCAGGTCAGCTTCTTCTCCTCTGATGTCTGCTTGTGTTCTGGATGTCTGCTTGTCTGTCTGTCCACCCGCCTGTGTGTCTGTTTGTCTGTGCGTCCATTTGTCTGTCTCTGTGCCAGCCTGCCTACCTGCTTGTCTGTCTGTCTAACTATGTGTCAGGCAGCCAACATTGCACCACAACAGACTGTGCCACTCTGCATCACATGTCAACACTTTCGAATTAGTAAGCCTTACAGGGATGCACAAGACAGGCTGCTCTGGAGAGACAAGACTTGTCCTGCATGCACCTAGCTCATCATGAGCCGGAAAGCGTTGATATTATTATTTATTATTGTTACTATCACAGCATGTGTGCCTGCGATTGGCATAACTAACTTCTTTGTATGTGCGGACTTATATATATACAGTCTAGGCAGCAGACTCACAACCCGTGCATGCATGTCTTGCAGGACATTGCTGATGAAGCACACCAAGAGCATGTGTTGATGCCGAAAATTGTGGATGCTGTCAACTTGTTGCACATGCTGCTGGCACCCATGAATGACTGAACATCCTTTGCTTGCCTACAGGACATTGCTGATGAAGTAGATGGAGAGAATGTGTTGATAGTCACACATGGAGATGCTGTCAATTCCTCTGTTACAAGGCTGATGCCATGGACCATTGTCTACCCTGTGCTGCATACTGGCTTTACCGTAGCATACCGAGACCAACACCAAGGTATGTTGCGCCATGCTGGAACTGATTGCACAGCCTTCGTGCAATCATATAGGCATGCAAGCATCTTGTGCATGTTGGTGTTGCACTGCAAAGATTCTGATGTGTACACACAGAGAGACAAGCATGCCAGTCTTTGCCAGTCGGGTGAGGAATGGCTCACTGATTCTGGGTGCAAACAACATCAAGTCTTGGCTGTGCAACGCTGATATGCACAATCAGGTGATGCTGACACACACACCCAGTGCCGTGTGCATTGGTGGTGGTTAGAAAGGTTTCCTGTATGACTAGCATCACAGCTGCATACTGTGTGGACGAGCAGGATCACCCTCACTTCACTGTGCACTAATTCTCTCATGCACGCTCACACGCCACTTACTCATTCTCAGGATTTGCGGCTGGCTGGTGGCGTTTTGCATGCTTGCTAGTTTCACCCTTAATGGACAAATACATTAGTACCAACTTTGTGCTGTCACTGCTGAGAAAGTCTTGAAGCAGCATGTTTGCCTGAGTCCTCACTGGAATAGTGCGCCCACGTATCAGCTGATATGCACCTGATACCTGTTGGCTAAGCCCGCACTGTTAGTATTATCATTATTATTATTATCCGTATTATTATCATTGTTGTTGCTCCACTGTTTTTATTGTTATAATTACCAGAATGATGCACCAGCTTGCCTGCAGAGCACTCAGCATCTAGGAGCTAGCACACCATCAACCTCTCAATGCTGAAGTGCTCCAGCAATCAGCGGCTTGACTCTTGCATGGAAAACTAGACAGGAATTGATGCGATTGGTTGGGTCTTTTCTTCTTGATTGGGTACTTTTTCCACCGTTGTTGGTTGGTTTGCAGATGGCACCTGGGGAGGTTGGGTGCTGCAAAGCAGCAGTGGTGAAAGTGGAGTGTGGTGGACAGGCAAGCTAAAGCCAGCCTACCAAGTCTATGAGGGTGCGCTGAATGTGTATGACGGCGCGTATGGAGTGTATAACAGATGGGCCCCTTCCTGGGCTCCGTTTAGGCAACCTGCTGAGGCCCCCAAAGCTGAAGGATCCAAGGCTTGATGAATAATCCAAAGAAACAAATTTAGATTAACACATTTCTGTTGATGTGCAAAACACGCTAGCAATCCTTATGACACAGCACGAGCTGCTTGTTGCCATTACTGCGTGCTCTGTATACACATGCAGGCACACACAAGCTAAGCAGGTTGGCAAAGACCAGCAGACCTCTGCTGACATGTACAGGAGGTCTGATCCAAGATTCATCTGAAGGTTCTGCATGTCTTCTTCTGTCAGTTTCTTGGTGGTCAAAGCAAAGCATTTGCATGAAAGGATAGCATACTGTGAGCAGCATATTCGTAGCAACGCTGCTCACAGCCAGCTTTGCTGGTAGATGTAGAAGATGGTAGACTGCAACGAAGACTCATTGAAGGAATCAGTTGGCCGTTGGTGTCTCTGTGCCAAGATCGTAAGATCCCGTCATCCCCCTGAGGCAGATGACATTGTTGTACGCTGGCAGGATCCAATGGCCGCAAATTCTGTGCTAGGTCATTTCGCCAACTACTGTCGTACAGGCCTTCCAGACTGACTCACAAGGCATCATAGCAGGGCCGTTTGATCTTAAGCATTAGTCACACCCCTTTGCTGGCGTTCCTGATCATGGCAGATCAGATAACGGCAGCGTCCGCTGCGTTCCTGACACTGTGTAGAAAGCGCAATCAGCCTGCAAGGAGCGGTGTCTGAGAGCTGGTTCCACATCGTACCGTTACCAACGTCGGGTCCAGTTTGTATCCGCTCTGCACCAGTACCGGATCATCCTGATTCGGCAGGCCCAACTGCAAACGCCACTGCAGGTGCGAACAGCAGCGCGTCGGACACAAAGCGTGCAACTCACCCAGCAACTCACCTTTGTAGCGGGACATGTCAACATTAGTTCCCAAAGACGTTGTCGAACCGTGTACACATGTGTTAACAACATTATCGCAAATCACCGCGCTGTACCTAGGAGAGCTGTTCAGCTGGGACCATTGATCTGCTCTACCATTGCACGCGTGCATATGCATTTCGTCCGCCATGTACGTTTGATCGACAAGTGCTGCGCGAGATTGACGACGGTGCTTCAGTATGCATGCCGACGAGCGGGTATCTGCAGCTGTCGTGCCAGGTGTGGCATTATGCGATGCCCTTTTTGGGACACCTTGCCTCAATAGTGCGCTGCGTTCGATTGCAGTATGGGAAAAGGCCAGGGAGACGGCCCTGCAATCCCCAACTACATGCTTGAGCCGAACGCCGTTCTGCGGGACGAGAATATTACCTGGCGATTTGGCAAGGTTCCAGACTACACTGCTGCAAATGAAAACTACCAGAAAGGTGAGGTCACCTGAGCTTGCCCCAACCTCATCTGTACACTTGCAGATGCCTAGTGAGTACAGTGAGGTGATTTGCATGCACGGGTCTGATGGGTTGGTTAAAGCCACTTGCTTCCACCCTCATTAGGTGCTTGCATGCAGCAAATAACTAATTTGCTGCGTGCAGGCTTCTGTGAGCTGCGCTTTCTTTGCAGCTGCGCCACATTTGTGCCATCCTGAGCGATCTCACGCACTGAGCATTGCAGCTGGATGCTCTCACTTTATCAAGTTGCAAACCACGTACATAAGCCAGCGAGCTGATCTGAGAGTGTTCTATGCTTTGTCATGCAACCACTTTGGCAGTGTACAGAGCACCCTGTCAGTGACCACATGGGCTCATTGAGAGCTTGTCAACTGCACCGATGCGCATGCGCAGGACCCGATTGCAGCTGCAGCAAGCTTGCATTAGCATGACAAGTTTTAGGCTGCAGCTATAGGCCTTGCACAGATTCCACTGCACACAAGTTCCTGGGTCCTTGTGCTTTTGCACAGAGGATTTTTATGATGCCTGCAGAGAAGTCAGTGGATCATGACGAGGGCTCTCTAGGGTTCCTGGTGAATAACCTAGTCAAGAATTGGGAGAAGGAAGCCTCCTACAAGGTCAAAGGAAGTAAGTATTTGTCTGTAGCATTTGCCTGGTCGCTCGCCTACATCAGGTGCATACTGGTTCACACCATGGCAGCTAGGCCTTTTGATCATCACATGTTGTCTGGAGCCTGCTGCTCAGACATGAGCGCCATATGGCATATGGCATGTATATATGTACATGTAGCATTGTGCGTGTTCATGCAGAGTGCTATGTGGAGCATATGCAGACGCAGCCAACCAGCATGGACCAGGCACCAGTGCTGCTCAACACTGGAACTCTCATTTGTGACATCAAAGCTCAGGCGCTGTTCAAGGCGCGTCATTCAAAGAGTTTACCAACAGTCTACAACAAACTGCCTGCTGCAGGGGAGTGGCGCACCATTGTGCCGGAGAAGTACAGCTTCTCATGCAATGGAGGGGAGGAGTACTCAGTGGATGACATGCTGAGGCTAGGCACTTACAATGCTCTCATTGGAGAGACTGCTTACTACTCCTCCAAGAACACAGGTACAAGCTGCATCATCAGCACCTATTGCAAGAATAAGCAATGTTTGCACACTGGGGAAACAGTGCTTGCAAACTACACCTGAAACAGCCAACTAGCCTTCCTGAAACTCAAAGTTTTACAGAGTGGACATACACACATGTGCGTGACCAATGCAAATGCATGTGCAGTGAGCTATGCACTAGTCAGCTGCTGGCCACAGCCAGGCAGGATTCAGTTGCATGGCAGCTTTGAAGCAACTTGCCATGCAATGCTACGGCAGAGTTGTAGGCAGTGGCGCTGATTGACAACAGATCGTGCAAGCACTGTGCACAAAGATGTAGCTGTGCATTGTTGCATGCACTGCTCACACTGGCTTGAAGCTTGGTACAATTGCTGCTTGCTGTTTTCAGACTTTGAGGAGTCTCACTCAGCATTCAGAGACTCAATGCCAGGAGGTTTCTCATGGGAGGCTACTGAAGTCTTCTCAGGGTGTGTCCCTCTGCAACGGCCTTCCCTGTCCCTTTCACCATTGCCTTATTGCCTTTCGCCACTTGCCTGTTGCCTGCCTTGTTGACTCTTTTGACCATGACCTCACTGCTTGTAGTACTTGCTTTTGGCTACCATGCCCTCCTTCTTGCCTTGCCATACCTGCCCTTTGTCCCTGTGACCGTTGCCTTCCTTTCACACCATGCCTGTTGCTGCCTAGTTACTCCCTTTTCTTTTGGCCCTTCCCCTGCCTTTCCCCTGTGCTGTTCCCGTTCTGCTGTTGCTGCCCATTCTGTCTTTTCTGCTGAATTCAGAAAACACACCAGGCATTGTGATAGTCCTCTGCCTCTGTGCGTTTCCTAGCCATCCTGCTCTGCAAGTCCTTCTGCCTACCTGTCCTGTCCTGTCTTGCCATTCGCTCTTTGCTTCCCATTCCATGTTTCCCTCTGCATACAATCTTGAGTCCCATTCTGCTGCAACTCTTCTCAGCCATCAGCGATGCATCCATAGCCTTACATGTATCACGTATGTCACTGGCCAGACTGCCCCACCCCCTGCAGGCCTCCAGTGGTGACATACAAGTGGAGGCCCTGGGGGAAGATGACAGGCACATTGAGGTGCCACACAGGGCCCCACTCCACCATAGAGGCCCCTGCAACAGGGCAAACCATCCAGCTACATGGCATGGGTGAGTCACCTTGAAATGCTGTTGCTGAGCCTTGCATATGAGATTGTAGCTGCGGGCTGAACAACAGCAGACCCTTGTTTGTCCAAAATTGGATGTTTGTTATGAAACCACCTGCTTGTCACTAATGGTATCATCATGGTGCATCCTGTGAACATCTCTGCTCAGGTTTGCAGTACGCAGCTGCATGACATGTGTCATTCCACTTCATACTCAACTAAGCTGTAATTTGTCATGCTGCCATGTGCCAAGCACATGTGTGACAAAGCTGTATGACAGGGGTCAGATGATGAGGTGTGCATCAGCAAAGTATGTTCTGTGATGTGCTGTCTATCACAGTCAAACCACTCAGCTGGCAGAACAGGCCATGCAAGCTGATGCATCCGTAATGAACAGGACGAAGCATGCAGTTGTGTTAAGTGCATTCTCCTGCCTGTGGGTACCACTTGCATAGCTATGCACAAAGCTATGTTACCGTATACCGCAAGCGTTGTGCTATATTGTGTTGGGCTCAGCTGTTCCGTGCTGTGCTGCTCTGCCTGGGCTTCCCTTCCCTTCCCTTCACCTGCCCTGCCCTGCCCTGCCCTGCCCTGCCCTGCCCTACCCTGCCTGCCCTGCCCTGCCAAGGACATATCCATGGGGGATGTCCTTATGCAGGCATTGCGCATGTCACTGATGAATTCAAGATCACCAAGCTGGAGATCTACTATGACCCAAATGAGATCATGGCTCAGATGGTGGGCTCAAGCGGCGTCTGCCCTGTCATGCATTCCACCAAGCATGAGAGACTATCGCATGGCAAGGACAAGTACGAGGTGCCACTTGAGAATCAGCTGGGAGAGAGCTTGCAGTCCAAGCTGACTGTGTCAGAAGACAATGCAGGAAAGTCTCTGACGTCAGGATCTGGAGCTGCTAAGGGGCAGTTTGACAATGCTGAGGAATGAAGAACATCAACGAGACATAGTATAAGGCAACGTTGCTTTCAATTCAATGATGGAGACTCAAATCCATTGGTAATGTTCAGGGTGCTCACAATTTACTCTACCACATCTTAACTCTTCAACTTTGATAAGGTACAAAAGACTCAACTTCTCTTCACACATTCTGTTTAAAACTGTTCAGCCAGTTTATTGAGCATTTTGCAACACAGAGAAACTGTCACACTGTAATGAGCTCATGTGACTATCTGTACAGTGCGCATGCCAGCACCAGAAGATTCACACTAGTACTGACCCATGATTCAGTGTTGCAGCAAAGTCAACATGACTGATATGGATTGCACCAACTATAGTCACTAAGTCTAGCTAGCTACGTCTACAGTAAAACAGGTCCAGCCTAACTTGAAGATATATCTTTCGAGATCACTCAATGACTGACAGTATATAAGATTTGCTTATTGCTAGCGCTACCTATTGTGACACAGTAGTGCACATTCCATGAAGCTAGTGCAGGTGCTAGACCAGCGGCACGCTTAAAGAATCAGCAGGCACAATCTTTTTTGACCCCGACACCTCCTGTGCTTTGTTGGTGAGGTCAACGACCATCTTGGGCGGAATGCCCATCAACATAGGACAAAGACCTGGCAATAGGTAGACTAGCACATGATTGACCCCAAGGCACAGCAGGCATCCTGCCACAATAGGTGTGACAGGAAATAGCATAAAGCACCAGCAATAGTACGTGCAGAGAAGGTCGTTACTATCGCTTACACAGCCATACGAGTCAGTGCACATGATCCCAAGAAAGACGCACAATGGAGCTGCCACCACACCTACTCCTAAGTACAGAAGGCCGATCAGGGCGCGAATGGGGGCCAAGGACAGCAGAATGAAAGCAGCTATCACTGACAGAGCCGTGAGGGCCAGCGTCCACAGAACAGCACTCTTCAGTCCTGCAAGGCACGCCACTCAGCTTTCACTCAGGCTATAGAAGTTGCGTAGGAACATGACGCACGCAGCGCTTTTCTGGAGTCTTACGCGGGTCGGTGAAGATCTGTGAGTTCTTCTGCGAAGATAGTGCGACTGCAAGGGCCTGTGTTGCGTTAAGGGCTCAGATCTGTGAGCTGGATGTTTTGATCTCGAAGCCCGCCACGAATCTCGGCTGGACAACGGAAACTCTGCTGAGGGAAGTGTTGATAGCAAATTTGCTTTGCAAAAGCGTCTACCAGGCTGATTGCCGCAGTCATGCGTGTGATGCGCAAGAGCGCACGAGTATAACGCCAGTTCCAGTTCCAAAACGTAACGCCAGTTGAGTCATGAGCCATGAGACATGAGCCCTAAACAACCAGGGCCATCATGTCTGCACCCTCAGTCGACCTTCAATCCTAGCACAGGTACTGCATGTATATTGTGCTGCCGCCACTGGCGCCGCATCACAGTTTATAGCAAGTCGCACAATCAAGCAACGTCGAGCAACAGCAGTGAGTGCACTCATGCCACCCAATCAGTCATCTCATCTGCAAGGGCGGCCCGAGAAGTCAGGGCGCTTCCATCAAATTTTGAAGGCAGCAAAACTGGTGTGCTTTCCCCCAGTCAACGACAGCTGCTGTGCTTGAAACGTGCTGGGTCCACCCTTGCGTGCTGCTTCCAGGTAAGGTAAGCCACTGCGGGTGCGAGGCAGAGCAGCTTGTACATTGCTTCAGCACCACCAGGATATCCGTAACCACCCCCGTTACACAGTCATGGAAAGGTCCCTGTTGAACCGGTCCGGCAGTCAGCGCCTGTTTGTCATGCCAGACAGTCTTGAAAGCAAACGTTCGTCTCAAGTCACGTCACATCCGAAGAGTGTATCACTCAAGCGCAGCACCCCCGTTGAAGACAAGGAGAATGTCAACCCAGACACCTTTGAGCTGGCTCAGAATGAAAGCAGACACCGAAGACAGCGGCTTCCACAAATGCAGAGCTTGAACGATGGTTTCAACACACACAAGCCTAACGAGGAGGTCAGTACGCCCCAAGACTGCAAGAGCAGGCCACCTCTCAGGGACATCACTCCTATCTTTCAGAAGGTGAGCGCTAAAGAGCACATCAGCTAGAGGCACAGCTTCGTGCGTTCGAAGAACGTGCGTGTTCGTCAGCTGACACGCTCACAAAAGATCCAAGATCCTGCTGTGGGTGTGGTCCAAACAGTCTCGTTCTCTGACTGTGCAAACAGATTTCTACAGCAGATGTATTCTGGTTTGCACTTCTTTTCTTGAACAAAGTCAATGCTTACCTAGTGCACTGTAGGTGATTAAGAAGACTGTACAGCCTAGCACTCAGAGCAGCTTGCCAGCACCACAGCAGAGTTCAGGCCTACGCAGTATGCGATGAGACAATTTTGGTCAATATGATGCATCACTTGGGAGGTGAGTAAATTATGCAACTTCTGCCAGTACTGCGTACCACCTGATTTAAACTTGTTTGAAGCAAATACGCTGTGTGTGCAGGACTGTGGCAGGACAGCAGCTACAGAGATGCTTTCAAACATGCCCAGACCTATGTGCTGTTGTTTGCTACTGCACTGTTCAGCATTATTGCTGCCAGAAGCATTTATGATTACAGTCTGACACACATGTTGAGACAGCATTCTACCAGATGCAAGTCAGCGCCACAATGCCTAGATCATGCCAATATGGCTACATAAGATTTTTCCATTTTTTGTGCCAGATAGGTGTACTGTCTAAGTTTCATGACTGCAGTTCTTGCCTGCTTTAAAACAGATTTTGTTAGCCTGCTTCTTGCTTTGAATTCGAATGCTTGTAGCAACCATACTCCTACAGTGAAATCAAGTCTGCCAACCATCCTGCCTACGTCCAATACATGCATGCTTATTTAATCACATGCTGGATATTTACATCAGCCGTGATTTATGAAGCACATGTAACTGTCTCAAAAGTGAATGCATTGCAGTCAGACCATTGATGGTTCGTGGCTAATGTATGTGCTATCCCAGCTGCTGGTATGCTAAATTGTGCTTGCCATTTACATGTGCTGAGATACGGAAGAGGTGATGAGATGATGGTAGTCGAAATAGAGGCCAGCAGTGGTGGCCTGTTTGCTGTCAAGAACTGTACATGTCTGGTAAAACAGGGACCGTGTCGAACATACCATCTCATTCATAATACAGACCGTACACCTGCACGCATACAGCATAATAGGTCAGTTGTGTCTGTCCGACCTGTTGTGCCATTTCAGCAGTGTGTGGACTGACTCAATGCATGAGCAACTTGTGGGTGTCAAGATAAGTTTGTGCTTATGGAAAGTATCAGCTTGACTTACTTGGCAAACACAGTATAGCGTTTCATTCTCATACAATTCAGAAGCACTGGAGTCAGAGTGTGTGTCCCATAGACACCTGGAGACCACCCGCATAGCTTGACCTTTTTTTTGCCCCAAAGTCACCTGCAATGACAGCCCATGCATCAAGACTATCCAGAAGCTGCAGCTGCAATGAAATTTGTTCTGGCGTGACCATCTGACCTGGACTACAAGCTTGTGCCTGTCATATCCTAAGGCCTTGATCTTCTCCCTCAAGTCATCTGCCAGCTGCTTTGCATACTGCACAAAATATTTACTGCCATTGAAGCAACAGCACAAGGTTTTGGCAAAGCAAAATCAACGTATGAGCTAACCCAGCTCTGTCTGGCACCTGAGCAGCTTTGACGGGGTCATACTGCTGGCCTTCCATTCTTTCCCGAAGTGCTTGCTTCAAGACTGCTTGTACCTTATGTCGTTTGAATACGTATTGCTGCAGGACATAAGCAACATAAGAGTCTGTGGCAAAACCCAGCAGTGATGATTCCCTGCTGAGAAGGTCAAGGCCACTACAGCTGACCTCTCCGTATCCTTCCGGCTCTGTGATGAATGTGTTCTCGTATGTGATCTGTTTTGGCGCTGCATAAGGTGCAGCAGCTTCTTCCATCCTGATCTGTTCACTCCTGCGGTGTCACAGCCTGAGCTGTGTGCTCCTTGTGCGTCCAAGATAGACTAGG
>JAABUO010004424.1_pt1 | contig 16565 bp, 23 predicted proteins | sample 5559291 | NCBI WGS metagenome assembly JAABUO01 (sample SAMN10711878, study PRJNA513372) | rock metagenome | isolation source: Antarctica rocks | place: Antarctica: Victoria Land, Finger Mt sud
TTGCCACCCTTTGGGGGTGTGAGTGCAAACCTTGTGCGCCTGTTTATCACGGCACCGTTAGGCACAGTCATCCCTTTGGCATATTACAGATGCTATGCAGGTAGCCTGAACCCTTGGAGTGTCTTCCAACTAACAGCAAAGCAAGGAAACAGCCCGGACAGTGTTAGACTTTTGAAGTAGTCCCGGTCCGATCCGGATACCTAAGCTTGAACTCAACACATCTTGTGATACCTTCCACAGTTGGAAGTACCCAGAAAACTTCAGTAGAAAGATTTTGACACCAGGCTTCGGCGTCTAGAAAGTTGTCCAGCGTGCTATTTTTCAAGGCAAGATACGGATAATATAGTTTCGCAGCTGCGCTCAGCGTAGTATTGTCGCCCAGCGTAGAGCCTGGCGCACTAAATCTTGACTCCGAAAGTCAACAGACAGGTCAACAGATCTACATGGCAGGTTTCCTGCGGCAGAGTTGGCGCTCGTTTGCATCAGTGGCCGACAACTCCAGCTGGATTGGTAGTGGCTTGAAGTTTACGTGTACACAATGCGGCAAGTGCTGCACTGGCGGTCGAGAAAGAGTTGTTTGGGTAAACGTAGACGTTGCAAGATTCTTACGTGCTACCGCTTGCTGCAAAGCATTCTTGCTCAAGTCAAAGGGGCTGCATTCAGGTGTCAGAGCAGGAAGCAGGCGCAATTGCAGGTAGCCTAGGCTTGGAAGGCGATGAATTTGCTGATCGGTATCTTCAGGTATGTTTATGCCTACGTTTCGAGACCACCTGCCAAAAGGTGGCGTTGGCTGCGAAAGCTGTGCTGCTGCGGCACTTTGAGGTAGCATAGCCGACTAACAGATGGTAACATGTCAGTGCAGCCTGGCTCTGTGACATCAGCGGGTTCACGGCTGTCTTTGCGCAAAAACACTACAGACACAGCCTGCATTTTCCTGCAAAATGGAAAATGTGCTGTGTACCAGAGCCGGCCCACTCAGGTGACAATCCTGCGACATGGACCACAGCGTTTGCCTGTCAGTAGTATAAGCAAACAAATGGTGACGGGCCTATAGCTCTGTCTTTTATAGAGCTTCAAGCGCCACCAGTGCTCTTCATGTCACCGCACACTTCTGCTGCCCAGTTCAAAAGCTTTTGCGTTGCAGTGTCGGACATACCCCTTCTGGCCTGAGCCTCTGACTTCCCGCCATGACTGGGAAGCAGAAGCACTAAGGTGTGAGGGCATACAGGTCAAAACCTCCCTACCTCATCGACAGCACCGACAGCATCACAATGTGGCTTTGGAGGAATCAGGTGTGGTAAAAGCTAAAGCACTTATGCCTTGCAAGTACCCACACAATTTGTGCTTACTGCTTGCGATTCACAAACACAGCTGTAGATCTTGTGCGTTTGAGCTTGCCATGTCTCAGAGTACAGCCTACGCTTCGACCGCAACACACTGCTGCAGGACACCTCAGGAGTGGTCCTGCAGAGCGCGATCCTCTCAGCAACCAGGAACCAAGTCTTGGTGTGCCAGCTGGCAGTGCTGAGACAGAAGTTCTTGATGCAGCGGTACCAGTGGAATCTATTAAGCGGCAGCTGGTCTTGGAAGAGATCTCAAGAAGTGGCGAAATGGGCGGCACCACATACAGGTGTGTCTGGTTTCTGTATTGATATCCATCATTCTTTACAATTGCTGGCAACAGTCTTGTGATAGCAGTGTTATTGACACTTTGCAGCCTTGCCAACAAACCACATATGCTGCTTCACACATGGCAATCTGTTCTGATGCAGAGCTCAGGAAGCACTGGCATTCATGCCGCATTTGACTGCTGCGGTTGCACTGGGCTGCCGTTTCACAACTGCGTAAACGGCTTTCAGATGCATGCTGGACTGAGTAGTGCACCTATCTGAGTGCTTTAGCTGCTCTTCTGACTCAGTACAACTGCGTTTGGCCCTGTCTTTGTCGTGTATCTGAGCTCAATGCACAATCCATGCTGCTAAATGTTGAATGCTGTGCGCTGCGTGCAGCGACATGGATGAGCTGCTGACTTCAGTTTCACCAGAACTAGTCGATGAGTTTGCGGATGAGTTCTTTGCCAAGCGAGGCCGCAAGATCCTCCATGACAGCAGAAGGTGGAGGGTGCTACACACCTGGATTGGTGACCCAACAGAGCACTTCAGGTATGACATTTACCCCAAAGAGGGCACAATATCACAGCAGCATACCAGATAAGTATTTCATTGCAGGCTTTAACAGAAACCAGTACAGCTGAGTCTATGGCACTGGCCCTGTCAGCGCACACCCCTTGGGTGCAATTTAGTGTCTTGTGTTAGTGCATGTTGGCTCGCAGGACTAGGGTTTCGGCACACCTAGTAGGTACCTGGCAAGAACAATTAGCTGGAACGCCTGTAAATTATTATTATTATTAGTACAGCTGAGTATAGTTTGTTCAGGGACGGCTGAGTATAGTTTGTTCAGGGACGAGCAAGGATGGTATGTAGGGCATGGGCATGGCAGGAACATGCTGCCCAGTCAACTTTGTTGGAGGCTTGTCATGCCTGACAGCATTCTCTTCATCCCCCAGAAGCCTAGCTCCCCCTCCAGTGGTGCCACAGCTTTAACAAATTGTGATCAAATGAATACGAGGCCAAGAGTGCATGAAGCCAATAGCCACCACTGTGTAGATGCACAAGCTGGCACTGGGCTCCGTCGGCCCTCTACACAGCAGCACCTCTGTAGACTGCGTGAACCACATCATGCAGCATATGCATGTTGCGTGGGGCCAAAGTCTGTCATTCCTTGTATCTCAAAATAGCAGAATTTGTTTGCAGGAGCCTAGTGCTGAAGGCATGCCCTGGCTATGCCCAGACAGAGGTGCAGCTCATGAAGCAAGGTGACAGCATGATGGTGCATCATGACAAGCTATGCCAGCCAGCTCACAAGGCCATGTGCCTGGCCTTAGCCCTACAGGCCATGAGTCAGAAGCACATGCACAGCGCAGCCGCCTCTTCCTTGCACAAGCCAGTCAGCGTGCATGATGCGCAAGCTGTGCAACCCAGCACGAACTTAGCAGTTGCGATTGTTGGTGAGCGTTTCAAGGGATGCAAGTCGATGGCAGTCCATGTCCATTGCTGCAGCAAGAGTGCATCGGTAAACAGCATGATTGTCAGCTTGTGATGCTGCTTGCATGTTCACGCATTGCTGTCCTGCTTACATGCTGCATCATGACTGGTTGAGGGATCCCAAACCCAGAATCAGAGTCCCCCTGCTGCTCCGTTGAAAGCTGCAGTCAGCAGTTCTTTCAGGACGCAATGTGTTCATGCACAGCCAGTGTTGGGACTCATTCTCTGGTGCAGCAGAGCATCCAGCTCCTGTCTCAACAGTCAAAGAACGTCCTGTGCCATACCCATTTCTGTACCCTCTGATGACCAATCATAAGACCTGAGTCTGAACCATGCATAGCTAAAATCCTCAAATACAGGTGCTGGTGCATGTGCGTTGCCTATGGCCATCCGCCACCATTTTCCCAAAGCTGCCATTGATGCTGTTGACATTGATGCTGAGGCTCTGGACCTAGCCCAGTGCTTCTTTGAGACGCAAGAAGACGCCCACCTCATGCTGCATAACGAGGATGGAGTCAAGTTCCTGACCAAGCATGGGGTTACATCACAGGTAGGCTACACACGCAGTCTAGGCTTCAGGGTCTAGGGATTAGGGTGGGCTACACACAGTCTAGGGTCACATCACAGGTAGGCTACGGCATCTGCTGCACATCTAAAACAGCTGTTGGCAATCTCATCTGATGTCAAAGCACTGTCCCTGACAGAATCCCAATCACACGAGCTTTGCGTCTTTGCAGCGCCTTCAGCTAGGAAGCTGCATTCTAAATGGAAAATTGTTCATGATTGCAGTCAGGCAATGTGTATACAAGCAGACCCTGAAATGCATTGCCTGGCCAGCTAGCCAGTGCTTTGCTGCCAGAACAGGCGGCCTGCTGCAGTTACAAATACTCACCTAATTGCTCAGAATGGACAGTGGCCTGTGTTGGTAGGATGTACTGTCAACTGCAGTTGGGACTGGTCCGTGTTCATTGCTCTGACTTCGCTATCAACATACACATGGTGCCTTGTGTGCCCAGCTCATTGTAAAGCGCTGCTCGGTGCTTGGTAGTGTGATGCATTTGGATCCAGAAGCAATTGTTGTGAAAGAATATGGCCGTTAGCACCTCGAGAATTGCAGTGCCCATGTGTGCATTCCAGGCGTGACATTGTGCACTGCAGTTTGACGTGATCATGCTGGATGTGGCAGCCCCAGATCCAGCCGGAGATCCTGGCACCCTCAACTCCATTCCTGCTCAATTCCTGAGCCCTGGCTTCGTTCAGGAGGGCTTGTGCAGGCGCCTCAGGTACATGCAGTTTGTTGCATTCAGCTCTCCTCTGGCCTGTCAACCTGGTCAGCATCTGCCAGTGCTATGTTTGTGCATTTTTTGCTGTGTCATCATGCTGTTACACAATTGATGACAGCAAGGATTACTAGTATAGCAGAATGCTTCAGTCTTAAGGCGAGTGTGCATGTTGCATAGGTTTTTGCTCACATTTTGTGCAGTTTTGTCAATTTGCTTCCTGTCTTTGTCGTGTAGAGAGGTCAAGAAAGAAGGCTTTGGTGCTGCAGCCAAGTTTTGCTTGCCCATCTGAGCAGGTTCAACTGTACGGCTTACAACAACCAGCAGGATGTCCTGAGAGTGTCAGCTCAGTGACTCACTCCCAGGGATGAACTGCATGCAGCCAGCAGGAGTTTGAGGCTAAGTTGACTGTACTGATGTTGCATTCTTTGTGTAGGCCAGGAGGTGTCGCAGCCATCAACATCCTGGGTGGCTTGCCAGCACTGAAAGAGGCCATGTTCAAAATTACACCGCATTTCCAGCATCTGCACGCTCTGTGTACCCCAGAAGTGAACGTCCTTTTCGCCCGAGCGGCTTTGGGCGGTGATGCAGACAGCAACAGTGGACGCACCGCACTATGGAGAGTCACTGCTGCCGCTGCAGCTCTGAAACCCCTGCACAGTCTGTGTGACGAGCTGTTGAGTGAACAACTTGAACAGTGGGCAGTGAATGATGAGCTGCATGATGTGCTGAAGCTTGAGTATGGCTATGGGTGGTTTTCAGCTCAGGATCTGATGGAAAAGTGATTGGTTCAAGTCTCAGTTTCAGCCACATGTATAAGCTCGATACATACATGCATATGCATGCATGCTGCTTCGCTAAAGTTGCATGCATTTGGACTACTCTGCGTCACAGCGCTAGCTCGTCCATCCTCAAGTTGGCGAATCTTTGATGTCATCGATCGGCCCGCACGTGCAATCTCGTGCCGTGACCATGACAGCTCGTGACTACTTTGAGCTCTGTTTTTGCTATTTTCCGCAGGGCATTCTTGCAGGCATACTCTCATCTAGTGCAAATTGTCACAGATTGCTCGTGCGGATGAACGAGGATCACTTGCAAAGAACGCTAGTGACTACTTTGAGCTCCGCTGCATGTGTCAGAATCTGATTCATATCAGGGGCAGAAGTTTTGCAGCATGCTCTGCCAGGGTCGCAACCTTGAAATTCCAAGTCATGCATGCCGCGGTTAGATCTGTGCATCAGCGCAAAATTGCAGCTGCAAAGCTGTGCATACCTTACTGTCGATGACACATGGCTGAATATGCATCCAATCAGATTGCCGCTGCTAGCTTGTGGCCAGCACGCGCCACGTTGACGTGTGCCGCTAGCTTATCGGGAGTGTAAATCACGAGGACCACAGATGTTTGGTACCTCCCCACAGCAGGCAACCAACATAAGAGATCACTTCCCGTCAAAACAGTGTGCAAATTCAGCCAGTTGTACATCGCAAACATGGCAGCTTTCGCACTCTCCGCGAAACCTTTTTTGGGAACACAGCTGAAGAAGTCTGTGGTATCTCGCCAGGTAAGATCAACTTTCGATCCCTGTGCAGTGTGCGCACGATCGCAGTCCATTCACAGTCAATGATCGAACATTTCGTTGGCTTACGATGTTCAGATGGTGATCTGCTAGTCTGATGTAACTCATCGACTGTCAGGACTGGTTGCGTCATTCGCATGCCATGGCCATCAGCAGCTCGACTGTGAGCACGGGCGCGTCGGCACTGCTCCACTGTGACATCGTGATTGTCTGTTGCAGACATCCAAGCCAGCTCGGTGTGCAACCCGTCAGATCGTCAGGGCCTCTGGCGATGACTGGTATGGCCCAGACAGGCCAAAGTTCTTGGTAAGATCGTTTCGCAAGCATCTTTCACCGCTGCACGTCCGGCAGAGTCCAACTGGGAGAGATCAATCTGCAGGGACCATTCTCAGAGGGCGTCACTCCAGAGTACCTACAGGGAGAGTTCGCTGGAGGTGAGTTTCTAGCGTACCGGTACCTGCGTTGTCTGCCATCAAGCTCCTCTTTCCTGCATGCGGATTACCGATGTTAACAGGCTCCGTGAACTCTTGCAGACTATGGCTGGGACACAGCCGGTCTGTCAGCTGACCCTCAGACTTTTGCCAGGTATCCAGCACCTCAGAAGACGCACAACCTACCCAATCTCTAATACCTGCATCAGCCTGCGGCATATGGCATGACTTCTTTGTTCACGGTTACAGGTACAGGACTGTGGAGGTGATTCACGCCAGGTGGGCCATGCTTGGTGCCCTCGGAATCTTGCTGCCAGAGATCCTAGAGAAGTACGCAGGCATTGAGTTTGGGGTACGCTGGAATTTGGTCACAAGCATAGCATCATTATGTACACACATTGCTTATGTATTCTTGCTTTGTGCCATCTTTGTTGTTGCATGCTTCAGCATGTCTCAGTACTGATGGTCTGCTGACCATGTGGCACTTGTCAACCCATGTGTGCTGCCCTTGCAGGAGCCTGTGTGGTTCAAGGCTGGTGCCCAGATCTTCACAGGAGAGGGCATCAAGTACCTGGGAGCCTTCACCATCCCTGCCTTCAGCTCCAACATCATCTTGACCCTAGGAGTCGAGGTCAGCACTCCCAGACTAGCCTTGTCCTTTAGGCTGCTGCCTCAGATGGCTCCTATCATGATTATTGCAAGGCGCAACCCTTTCTTCCCCCTGTCTGTATCATTTGCTCTTGCAGGGGTGTTCATGGACTGTAGAACAGACATACACCTGCAAATTCATACTCAGACCCCACACAGTAGGCTTCAATAAGCTGAGCCTGTATTGCCGTGAAACAATGCTATCTTGTGCAGCAAGAAAGCCTCCACAGCATATGCATGCAGCTGACATCCCTTAGGAGGTTGTCCTGCTGCACAAGCTGGCACGGTTTTGCGTCAGTGCAGGCTCAACTGATCATCGTTGGACGGGACCAAACAGATCTTGGTTGCTTGCTTGCTAGATTCTGTTGTTGGGCTTGGCTGAGGCCTACCGTGCAAACGGTGAGGGCCCAGGAGTGGAGGGCCTGGATGACCTGTACCCAGGTGGACCCTTCGACCCCCTCAACCTGGCTGACGACCCAGACACCTTCTCTGAGCTGCGTGTCAAGGAGATCAAGAATGGACGGTGAGCCAACTAGCTGTACCATGCATCGTGTCAGTGCTGCATCACACTGCGTCATGCATTGCTGTGCATCATGCATGCTGTGCATCATAAAAGTGGTACGGTGTATACCTGCATGAAGGTTCCTACCTACCAAGTGATACTAGGGGCTGTCCAGCAGCCTTGAGTCTGGCTGAATGCGTTGATGAATGATTGTTGCTGCAACGTTGTAGCAACAGGCGTTCACAGGACAGTGAACCACAATTGAGGTGCCAGATCCTGCCAAGTACTGCATTGCAAGAGGTACCATGTGATATCTCTGTGCAACAGGCCCCTAATTGGTTTATTGTGGTTGCAGGTTGGCTATGTTCGCCAACTTTGGATTCTTTGTCCAGGTGAGCAAGTGCTTCTGTGATATACACAGATGCTTGAATGTCACATATGCATAACCAGAAGCGATATTTGTGACGGCCCATCTGGTTTTGCCCACCTGAAGAACTGTTTTGTGCTGACATGCTGCTGATGTTGATGACAAGCTCATGGTACCAACATGATGTGCTTGGAAGCTACCTCAATTTGAATGACATATATGTTTTGTATTCTTGTTGGTTCTGCTGTGATGTGATTGCAGGCATTGCTTGTTGATATTGCTTTGATGTATGTGCAGGCTATTGTAACTGGCAAGAGCCCTCTTCAGAACCTGGAGGACCACTTGGCTGAGCCCTTTGTCAACAACGGCTTCTTGCCCTTCACTGCCACCAAGTTTGACCCCTCCGGTTAAGCAGTTTACCCTTCTGTATGTAACACACTTTGTACCACACTGTGACTCTACACAGGACCCATATTACAGGTGTATCATGTATAATCTAGGAGGGCTTTGAGAAGAATATGCGCTTGTACGCAATGGCAAGCTACCATGTAATGATTTGACCCGTCTTCTATGTGCCTGTCAACAAGACTGTCTTTGTGTGATGATCAATGAGGAAGCTTTAATATAAATGCATGTGGCATCTGACGCGATTTACTGTTGTATTGGTAGTTCCAATGCTATGCAGCAAAATCAGCGTGTCGAAGTAGCTGAGCTGTTCACACAGACGATGCCCGTGGCCATGAATGCTATTTATCAACAGATCACTGTATTCTAAACAATGTATGCATTCAGGAATCGACGTGTGTGGCAGATCGTCATGCAACCGCTGGTATTAATTTTTACTATTTGTGATGAGAAACTGCCACAGCAACTTCCCATACGCCCTGCACCTGTCATGGCCCAGACGCAACACATTCAGACAGATAATTCAGAACACACAAAGCAAGGAGGCCAACAGCCACAGAACAAATACTGCATTCAGAGCAAGACACAGACTGGATAAGGATTTTTGCACAACTGCTTTACTACGAGGTCACGTATAGAAGCAGTACCTGTGATGTACACATTTATGGTAATTGACAGTACTTGGAGCAAGCTATGTGAACCCCTCACAGTACATTTGGACAAACATTGGCAAAGCGGGCAGTATCTTATCTGAAACTCGCAAGATGGGGTGCTGCATGCATAGAAATACAAGTAGTTCACTTTCACCTACGGAAGGGTATTATCTAAGAATAGTCATTGCACCTTGCTGAAGGCTGCAACAAAGTTCAGCTGATCAAGTGAGAACCACAGATGTGAGGTAAAGGTCAGCAGCCATCTAGACTGTGCGCACCTTAGAGGCAGCCTCACGAAGTTGAGTCAGCTGCACACCCTTACTGTACTGGTGTACACATGGAGACAAGAAGAAAAAGGAAACACGGTGTATGACAAAATGGCTTGAGTCTATTGGCTGATCAAAAGTTGGCTCCTTCAATATGCAGCCTACACCATGTAAGGTGCCATTGCGCTTGAGTGGTCACCATGAGGGCACTACTGCCGCCTAAGCTATGCTGCCACCTGCCTATGAAAGATCTAGCTGCTGCTCTACAATGCATCCTGCAATTTGCAATCTGGCTATCTGGGCGCTGCTGCTGTCCAAGACTGCGCTGCCGCCCATACGTTGCATCTTCAGCCTTTGTACCGTGGCACAGTACTCAAACCAAACTCTTGCTGTCATAGGTGCTGCTGCTGTCCAAGACTGCGCTGCCACCCGACTTCCTGTATTCTCAGCTTCTGACTCACGGCAGACCCTTGGCCACAACCATGTCTACAGTGTGCAGGATTGACTCAGCAGCAGCAGTATGTCCCAGATCCAACAGGCAGGAGCCAAGAGGGTTCAGGATCTTTGCGTGCTCTGGTGCAAGATTGGCTGGAGGGCTGAGAAATAAACTCTTGGCGTTTGCCCGGCTGCTGCGGGTCACCAGGATGTGCTGCTGCTGCAATGCATCTGCACGTGACACAGACTCGTCCCTTGCTGCTGCACTGCTGTTCAAGCAGGTTGTGAAGGCTTGCTCTGAAGCCCCTGCCATCTGCGTATGACACATCATCTGTCACGTCTGGTTTAAAGACCCACCATTAAACCAATGCTTTGTACTCTGGTGGTCAGATTCATCTGCAGCTTCATGCAGGAATGTAAATGCAGGTGCCTCCACGCTCTTGAACCAGTGCTAGCCATTGCATGCAGAGTGATCCCCAAAATGTGCTGAAGGGGTCAGCAGCAGCATACACAATTGACATTGGCTACTTCTCTACAGTGTACCCCTAGCATGCCAATGGATTAAGAAGGGGAATGGGCAGCAACAGGCAATAGCATAGGAAGGACGGTGGAAGTCCATTCCTGAGTTTGCAGAACAGCATGCGTGACAGCGTAAAAGCCACTGAATTTACTTGAGCGTGGTCCTGCACCCAGCTGATAACAGCATTACTGCAGCCAAGCTGACGCAAAGCAAAGACGCAGGCCCCAATGCTGAGCATGAGGCACTGCTTGCTGTTCGGGAAGCCAGAGCACCCCTGGAGCAAGCAGCACATCCATTGCAGATGCTCAGCAAGGCGAGCTCTCCTGTCCAGGTCGCCCACCAGCAACTGCACTAGTATGTGCTTCCAGTCCATGGCCAAGTAAAGCGCTGAGACATCCCCTGCAGGCACTCATCAGAACAAGCTGACAGCTGAGCCAAGAGCTGACAAGGCACGACTTTTGACTTCAGCAATGAACATGGACTTTGGCTGTAAATACAAGCAATTGATGAAAAGACACAACTAGTTCATGCATGGTTCTGTGCTTAGAAACTACATCCTAGATGTCCTCCATTACCATCATTCATTGTGGGTTTGGATTGAATGTGTCACCACATGCATGGTCTGTGTTGATACACCAGATCATGAGGCACTACACACAGGCAGTGGTTGCATGAGCACATCTACAAGGCATGACTTGCCAGCTATGGTTTGAGGTCGTGGTCATCACACAAGCATACCCGTTGTTGTCCACTGATGTCGATACTCGTCCGCAATAGAGCAGATAAAGTTCTCAGCAGTGGTGTCTGTCGCACTCAAAGGCACAGGATTCATCACAAAGTACCATCTTGAAGCACTGCACTGCTTGGAGATGGTGTCCACTCCCACTGCAAGTCAAGCCATGTGAATCAACTGGCATAAACAGGTTGTCGGCACACAGCCTGCAGCAGCAAAACACAGGTCTCGTAACAACATTACATCACATGTGCTGCACATCATGCGCAGAACCAAGCTGCATGTGACATTGTGCAGAGCGCCTGGCAATACAAGGGACACAATGTTAATGCAGTCACCAGCAAAGGTGTCTGGATCAATGGCATACAGGCAGGAGAAGCATGCAGCCAGAGCTTGAGGTGCAGTTTGCACCTTTAAAAAACAGACTGATATGGTTCAGGATGCATGGAGTACCTTGCCAAAAGCACAGCGCCTGCATATATCTGCTGCAATTGGCATGCGTCGTATCTGGGAACGAAATCAAAAAGCGGAAATGGTGCTCCAGGATAAAAGCTCTTGTCCATGGCCATCAGGCGCGAGCTACAACCATCATGGCCTCCCTGCAAGCACAAGTAGATTTTCAGCAGCAAGATTGAGCGGGAGAAGACTCCATTTGCTTACTGCAACACCTCAATTATTCATGCAACAGTAATGATCAAGGATGACAACTGCATTGTTTGGTATGACTAGAACATCTGACATGCTGCCGGCACCTGAACCCCCTGGCAACAGCCGCTGCACAAAGATGCTCACAAAGCAACTGACTTACCCCGGCAAAAGCTGCTGCTGAAGAGAGGGTGCCCAGAAGCATCTGACAGCTGGAGTTGCACAATGCCCAGGTGGAAGCTCTGAAAGGGTCTTCGTACTGCTCAGGCAGAAGCTGACGGGGAACAACATCTGGTGACAACAACACAGCCAATGCTTCTTGCAAGTCATTTCAGAAATACTGAGCGCCATACCACTCAAAGGTGTCAGTCTCAGGCAGCCTTGCTGCTACTTGGGTCAGTATCGGATCTGCAAATATGCACATGGTGATCATCCAACACACAGCTGAGCACAGCAAGTTGTGGCTTGCAAGGTTGGCATACATCCACAACGTGCAGCTTGTTGCAGAAAGCTGTGCATCGCTGATTGCATAAAGCATTACATGGCACAGACTGCTTGAGAGACTTTGATGTCCTGAACACGAGAATGGATATCATGATTCAAACATGACAGCTTCAAGCAAGGAGACGCTGCATGGACTGCATTTGCAGAGGGCCATTTGCCCCACATCCTTTTGTGCGTGACAGACAATAGCCCACTCACCTTGACAGGCCTCCAGAAATTCTCGAGGTGACTTGACTGACATGGGACTGGTGCTGGCAGTCCGCATGTGCAGCAACTCGACGAGAAAGGAGCCTGCAGATGCTGCCACCCTGATTGTATCCCAGCCATTGTAGTGCAAAATGGTTTCTGGCTCATCTGGGTCGCCATGGTTGCCTGGCTGCATGATGGTTGCCAACATCTGCACAACCTGCACAATCACCCTTGCAAACCTGTCGGGCACCTCTAGATGGGCACACATTACAGCAGGACCCAGCAGGCTCAGCAGGCACACTACCTGCATTAAGATCTTGGCTGCTCTTGCTAGTTGCCGCTGTGAGAACAGCAGGAAGTATACAAAGTTCAGGCGAGCAGACAGGACCTCTTCTTGACAAACAAGTCCCATTGATGCCTGCTGGTCTGCTGCGTTCACAGCATGGCAAAGGTGGAAATCTAATTTTGAGCCCTCCAAGCCTGTAAAAGAACCCACCACTGACTGGCCATACCACAAGCTCAACAAGTGTCCTTGAATGCAAAAACAAGCTTTAAATCTTGTGCCAGAACTGCATGGCCTACCTGAATTCCACAGATGCTTGGTAATGGCAGGACCATAGTCAGGCCATATGAGACTGTTGTCATGCAGCCCTGGAGGCTGCAGTCTTACGGCAGCTGCCACCAGCTGTCTCCAAGTGGGGCCACACCCTGCTGGTGCTGCAGATACACTGCTAGCAGCCCACACTGGATAGCATGCTTGAAGCTGCCCGTGCCACAACCTGCAGTGATTCATTAAGTGAAGATCTTGACATTGTATTACACTTTGCAAGAACAGTTTGCCACTCACTCTTCCTGCATGATCAGCCCCTGTAGGTGCCGACAGGTAGATGACAAGGCGATCATGGACCTAGGGCTCAGGTGTTGCGCAACAGCCTCGAGAGCTTGATCTGGCAAGCTTAGAAGAGACTGCTGGCAGCTGGTAAAGTTTGGTGGCAACTGCTGGCGAGTTTCAGTCTACACAGACGTCAAATTATAAGCACATTGCCAGGTGCAACTTCACAACATGAGCCTGCTCAATCGCTGTCTGTGTGTCCTGCTGAGGGTATGTGACACATAGCAAACTTGCATTTTATGGTAGTACCTTGAACGCTCTCACTAGCAACAAAGCTTCTGCAAGGCTCTTTGACAATCTCCTCTGCACCAAGGAAACCAGTCTTTTGTTAAACATCAACAAAACAGAGCCTTTTACAGGAAGTATGATGCTACACCTCAGCATCTTCAGCGTTATACAATGCTCGGTTCGCGATGAGATTGGAGGGTTGGTGGTTGGGCCTGTTGATTTCAGAGCCTAGGGCTGCCTAGGCACTCTACAGCAACACAACCTGACACCGTGAAGACAACGCGTGGGCGCCTTTTGGCACTCGAACAGTGGACAGCTGCGTAACACGTACCTGGGCCTGCTTGACCGGAAGAGACTGGCGAAAAACCCAGGACGCATATGAACAGCACAACCAGCATGTGGGTGTTGATACAGCGGTCGCTAAAGAGGCAACCACCATGGGGACGCCCGAGCTGCTTTGCCCTGCTCTTTAGCACTAAGTCACCCAACGACACACGTAACGTCTTGTCCGTGCAATCACTTAACAGAAAATAGAAGTGTGCTTGATACAATGCAAGTTGCAAACTATGGTCTGCCGAGGCTTTCTTGTTTGACTCAACCATTTGAATCTGAAGAAGAGCAACGGCACGCTCCACTTGATTTATATATAAACTTCCAATTTGAAAAAGCCGATGACCAAAACAATGTACAAAACTCAGCGTACTTGCTCGACAGCCAGCACATACTGTGCGTACAATAGTATCTCGCACGTCCTCCGTAGATTGCGCAGAAGACTCGCCGCTGCGACCCTGCAGTCAAGGCAGCTTCTTTAGGGTCCGTGGCCACTTGTCGTCAGAGTTACTTTTCTTGAGCATACTGGTCAAGCTGCAATTGTCTACAGCAGAAAGCAGGTGATCACCTGTGTGACGGTTGTGTCTCCGAGATAGACTTCAACAAGTAATCTTTGCAATCAGCCTGCATAAAGCTGTACATGCTGCCTTTTCTTAGTGATCACGAGCTTGTCTCTTGCGTGACGGTAAAGCTTTCAATTGTTGCTTGCAGTGCAGCTTGCAACTGACATAACGGTGACAAGTTGCAGGATCTGCCTGCTGTATAGGAAGAGGAGGACCACCTCTTTGTGGTCAGAAAGCTACCTCAAGATAGAAATCTGGCAGCACCTAAGCAAGTACGTCAGCTGAAGACTATTGTATGTCTCTGTGCACAAGTCCAGTCCTCATAGCTGCACCACTTCTTGACTTCAGTTTGTGCAAGCACAAAGGCTGCAGATCAATTGCAGGTTAGCATCTAATAATGGCAAGCTGGATTATGCAGGCTGTGGTACTGTCAATGCAATGCCTGTCCTGATGTTAAACACTGCTTGCATGATTTTATCGCCTCAAACGCTGCATCTTGCGTTGCCATGGCAGCAAGTCAACCTTGCAACACCTGTCTACAGTTGAAAGCAAATGTTCGGACCCATCTATCTGAAAGGATCTGCCTGCTATGCAGGCAATTTGCTGCAGTTTGAAACATGAGCTTTGACACCACCGCTTTGTGGGAAGAGAGGTACAGCAAGATAAGAAACTTGGCTTTGTCTGAGCAGGTATATGTCATCTGGAGAATATTGCATGTCTCTGTGCACAGGCCCAGTCCCTATGGCTGCACCACTGCTTGACTTCAGCTTGCATACGCACAAAAGCTGCAGATTCATTGCTTATCTGTATCTGTCAATGGCAAATTCGGCTGGAGGATGTGGGCTGTGGTACAGTCAATGACAGCAAGTCAACCTTGTGACACCTGCCTGCAGTTGAAAGCAGATGCCTCCACCCGTCTGTCTCAGAAGCAGAGCGAGAATCGCACAGCTGTTACGGCTGCCACAAAAAATGAGGAAGTCAAGGTGTGTGTTCTGTCTTCAAATCACATGCATATGTGGCCAGCGCAATTGCCCTGTGGCTATGCATCACACAATCGTCAAACATCAATCGCAACTCAAATCTCTTTTATGTCTTGTGCCTTGGCATTGCAGGCATTCAATCACGACTTGAACATGAAAAAGGGTGTGCTGCGACAAGAGAATGAAGAGCTGGAAGAACGTATCGCAGTTGCCACAAAAGATCGCAATCGCCAGCGGGTAAGCATGGTGTCGCAAAACCTTTGCTTGAGCTGAGCACATGGGAGGCAGTATGCATAGAACATAGCTTTTGCTGCAGGACAAGTATACACAAGCGAAGGCAGAAAGAAAAAAGCTGGACAGTGACCTTGAGCATGCCAGAGGTCTTCCTCTCGTTAAGGCATGTAGCGCCTGCAATTTTGCTTGACAAACAAACTTTTTATGGCAGAGGTTGACACCAGCGTTGCAACTTTCTGTGTATACTCTGTCGCCCAGCGTCGCCACATGGGAAATTATGCCAAGCTTGACATCTACAGGACCATGTAGCTATGATGGCTTGAGACGCTGGCCCAGACAGTGTTGTGCCACATGCATTGAGCACTTGGTCAAGTACACATGTTTGAAGCTCATTAGAATTGTCAACTCAGTAGTTCAATTTACATGACCCGTGCGCAATGTGTATACAGAAGGAGAAGGAAGCCAGGCGGGCTACCATACGCAATCTAGATGACAAAAAATATTACAGATGACAAAGTATATACTTGCCATGCGTGGAGATGCCCAAAACCGTCGATCATCGCCTGGCATGACTGGAGCAAAGTTTTCGAAAAAAGTGATTGTGTTGCCTGTCACAAACCTCTAGCTTTCTGCACAGCTGTGCAAGCTGTATGTGTAAGCCAGTCCTAGCAACAGCTGACTGAGGCACTGTCATACCGTACATTTTCCTGCAGCCCTTTGTTGGACCAAATGTCAACACCCATGCTGTCTTGCAAGGAGTCATGCACATGAATTCAAACCAGCTGATGTTAGTCAGGCCAGGAGGCAGGAAGTCTTTCTGTAAGCGCATCTTATCATGCAGCATCCCAACCTGTCTCTGCTTTTTCTTAGCTTTGTAGCCTTTGTTCAGCAAGAGAGCTGCTGGCACAGTCAGCGTTTTGCAGCGAAGTCAAGGGGCAAGGGGAGGGCCAAACTTTGACACTTTCTTTGGAGCTGGCAAGTAAACTGCTGTATTGTGCATATGCAAGTTACTTCACTGAAAACAAAGGCTTGCTGACTGAGGCTCTCCTTCTGTCAAAGGAAAGCTGGCTTAGGCAGCA
>JAABUO010004425.1_pt1 | contig 16563 bp, 16 predicted proteins | sample 5559291 | NCBI WGS metagenome assembly JAABUO01 (sample SAMN10711878, study PRJNA513372) | rock metagenome | isolation source: Antarctica rocks | place: Antarctica: Victoria Land, Finger Mt sud
AGCGCCTGGATGCGCTCATGGAGCTGCTGTTTGCGCACCTGGGCCGCCGCGTGGCCGCCGGGCAGCTGGGCGCCGCGTGGGGCACCGCGCTGGGCGCGTTCGAGGCGCACCTGCTGGCGGTGCCGCGTTCCAAGTTCACGCAGTACGCGCTCTGGTTCCTGGCCGACAAGGCGCGCCCGCCCTGCGCCGCCGCGCCTCCGCCCTTTCTTCCTCGTTGTGGGGGTATGGGGGAGGGCGATGCCCAGGTTCTCAGTGATTCTAGCTCCACACCGCGGCATCATGTCTTGCTATGGCTGTACTTCCCCAGCTCGGCCGGGGAGCGGCTTCTCTGATCGAGAATGGGGGTTGCTGCAAGGGCTGCTGAGGGGGCGTGATTGAGTGAGAGCATCGCAGCCTAAAAACACTAGTCGCAAGGAAGCATGCTTAGCAAGAACGAGCCGCAGGGTGGCCTGACCCGCTGCCCCGCCCCTGACAAGCGACCTTGCCCATGTGCAGGACCCCGCGCGCTGCAGCGCCGCGTTTGCAGACCTGCTGCTGGGCCACGTGGCGGACGCGCGCGGCGCGCCCATCGCGCGCTCCGCGGCCGCCGCGTACCTGGCGTCGTTCCTGGCGCGCGCGGCGTTCGTGCCGGACGGCGTGCTCATCGGCGCGCTGGAGCGCCTGGCGCGCTGGTGCCTGGGCTACTGCCGGGAGCAGGTGCGGCGCGGGTTAGGGCTAAGATATTGGGTTCAGGGATAAGACTGGAGCGCCTGGCACTCTGGCGCCTGGGTAAGTGCCGGGAGCAGGCGCGGCGCGCCGCTCGTTGCGCGCGCTTGGGCGCAGCCGTCGCTCGGGAGGCAGGGGGCGCCGGGCTCGGCCTCACTGTCAAAGCGCTGCCTGCTTGCCTTGCAGCGCGTGTGGAGGGTGCAGCCATGCGCCTCCTGCCACGGGCGCGCGTGAGCGCGGCTGCGCTGCGCAGGACGCGCAGCGCGCGGCGGGCGCGCGCGCGGTCGGACCGCTGCTGGGCGGCGGCATGGACAGCATCGGCGTGGCGGCGGGCGGCCTGGCGGCCGGCGCTGTGCGGCACATGGTGCGCTGGGGTGCTTTGCCGGCACCATTAAAATAGGTTTTGGGTAGGGCCGGTGCTGTGCGGCCACATGCGCCGGGCCTGCGGCACAACCGGCACCATGAGTGTAGGGCAGGGCCGGCGCTGTGCGGAATCTGGTGCGCCGCCGCCGTCCCGCCATGCCCTCCGCTGGGTGCGGCGCTGCTCGTGCTTCGCGCACCTGGTGCACATGCACCTGTCCGGCCCACTGTCCGAGCCGTCCTTGGGCGGGCCTGGGGGTGTACGTGGCAGGTGTCCCAGTAGGGTCGTTGCTGCATGCACAGTGCTCCCGTGCGAGCCATGCAGTGCACAGAGCATCACAGGTCGCTGTTCCCAAGAACTGACAGTGTAGAGGACGCGAAAGCGCTGATGCACTATTGCGCATGGACCTGTGCGGCCCACTGCCCGAGCCGTCCGTGGGCGGGTGTGTGTTTGTGGGCCGCACAGGGCCATGTGCACTATATGCATGGCGTTATTGCGTCATCTGCATGGTTAGCGCTTGCAATCGGCGACCTGTGGTGCTTTGCAGCAATGCATGGCTCACACGGGAGCACTGAGCATGCAGCAGAGCACCTCCTGAGACAGCCCAGCCGCAAGCGGGGCGTGTGCTGTGCTGGCGAGCCTGCGCAGCAGACCATTTTGCTCCTCAAGTACAGCGCAGCTCTTCACAAGCAGGCGCACGCGTAGCCTGGGCCCCCAAGCCTTGCCACATGACTGCAGCCTTCTGGCGAGTCCGAAGTAAGGTTGCGCGCAGGCAGACAAGTAGGCTTGCGCACAGGCAGTTCAGTAGGGCTGCGCGCAGGCGGCCAAGTAGGGCTGCGCGCAGGCGGCCCAGCGGGCGCGCCGCGCGCAGGTGTTCTACGCGGCGACGCAGGCGCTGCTGTACGTGCTGTGCTACCGGCTGCCGCACATCATGGAGCTGAGCCACGCGTGCGGGGCACCTGCCGCGGTCGGCCCCGCGGCGCGGCCGGGCGCGCCCGCCGGCGGCGCCGGCGCGCCCGCGCCCGCCGCAGCGGCCGGGCCGGCGGACGTGCGCGCGCTGCGGCAGCTGCTGCGTGCCGTCATGCCCGAGCTGCTCGGCCACAGGTGCTGCCCGGGGCGGGCTCGCGGCCCGGCCTGCGAGCGTGTCGGCTGCGGCGCTTATGACCTCGCTATCCCCGGCCCTTGTCGCTGGCACCGGACATGTCGGCGCGCCAACGGGGCATGCTTGGCAGTGCCGCTGGCTTGCGTGCGCGTGGTGTGCGTGCACGACTCCTGACTTACGGCACCAGGCTGCCCCGTGCTGCAAAATATAAAACATAGTACAGTTGGAGCTCGGCCGACGGGCGCTCCCCGTCTTGGGCCCAGGCTCGCGCCGCTGGCCGTCTGCCTGCCGACGGTGGTGGCGGAGTTTGGACGCCTGGCGCGGCGCTGGCGGCTGGCGGACGGCTCGCCGCCCGCGCCGGCGGCCGGCGGCGGCGCCGGGCCGGCGGCGGGCGGCCTGCGGCCGCTGGAGATGTTCTTCCCGTTCGACCCGTACCTGCTGCGCCGCTCCGCCGGCGTGCTGGACCTCAAGTGCGGCGCTGCGCCTCCCGCCGGCCGTGCTGCTCGCAGCCTGTGCCTGCTACCGCGCTGCCCGGTGGGCGCTGCGCGAGCCTGCTCGTGCCTGCTTCCACTCCACATCATTCCGTCTCCTAAACTGCTGTTCTACATAGCTCTGCAGCACGCGCGCTGGCACTGCGAGTCGGGTGGCTGACGCGCCGTGGGCGGGCAGGCGGACGTACGTGCGCTGGCGGGCGGGCCAGCCGCTGGCAGCGGTGGCCGGCGCGAGCGACGACGAGCTCGACGGCGCCGACGCCGTCCTGGGCGGGTCGGGCTCGGGTGCGAGCCTGTGGGCGCGCCTGCTTCCTTTGTCTGCCCAGGGGCAGCCTGGGGCTGCCCTGCGCCTTGCTGTCTGCCTGTCACGTTTCTGGTCCCAACTATCCAAAACATGACTGCACTCGGTGCTCACCTGGCCGCCTCCTGGTAGAAAGACAAGAGGCGGTGTGAGGGGCAGCAGAGGAGCGCGGCGGATGGGTGTGCATGCAACAGTGGTGCCACGCTTGTGGCGTCACCCGCAGAGGGCGCGCAAGCCCTCTGCGCTGTGGGAGTCACTCAGCCGCGCAAGGCGCGCAGACGAGGAGGATGCTGTGGTTGACGACGCGGACAGCGGCGACGATGCGGCCTCCTCGTCCTCGCTGTCCGATGCCGAGAGCGACGGCGGCGCGGCCAGCCCGGCGCCGGGCACGTCCCTGGACGGCGGCTCCGACCTGGACGAGCTGCCAGCGCTCGGGCGGCCGGCGCGCGGCGGGGCTGGCGCGGCGGCGGCGGCGGGCGGCGCGCCCGGCGGCCCTGGCCGGCCGCCGAGCGGGCAGCGGCAGGGCTGGTGGGCGCTCGCACCTGTCGGCGGCCGCCGGGCCGCGCCGGCCGCGGCCGCGGCGCCCGGCTCCCGCAAGCGGGAGGCCTCCGGCACGCCCGGCAGCGACCAGGGTGCGCCAATCGCCCATGAAGGTTGGTGTTGCCCCGAGCAATTGAGAGGCGGGAATGATGTACGCGTCGCGAGCGTGGACAGTGACATTACGTGGCTGAGAATTCCACAGTCTGAGAACTCGGCGACTGACATGACAGCACCGATGTGCTGCGTCGCGCCGAGCTTGGTGTCTTCATGCCGTGCTTGGCGAAGCCGGTCACCTGACCGGTCAGGTGACGTGAGCGTCTCCTGGGCCGTAAGATGGCATGGCTGGCGCGGCAGGCTCGGCGTACCTGCATGGCTCGTCGTATGAGACGGGCGGCACTGGCACGCCGCCGCTGGGCGTGTCGCCGGGCGCGGGCGCGCCCATGTCGTGGACGCCGCACCTGGAGGCCGCAACACTGCTGCGCGCACGGCACCCCCGGCTGCTGCGCGCCATCACAACGCATGACTGACAGGGGGCAGCTCGTGCTGCCGCGGACGCCGCATGTGAAGGCCGCGACGCTGCTGTATGCGTGGCAGCACCGGCCGCTGCGCGCCATAGCTCCGCATGACCGGGGGTGAGGAGGGTTAGAGGGAGGAGAGCCTTTTCATGGGTGCCTGCAGTGGCGTGTGCAGTGATGCTGACCATGCTGTTGCCAACCTGCTAGCTGTCAAGCTTAGAGAACATGTCCGCATTTAGTTGAGAGCCCTGCTGAGCACTGGCGAGACACAAGCGCTGCACAAGCACGCTGCAGCCTGAGACACCCCTGATGTTTATATTATTAATGCAAACATAGGCAGGGCTCGCGTCGTTGATTCAAGCTAGTGGCTGTGGCCCTGCAGGTTTTATTAGAGTGCATGCGACTGGGGCGCTGCATCCCTGCTCGCTGGCCTGTACGCCTGGCATGCAAAGCTGCATGCAAAGCCGCATAATGCGCTGTATGGTGTGTCATGTATATGAAACAGGTCAATCGAGCCTTACTGGAGCTTTGCTGATGGTAGGCCTGTGAGTACACTGGATGCCATCAAAGTGGCTCCGACATTGACATCCAGTGCCAGTCGGAAATCTAGATGGCACTGGGCCATGGCCGCAAACTCTTCCCTTTTCATAAAGCCACTTTGCCTCTAAAGTCAGTAGCTTGTAGTGGGGTCAGTACAACAACGCTCCAGCATACAACTGTGAGTTGCGACTCGAGTGCATCTGACAACGCCCTGGCTGCACGTCTGTGATTGCGGCTCAAGTGCTTCAGCGGGCTCCAGCTTCAATCAATCAGCCAGACATGGGTCGTTGAGCTGTTCGCGCTCGCTTGAGGACGCCGGAGGCACAGGGTGCTGCGCTCTATGAACGCAGTGGACGCCAAGGACCGGCAGGCCTTTGCTGAGCTGCAGCAGAGGGTGATCGAGCACACGACAAAGCTGAAACACGTGCGGCCCGCGGGCTGCTGTCGCTGCTGCGCACCGCCGTCTGTCCCTTAACAGCGCGCCTGCGCGGCGCGCAGTTGCAGCAGCAAGCCACGGCCCTGATCTCGACCGGCCGGCGCGCGTCGCTCACCGCCAAGGAGCTGTCCGCGTTGCCGGACGGCACCCACACCTACCAGTCTGTCGGCAGAGCGTGCGTGCGCCCTGGCCCTCCTGCTTGGCTGCCTGGCAGCGGCATGCGCGCGCCGTAGCTCCCACTCCGGCCGGCGTCCCGGCCAGGTACTTCCTGCAGCCGCGGAGCAAGATCCTGGAGGAGCTGACGGACCGGGAGCGAACGTGCACGACAGAGCTGGAGCGCCTCAAGGGCAGCCGCGCGGCGCTGGAGAAGGGCGCCGGCGCGGCCGAGGGCGAGCTGCGCGAGCTGCTGCAGTCCTCGCCGGCGCTTGCGCGCGCGCTGTCCAAGCAGTGACGCTGGCCGCGCGGGAGCACGGGAGAGGACGTCATTGCAGGACGTTGCAGGACGTTGCAGGTGTAGGCGCGCTGTTCGCGGCGCGGGCTTGCAGCAGCAGCGGGGAGGCTCGCCCGAACTGCGATGGGTCCCCGCCGAGCGCTCGCGGCGGCTAGGACAAGCAGTGACATGGAGGCATGCATGGGCAGCAGCCGTGCCGTCCACGCGTGCCGGGTGTGAAAAGGCCAGCTTGCAGAGAGGTTAGCGTGTACTATCAGGCTCTTATCGACTAGGCCTGCTGCCAAACATCCGTGCATGATGTGGTAGGCGCTCAGTGAACGATATGGTACGCGTGCGCCCGGCCCCTGGTCCGTGTGCAGGACATGCGCACCTCCATGTGCAGGGAGTGCGCATGCTTGCTTCTACTGCGCATGTTTGGTGTGACAGCGCGCGCATGCTGGGCCCTGGCCAGGACAGGCCCGGACGTGCCTGTCTGAGCGCCGCCGAGAGAGGTTGTCATTGTCTCCGTTGCTGCGAGTGGCGCTGGGCCGCTGGGCCCTGGGCAGGACAGGGTGGAGTGCTGCTTGGGCGCATGCGTGTGTCGCGCATGCCACCGCATCGTCGGAATCATTGTGTCCTTGAGCTAGGGTGTGTGTGGTAGGGTGCGAGCGAGCGCGCTTGCACGGTCTGCAACACAGCGCTGAGCCAGGTTCGTGCACAATGCCAGGTGAGATGCTAGAATGGTATCAGGTCTGAGCTTGACACATGGCACCTGCGCTTGGGCAACTTTTTGAAAAGCTCTAACACCGCCGCTTACACGCCGAGCGAGCCCTGCCTGGCTACCCCAGATATTTCCGCACACAGCGCGCTTGATCGCAGCTGACCACAGTGCAATGCTGGCATGCCCCCACAGCGCCCGGTCACACCCCCAAAAAACTGCGCACGTCGTTGCGCCCTGCCCCAGAAGGCACGCAGCCTGACGCCGGGCGCGCATGAGCAGGGGCAAGACGTCCGCGCAGCCGCGATCCGGACGCCCGCCTGCGCGCATCCGCAGCCCCGCGCGAGCACAGGCCGCCAGCGTGGCCCCGCGCGCACTCCAGCAGGTGCGCACACCACGCGACCCGCCTCTGGATGAGGCCAGCGCGCCGCGGACAGCACCCGCCGCGCCCACGCACCCGCTCTGCCCGGGCAAGCGCCGCCCGCAGCGCTCGCGGGCAGGCCACCCGCCCCAGGTGCGCCCGGCCCAGAAACCGCCTCATACGCAGACGCGCTAGTAGGCGGGCGGCGGCGCGTACGCCGGCTCGGCCGCAAAGGCGGGCGCGGGCGCGGCCGCCGGCGCGGGCGCCGGCGCGGCGTCCCAGTCGCCGCCGGCAGCGGCGGCCGGCGCGGGCGCGGGCGCGGCGTCCCACTCGCCGCCGCCGCCGCCGCCGCCGCCGCCGCCGCCGCCGCCGCCGCCGCCGCCGCCGCCGCCGCCGCCGCCGGCCGCGGCGGCCGCCTCGGCCGGGAAGGACGTCGGCGGCGCGGCGGTGTCCCACTCGGCGTCGGCGGCCACGCCCTGCGGCGCGGGCAGGCCGGCGGCGCCGCCGTAGCCGGCGTCCGGCGCCGGCAGCGCCGCCTCCTCCTCGGCCGGGTCCTTGGTCTCCTCCGGCTCGCGGTAGAAGAAGAGGTCGACCATGACGTCCCAGGGCGCCGTCGCGCTGACCGTGCCGCGCATCTGCGCCGCCGCGTTCATCATAAACTCTCGCTCTGCCCGGCTGGCGGCGCAGTGCCCTCCCAGGCTGAGGCCCGCCTCGCGCACAGGCCGGCGCCGCGCCCTCTTAACCACTAGGTGTGGGCTACAGCCATGCCCAAGTGCTCCGGCAGCGTCGCTCGCAGGCAGTGAGTCGTGCGGCGCCTCCACCCGCACCCCGCACCCCGGCCGCGCTCATGGCGCTGCACACCCAAGGTGCGCTGCGCATGCGCCCGCCCAAGCGACACCGATCATGCCCTCGTCATGCAGCGTCAGTGTCAGGCACCTGGTGTATACCACGGGGGCGAAGGGTACCCTGGCGGCAGTGTGCTTTTGCCGCGCAGTATATCAAGCATGCAGGTAGCAAGCATGAAGCCACAAGCAACCCCCTCAGCGCTCAGGGCGCGTCAGCGCCAGACGGGCGCCGGGCGCGGCCGGGCCCGCGCCTGCAGCACCATGCGCGCCAGGATGTAGTACAGCACGCCGATGGAGTGCTTGCCCTTGTTGTTGGCCGGGATGGCGATGTCGACGTGCGCGACCGCAGAGTCGGTGTCGCAGAACGCGATGACCGGGATGTTCATGTACGACGACTCGCGCACGGGCTGGTGGTCCGTGCGCGGGTCGGTCACGACGAGCAGCCGCGGCTCCTCAAAGTCCTTCTGGCTCTGGTTGGTGAACGTGCCTGCGCGGCGCCCAGCAGCCAGTGGTCGCACCCGCTCACAGCCGCTGCACAGCCGGCAGCCCTGGCTCCCCGGCCTGCCGGGCTCCAGCCGGCGCCTGCGCGGCCCCCGGCCATTGCTGGCAGTGTGCCTTCATGTGCGTCCTCAGCGTCCGCCGCTGCGCGCGCGGCTCCTCTGCAGCAAACTTGCAACGGTCCCACTCCTTGTTTTGTTCAGCCCGGCGCTGTGCACTGCGGCTGGCTCTATCAGGCAAATGCCTGCAGAAGCGCCGTTGCTTGGCGCGACTCTCTGCACACAGTCAGCCTGAGACACCCATTGACTGACAGTGTTAGACAGTCTGCTCAGCGCGACCGCGCGCAGGTCGCGCCAGGTGCTCCCGGTCGAGCTCCAAAAGCATCAAGTCAGCGCACATCAAACTTGCTTTCGTCGCTGCCACCCAACGACCAAGTCCAAATAATGCCCAGACAGAACTTGCCTCGGCAGAGGCAGCAGTGCGAGACCCGCTGACTGCGTGGCAATTTGTGACAGTGCGGCTCGACAGCGCCGGTAGCTCAACAGCGCCAGAGGGCCCAACAAAGCACGCGGGCGTGGCTCGAAGCGCCACTGCTGCAGCGCAGTGCTCATGCACACGTAGCAACGCAGGCATGCTCCCAGCAGCCGCGCAGCTCCCCTTCTCCAGCCCCGGCAGGCAGGCGGCGGCCGCTGCAGCGCTGCGCAGCTGCAAGTCGGGACGCCGAGGCCCCCACATATGAGCACTCGCATGCGCGGCCGCCCCTGCGGCGGGCGCGCACCGGGCGTGTAGCGGCCGGCCAGCGCCTTGGCGCCCGTGTAGAACGCGAACTTGAGCACGGCGCGCTGCGCGTACGGCCGCGCAGACTGCACCACGATATCGACCGGGTTCTCAATGGCCACGATCACGCGCGCAGCCAGCTGCAGCTTGTCCCACGTCTTGCCCAGGTTGATGATGTAGATGCCGTCGTTCACGCGCCGCTTGTAGATGTAGCGCTCCATCTGCGCGTCGCAGTTCTTGGTGCCCAGATGGCAATGGGCGGCCAGCATCATCTTCAGGTCCTCATCGCGCTGCGAGAGAGCCATGGTGGCGCCTGCTTCAAAGGCCCCGCTGCTTGCCCAACCAGCCCAGGTGCACAGGCGCCAAGCTCGGCGGCGGCTCTGGTTCTCTGCGAGAACCTGGCCAGGGCAAGGCCTAGCTAGGCCCTAGCCTAAGAGGTGGACATTGGCAAGTCCACAGGAGGGAGAAGCTTGGCCTGGAATAGAAAGTTGGGGAGAAGTTTGGACAGGGGGTCGAGACCAAGAGAGGCCTTGGACTCCGACCCCCCCAACTTTTACGCAATCGAAAAGCTCTTGCTTGGCGCTTGCGGACCTCGCCTGCTGGATATGAGGCAGTGTCCTCCTAGGTAGCCGCGGCGGCGGGGCAGCGCACATCGCCGCGCGTGCGGCATGCCGGCCATCAGCCTGAGCAGGGATGAGCAGTATGCCCTGCTTCTGTCCACGCTTGCCGGCCTGTCGACGTCCATCGGCGGTGCAATCGCGGTGCGCGTGTACTCTGTTGCGTGCAGGCGCACGCACGTCCTGCGTACACTGCGGGCCCTGGGCCACCCACCAGTGGTCACGTGCCGCCCCACCGGCGCGCAGATTATAAAGCGCCCGGGGCCGGCGCTGCTCAGCTTCCTGCTGGGCCTGGCCATCGGCGTGATGGCCACGCTGTCGGTGGCGGAGATGTTCATCCGCAACGCGCTCGAGCACGGCGCGCTGCGCGTCAGCGCGTCGGTCGCCGCCGGCGCCGCGCTGTACTACTTCGTGCAGCCCTTCCTGCCCGACTTTGTGGAGCACGAGCACGGCAAGAAGGGCAGCGACGTGCGCCGCGCCTGGTGCACGCAGCGCGCACCCGCCAGCTGCGTCGGTCCTGTTCAGCTTGGCGCCGTGCCGCCTGGCCTTTACTGAGCGCGGATGTGCCCCTGTTGCCCCCGCCGCCTGCACACAAGGGGCAAGCGGTGGCTCGCGTGGGGCGCGCAGCAGCAGCCGGACGACGCGCCCGACCCTCACGCGGCCAGGGCGGCGTATGACGGGGCGGGTGCCGCCCCGCGCCCTCACCAGCCAGCCCTCGCCTCTTCATGTCTTGATCGTGCCGTGGCTGACATGCTCGTGTCGAGTGGGATATGCCAGTGGCCCTGCGCTGAGCGCGGGCGGGCGACAGACGCGTCCGGGCCGCTGCTGGCGAGCGGGGCGGCGGACGCGCCGCCGCTCAGCGACGGCTCGCCCGGCGGCGGCGGCGGCGCGGCTGCCTCGACCGCGACCGCGGAGCGGCCACTGAAGCCGCGGCCCGCGTCCGCCAGCGCGCCCGGCACGCCCGGCTCGCCGGACGCCGCCGGCGCGGGCGAGGGCGGCGGCGCGGCGGCCGCCGCGGAGCCCGGCGGGCTGGGCCGAGTGTCGAGCTCGTGCGCCCCACACAACATCCAGGGTCTGCCAGCTTCGCTGAATGGCAGAATGCGGCCGCCGCTGCAGGTGAGGCGGGCGGCGCGCCTGCAGCCGCTTGGCCTGGCGGGGCCGGGCGCCCGCCCGCGCAAGCGTCCCGTGCAGCAGTGCCGAGGCCCCTTCGGCGCTGTTCCCAGGCAGAAGTTTTCTGCGGCGTCTCTGTCTGGACCCAACCTGGTGCGCTGCATGGGTGAGGCAGCGGCGGCGCGCGCACGCAGCGGGCGTGCGGACGCGGGCGGCCGGCGCGCGGCGGCGGCGCGCTCGACGGAGCTGCTGCGGCTGGGGCTCGTGATGGCGCTGGCCATGACGCTGCACAACCTGCCGGAGGGCTTTGCGGTGGGCGGCCTGGTCATGCTGAGGCTAGGTTTCATGACAGGATCCACTGTAAGCCGCTGATGAACACAGTTACGGGCAGCGGGCGCGCATGCAGCCAGTGATCACACGCGGTGACGCAAGCAGTTACAGCCGCTCTCGCATGCGCAGGTAGCGTTCTCAGCCTTCACGGACTTTGGCGGCATCATGGCCCTGGCGATCGCCGTGCACAACATCCCAGAGGCGCGCGCGTCGCCCGCGCGCCTGAGTGGTGCCTCGCGTGTGTCGAGCGCGTGCACGGCCGGCAGAGCGCGCCGGCGTGCAGCGTCGGGCGCTGCCAGGAGGCGGCGAGACCGTCTTTTGCGTGCGCAGGGCGTGATCGTGGCGGCGCCGGTGTATGCGGCCACCGGCAGCCGGTGGAAGGCCATGGGGATCGCGGTTGCGTCGGTGCGAGCCCTCCCGCTGCAAGCCCTGGTATATAATCGGTCGGCTGCCCCGATCTGGGCCTCGCGCTTTGGTGCTGTCTGGCATTGGCGCCGGGCCGGCCCGGCGCCGCCGCATGCCTGTGCGTGCCTGTCGGCGCAGGGCGTGCAAAGGAAAAGCTCTGAGCGCGTGCGCCCTTCGGCGCAGCCCGGCGTCTTAGGTGAAGCCCGTGGCGCAGGGCTTGAGCCGGGGCGGGGTTTCCGGCAGGGCCTGTCGGAGCCGCTGGGCGCGCTCATCGCGCTGCTGTTCGTGAAGCCGTTCCTCACGCCGCTGCTGCTGCACTTCATGCTGGCGTTCGTGGGCGGCATCATGGTGAGTGAGGACGCGCGTCGCTGGGTTGCGTCGCGCTGAGGCTGCAGTGGGCGTTTGTGCATGCTTGCTGTTGGTCTCCACCACTCTGCCTCTGCCGTTTCAGAACAATGCATGCGCATGCATTCGCATGCCGCAGGGTCTCTACTATGCCCTGACTGCTCACCCACTCTTGCTGCTTTCATGCCTCTAGGGCCACAATAGCGCTGCTCGAGCTGACACTGGAGCGTGCTTGCTCGTACCTTTTTGTGCGCTTTTAGCTTGGACAAAGCTATTCGTCTATTCATCGAGGGACATTGCATCCCAGGTAGCACTGCGCATATTGAGCTGCATGCCCCGCCCGCAAAGCCGGGCGCGTTGACCCGGGCGGGCTGGCGGCGCGCAGATGGCCGTCTGCACGCTCGAGCTGTATCCGGAGGCGCGCAAGTGCGGGCACGACACGCGGCTGGGCCAGGGCGCCGCGCTGGGCACTGTTGTGATGGGATGGACGCTGTACATTGGCATCTAGGCGTGCCGCGGTTGGTATGTACCAGGCCCTAGCTGGGAGGCCGAGCGCATTGCTCCCGCAGTCGGTGGTCTGCATGGACATGCAACGCGCTGTGGTGCAGCAACAGGTCTGATATGGTTGTGATAGGCATGCATGCATAGGGACCTACATGGGTATGAACATCGGGTGGCAAGCTCTGATCTTCGGGTCTTCCTGGTGCACTAGTAAACCACTGTGCACCAGAGTCACCACAGTCACCAGAGTTTGATCGAGGCTGGCACCCTCACAGCTGGGCAGCGCAAAACAGGTCCGAGGCCGTTGAGCGGACTCGGAAAGGACGCCGTAGCAATGCGCTTTACTTGAGTGCAAAGTTTCCAGGCTGCCATGCCTGTTCTCGGGCCGCCTACGCTCGAGCGCCTGTGCATCAACCGCTTGGTGGAGTTCAAGGCCTACCTCGGTGCGACCCAGTTGCCAGACTCCTGTCAGCGCTGTGCGCACATGCGCTCGCGGCTCGGAGAGCAGGCTCGGAAAGCATGCTCTGAAGGCTATCCCTGTGTGCACCAGGCGACGTCGGGGACCTGCCCGTCGACCTGCTCAGCGAGGTGCTCCAGGTCTGCACCGCCGAGGAGCTCGCGGAGATCGAGGACGAGACCCGGTGCGCCCTCCGCCCCCTCTTCCTCATGGCCGCCTTCTGTGCAAGGGCGGGCCCCTGTCAGGCTGTGTCGATAGCAACGGTTGCGGTCGCCGGCGCGCAGGGATGGCGGGCGGGACATCGCGGCAGACCTGGCGGAGCACTGGCGGCGCTGCTGCTTGCAGGAGTATGGGCCCGCCATGCAGGTGCCTGGCGCTGCCGGCACCGGCCAGCCGCGCGGCTGGGAGGAGGCCGACTGGCGCGAGCTGTACGAGCTGCACAGGCTCAGCGAGGACGAGAAGCGGCGCGCGGTCGGGCAGCGCCTGCGTGGCATGTGGGCCGCCGAGGCGCAGCAGCGCAGCTCGCGCAGCATTCAGGTTCCCCCCGACCCTCCGTGCTTCGTTGGCCGTGCTCCAGGGGTCGCTGCAGCCGCGCGCAATTGGGGAGGGCACGCGCCTGCTCAGGGGCTGCACGCAGACAGGGCACCGCAGCAGCGCACTTGTGCAGCGACGGCAGCATCACCAGCGCGCACAGCCCCGCCTGGTCGCACTGGGTGTGCCGGGGGGAGCACCCGCCAGTGGTGGGCGCGTCAAAGGCAGCTGATGACCTCTGCTGATGACTGCAGCTTGCCTTGGGTGGCACGCCGTGGATGCTCCTAAATCACATTCTCAGGTACTCGCCACATGCATGTGGCTTTCCGGAAGCGTGTGCCTACTGAGGTTGGCTGCGCAGGTCATCAACAAGGCGCCCCTGTGCGCCCGGGCCGGCAGCGGCGGCCGCGGCAGCGCGGCGGCGCAGCGGCCGGCCTCCTCGCGCCAGCGCCTGCTTCGCAAGCTGGGCATGGGCCGCCGCGCGCCCGGCCGCGGCGCGGCGTCCGGCGGCGCCCTGTTCCGCGTGCCGCGCCGGCGCGGCGCGCCGCCGGCGCCGCGCTCGCCCGCCGCCGCAGCCCGCTCGGCAGACGCGCCGCGCAGCCTCCACAGCCCGCGGCCCGCCGCGGCGCACGCGGGGACCGCCGCGACGGACGCGGCGCCGGCGCCGGGCGCCCGCGAGGGCGCCGCGCCGGGCGCGCTGAAGCGCAAGACGCCCGAGCTGCTGGGCGCGGCGGGGCTGGCGGCCGCGGCGCGGCCGGTGCGCCGCGCGGCCGAGCCCGCGGCCGGCGGCGCGCAGGCGCTCCACTCGCCGGGCGCGGCGCGCTCCGCTGGGGTGCGGCGCTCGCCGGGCGCGGTGGCGGGTGCCGCCAGCGGGCGTGCCCCGGACACCGGGTGCACACCGTCCTCCGCCCGCGCTCCGCCTGCACTAGCTGAGCCGGCCGCGCGAGCCAGGGGCGGGAGCGGCGGCCTCTTGAGCTCTCCCAACGGTGTGTGTGATGCAGCGTTCTATGGCGGCAGGCATAGTGGGACAAAGGCTGCGGCCTCGGCTAGGCCCGGCAGTGGCCGCGCTTGTCATGGCGGGGCGCCAGAGGGCAGAGTTCCCGCGCGGCAGACACCGCCGGTCCTCATGCCGTCAGACTTCCAGTGGTGAGCGCTGTGAGCGCGCCCCAAGCGCCTCTCGTCTGACTGCGTTGCAGGCATACCGCCGCCACTTTGTGAACGCTTTGTGCAGGGGTGTATGATGAGTTTGCGTTAGCACCAACTATGCACGTGTGTACTTGCATGTATAACATGCATGGGTGGGGGGTCAGTTGTTTGTAGCATACTTGATGTTGGTGAGAGAGATCTAAAGTGAGAGATGTGAGAGAGCCAGTGGAGAGGTGCCAAGCCAGTCAGCCCCAGCCCTGATTAGCCCTTATTAGCTCCTTAGTTGATGGAGGTGCCCACCTAGCAAGTGGAGGCAACCACTAAGCTTTTTGTGCAAGGGCAGCGTTGCGTAAGCAGGAGACAAGCCTAAGCCGTCTGTGTACCAGATGTGCTAGTGCGAGGCTGCTTCGCACCCTTGCCGGACACAAAGTGCACGAACTCGCACTGTGCCGGGCGCTTGGAACAGGCGCGCTCCGCACTGCCTGGTGTTCCTGTCGCGGCAAGTTGGGCACACGCGCTGTGCAAAAGGCGTGTTGTGAACTACCAGCAGCATGTTCTTCCTCTCCCGGTCGGCACAACAAGCAAGGGTGTAACCCTTTGAACGAGGCAGCACGCGTGTTGCTTCTCAGCAACACCCTCCGGAGGCGCACGCTCTGAGCGCCAATGTGAGCTGCGCATGACAGCGGCCAGAGTGCGCATGACAGCTGCCTGGCCTCGGGTGGGCTCGCTAGCTGCAGGCGGACAACCGCTGTGCAGGATGTGAGAGCGCTCATCGCCTGTGCCCATCTTTGAAGGTGTGCAGGCGCTAGCTCGTGGAGTGGCTGTCCGAGTGTGCTGAGCGCGCGCAGGCGGTGAGGGCCAGCTCGGGTCGCCAGAGCGTGCGGCGCATGGCTGCCACGCCGCAGCCGCCCGCGGCGCGCGCGCTGCAGGCCGCTGTCCAGCCAGCACCGGCTGAGAGCGAGGCCGCGGGTGCCGAGCATGCCTGCTCCAGCGCGCCGGCCGCCGCACAGCCTCCCGCACTGCCTGCTGACGACCAGGCTCCCCCACAGAGCGCCGACGCTGCCATGCCACACCGGCCCCTGGGCCTGGAGGTGCTGGCATCCGGCGCGGCCGGCGAGGAGCCGCGCTCTGCGTTCAGGCGCGCACCCGGACGAGCGCGGGCAGCGCCAGTGGCTCGCCTCGCGCCTGCATAAGACCATTATTCCTCTAATCCTTCGAGCGTGCGAGTTCTACCGCGCAGCGCTGCGTGACGGCGAGGTGCGAGCGCGGGCCGCGCGGCGCGCGCAGGGGCGTCTCGTGGCACAGGACGAGCCAGCGCTGGCGCGCCAATATCAAGATCGAGGGCAAGAAGGTGTCGCTCGGCTCCTACCTGGACGAGGCGCAGGCCGCGCGCGTGTTTGACAGCGAGGCCGTCAGGCGTGCCCCCTGTGCCTAACCCTACCCCAACCCTACTCTACCCCTAGGCCGGCGCGCCGCGCGCGCGGCGGCGCACCGGGCGCCAGCCCCGGCCCAGCCACGCACCCGCCGAAGCCGGCCGGAGCTGCGGGCGCATCGCATTCGCTTAGGGTCGCGACGGGGCTGCGGGCGCGCGCGCGCCAGGCGGCGGGGTCTCCCAGCGGAGCGGGCCGGAGCAGCGGCGTGACCACGTCCACTGAGTCCGGCATGCGTAACCTAACAGGCATTATGGGCGCGCGCGCCAGGCGGCGCGGCCCCGCCACGGCCACCAACTTTGGCCTGGCGCGCTACCCGGCCGAGCTGGAGGAGTGGCGCGGCGCGGCCGCGCTGCCGGACGCCGCGCCGCCGCGCGTCGCGCTGCCGGGCCTGCCGCTGCGCGATGACTACCTGCTCATGGCGCACGTGCCCGCCGCGGCGGCCGCCGCGCCCGCCTGCGACCCCGTCGCGCCGGTCGCTGCCGCACCGGGTGGGGCCCGCCGGGCGCAGTCGGGCGTCATTGGGGAAGTCTGTTTGTTGCGTCATGCATCAGCATGGCCAGACAGGTCCCTAGTGCAGCTCCAGCCTGTTCTGATCGAAGGCACAGCCCGCTTGGCTGCGGGTGCGCGCCGCTCCGCAGGGCCGCCTGCCTGCAGCATAGCCGGACCCCGAGCAGCCCCAAAGCGTCCTGCGGGACAGCGCTGCAACAGGAAGCCCTGATCCAGCTTCGGTCGGGAGTGCTGTCATGCCGCTGCTGGCTCAGATCAGCTCCGTGCCTGTCCCGCAGTCCCACATGTGCAGGCGAGCCGCCCCGCAAGGCCGCAGGCGATCAGGCACCCGGGAGCACTGGGGGGGCGGCCGCGGCCGGCGCCTGAGCCGCCGCCCCGGCGCGCGCAGGCGCGGACGCGGGCGACGAGGCGGCGCGGCGGCGGCAGGCGCTGAAGTGGGCGCGCGCCAAGGTCGCCGCCGCGGTCGGCCTGGGCCCCGGCATCGCGCAGGCGGGGCCTCCCAGCGCCGGCCTGCAGGCGCGCCACCGCGCACCCAAGGCAAGGATTGGGCAGGGCCGTTCG
>JAABUO010004426.1_pt1 | contig 16561 bp, 22 predicted proteins | sample 5559291 | NCBI WGS metagenome assembly JAABUO01 (sample SAMN10711878, study PRJNA513372) | rock metagenome | isolation source: Antarctica rocks | place: Antarctica: Victoria Land, Finger Mt sud
GAGCATAAATGTGTTTGAGCAGCTGCATGAGCTGTGACTAAAACATACCTGTCCAAGATTGTATTGATAAATGCCATCATGAAGAACCTGAATATCTCACACAGGCTCAGCCCGTCTGCTGCTGGCAATAGTAAGAGATCTTGTGCTGTTGTTGCAGCTCACTTACAGCATGACCATCGGGATGAAGCGGCCCCATAAGCCATCAAGCTTGCGCAGCTGTCTTCTGCCAGCTTTCTGTACACTCAAGAGAACATCTGACCGTTTGGATCTGGGCTGAGCGCGAGACTGAGGTGCAGCTTGCGATCCATCAGCTGCTGCTCTGGATGGTTGAACCGTGTAAGACTTTTCACGCCTCGGAAATGCTCTGTGACAAGTATGCTGTGGCAAGTGAGTTCTGACGATGCCCCTTGGGTGCAGCAGGTGACTATTACAGATATGTGAGTGGCGGAGATAAGGCTTAGCAAACAGACTGCCTGGAGTGGAACTGCTGAGTCTGTGTGTTGAAAGACAGTGACGGTGGGCTTCCAGAGGAACAGCTGGCCACATGCCTTGTGCCACTCAACTTGAAAACTGAGAGCGTGGCAAAGCAGCAGACGTACTCATACCAGTACACACGACACGTTGACCAGCCCTTCAACACGGTCTGCTAGTTGATCGCACAGGGCCGGCTTCTGCAGCCGTTTCGTGGTTCAAACCATGCAGAATCAGTCAGCTGCCATCTAGAATCCTTGAAAATGGTCAACGCACCATGGAATATGACTCCTGTAGAAACTGCTAAAAAAATGCATTTCACTCTAGCTCTCCAACAAGCTTGAAAAACATGCTCAAGCTAGCATGTCAAGTCACTATTGTATATACAAAGGCAGCGCAACAATTTCATCCTGCAAAAAATCTGTCCTTTGTTGAAGGATCTCTCGTACTTGTGCCTCCCCAAACCGCCAAGATATTGTGCTTGAGTCACCCCAGTAATCCAGGAACTCTGAGACACTTTCAAGACTCAAAATGGTTGCCATTTGACTCAACCGAGCAAAATGATCGCGTACAGCCTGCTGGGTAATGTCTGCTAATGTGCTTGTCAGTATTCGCACATCTCTGTCTAATTGCAGTCCTCCTAGTTGATTGAAACTCTTCAGTCTCATTGTGGCATCCAGCCGATCAATGACCTACACCACAAAGCCAGTTTGACTATGCAGCAGACGTGTTACCTCATCATTAAACAATGCAATGGCTCAACTTGGCTTGACACTATGTGAGTGAATGACAATGTGCAGGTTGACATAAGATCAAAAGCCGGTTTTGTACAAAACATGTCCTGGCAAAAGCATATGGCAGTACCTGTTCTGATGCACAGTAAGCTGGGCATCCACACGCAGGGAGCAGGAAAAAAAAGGATGAATGATGCAGCTTTACAGGAGCAGGCATCAGTAGGGCAAGCAATGCATCCTTGCATCTCGCAGACTGCTTGCCTTACCTTTTCCAGCAAAAGTGAGACTAGCTGCTCGTAGTTGGCTGGGGTGAGAAGGGGTTGCAGGGTGTTGAGATACGCCCCCAAGCGTCCAAGCAGGCTTTGCACCCAGGTGTCCTCCACTTCATTAGCAGCATACTCCACATCACTCAACTCATATTGCACTTGCGCCACTTCATCCAAGATTGGCCTGCACAACGCCAATTGGTTTCAATCTGAGTGCAGGTTGTAATGCACACAAGACTTCACCAGATCATGACTGCAAAATGTAGCTTCTGTACAATCAGTATGTGCTGACGCTGGTCACAGATGGGCTCAAGAGGATGGGCTGATCCATTGCAATTCATTCTGTTGGACAGAGGACCAAAATGCATGAGTATCGACACCGACTACAGACTCGAGGAAGATACCTGAGCTGGGGCATGAGCCTGTTGGCCACATGGTCCAGGGCTTTTGAGGTGATATGGCGCAGGTCTGATGCGGTCTTGGATAGATCAGTGAGCACACTCTTGATGCGCTGATGCTGGCTGGCAGAGGGGAACATCTGGCTGCTACTGCTCTCTAGCTCACTTCGCAGCTTTTGGACATACCTGACTCAACACAAGTGACGCTGTGTCAGCGGTATGTTTTGCCAAAGAAAAACCCTAAGGAACCAAGTGTCTGCTGACCTCATCAGCACAGTGTGTGCAGCAGTGCTTGCTTTTGCTTGCAACACTGGTGTGATGCCTTATCATGTGGTAAGCATGACTGATGATACTTGACATGTGAGCTGTGCAGCTGGAAAGCTTACGTGGAAGCCATGTCTGAGTTGTTGAGGACAGCAGCATGTTGGGCAGCATGGCTAGTGGTGGAAGGGACGCTGGAGGGCAGCCCTGCTTCCCCCAATGCAGCCCCCAGGCTCTTCAGCAGCTTGTTGCACCCTGCCTGCATCACACTGTGCCTGTAGGCCTTGCATGCTAAGCACCAGGTCTAGCTGTAACACCTGGGATCACATGTCAACTCGTGCAATTGGCAGTGCTTGACAGCATTGGCAGGTGAGAAGACACAAACAAGTATGTGCAGGGCATTGATCTGGCTTTGCAGCGTGTGCAGCAGGAGAATTGCCAAGGTATGTGACTTCATACACGACTGGCAGATGGGCGGGAGCAGATAGCACAGCAAGGCAGCAGTGCATGAGAGCACCTTCCAGCGCTGGTCCAGGGCTTGTGCCAGGTTGGAGGCCAGTAGCGTATTCAGCTGACCCAGGACTGCTGTCAGGGCTTGCAGGTTGGCTGTGTCTAGGGCCCGATAGGAGCACATGCGCAGGATATAGAAGACATCATCCACCATGGAGCTGCTGAGAGTTTCACCAGTCCACTCATCAATGCTGATGGCCTTATCGACGCTCTGCTCCATGAAGAACTCCTCCTGCAGGCAGTATATGACAAAGCATGCCGGTGTGACCGCCTCCGTTGCTGTACAACAAGAAGCAGATCAGACTGCCGTGCTATGCATGCTGACTGCTTTACAGGGTGTGAAATGCTCCTTGGCAAACACAAATGCATTGATCTAGAACTCAATGTGTAGTTGGACATACTGTGATATGATGTCCGCAAGCATGATCTTCTGAGAACGGCAGAGATTGTCCAGGCTTGCGTCTGGCAAGACATTGCTGGATTGCTTGCTGTGGTGCATGTCTACAACAAGATGGTGACAGGGGGCAGGCTGACCATGGCAATGTAGTAGGCAATCAGCTCCCTGATGGTCACACTGAACTGGCCTGAGTGGAAGCGCTTCTCCAGGTCGGGGTCCAGTGGGGCGGGGGCCATGGCATCCTGCATGCTGCCCATCATGTACTGCTTGTACTGCTCACTGCTCTTGGCCAGGCTCAGCATCTCCTCCAGATGTCCTGCCACCTGAATCGCTGCAGAACTGTCAGCACCCTGTGTCACATCAATGTGAGCACAGTTTTGCTGACAGACATGCATCACCGGTGAACATTGAATTGGCAGTGGTGAAGCACATTGCCTGGACGGACACAATGTGGCCCGGGCAAGCACTGGACCTGATGTGCAAAGTAATTGCGTGGGAGTGCATGTCAAGCCTTGGACTCAGGGCCACAGTGCTAGCCATTGTTTTCTGCAGCAGGTCAACAGCGGCATCATCATGGGTAAGCTGTTTAGTGGACAAACAGGAGCAACAAGAAACAAGGCAGAGGGAAGTCCGCAGCGAGTTGTCATGGCATGCGGAGAGTGTACCTGCTTGGGGTCTATACTGGTGACAGGCTGACCAGGCTCCATGCGTTGAGAGGCAGTGAAGCCACTGATGTCCTTCATCAGCCGCTGCAGCTTCTTGTGATCAATATACCTCTGTACAATACGGCTTCCCTGCAGCACAGCAGTTGTGTGTGAATGTCCAAATGGTAGACCAGACATTGTGACACAGTTCAGACTGCAGGTCAACCATGGCCAGCAGCATGAACTGCAGAATTAGCAACCGCATGTGTGCACTTTCACCAGGGCTTCGGCACACATCCAACATGCACGGTCTGGCAAATAGCTCAGCAGCTTGAACTTTGACAGGGAACAAAGTGACATAATCCATGCTGTTGAGTGACACACCTGCACATCACACTCAGCCTGCAATCCCAGAGTGAATTCAACCAGGAAGGTGGCACCAAAGTTGTTGAGGAGCAGATCATGATTCTCTTCAACAGCTGTAGCGATGTCCTTGAACAAGCCTGTCAGGGCGCTGATGAAGTCTGTGTCATTGTCTGAGTGCCCTGTCCCAACACATTTTTGCATAGTGAGATGCCAAGAACCTAAGCAAGATATGACAGGACAAGATGTGTGCTGGAGTCTGTAAGCGGTACAATCAAGCTGATCAAAAGAAAGCAGCACAAGAAACTCTGGACACTATGCATGGCCACTAAGCTGCCTTTATGTATGATGCTACAAGACAGCTGTACAAGCTGACCTGTGCTTTCAACCAAAGCACTGTACTCTTCTCGGGCTCGCTCTGCAATGAGATTGCACACATACTTTGTGAACACCTGGACGCCTTCATCCTGCAGCAGCCAGTGTCAACAACTTGAACAGATGTGTTACCACGCATTGAGAACAGATATTCAGTTTGCATTGCGTTGCATTGCAACACAATGCAATTGCTGGTGCACAAATGCTTCAGCGCTCAGGCAAGGCAGTGCAGGACTATACTCAAAAGCAGATCAGGAAAGCATGCTGCAGAAAAATCAAACAGGAGTGATCAGGCAGAACACAGCACCTTCATTCTAAGTGGGGCATAAAGGCGCACAAAGCGGACCACTGTATCATGTTCTTGCTTGCGCACAGCCTCCTCCACCTGTGCCTGTACAACCTTCTTCAGCTCCTGCTGGGCTTCCGCAAGTATCTGCACCAGGTTCACAAGTCTCCTTTCTTACTGAGTCTCCTTTTGTACTTGACACAGGTGCCAGTGCAAACAAAGACATAAACAAACATGGCCAAGCAAGTGAAATATGTCAGCGTCAACTTGCATGGTCTGTGAGGCGACTGGCACGTTTGCTCACCCTGCTCTGCTGTTCAGTCTGCTTGATGGAGCTGTCTTGGTGGACTTTGCCATACTTGTCCTCAGACTGTAGTAAAGTACTCACATATTGCGCTGCAGCTTCATAATCCTCTGTCTGCAGTGCCTGCTGTACTCCATCAACAGCATTTGTTCTGCTTACAATATAGTCGATGCTTTCCAGGGTGCCATTTATGCGTGACTGGGCTGTGTCCAGCTCCCGTACTTTCCTACTGACGCGCTCTGAAAGATTTGAGGTCAGCTTGACACTATTTGCTAGACTCTCTGCCTCTGCTTTGACCACTTCCAATGTCTGCAAAAAGCAGAATGCTGGGTCCTTGCAAAGTGCACCACCTGTCAAGGTCAAAGTAAGGAGTCCCAGGTTCACCTCCCTGCTGCCAGCGTGCAGGTCAAGCAGGCCCTTTTCTAGCTCTCCTCTTCTGTTCAGTAGCTGATCAAGCTCGGCTTCCAGGCCTCGCTCTTTGGCCAGTGTGTCGTGTAGCAGTCTAGATATATCACTGAGGCTAGTGAGTTTTTCAACGGCACTAATGTCAGCAACCAGACTTTCGTCAAGCTCGATGCCCGGCATTGATGCACGTCAAGCTGCAAGTAACGCCGGGCAAGCAGTGAACAACACCAAACAACGATTGATCTCCCTGTAACCGAATTATCGACTTTGCAGAGCCTGAATGATGCGGGGCAGACCGGACAAACAGCATTCACTTCATTGCTGCTATACACTTTCTGCAGCGGGCCTTCGCGACAGGGCAATGGATCTGCATAAACGTACTCTGCGCACTGTCAAAAGTGCTGAACAAGTTAGTGTGTGTGCGTCTGTAATCCAGCGACTCCGTCGAGCTTCTTCTTCATTCCTGCTGAAAGTTTAACCGCTTGTCCTGAGTGATCCCTGACTCCGCTTGTACCGCTTGAACTTCGGCAGTCATTGTCCGCCGAGTGCGATTAAACTCTGACATCGCGCCTACCACAAAGGCTCCAGGCCAGTAAAAGTCTCTGACGGGTAAGTTGACAAAAGCAGGCACGATCCATCAAGGGCATCGCTGAGCCGGTCAGCGCAACATGTCGAACGGGACTGTCTCGGCTGATCAAGCCGCAAGAAAGGCACAAATCGATGCAGTGAACCGAGACTATGTACTACAGCCTCGACTAGGTATAGGGTCGATGCCGGTGGTGGGACACATACCGTGTGGTCCACTTTCTTATCTTCCTTGATCTCTCTGCAGACTATCGCACCATCGGAGGTGTGAGCGGACCGCTGGTCATTGTAGATTCCGTGAAGGTTTGTTCTTGTCTCGTTTGCGTCGCTAAACCTATCACTGCCCCAAGTGAACTGTGACCCCATGCCCTCTGCCTCGTGCATAGCTGGTGTGCTTGACTACATCAGTTGTTTGCATTGACGTCAATGTTGACTTTTCTACTGCACCGCTGCAGAAACCCAGATATGCAGAAATTGTCAATCTGAAGCTTGGTGACGGCACAAGCAGAAGGGGTCAGGTGCTAGAGGTTGACGGGCAGCGTGCAGTTGTGCAAGTTTTTGAGGGAACTTCAGGCATTGACAACAAGGGAACCACCCTTGAGTTCACTGGAGAGGTACAGTGCGTGCTGAAAGTAGCTGTGGTGTCGCTTGTCAAGCCTGATTGCTCACTGCTTGATATATTTATGAGTTCCGGGTGTCCTATTTGCAGGTGTTGAAGACACCAGTCTCCAGAGATATGCTGGGCCGTGTTTTCAATGGGTCTGGAAAGCCTATTGATGGAGGGTGAGATGCACTAAGCTCTCCCCTCAGACCCATCTCCTCAATGTGCATATGCTCAGTATACTTGTGGAAATTGATGGCAGACAAAGCTCAGTACCTCTGAGCAAGCTTTTATCTGATGCGCAGGCCACCCGTCCTTGCAGAAACCTTCCTGGACATCAATGGTGCCTCAATCAACCCTGCAGAGCGCACATACCCAGAGGAGATGATTCAAACAGGAATCTCAACAATTGACACCATGAACTCAATTGCTCGTGGGCAGAAGATTCCCTTGTTTTCAGCCGCTGGTCTTCCTCACAATGACATTGCAGCCCAGATCTGCAGACAAGCTGGTCTGGTTGCGCACAGCGAGGAGCACCCTGAGGGCAAGAAGGAAACCAATCTGATGGTAGGTGCATGGGACTGAGTGCTTTTCAGTCTCACATGTGTTCAACTGAGTGTTTAGCTGTGGAACCGTGCATGCACGCCTGCAGGATGGGGAAGAGGAAGGCAAGGAGGAGTTTGCTATTGTCTTTGCAGCTATGGGCGTCAACATGGAAACTGCTCATTACTTCAAGCAGGTCAGCAACACAGAAAGCTGAATTGCTGTGTTGTGGTCATGGCATCTGTCTGCTGCCTTTGTTGAGGACTGTATAGAATGTTTAGAGCAACAAAATTGTGCGCTAGACCACTGCACATTTGCGCATTCTTTGCGATAATAGTCACATCCATTATGGATGAGGTGCACAGCTTCTGGTGGACACATGTGCAACCTGATGCTAAATTTGATTTTGCAGGACTTTGAGGAGAATGGCAGCATGGACAAGACATGTCTGTTTTTGAACCTGGCCAATGACCCAACCATTGAGCGCATTATCACACCACGTATTGCTCTAACCACAGCAGAGTACCTGGCCTATGAATGTGGCAAGCACGTGTTGGTCATTCTGACTGACATGAGTTCATATGCTGATGCTTTGCGTGAGGTTTCAGCAGCACGCGAGGAAGTGCCAGGGCGTCGTGGTTACCCAGGTGCTTTTCTTGCACGTAGACTGCCAACATCTGCCCCTGCCTGTGCCTGTGCATTTGCCTACCTCAATACAGAGTCATTGTCTTATTGTGTAGCATGTCTGTCAGCGGTGTTCACTCAAGCTCGTACTGTGACAGGCAACTCCTCATTGTCACAGTCTAGCTTGCGGCATCCAGCATGTGTCACAAGTTGTGTCTGATGATGGTGCCAGAGGCATGCTGGCATCCAATGCACAACCCAGCATGCTTTGATATGCTGTACACCTCATCACCTCTGGTATTGCGTACTCATTGGGACATGCTGAATTGGCAGGATACATGTACACTGATCTGGCCACCATCTACGAGAGGGCAGGGCGTATTGAGGGCCGCAAGGGCTCCATCACGCAGCTGCCCATCCTCACCATGCCCAACGATGACATCACCCATCCCATCCCAGATTTGACAGGCTACATCACTGAGGGCCAGGTGTATGTGGACCGCCAGCTTCACAACAGACAAGTCTACCCACCCATCAATGTGCTTCCATCCCTGTCCCGCCTCATGGTAGGCAGCATTTCTGCCTTGTCTACCTCCACACTGCCATGTAGTCTGTATCAGCGCACACATCTACTTGGTCTTCAAAATTGTACAAATGCTGGGTGCTACGCTCCCAATCATCCATTGTTCAGCCATCACCAGAATGTATAAAATTTTAGAGATCCTTGGCAAACGCTGCTGATCCTGCAGAAATCTGCCATTGGAGAGGGCATGACTAGGAAGGACCACAGTGAGGTCTCTAACCAGTTGTATGCCAACTATGCCATTGGCAAAGATGTGCAAGCCATGAAGGCTGTGGTTGGTGAGGAAGCACTTTCCAGTGAAGACCTGCTGTACCTGGAGTTCCTGGACAAGTTCGAGAGCAAGTTTGTGAACCAGGTGGGTTCAAGCAGGAAATTCATTGCTTCATGGTTTTTCAGTCATTAAACTGAAGGCAACAGGGCGCTTGTGTCTACAAAGTCTGGGTGCTGGCTCACGCATGTTATTTGCATGTCTTGACGTAAGATCACGAGACACAGTGCGCTTTTTGCAGGGAGCATATGAAGCACGAAGTATTTTCACATCACTGGATCTAGCATGGACTTTGCTGCGTATCTTTCCACGAGAGCTGTTGAGGCGTATCACATCCAAGACCCTAGATCAGTGGTACGACCGTGAAAAGAATTGAATGTTGTGTACCAAATTGGATGCAGTCTGGACAGCTTTGCAGGTCTTGGTGCTTAATTTCGAGTGTGAGCTGTAGCTTTTTATGGTGTTTAAAAACATAGTTTTTGTTCCGTTTTAGTCTTAGCATGCCGCTTCATCAAATCACTACGTGTATGTCTCCTACATCTTGGTACAGGCTCACTGTATTCGTGTTTACAGCATCATTCACCATGGCTCTCCAAACTGACATAGCAGCTCTACTTCCATCATCAATCATGCGAATGTGTAAGTTGACTGAATTGTCGTGAGCGTTCTGTATGCATGGACACACTAGCAGATTTTGCAGGCTGTTTGTGCGGAAGATTGTCTTTGTGTTGTTTGCTGACCTTGCAACAACAGGCTCACGCTGCCGTCTGACAGGTGGTGCCGCAAAACAGCATGCTTGCGTACATTGAGATGTAGAGTTTTGCCGTTCCTCACTTGGTACATGTTCTGAGCTTGTAGAAGTCTGATACTACTGCAAGGATACCTGCATATCTGGCGATGACGTGCATTCAGTTTCGACACCGCAAAATTCTGTAGATCCACAGCACCCCCTTTCGCATGCGGCAACTGGCAGGGGGGGCATACTTTTGAGGCACATTTCCGCTTGGCACATCTCCATGTGACTCCAAGTCTGCCTGTATATCATCAGCTACTTTACAGCATGCCGAGAGTTGTCAGGAGGCCTTTGCATGCTGGTACTTGGTATGAAACAGGTATTTTTCAGTGCTGTCCCAGTATATTTGCTGCTGGAATTGCCTTGCTGGACACGAGGCCAACAGACTATGTGCAGAACCTGGTCTATCAAGCGGACTAGAAACCTGGCTGGCTGCGGCAGATACAGGAAACACACATGCCAGAGCAATCATCAGCCCGTATGTATACAAAAGACGCATTTGCAGCTACGATCATGTCTAGGACTCAGCGTCCAAAGTTCATGGTGCAGCCATGCAGGCTTGAGGTACTGCGGACATGTCATGGCTTATGCTTACAAGCACATTGACCCTCAGCAAGTGTAAGCGTGTATATGCAATGCCTGAAAGCAGAATGCAATTGACTCTGTAACTGACAAAGCGCGGCATTGTGAAGGTCACGTGTGTTTGTGGTTGGGCCTTCGCACCATGTCTACACTAGGCAATGCCTCCTATCTGTGGCTAATGCTTACTCAGCACCACAAGGTGACATGACAGAGACGGCTGCAGTAGTGTTAGACAGGCGTAGGTAAACAGGATGCTGATTGTGCAGGTCAAGTCGAGATTGATCAGGATATTTATAGTCATCTGCTTCAAACGGGGCAGTTTGAACGCATGTGCCTTGAAACTGACGAGGTGTCATGCCTCCTGCATCAGCATTTGCATCGTTTTCAGTAGAGCACAATCTGTGAGAGTTAATGGCACCAGCAATATCAGCTTGATCTGAGATGAGTGACTCTCCGTACATTATGCAAACAGGCAAGAATGCTGCCAGGCAGGAGTGCGGCTAAGATCAATCAACTTGATAATGCTGCAGGCAGAGCACAGCCTAGAGCTGCAGATGCCCTTCATCATGCACATCATGCGGTAAGATCCCTCTCAATAGCCCGCTGTTGCGCATCTAGACTGCATCACCAGTCATGCACCCTACTGATACCTCAAACATTGCTGCAGAGGACAACCTTTCAAGCTGGTGCCAATCATGGTCGGCGCCATCAGCCCTGACAGGTATGCACCACCTCGCTTTTGCAAGCTTTGTCGCTTGCTGTGGTCCTCGGATGTCGTATCATGCTTAGTCCATGATGATTGCAGAGAGGCTCTATATGGTCGCTTGCTAGGTCCATTTCTGGATGATGCCCAAAATCTTTTTGTCATTTCTTCTGACTTCTGTCACTGGGGTCAGCGCTTCGGCTTCACATACCACGATATACCAAAACATGTGAGTGGATTTCAGCTGTACAGCTCAAACCAGTGGCAAAGCCTGCAGTGTTTTCAATGACACCATGTGCAAACTGTATAGTTATGATACCTACAGGGTTCTATTTCCAAGTCCATTCAGTGGCTAGACGAGCTTGCCATGGACATCATTGAACAGGTGAGGTTTATTCTCTACAAATTGACACGCAATCCTTGAAGTACTCTGCTGGAGAGGAGCTTCCTGTGCTGTGGACCATCTTTGCAGTGACCAAGTCTGCCATCTGACACTCAGCCATGCATGTGCAGGGCAGGCCAGAAGCTTTTACAGCTTATCTAGAGCAGTATGGCAACACCATCTGCGGCAGGCATCCCATTGGAGTGCTCTTGAACGTGTGCTTCCCCTCTTTATATTCTCCAGCGTCGGTCACTGCTGTAAAGTTGTCGATGCAATTGCTAGCCTGTTGCTAAGGTAAGCTGCCGGTCAGGTCCAGATTGTTGCTAAATGCTGGTGTCTTGCAGATGCTTCAGCATACCCAGGTTGGGCATGTGATTCGATTTCAGAAATATGACCAGTCAGCACAGTGTCAGAGCATCCGTGAGTCTAGTGTCAGCTACGCGGCGGCTGTCATGACCATTGTGTGAACACCACTCTGATCATTGTTTCCAAATGCCGCCTGTTCCACTGTGCCAACTTTTCGCCAAAGGCCCCCTGGATGACGGATAAATGCGCTTGATGATTGCAATTGACACGGGACATACATGCTGTATGAGTGGGGTAGCTTTTCAACCGTTTTGTATGTCCATCTTGCCATGCCTGTGCTGCAAAGGTTGTAGGTCTTTTGATTCCAACAAATTTACATCAACTATGTTGGATCAATCATGTAGCAGTGCACACTTCAGAGGACACCACACAAGCCGTGTATTTTGGACTCCGAGTTGACTAGGTGCAAGCATTTCTCGTGCGGCACTAACTACGCCAATGGCAGTGCAAGCCGTGTAATGCACTTTTGCGCATGTTGGAAACAAGATAAGTCGTTAATGAATCCTTCAGTTTCTCAAAGCAAACTCCCTTGTGCGACATGCATCAACTGCCTTCAATAAGTTATCACTTGATTGTCATCAACTACCTCTGCTCAGTAGTATTGATTGCGAGTGCAGCTTGAAGAAAACGACTGCTGACTCTTGACACGTGAATGCTGCATTGCTAGGTAAACTAATTAGCTGAGTGCAAGCGCATTGAGCATTGAACCAACGTGTAACGCACGCACGCATACGCAAGCTGCATGACAGCGCTGACAAAACCTGATTATTGGGATGCCGCTTGCGGGCATGCTACACTGTCGGCGTGTTTGCATGAATTCCATTTGCTTCGATTGCTTGGTCGTTGGTCGATGGTCAACGCTACTGGATCAGACTTGTTGGCTGGCTAAAGCATTGTAATCTCTCTCTCCTTTTTGGCCTGCCGTTTGGTTGCTTTTTGCCAAAATGGCAGGATTTCGGTATACCCCAACTTTAGTACTTTAAGCCGGTTTCACGACTTGTGGGGAACCGCAATTACATTTGTGGTTTTGTCAGAAACGAGGATGGAAGTACGCGACGCGTGCCTTGTATGACTACTGACTATGACTACCAATCCGCCATCCAAACGAATCAACGGCTCACAACTCAGTGCACAACGCTCAGATACTCAGCCACTCACCGCGGATTCGCGACCCCGGCACCCGTCCCTAAATCTCGCCTAACCCCCGCACAAAATTTGGCACGGCAGGCGCGATCATTTATGGTCGCAATTCTACTCGTTTCTGGTGCAATCAGGAATCTGGAGGCATGCACGAGCTTAACAACACGAGCGATCTCTGGATTGATATGTTCCATGTGGCAAGGAAGTCTTAAAACCTCGACTGCCGATTGTCGGCAAGTTGTCTCCTCGGCAATATGCAGCCCGCATTGACCACAGCGCCTGGCGCAGCATGTCGTTTCCGACTTGCATTCGGGGGCCGGCTGGAAACAAGATGCAGAAGTTGGCTGTCGCCCTCACTTGCAAGACTTCAACGGAGCGCAGCTGACCCAACCATCAAGGTGGTATACCTGCTTCCAGAGAATTACACACAAACGCTTCGGGGTGTGCTGATATGTGGCTGTCTGCAGGGACGTTGCTTCGGAAGCAAAACTCCCGTAGTTTGCTCTGTACATGCGGCAGTGGAAGGCGTTGCGCAGAAGATTCAGGACAAAGACACGAGTCAGTCTGAGGTCAGTCGCGCACACACCTCGTTCTAGATTTTGTATTATTACTGTAGGCCTGCACCTCTTCGCGTTCCATCTGTTGTGCAGACCAGAGTACGTTTCGCACCTTCACCTACTGGCAATTTGCACGTGGGTGGTGCAAGAACAGCGCTTTTCAATTACTTATACGCAAGCAACACTGGTGGCAAGCTAATTTTGCGGTAAAAGTCAAGGTTTTTAGCTTCTTCTGCTTGCATGCAGAGTCTCTGTAGACCTCCAGTTGACCTCTTCATTGTTTGCAGGGTGGAGGATACTGATCAAGCACGATCCACACCTGAGAGTGAGGCTGCAGTGCTGCAAGATTTGGAGTGGATTGGCATCAAGTGGGATGAAGGTGCAGCTTGCAGTAGTCTTTGTGGCTGTTGTGCCTGCATGCTTGCCATCAAAGCCCATTCAGCCCTTTTGAATCATATGGTTACATGCAGGGCCGGATGTGGGAGGTCAGTATGGTCCATATCGCCAGTCTGAACGCAAAGACCTGTACATGAAGTACGTCAACAAGCTAGTAGATGATGGCCTTGTGTACCCTTGCTTCTGCACTGATGAGGAGCTGGCAGAAATGAAGGCAGATGCTGAGAGAAAGAGCCTGCCGCCAGTGTACAGGTTCGTTGAAATATGGCTGGTGCTATCATGCCTGTTGCAATTGTCATTCTTGAATGCTTTTATCAAGGATGGTACTTTTGTGTTGCAACTGAAGCAATGCTGCCAGACAGCACTTGCATGGAAAGCTTTCCAGGCACAGGAGTAGCACATGCATCTGATGTGATGCACATCCAAAGGGTCAAACCATGCATCCTCCCTCTGATGTGGCTGATGGGTTGTGGCTGTGCAGGGGCAAGTGGGCACATGCAGATCAGAAGGAGGTGGGTGAAATGCTTGCACAGGGCAAACCCCACTGCTATCGTTTCAGGGTGCCTTCAAACAAAATAATCACCATCACGGACAGCATTCGTGGCAAAGTCAGCTGGAACACAGACAGCCTGGGAGATTTTGTGGTGATGCGCAGCAACGGTCTGCCGGTCTACAATTTCTGTGTTGCTGTGGATGATGCCACAATGAAGATCAGCCATGTCATCAGAGCAGAGGAACACTTGCCCAACACCTTGCGTCAGGTCAGCTTGTCCTCTGTGCCTGCTTTATGTGACTGTCCGGACAGACTGTTACTGCATGTGTATTCACACATTTATGACTGCATGGGAGCAAGTCTCTCATTCAGTGGCACACATCACTTATGCATGGCAGACTATGCATGGCACATCTCTGGCAGATGAGCGACTGCCAGCCTGAGCTTTGCAGCATCAACTGTGTGGCTGGATATTGCCTCACAGCTGGCTTTTCATGGTGGCAGGTTCTGATATACAGAGCTCTAGGGTGGAAGCAGCCACAGTTCAGTCACGTGAGCCTGATCCTGGCCCCGGACAAGAGCAAGCTGAGCAAGCGGCATGGGGCCACCAGCCTGGGGGAATTCCGGCAGCAGGGCTACCTGCCTCAGGCTATGCTCAACTACCTCACCCTTCTTGGCTGGAATGATGGCTCTGAGCAGGAGGTCTTCACCCTGCAACAGCTGCAGGTCACCTCCTTGCCATCCCTTGCTTCCTCACTCCTGTTGATACACTTATGAATCAATTCATGTGCTATACATGCATGCGTGCATGCATGCTTTGCTTTCCAGCTGTCGTATGTCAAATTGACTCCCCGCTAGCTTGTCTTAGTCATGCATGCATGCATGCTGGCTGGCTAGTAAAGACTGACTAATTGCTTTGTATGCTGACATGACAGTGATTGTTGCAGGAGAAGTTCAGCCTAGAGCGAGTCACCAAAAGTGGAGCTGTTTTTGACAAAACCAAGCTATCATGGATGAATGGGCAGCATCTACGAGCGTTGCCTGATGCAGAGCTGGCACCACAGCTGGCAGAGGTCTGGCAGCACTCTGGCTTGCTGCAGAAGCAGGACTCTCCGTTTGTACAGCTGGCAGTTGCTGTTCTCAAGCCCTCTCTAGAGCTACTTGCTGATGCTGACAGAGACTTACGACATATACTGTCGTACCCTCTCATGGGTACACTACAGCATGAAGCTGCAAGTGCTGTTCTGCAAGATGATTTCAAGCAGATTGTAGACACTGCTTTGGCAGCCTATGATAGCGGCGAGCTGAAGTCAGCCTTGGAAAGTGGTCCAGACGGGTACAAAACATGGTTGAAAGGCGTGGGCAAAGAGCAAAAGCGCAAGGGCAAGCATCTTTTTATGCCCATGCGCGTTGCTCTGACTGGCAGCCAACATGGACCTGAGGTCGGGGAGGTGCTCAGGCTGCTGTTGCTGGAGGACGGAGACATAAAAGATTCATCAGCATATGTGTCTTTGCAGCAAAGAATGCAACAATTACGTGACTGGCAGTCTAGGCAAACTGCTTCATGAACATAAGGGTTCTACTGCTTGGTCTTGCAGTCAAATAGTGCTGTCTGCACATTCATGAATACAGATTGCAGAGAATGAACAGCACAAATTAGCTGCATGTAAAACATAGCTAGACAAGTAACGTCATGTTTCTGGACACCACAAGCGCTTAATTAGTGTGACATTGTGAAGGTGCTACAGACTGAAGCAGAGACTGTTTGAGACTCTGTGCGTTTACTTCTTGAACATCATGTACAGATACAATCCCAGCGCCAGCAGAACACAGATCAATGTAATATCAATGCAGAAATTCCTCTTGGACCGCATCTGCATTTACATGTCATTGTGAGCCATCAGTGCATGAGTCGCTTATCTGTTGAGGTACGATGGTACTTTATAGCATGCGGAGTGAAAACGCATGTGGCTCATCATGCATTCAGAGCAGCGTGTATCCAAGCAGGCCTTGCTGCTTTACAAACACGCAACAAAAGACAGTAATTCCGATGCAGATGCAGCAAGGGCAAAAACATGCTTCAGGCCCAAAGCTTACCGACTCCACCAAGCCCTTAAGCTTCATGTTGTTTGTCTTCAGTTCCTTAGTCACGTTGTCCATCTGCAGCAGAAGTCGTAACTTACTTTTGAGTCATCTGGCAGACAGTTTTTAGGTGCAACATTATTGGCAGCACTGACTGTGTTAGCAGCTGTGTGTGCTGACCTTAGTATCAATGGTGTCAATCAAGACATCCTGGGTCTTCAGAGTTTCTCCCATGGCCTCACCAATGCCCTTGAGGGTGGACAGGCCCTTCTCAATGTTATCAAGATGGAGGTCTTGCTTCTTCTTGGCCACTTGCCAGTCCTGCAGGCTAGTACGGACTATATGCATCAAGTCTATTTCCAAAGGCGCAAATCAAGCATGTCACATCGCTTGCAGAGCTTTGAGGTTGTTGGACCAGGGTAGAGCAACAAAACATGACACTGCCTTGA
>JAABUO010004427.1_pt1 | contig 16559 bp, 21 predicted proteins | sample 5559291 | NCBI WGS metagenome assembly JAABUO01 (sample SAMN10711878, study PRJNA513372) | rock metagenome | isolation source: Antarctica rocks | place: Antarctica: Victoria Land, Finger Mt sud
CCAAAACTGCCTCACGACTGGGTACTATGGCCATCTCAAATCAAAAGGGAACTATGCAGGTCATTTGTGGTGTTTCAGAAAGGCAACATGATGCTGCTAGCTGGTCACTGAGCTATGGCTGCAAATCGATGCCAGTCACCAGCACTGCAGAAGGTTGATGTTCTTTTTGCCCTTACGCACCTGAATTCCAATAGCCTTGGACAAGCTGGCGACAACATGTTTCAGACTGGATTTCTCTTCTGGTCCTTTTGGTCGGCCCTGCTCACGCAGCACAGCTCCGTGTGATTAACACCAGGACTGCTGCCAGGCGATTGCAAGCAAGAATAGCCTGAGCTTGTGTAACCAAGCGTCAAGCAGCCTGTGAAGTGCAATGAATCAGGCAGGCATCGCTGCAAAACCGAAGTCAGTCATACCAGGTGAGAGGCGAGAATCACTCGGGCATGTCGCTCAACAAGAAACCGGACGGTTGGCACAATCGCTCGGATGCGAGTGTCGTCGGAGATCTCGGAGCTTTCGTTCAGAGGCACGTTCAAATCCACTCGCACCAACACGCGCTTTTCAGCCAACTCTCTCGAAGACAAGTCTTTGAGTCCGCGCTTGGTGACTGCTTTGCTTGGCATATTTGTGTAGTCTTCCCACTTGAAGTCGTTCAACCTGCGAGTTTTCAAGTCCGCAACAACTGCGCGCACTTGTAACACACGATGTGAGTGTTCTATGAGGGAGCGTCGACTTCGAACTTGTCTTGCGATCGCGTGCGATGTGCGCTGCGCAGCTCACTGTCTGCAAGCCTCGCCAGGTCAGCTATCCGCATCGTCTTACAGCTATGAATTACGGTGCACGTGGACTGTGACATGGACAGAACCAGGGTCACAGCATGGCCGAAGCACGCCACGTGGAGTCATTCTCTGCTGTAGATGCCAAATTTCGTTGCTGAGGTAGCACAGCATGTGCCCGGCATCACGTTTACCTTGCTACAGTAGGTGATGACTGACAGCCCCATACGCTCTGCGCATGCATGAGTGCTTGATAGCGTGGGCAAGCTGTAGCAGCATGCATTGCAAGACTGAAACTTTCCTCTTTACAACCTTTTGAACCGGTCGAGGACAGGGCTGTGCAAAGCAGGAAATGTCCACTGCAATGGAGCTGCAAGCACTGTGAACCATCCTGTCTGTCGTCCTCCATGCTATTTTAGTGCCCCTGCTGCATTGCTGAATTCCCCAGCTGCCTACATTGGCCGATCCACACCAGTGGCATTGTGCATCTTCTCAGTTTCCTTCAGCAGCATGTGCTGTGACAGGTCCTCATCAGCACTGGGTTCGACTTGATCCAGCTGTACAACTGTAGTCACACCAGAGCTGTCTGTCTGTCCCGGCTGTGCTCCTTGCGTGAACTGCAGCCCTTCAGTATCGCCTGCAGACGATGTCTGATCCCCATCTGATGGCATCTGATCAGTGTTTGATGTTGCTTCATGAGGACTGGCCTGAAGTTCATCGGCAGTTGACTGGTCAGCTTCTGGGCTGACTTCCGCTGCAGCAGCACCAGCTGCTGCATCAGCTTCTGAGTCTTGCAATGGCTGGTCTGCATCTGGCTGATCCATAGCAGTCTGTTGCTCTTTTTCATCACTTACGGCAGTGCTTTCTTCACCCCTCGAGGTCCCCTTTGCTTCCGGCTCTGTCTTGTTTCCAGCAGGGTTGGCCTCAGAAGCAGTCTGTACACACCAACTCAATGTCAGACAAGGCAAGATCTGCAGCTCAGCTCACAGCCAAAAGCTGGTGCTACTGCACCAGATGTGACAGGTCACATCAGTTTGATCTTTAGTTTGTCATGCTCGACACAAAGGCTTGATGGCTTGAACTTCACGACTAAGCATTATGCTGAAATGGAGCACTCACAGCGACTGCATGCAAGGCATGTTGCTATGTGTCCCCACTACAGATACACACTTGTGCCAGTAACAGTGCACTCTCAGCAAATGGAAAATTCACAGCAAACATCATGGTTGTACTATTCATGCGGTGGCTGTTTGACAGCCACTGACACAGGCGACAGCTTGCAATGCAGTCACACAGCTGGCGGCTACTGGGAAAGACCGTACCTCTTCCTTGGATTGAGCTGATTGCCTAGATAGGCTGGCTCCCCGGCGCATGTCAATGGCATCCATCATGTGTGCCCTCTTCTCAGGATCCTGCTCAGCCAGCACCCTGCACAGCAATCACCGTCAAAAACCAGCCAGGGATCTTGGTGGTGCAGACATATGAAAATGAGCATCTGTTTTGCCGTCAGAACTTCAAATGACAAACAACATGTGGGGACTAGCATCAGACCTGACTAATGCAAAGATATCTTTCAACTCATCCCTGGGCAGCCCCGGTACAACATTTGGCTTCTCATCAAAAGGTGTAGTCTTTTCTTTTCTTTTCAACTCATGAATGCACCAAACAGGAGATCAAGCCAAGCCTTGAGCAGTTGCCAGGTTGCTGTTGCAGGTGCAGCAGTATTGTTACTGTGCAGCCAGTCACAGGCAAACACAGGCTGCTGTATCCTGTGAAACATTTTGCCTTGTGGTCATAGGATACTGATCATGCAGCTGCTTCACAACTGCCACACACAACACTGGACGCCTGTAAGCTAATTCTCATGCACTGAAGAACCACAAGCAATTAAATAGGTGGACATGTCACACTGCAAAGGCACATTGCATGGTGTGAAGGGGGGAACTAACATGAGAATCTCTGAGGTGGCTTTGCCTACAAGGCTGTCAGCAGCTATCTCCTGCACAGATCTGCTTTCAGGCCGTCTGTGGTCCTCACAGTCTGGTGTGCTCCTCTGCATCTGCAGCTCCTGCATAACACACAGACTCTATCGAGACACATTGCAGATATGTGTTCACCTTTGCAGGTTTGTCATAGAGATGATGTACGAAGCTTTGACAACACAGAGACAATAATGGAACAACAACGAACCTTTTGTCAACACTTTGTGTGCTATCAGACCTTTACTAAAATCTGACAGAAAAACACAGCCTCTATCAGTTCCTGCAAAACGCTCCGTCTTCAGCACAACACAGGAAGCCAGGCCTGAGTCATGTCTGCACCTGTTCATGCGCTTCAGGAAACACAGGCCCCTGCAGATGCTGCAATGCTGACTCAGCCCATTGGATCCACTGGGGCGCCCCTGGCAAGCCCAGGGGTGCAGGCCTGGGGACCCCATCCAAGCCATACAGCACTTTGATGGTGACAACGAGAACTGCCATGGTGTAAATGTATGGTGAGGTCCAGGTCCTGTTGTCTGTCTCGAACAGACGCATGTAGATGGTGCCTTCTCTGTAACATCGGAAGAGTGCCAGAGCTGGAGCAATCAGTGCCTGCATGCAGGTGTGCACTTGCAGCACTAATGTAATGTGCAAAGGTTAAGCTTGCAAAAGTGTTGCTGGCTGAATACAAGCTGCTCTGTGCTCCAGCAGAAGTGGAGCAACAATGGAGGAAGCAGTGCACTGAAGTATGTCACATACATTTGCGGTATTGCAATGCTGAGGGTGATTGCTTTTGGGGTCTGCAATGTTGAATGGGTGAGGATGATTGAGTTTAAGAAATGTGGAGACATCTGGCAGACCATGTGTGCAATGACATGCAAGTGTCCAAGGGCAACTGACTTTCTGTATGTTGCCTTTTCACAGCAGTTTCTTGTCTGAACACTGGATCACCCCTGACACTTAGGCGTTCATTGTTTAGCGCATCAAGTGAACTGTGGATGTGTGTGTGCTTAGTGTGAGCAAGTACTGACCTGGGGCATAGCCAGTTCCAGAATGGTGCGCTGGAATACAAGCGGGGCATTCAAAGGAGGTAATTTCAGCTCCAGATCGGCTGCCGTCTCAGCTGCTTTGTTCAGTAGCGTCTGCGCGTTCAGCAGACCTGCAGTCACAAACATGTACATAAGTTACAAACTTATTTACATGCCTGCAGTACCAGCTGTGCAGCGGTGGTGGTTGTTTTGGCCTCAGCATTGTGCCAGCCACGCAGTCAGTCACAACCTCACACACATTTGCCATTAGCTGCACAAGTTTGCCATGAACTGCACTCTGCAGCTGGCTAAGCTGCACTGATAACTTTTCAATGAACACTGCATGGCAGAGATCATGTTATCAGCAATTGCATGGCTCTGCGCTTGTCAACATCAGCTGCAGCCACCAGGCACACGGCATGAAGAAGCTGATACGACCACCCAGTCAAGATAATGCGTTGTTTTTACCGTAAGCAGTGGCGCTCTTCATGGCAGAAACTGGTAGGCCGTGTCCAGCGGGCGTCTGCAACAGATCCTTGCACCTGACAGGCATGTCAAGAAAGGGGACATGCCCCAGCATTGCTCCCCTGATGAGATCCACATGACTGACTGCCTCCCGACCCAGCCAGCACACAAGCAGGCAAACCACCAGCAGAGTGTGTGGTGGTAAAAGCTGCAGGCAGCGCAACCACCTCATGCATACTCTGTCACACAGACTCAAGACCAGATCCTCAGGAGATTGAAACAGGCGTGCGACTGGCACACTGTGTGCTGAAATGAAACTGTTAAGCGGTGCGGACAGCACACCCTTGTGATTGTGGCTGTTGAATCACACAGGCTACAGAAAGCGGCTGATCAATAGGCAGACACGCACAAAGGTGCTGACAGGGAATAGGTGAGAGACAGGGGTGCAGCACATTCATCAGGTTTGTGGTACCAGGCACTACATTCTATATCCGCTATTTGTATCATGGTAAAATGCTGACAAATCGTTGTTGCTGCCCCAAGGACAATAGGTTGGTGTGTGCTGTTTGACACGTCGATCATCCATTAATCCAGCTGCAGTATCGTGACACAAAGCAACAAATTGCAGAATGCTTGGAAATGGTGAAGCTTGCTTACCACTGTCAAAGCATCACGCAGCTCAGCTTTGAATGATCGCTTAATGTGCTTGGAGTCTTCGTCACCGCTGTGATCTTGATTGCATTGTATCCGAGCTGCAACTTGCCTGTTACATGCACAGAAGATGACAATGACCAAAAACGAAAGTTCCATGTGTGCTTGAAAACATTGCTTCCAAATGCGCTGTATGACAGGACCCGAAATGATCAAGCACATGATACTGACAATCCTGGAGCCTTAGCATGTGGTTTGGCCAGTGCCAACTGTGTTGCAGCTCATGAATGTGGGAAATATTGCAGCCAGTGCCAATGCCATGGTGCAGTGTCTTACTTCTGCTGGAATTCATTCAGTATGCCAGATTGCGCCAAAATTGCTGTCCAGATAGGCAAAGCTGCATCAAGACTGCTGGACTGCACGCCGAAGTTTAACACCAAGGCTTCAAGCTGTGCCTATGACAGGCAGTGCATAGTCAATCAATGCCTCACGCAGCATGACAGCTGTATGCAGCATTGTCTGCTGAAATAACTTGTTGTCATCATAGGCCTGCATTACTTCATGTATCTTGCTAAGGCATGCAATGAGTGGTTGAGCACTTGCCTGAAGCATGAGCTGCATGCATTTGCAATAGCACTTGAGCTCCTCATGGACAGATACAGCCTCAACATTGGCGGCTACAATGGCTTTGCGCTTGTTCAACCTTAGCTTCCTTCTCCGCGTGGTGTCATCAACACCAACCTGAAATTCTGCTGTTTCCTCCACAAAGCCCTGCCACGCAAGTGCTGATAGGTTTCAGCATACAATTGATGAAATTTCTTGGCTGCAAGGAGTGACAGAGGAAGGGTCAGCACCTCAGCCTGTGTACCACAGGCTTCGCAAACAAGGAGTCCATTGTGTAGAACCAGTGCAGGCATGCCGCATCTGCTACAGAGTTGATCCTCAGCTTCTTCTTCCATTTCCTGTCCTGGCAATCAATCGGTTTCGTCACTCCACATGCTGACACTCTGTTAGTTGAGGGCAGAAGGTGTGCCGTCTGTTATGGTGACAAGGCTTGAAGGTCCCCGTAGTCACTGCCGCCCGACCTGATTGCAGAGATCAAAGGCATATGCCACTGACTGAGGTTACCACTTAATTTGGAGGATGAGCATTGGCACTTAGGCTGAGTGAAAGCATCGATGTTGCGTCCCGTGCTGTGCGTGACTTGCATGCGTTGGACGACCAACTTGTACCGCACGAGCGGCATGGGACATGCTTGGTTGCACGCCTGCTGCTTGATGAACGGCTGTCTGGGTCACTCACAGCGTCTTGGGAGAAAGTGGTCGTCAGGGAACATGCTGCACCCGACATGCTGCGCGTGAAATGCAAAATGCCTAACCTAACTGCTGACCTAACTGCTGACCTTTCCTTGGATGCTAGTGCTGCGAAAGCCTTTGCGCACTGTGCCTGTTTGTTGAGGCAGGGTCTTCAGTACGTCTCGATCAACAGTGTGTCTGCCTCAAACTCACGTACGAGGCGCAGGCCTGCTGAATTGTAGCTGCATCCTCGTTGTTGGACTCTTACTGTCCGCGACCCGCTGCCTGGCTCTCTAGAAGCCAGACCTCAGCTACATCGTCGTTCATGCTTGCAATTCAGCAAGCCTGCAGTCTGTGTGCATCGTGACACCCGGTCGGTAGCTTGATCAGACACACATGCCGCGTGCTCCACTTACACTCAAGCCCCATAGGGTCGGGTTTTCCACCAAAGTATGCCAAAGAGGGTGCTGGATCAGGGCGGGCAATGTCCGCCCGAAGAAGTAGGTCCTGGCCAACCGCTATTGACAACTTTGACAATCCTGGGGTCTAGCTCTGGGTTTGACTCGGCTGAGTCTCACTCAGGTCCCTGGGACAGAACTTTCTGGCCAACAAAAGCATCTTGCAAAGGATTGCTGACGCTGCCAAGCTAGCTCCAGGGCATGTTGTGCTGGAAGTTGGTCCTGGAACAGGCAACCTTACACGTTGCCTGCTTGCTCAAGGCGCATCGATCTCAGCTGTTGAAAAAGATCGCAGGCTTATCACAAGCCTCACACAGGACTTCCCACAGGTGCCTGCCTAACCCCCAGGCTTTACACTGGTTGATCAGTCTGTCAACATAATCATCATACACGCAAATGTCTGCAGGTCAACATCATCCAGGCAGACATTCTCACATGCAATCTAGAAGCCTTATTGAAGCAGCTGACAGAAACCGCAGGGTAAGCTGCACTGTATACAGTCTCTCTTTCTAGTGACACCCTAAGGGGTCATGACAAATTGCTGTCTTAGTGTCAGCTCTGCAGTCTGACCTGTTTGCATGAACAGGTGAACAGTCTTGTTTCAGGGAGTCCGGCAACCAACGGGTCAAGGTCATAGGGAACCTACCGTACTACATCACTCAGCAGTTCTTGGAGCAATTACTGCCTCTGGGACATCTTGTGTCAAATGCCATTCTTCTTCTCCAGGTAAGTTGTGAGCCCATTAAGCTTGTGTAGAGAAACTTTTTACTTAGCATGGCAGCTCACAAATACAGGCCAAAAGAGGAGGCTCATTTCACCCTGGAATGAATGTCAGAAAGACTGTCACCCATGTTCTTGCGTTGATAAAGTCAGCTGTCTGAAGCTTCTGATGTGCCAAACAGGAAGAGGCAGCCTTGCGGCTGACTCAGCTTGATCCTGGTGCATCTGACTATCGAGCTATGAGCATCGAGCTTCAGTATTACTGCCAGGCCCGGCGTCTGTTCACAGTCCCAAAGACTGAATTCAATCCAGTGCCAGATGTGAACGGCTTGGTTGTGGACTTTGCTTTGTACCAGCCTGAAGACAGGGCTGTCTCTAATGCAGAAGAGTTTCTTGCCATGGTAGGCAAATGATGGCACACATGAATCTGAGCCACGCAACAGAGTTTTCTCACCACAAATGCTGCTGGAATTCAAGGGATCCCCACATGCATCATGCTGCAGCTTGCTCGCGTTGCTTGCTCCTTGAGTGTGGCGCCCTGTCTGATGGACTCCTGTGCTGCTATTATCAGCGCAATGCCTGATGGCTGACTTGTTGCTGCAGGTTCGCCAAGCATTCTCTACAAAAAGGAAGATGCTGCGCAACAGCTTGCAACCTTTGTACGACCCATCTCACATTGCACACGCCATGACCACTGCTGAGATTTCAGACAAAATACGTCCTCAGCAGCTAAGCTTTGAGAGCTATGTAGCGTTATACAAAGCTCTGCATTGATGACTTGGACTGCTGCTTAACAACTTAGCATATGAGTACACTGGCGGCTGGGGGTTGGACATGATACCAATTTGTTTTACCTGCTTTGCTATCCTGTCATTCGCACCGAGGAAGGGTCAATTCATAGCAATCATAGTGACTTAGGTCGTTCTGTTACATCAATTTTCGTCAGCTCAAGCATTATTTCACCCTTTCAAATATCTTTGAAAAGTACTTAGATGGGGTAGTGACGTTGCGATCTTGAGCGCAAGAAGCGCATTGACCCATGTGTAGTGCTGAGCTTTGCATGTCGTGATCACCCAGAATCCAGCAGCCTAGATGCATTGCAACACCTCAAGAGGGAGTGCTGGCATCACGCACGTCCAGCTTTTCTGGACGGCAAACCAAAATTTGCTGCCAAGGGGACATCACTCTAGAGTGCAGTGTTGTTAGAAAAGTCTTTGAAAACGTTGTGCTTGGGAATCAGTGGTGGCATTGCAGCCAACTTGGACTGGTGTCGAACTTGTATGTGACCTGTTGCAGGGCCGTACTGTCGTAGTTGGTGGCAGCAAGTACCATCATGCATGATCATATGTTCATATGCTCATTGGGTAAGCATACACCTGTAGAGTCAAGTGAACATCGGCGCAATGAGATTCACCAAGCTGCTGCACAGAACTGTTGCCTCTTCTGCTGTTGCTGCTTTCAAATATTCACCAAAGTCAGGGCCATGGCTGGAAGTCTATGTCATTGAATTCTTGGCAAACTATATTGCAAACAAATTTAAACACTGTGCTGCAAATATCAAACCTGTAGGGGTGCAAGATGACAGTAAACCCAGCACATTTGCAACGCAGCATCATCACGAACAGTGTTTTCTGTCCTCACTCCACATCCACAATGTCAGCATCAGCTTGCGTTTGCCCTTGTGTGCCAAGCCTTTGTGCCTTCTTTTGCAGTCTGATGACCTTATTGGCTTTCTTCAAGGTTGCCATGGTGACAAGATGAGAAGTTGCTGCAAAACAACAGACTGTGTGAGTGTCATAAGCCTCTGAGAAGGAATGGAATTTGAGGTACGCTGCTGTTTTCGAGAACTTGCAAGCAGGGCAAGCACGGGTGCTGCACATTTCAGCAGCATAACAATTTGCTCACCTGCAGCAGGGCATGATACAGAACCTCTTTCTCTTCTGATGTAATCTTCAATACTTTCTCGTTCATACACATAGCCTTTCTGGTCCTCAACAGGATCCTCCAGCTCAAGAATCTACACAAATATACACAAATTTTTGGCATGTGTTGCAGAATTCTCTAGCTGCAAGAAATAGCTTTGTGCAGGGGAGCAGAGGACGCAGAAGACAGTAGTCGCAAAATGCACATTACTTGTTTGGGCAAAACTGATGGGCTACGTTTGAGGGACTGACAACTCCACTTACAGGCTTCCCAGATAAGGGGCATGTGGCATTGGGTGCTGCCCCAGTGTTGCTTCCTCCCATCTGAATCTCATCATCATCGCCGTCCTGCTGCTGTGCTGCGTCATCCTCAATCTCCAGTCTCTGAGACACATCATGATAGTATTGCTTCATCTCAGGCTGCTGCCTGCAAGACAGCCAGTACTGTGATGCATACTTACTGCGTTTCTTAAAAGCATGCGTGCACCACCTGCATGTTACGCAGCTGACCTGAGGCTTGGTAGCAGTCGTGCTGCATGCTGATCCAGATCTTTCTTGAAATTTGTGGTGCGTGCACCAGGCACATAGCTGTTTTGTACCGCAGCCAAAGCAGCGCCGTAAGCTTTTGCTTCTGCTTCAGTATCAAGCAGCTCATTGATAGCCAACATGGCAGCTTCTGTCTGCATGTTGCAGAACAATCAATATGACTGTGCATATACACTGGATAGGAAACTCGCACTGAAGCGGATTTCTGCCTGTTCTTCCCCCTCGATCCCGAGAAGAGCCTCTGCCATTTCTGCAATACTGTCGGCGAACGCACGTGTATTCTGCATTTGGGGCGCATATCAGGACACTATTTCGCGTAGCAGCGCTAGTGAGCCGGGGGTTGCAGGCTGGGAACTTACACCAGCAAACTGTTCAAATCTAGCCCGCTGTGAGTTCAAGGAATTGGTCACTTGAGCTCCATTGTACTCTAAGGTGGCGGAAGCCATGAGAGTTGTGGGCCAGACAGTTGCTGCAACTCTGTGCGCCTCCCGACGTTGATCAAACCGTGTTCGGTGCCAAGAGACTTTAAAGTCACTAAACGCTTTCAAACTTTCACTGGGGCAGCAAGCAAACCTTTTGCACACACCGCAGTCAGCACAAAATGATACTGGTATGACGCAAACTTGTAGTGCGCTCATGAAACAGCTGCTTCATGCCTTGATCACGTGGGCATGAACTGAGCGCAGCACGGACGAGGCTGTTGTGCATTTCGCTCGCCTGTTGCGAGCAGCGCAACAGTACTGCAGCGATTTCACTCAAACGATGCATCATCAACGATTGCATTTTGCTCGCTAAAGGGTGCGCACTTCAGGCCGCCAAGCTTGAGAGCTTGGCATGCAGTCGTTGAGTGTAGCCGGGAGCGATGTTGAGCAGCTCAGGGATATTCTTGGACCCTCAGTTGCCAGGAGACGCTTGCGGGACTTGCTGCAGCGGGCTTCCGGTTCAGTACAGAGGGCGGTGGATTTGCACTTTGGTGCAGACAACAGCCCAGCTAGGCACGCCCCGGACCTGTTTGTACTAGATGCTTCACAAACGGCGTCGGGAAGTGGTGCTCGACAAAGTAACGAGCTAGTAGAGCAATTGCATCGACGACTTCGCGACCCTCCGAGAGCTGCGAGGCAGCCCGGAACGCCAGCTTGGCAGGCTCTATCGGATTTCGTGGAGCTGAGCAGCAGCACTGACAATGATTTCGACCCTAGTGAGTGTGATTCTCCTCCATTTCCTGTTCGATTGCGCTTCCAAGCTATGTTGGCTTCACACAGGCCTGAATGCTGTCTTGTCTATGGCTAGATGCCAGCAGCTCAAGCAGTGAAGAGCACGATGAAGATGATGATGATGGCTCTCCTGAAGTATTTGCTGTACGGCCTGTCAAAGACTGGATCAGTCTGGATTTTGGCATTGTGCGAGATCAAGCTGCAAGCAAGGTCTGTCGGCAACCTGCAGCTGTCACAGCATTCGTATGCATGACTGATGACATGCAGAGCATGCATGGTGATGCTTATTGTACCATGCTGCACCTCTGGACACTGCTGTGATTGCACAACGGTCAGCCATTGCATTCCAATGGCTTATCTACCTCATGGCCTTGACGAAGCAGAGTAAGTGACAGTTGTAAATGAGCTCAGCAAGCAGGTTGGTCTTGCCTATATACTGCAGGGTGAGCACCAGCTGGGTGGTGTTCAGATGCCATTGGCCAATCAGAGAGCCCTCAATGGGCACTTGTTTTGTCAAGAGGCTGCTGATGTCCCCGACAAGACAGTGCTATCCCTGAAGTTCCCAGTGCATCTTGGGTCCCTGAGCCTACCAGTCTCGGTGAGGCTGGTCATAGTAGCAACAGTAAAGCTGCTGAGCTGCGTGATGCAGTTTAGTTTGCGTCCATCGGCAAGTAAATGCCCCAATGACGGCACCTCACAAACAACCTTTTGTTCACAAGTACTGGTGCACACAATCCTACACAAAAACTTCTCACCTTGCATGCTTTTCTCTGAGATGTAAGCATATGCGCATCAGCCGTGTGTCTATGCAATGGTGTGGTTGTAGGAAGTGATGACCAGAGGTGCGTCTGCAAGGGCTGAGTGCAGCTGCAAGTTTGGCGTGGGAAACAACTTTATAGACTACACTACTATCACACGTGCGCAACTGTGGGCCGTTAGCTCGTAAGGAATCTTTTTTCTCTGTGTCCCAGATAATGACTTGCATGGCAAACCTGTTCATAAAAAATGCTGTGTAGCACAACCCGCATTGCTACCTGCTCAGTCTCGGTCTGCATGCACGCAACCGAGGACTTCTCTAAAATGTTCATCAGGCACGACCTGTCTGCAATGATGACAGCCGCCTTGTTGCCAGCAAAATTTACTTACGCAGTCGCATGGGTGCAGGCAGATGAGCATGCGCTTGTACACTACATCCAAGGTATGCTTTTTATTTACCTTTCTGCACACAGGACAGAGCGCTCAGCCACGTAGCTTGAACATGATGCAATGCTGTCCAACACCGCACACTTGCACAGGTTCATCTTCCTGGCAACCACATTCACATCAATCTGCACCTGTGATGGCACTTTGTGCTCAAGGCCACAGTGAGCTCTTCACATAACCACATTGCATGACATCACACACACGTAGGCACAAGTAGGTTGCATTGGCTGTCATTGGACTCTTTGAACTGTGACTTCACAGGGTTCTGTTCTTTGCAGAAGAAGGATGCTGTGCATGTAGCAACGGTGGGACGCATACCAGCAGCCAGCTCAGCTCTTGGGCAGCTCCTGTATCACCTGGTGGAATTGCGAGATGAGGGTCACATAGAGCTCAAGGCAAAGCTGGCGCCAGGACCAGCACACCCAGAGCTGGTCAAAGCAGCAGACTTTCCAGCACCACCTGTGCTGAACAAGCCCATGCATGCTGTTGTCGATGTCTTCCTGTTGGAGAAGGCAATTCTGGCCGATGGGCAGGATGCCAGTCAGCTGAAAGACAAGAAGCACTCCAGGGGTGGCAAAGTGCACAGCAAGGTGCCAAACACGTGGCATGCCAACGCCCGTCACATGGCACCGGTCCTAAACTGGATGCTGCTGACAGCCTCTGAGGGCCTGCAGATCGGCCCTGACAGCGACGGTCTCCTCAACTTCTGCGACAGCACAGCTAGTTTGAGCAGCGCAATGTCTCAGCCTCACGCTGAGGCTGAGCTCTTGCAAGACGCCTCAGAAGGAACCAATGGCCTCCTTGCAGTAGCAGATCATGCAGCAGAAGACAGCCAGGGTCCATCAGATGCGCAGGGGCAGTCAGCAGCAGCCCCAGTCACAGTGCAGCAGATGTTGGACTCGGTTGCTTTGCCAGATGATGCCCCAAGGGCTGTAGCCCCTAGTGCACTGCGCACTGTGCCCAAGCAGTTCCAGCTGCAAGGGCTGTACTGGATGCTTGCTCGTGAGCGCCAAGGAGATGCTTTGGGCAGGTTGGCCTTGATTTCTGTCTGCTTTTAACTTCTGTCGCTTTATACCTCCCTATCAATCACATATACTACTACCTGTTGCAGCATAGTCTTTGGAGCGCTTGTCTGTTTTGCACCAACTGCATGACTGATGCCTGTCTGACATGTACATTTCTGAATCTTTGCAACACATGTGCCCCTGAAAGAGGTCCCCACAGCATTTGGCAGCTGTCAGCAAATCAATGTTTGCTGTTTGCAGCTCTGCTTTAGAGCTCTGCTGCAGAATGACAAAACGCAGACAATCATGGTGCAGTTGGCTGAGGATTTATCAATCATACGGTTTTATCAATATGCTTCATTGAGTCTTGGCGCAGCCAAGCAGGCATGTGTGCCCTTCGTAGCAGCATGCATCTTTTGTATCAAGCCCACAACTTGTGGCAGATAGGCTGTTCATTCTTGTTTCAGCATAAAAGGTGGTGATACAGCAAGATAGCTCTGAGATGCAGATCAGCAGGTCTTGCTTTTGAGTTTCTAACACAACAAAACTTTTGATTTTTAAGACGACAAGCATCCGAGGCATTTGTCTGACTTGCATCCAGAGTGGATGCAGATGCTGATGGCTGACAAGCAGCTGGTGCACTACAATTGCTGCTTAGACGACATGCAGCTGAAGCATTGACAACAGCTATGCTTTTTGGCTTGCAGGGGCCAGTTACATCTGCATCCAGAGTGGATGCAGCTGCTGACAGCTGACAAGCAGCTAGTGCATTACAACCGCCTGGCTAACCACTTCTCAGACACGTTGGTTGCAGCACCTGTCGGCGGCACCTGTGGTGGCTTCCTATGCGATGAAATGGTGAGCAGCAATGCTGAAGAACTGCAAGCACTGCGCCTCAGGACTGACTTACAAAGTCTGCAAGAGATCCCAGGACATAAGGATCTCTCAAACAGAAGTTGCGAATTGAACTGAAGCACATACTGGCTGACGTGCTTGGTCTCTGGAGCCAGTTTGTTTGTGTACACATGGCTGGCTTCCTTGCATCAGCCTGCTCTCTGTACCTCCCTACCACATGCGATAGCAGTGCACACAAATGCAACAGTCCAATCAGAAACTGAAACCCATCTTGTCTCAACCCACACGCTTGCTATACAATGCACACACCTTAAAAAGTGTGAAAAGTCAGTTAGTCAGCGTATTGTGTGGTTGGGCCAGGGTTTGGGGAAGACCCTACAGAGTCTGATGCTGATTCTGGCCAACCCAGCTCCGGCTTCCTGGCCAGTGGTGAATCTGGATAAGCACAACCATGACAAGGGGGAGGCGGTGCCCATCAAGACCACCCTCATTGTCATGCCGGCCAACCTGCTGCAGCAGTGGCAGGATGAGCTCTCCAAGCATGTGCAGGATGGGGCCCTCAAGTGGTGGGTGTTGTTGCCATGCTGCCTTGCACAGCCATCTTGTTGCACAGCTGTTGTACTCATATGTAGCCACTACTGTCTCAATATCACAAACCCTTCTACCGCTGCCTCATTATTTCAAGCCGTCTGCCAATACTGTCTTATTATCTTTAAACCGCTGCCACCGATGCCTTGCCATCTCAAACCCTCTGCCACTGCTGCCTCACCATCTAGAATCCTCTGCCAGCCATCAGTTTGCTGTTGCTTCTGCACTGCTGCAATGCACGTCACGCCTGCAAGCACCACACTGGCAGCTGTGATCGTGCTTGTGAATGCATCAGCTAGTATGAACACAGAAGTGCATTCTCACAGCAAGAGCATGACTGTGACCAGTAACCCAGTGAAGGCTCTCTGCTATGTTCCTCATAATGCACATGATGAACAGTCAGTGCTTTACTCATTCAAAGAGGCAACAAAGTCAAATGCAATTGGTGCATCTGGATGACAGTCATGATCAGTGAGAGGACCAAGCAGGTTTGCTGCCTGCTGACTGCCTGTGCTCTTGCTAGGTGTGTCTATGACGGCAAGGCTGACTACCTAGCAATGTCCCAACAGCAGCCAAAGAAGAGCAACAGGGCAGCAGCCGGATCGTCAGCAGTGCAAGAGCCAACCAGGGTGCTGACAAGGAGGACTAGAAGCCAGAGGGACCCTGCTGCAGAGGGGGGGTTTGTGAGCCTGGTGAGACCCATCTGGTGCCTGGACCCCAATGGGAGCCCTGTGCAGATGCAGCAGCAGGACATCGCGCTCATGACCTATGAGCAGCTCAGGAAAGAGCTCAGTGCATCTGACAAGTGAGCCTGCCACCTGTTGCATGAGCTTTCCCTTTCTCATATGCAGTGTCATAAGTCTCAAGTCAAACTGTGTTGTATGACTGTCTGAGGCAGATGCAGTTCTTCATCACCCATACAGCCAGTCATTGACATGTTGCCCTGTCGCCTTTGCAATGACATACACTGGGCCTGAGCTCGGTCCCTTGGCTCAAGCAATGCCAATTGAGGAGTGCTGTCACACGTGTGATAATCTGCTTTGTAATCCAGTCAAGCCTGTGTGCTCCTGGAGCTATTGTGGTCCCAACAGAGCCTACTTGGGTTTCGCCATCTGACAGCTGTCAACTCAATGCTGTGACAAACAGGTGCCCACTGCTGCAATTTGGGTTCTGGCGAGTGGTGCTGGATGAAGCCCAGCTGGTGGCCGCCACCAGCAGTGTGGCTGCCCAGATGACTTCCAGCCTGTGGAGGCGCCATGCCTGGGTTGTCACAGGCACCCCCATCACTGCACGCCTTGAAGAGATCCAGGTAAAAGACATGCAGCATCATTCAACCATCAATGTAGACCCCATGCGCTATGCCTGGGTCATCACAGGCACCCCCATCACTGCACACCTTGAAGAATCGCAGGTAAGGGACGTGCAGCATGATCCATCCATCAACCATGTACACCCCATGCACATCTTGCAGTTTTGGCTGCTCAGACATCAGTCCCTGGGCATTCTTGAGTTTAGATTTTTACTGCAAAATGTGCGTTTCTTTATGAAAAGTTTCTGAGTTTCTGTATCCCGAAGAGCTGCTGATCTGCCTGGTCATGCCTGGGATGGCAAGCCTGTGATTGCATGTGTTGTACACATCCAGGTATCAACCTGTCCAACAATCTCAGCAAGTTGTGCACTTGACGCTTTGTGTCACAGCATGCTGCAGCTGATGTGCTTGTCCAGGCCTGTCATCAGCACTAAGCTGTTGCTAGCAAATCTGTTACTGCATGCCTTGGAGAGGGCAGATCATGACCTTTGTAATCATAGCAATGCCTTCATGACCATGTGCTACGGTGAGAGCACTCCAGCAGCTCAC
>JAABUO010004428.1_pt1 | contig 16557 bp, 20 predicted proteins | sample 5559291 | NCBI WGS metagenome assembly JAABUO01 (sample SAMN10711878, study PRJNA513372) | rock metagenome | isolation source: Antarctica rocks | place: Antarctica: Victoria Land, Finger Mt sud
GCGCCGGCGGCCCGCTGGCCTGGACGCGCGCGGCGCGGCCGGGCGACCGCGGAGCGGCGGGCGCGGGCGGCCGCGCGGCGCCGGCGCTGTGGAGCGCGGCCTTCACGAGCTGCAGCGCGCCGTGCTATGGCGCGGCGGAGCGCACGGTACTCTGCCGCGACGCGCGCGGGCTGCCGCTGCCGCCGTCTGCCTGCGGCGAGGCTGCTGCAGGTGCACCTTTAGGCACACCCTTGAGCTGTCATCTGGCCTCCTTGCTGCGCACGGTCGTGCAGCTGAGCGCTGCATGTGCAGGGCTGTGCGCAGTGCTCGGTTGCGAGCGCGCGCAGCGTCGGTCCTGGCAGCGATGCGTACAGCTGTGGGTCGGCATGGGTGTGGCATAGAGCCCCCCGCGTTCCGTGCCCCGGTCTTCTGATGTGCGTGGGGCGGCGCGCGCCGCGCAGGCCCCGCCGCCAGCGCGCTCCGCGCGTGCGGCAACGCGGCGTGCCCCCCGCGCTACTGGGCGCTGGGGCCGTGGGCGCCCTGCAGCGCGCGCTGCGGCGGCGGCGCCGCGCTGCGCGCCGCGCGCTGCATGGGCGGCGCCGGGCGGCCGCTGGGCGCGGCCGCGTGCGCGGGCCTGCCCGCGCCGATGCTGTCGCGGCCGTGCAACATGGCGCCGTGCGTGCAGTTTGTCTGGAAGGCACGCCACCCGCCCCCCGCAGTTGCGGCTTCATACGCGTCCCTGCATGCGCCTCGGGCCGCTTGACGCTGCAGGGCAGACCGGTGCATGCCTGTGCAGCCCGTACAGCGATCGCCAGGATTTGAGCTCGCTGCACTGGGCGGGGCAGGTGGGCGCGTGGAGCAACTGCAGCGCGGCGTGCGGCACGGGCGCAGCGTCGCGGCCCGTGGCCTGCCTGAGCGGCGCGACGGGCGCGCCCGCGCGCGACGAGGGCGCGTGCGGCGCGCGCGCGCGCCCGCCCGCCGCGCAGCCGTGCGCCGGGCCGGCTGGCGCCACGTGCGGCGCGCAGCCGGGCGGCGCCGCGTGCAGCAGCCACGGCGTGCGACCCTCTGTGCGCTGTCAGTGCGATGCGGGGTACCGCGGGCTGTTCTGCGAGCTGCCGGCCGCCTGCGACGGCTTCCCGGACTCCAGCGGCGACTGCTGCATGACCGTGGTCGACAGGTGCGTGCCCCCGCCCGGCCTCCCGCGGGTGACTGCCAAAGACAGAGTGCGTTCCCGCATGCGCAGCCGCTGCGAGTGCTTGCAGTGAAGGGGGACCCATGGATCGTGCTGGCTTGTGGCACGCGCTCGCGTCTGAGGCAACTCTGGTACATAACTTAGGCAGCATCGCAAGCTATCTGGTCGAAGCCATGCCGAGCCTCTTTGCGCACTTGGCAACAGCCTGCGGGGCGACGAGGCCGCCCTGCTGAGCATGGGCGCGGCGGCGCCACGCGCAGGGACGGCGTGTGCTGCGGGCCTGGGTCGGCGCTGGACGCCGACGGGCACTGCTGCGAGCGCGGCCGGCTGGATGTGTGCGGCATGTGCGGGGGCCGCGCCACAGTCGTTGACATCACCGGTGCGCGCCCGCGCGCGTGCGCGTGCTCGCGCCTGCGTGCGAACTGTTTTGTGAAGCCCCCTGCCCACCGCACGCTGTCGGCAGGTCGGAGCGTGTCTGGTCGGCTGGGCACGGACTTTGACGCCACAGCAAGCTGTGGGTAGGTAAAGAGAGTGTATAAGGGTGATGAACATGCAGGCGCGTGCTGCACGGGCGTGCTGGATGGCGGCGGCTTCTGCTGCGCATCGGGTCGGCTGGACGCGTGCGGCATCTGCGACGGCGACGCGGGCTCATGCGCGCTGCGCATCGCCGCGCGCGTGGCGCTCAACGCCAGCGCGCCGGCCGCCGCGCCGGGCGCCCCGGCCGGCGGCGCCGCCGCGGCGCCGCAGGCGACGCTGGGCGGCAGCAGCAGCGGCGCGCTGCGCGTGGGCGCGGCGGACCGCGATGCGCCGGACGCCCTGTTTGTCAACGGCGCGCCCCCTGCCATCCAGCTGCCGCACCACGCAGGGTTCGTCAGCACCCAATGCTCAGAGAGCCAGCAACACTTTCAGGCAGCGCCGGTATCGCTCTTCAGGCCAAGTTGATCTGAAGACGTGCCTGCCCATGCTCACGGGCGGCGCTCTCAAGCTCCGCTCGAGGCCCGCGCATGCGCCCGATGTCGCGCCTGCCCGCCCGTGCCGCACGCACGCAGGCGGCCGGCGCAGACAAGTTGTGCGGCCGCGCCAGGCATCGCCGCGCTGCTGGGCGTGGCGGCGGCCAACCTGACGATCGCGCCGCTGCCGTCGGGCGGCGGCGCCGCGCTGAGCGCCGCCGCATCCAGCTTCTCGGCCGCGTCCGCGCCGTCGCCGCCGCGGCGCCGCCTGCTGGCGCAGCTGGAGCAGGGCGAGGGTTTGCAGGGTACAGGGTCTGCAGCCTCGGAGCGCGGCAAGGGCGGCGGCGCTGAGGGCGGCGCGGCGGCCGAGCCGCGCGAGCCGTTGCCTGGCGACGAGCCGGGCTTCTTGGGCTGGGACGCGGCGCAGGGCGGCGACCTGGCGTCCCGGCTGCGCGGGGAGACCGCCGTGCTGCTCGCGCGGCAGCTGGCCAGCTACCAGCAGCGGCCGCTGCGGCCGCACCCGCGCGCGCCGCGCCTGGGCGGCCGCCTGCCGCAGCCGGGCGGCCTGGATGGGGTGGCCGCGCTGCTGCACGCGGGCGCAGGCGCAGCCGACGACGAGGACGCTGCGCACCGGGACCGGCGGCTGAAGGCGCGCCATGGCGCCCGCGCCGGCATGCTTGGGCGGCCTCAAGCATGCGGCTTGTCACGGGCAGGCTTGGGTATACTCTGGCGGCGCTGCGTGCGCGGTCAGCGGGATATGTGCCAGAGATGGCTGCGGCGTGCATGACCTCCCCGCCCCTGACGCAAGGGTCGAGGGCAAGTGGCTGCGGTGACAGCGTTGAGGCCGGGCGGCGCAGCAGCACGATGCCCTATACCTATGACAGCGCGCAGACCGTGGCAGCAAAAGTGTCGTGGGAGTTACACTAACCCTACCATGCACTCAAGCAGTCAATCCGGCCTGCGAGCCCTGCCGGCGAGCGCGCGCGGGGCGCCGCAGGAGCTGGCGCGCCTGGAGCTGCACCAGGAGCTGCACTTGCGCCCGCACACCAGCGGCCTGTTCAACATGCGCGCGCATGAGACGCCGCAGCGCCTGCAGACGGCCGGCGTGGGCGCCGACCCGCGCGGCGGCGAGGTCGGAGTCGACCTGCGCAAGCTGCCGCTGGTTGGCGAGGCGCGCCGCCCTGACGCAAACCCTGCCATACACCCTACATTACGGGCCGCTTGTCGTTTTATGGAGGTACCAATGGGTGGCCATGCGGGAGAGGCTTATACCTGGCCCCATCCCGCCCTGGGGCCGGCCGCTCTAGCCAGCACCGGAGCGATTACGGCAGGCACAGGCGCTGGCAAATGCACCTTCCGGCGTGTATACGCAAGTGCGCCTTGCAGATGAGCAGAGCTTTATCCATGGTCACGCCGGGGCCTGCCACCTCCGCCAGCAGCCGGGTGGCCATGGCCGCGACCTTGGCGAGCGTGAGCAGTCACATGGCGTTCTGCATTGGGCTGCATGCAGCAGGCGCTGCCTGCCAGCCGCGCTCTGAGCACGCCTGAGTGCTTCCCCCTGTGCGCAGGACGCCGACATGGGCAGGGACGACGGCATCGAGAGCCTGCGGCGGCGGCTGCTCGGGGGCCGGGCAGATACTGTGGCAGGTTGGGGTGCCGGGCCGCGCGACGGGCGCCCCGGGCAGCCCGGCGGCCGCCGCAGGCGCGCGCTGGCGGCCGCCATGGCGACGCCGCCACCGGACGCGGGCGCCAGCGCGATCGTGCACGTGGCTGTGGGCCCGTGCGCGGTCAGCACGCGCGCCGAGGTGTCGCAGGTGGGGCCTGCTTCGCGGCCCGACCGGGCTCTTTGCTTGCCAGTGAGAGCGCGTTTGAGCTCGGGCGGTTGCGGGCGTGCTTTGTGATGGAGCGCATACGCCAGCGCCGGCATGCTTGCAGTGCTGTGCCAGGCCCAGCATCATCCACCACGATACCAGCGGCGGCCGCCAGCTTGTGGCCTGGCGCCAGTGATGGGCGCTGCCTGTCGGGGCTGGGGCGGGGCAGCATACCCGACAGCATGCGCGCCGGCGCAGCCGACGCGCGCGGGCCGGCACGCCCGTGGGCGGGCGCGCGGCGGGCGCGCGGCGGGCTGCGCCCTCACAGCGCCGTCCGCGGGCGGCAGGTGCTGACGCCCGGGCAGGCGTTCAAGCTGCTGGCGGACGCGGTGGCGGGCGGGCCGGCCGTGCTGGGGCGCGGCGTGGCGCTGCTGGGCGTGGTGCGCGTGGAGGCCGCGCCCGTGTGCGGCAACGGGGTGCGCCGCCGCGCGGCCCGCGCCCGGCAGCTCCGGCCTCATGCAACGGCGGCCGGGCCGAGGGTTGCCACCATTTCTGGCTTGCACGCATGCTGGGCGCTTGTGCTCGCGTGCGTCATGCTCGCAGGGGGGACCCACGCTCGTTGCCGTATCCCATCATCTCTGGCTGCGTGCATGCGCGCGCTCGCGGCCTGCCGCCGCACGACGCATGGAAATTTTGCATCGAGGGTGAGGGAGTGTACGTGGGGGCCTGGTGAGCAGCGATGCCACTGAGGCCAAGGACGCCGCTGTCCATGCGGGCCCGGCGCAAGCGTGTGAGCCCCAGTGCCTACCCTACCCTAACAGTATCCGCCCCCCCGAGCGCAGGCGTGCGAGGCGGGCGAGTTGGCTGTGGAGGGCGCGGGCGCGGGCAGCGGCGCGCGCGTGTGCGCGCAGGACTGCCCGCTGCCGTGGCGCGCGTGCGCGCGGCCGCCCGCCGGCGCGGGTGACCCGCAGGCGCCCTGCGGCGGCCGCGGCGTGTGCGTGCCCCTGGACGGCACCTGCCGCTGCTTCCGGGTGCGGCCGCGCTCGAGCAGTGCCGTACAGACGCGGAGGTTTCCTAGGCTTTCCTGTAACCGTGTCTGCACGTGCGGCACCTGCCACTGCCCCCAGGTGCGGCCGCGCCCAAGCCGAGCTGTGCGCACGCGTCAGGAGCGTCCAGCGTGCCGCCAAACTGCGTCAATGCCTCTCGCAATGCACGGCTCTGCCCACACAAAGCCCTGAGGTGGCGCGCACATGCCCAGGGCGGCAGGCTTCCGCAGCGGCGGCGCATGTTCGCTGGGCTCCAGTGACCTTCTGTGCGCTCACTGCGCGGCGCGCCGCGGCAGGGCTTTGCGGGCGACGGCTGCACCATGTGCGCGCCGGGCTACTACGCATTCGGCGCGACATGCCTGCCCGTGCCGGCCAGCGTGCTCGCCGCCTCGTTCACCGCGGGCTCCAACGCGACCGGCGACCCGCGCGGCGCGGGCGGCGGCGTGACCGCGCTCTCGGCGGCCGTGACCATAAAGAGCCTCGCCGTGGCCGCCGCGCCGGCCGCGGCCGCCGCGCCGGCCGTGGCCGCCGCGCTGGTGCGCCGCGGCGCCCGCGTCCGGCCGGTCGACCCACGCCTGTGACGCGCCTGTGTGCTGAGAATTGTACGTGTTTGTGCTGACGCGCCGCGGTGCGGCGCGCACGTGGCGCTGCTCGCCGCGGCCGGCTCGCTGGGAGCTTGGGCGTGGTTGCGCCCGGCGCCGCGTGGCGGCCAGGCCTGACGGGGGTGCATGCTCCTGCGGGCGCAGGAGCGGCCGTCGGGAGGCCACGCGGGGACCCTGCCACCCGTCGCCCAACATCTGGCCGTCCTATGGGGCATCCTGGGCGGCCTGATCCGTGCGCGCCCTGAGCCCATGCCGCCCCCGCACAAGGCCAGCAGCGTCACCATAACCATACGCTACCTTATGCTCGTGGCCCTTGCTCCGCTGCACGCATGCCGCCCTCACGGCACGGTGCCCACAGCAGAGTCCACGGCACCCTGGGCGGTGTGTCGAGCCGGCACGCCATGTGGCCTGCCCCTGGGGCGTCGCAGAGCCCTCCACATGCAGCCTGGCACCGAGCCGCCAACGCAAGAGGGTGTGCTCGCGCGCAGTGCTGCTGTGCTGCGGTGCCTGCTGGGCGAAGCGCAGCCACTGGGCGTGGGGCGACCGCAAGGCGCCCGACGCGCCGTCCAGGGGCCACCGTGGCGCAAGGTCGGGCAGGAAGGGAGACGCGGCAGCCTGCTCGGCGGGGGCCGCCGGCGGGGCCGTTGGCGGCCCTGTGCCCTCGCTCGCCTGCGCGGCCGGAGCGCCTGCTCATGCGGCTGCCCGGGGCGGAGCCGCGCGCTGCGCTGAATCAGGTGCACCAGGCCCGCCCGCTCCGCCAATGCCCCGGCCGGCGGAGCGGCAGGCCCCCGCCAGCGCTGGGCCGCCAGTGGCCGCGGTGGCGGGACGCGGGGACTCTGCCGCAGAGCTGCGCGCTGCAACCGACCCATGGCAGGGCGGGCGCGCGTCGGGCCCAGCGGCGGCGCGCGCGGCGGGCGGCGGCGGCGCGGCAGCGCCCGGGGCCTCCCCGCCAGGGCGCCCGGTGGCACTCGCGCCGGATGGCGGCGGCTGGTGGCAGCTGTGGCGGCGCGGCGCGCACGGCGCGCCTGCTCTGCGGGACCCCGGCCCCAATACTGCAACCGCCGCGCGCGCGAACCCCATTGCTGCGGGCGCGCGCGCCGCTCCAGCCCTGCACTTGTAATTGCTAGCGGCAGCGGCGGCGTCAGCGGCGGCCCCGGGCCATCTCCCGGGTCATTTTGGGCCAGCTGCATAAGGGGCCTGCGGCCGCCAACACCTGCGCAAGCTGCGCTTCCAGCTTGCGTGCGCCCCGCTCCCCGCGGGCTGGTTGGACGGCGGGTAGGGCTGGCCTCATGGCCGTGTGTGCAAGGATTTCAGCACATTTCGTAGAGCAGGGCAGGACACCCCGGCCGTGCAGCGCAGTGCGCGGCGTGTCACGCCGCGCGGGTTGCCGCCTGGGGGCGGCGGTTTTCTGGGGTGGGCTGCGCGGCGGGGGTGCGGTCAGGTGTCTCAGTGAGCGCATACTGCAGTGTTCTTCGGATTGTGCCAGCAGTGGTTTCGTGTTCGTTTCCTCTTGGCATGGAATAAACGATGCCCAATCTCACTGCAGCTGCTCTCTTTTAGGTTCCAGCCTATTTATTTAGCCATCAGGGCTCGGCGTCGAGCACACATGCAGTCTGTGCTCCCGCTGCCTTTGTTGGTTTGAAGCCTGCTGTAGAACTGAGTGTACTGTAAATTGGCTAGTGTTGCTCCTGCGCTGGCTAGTGTTGCTCCCTTTGGGGCGTTAATTACAACGGCTCCTGCCTAATCAAGCAAGCCTGCACTGGCGTGGCAGCCAGGCTAGCGTGTGCCTGCCCTCAGGCTCGACCGCAGGCAGGTCATGGAGACGCAGGATCGGGGAGACCTGGCACTTGCCCAGCTTGTGCAACAGTGCTGGCAGCTGCGAGAGTCTGGTGCCGGGCGGGACATCTTGGACTGCATTCCGCACGAGCGGTGTCGCAGCAAGTGCAGTCTGCAGTCAGGCCTGTGTGAAGCAACTCGGCCAGATGGCGAGGAGCACGCGCGGGCGCGCCGCGCTTGGTGCAGACACGGACGCGAGCGAAGCACCCGCGGTGAAATTGCAAAAGGTCATCGACGTCGCGGGGGCGGAGAACGAGTATGAGAGGGCGCGCGACGAGCAGATTGAGCGCAACAAGGAGCGCCTGCAGGCACTGCAGCTGCAGGCGCTGGCTGCCGCCGTACTGCCGCTGGTGCCGCAGCGCAGCGCCGCGCCCAAGAAGTCGAACGCCAAGCGCGCGGCAAGGCGGCTGGTGCGCCGAGCGCTGTCACCGCGCACTCGCCTCTGCGTGCTTGTTCGGTATGCACATCGCTTCGAGCCGGTGTGTTTGAAAGTGCGCCACATTGCTGCACCCCGCCAGCCTGCCGTCTGCTGCAGCGCACGGTGCAGACTGTCCCCGTTGTGCTGCGAGCGCTCACGGTGCGAGGCAGCTCCAGGACGCGGAGCTCAGCGGCAGCATCCGCGCTCCGGCGCAGGTGGATGTCGAGCCGCGCCGGTCGCTGCGGCAGCGCGGCGTCGCGTCGGACGGCGTGTCCGTCGTGGAGGAGCTGCGCGGCGGCGCCGTCACGACCAACATCTACCTGCCGGCGGAGCCCGCCGCGCCCAAGGAGCGCCACCCCAAAGGTGCGCACCTTGGACCCGCGTCGGGGACATCCACCGGAGCGAGAGTCACGGCTGTGGACGCTGCGTGACTTGGCACGCACCAGGGCACAGCGTCATGCGCTGCTTGGCAGCCCGACTCGTGCGAAACCAACCCCGCGTGCCTCGGCAGGCCGCTCGACGCGCAGTGTGTCCTGAGCCTGAGCCTGAGAGAGCGGACACCAATGCCAAGTTGTGTCATGGCTTGGCGGCGCGCGAGCAGGCGAGGTCGCGTTCGCGGACAGCGAGGGCGCGGGCCCGGATGCGGCGTTCCTGGCGGAGCTGCGGGGGCGCGCGGAGGGCGCCGCGGAGCGCCCGAGCGTCGAGCAGGTCGCCGCGCTGCGCTGCGGCGAGGACGATGTCGCCAAGGTGCTGACGGGGTCTGTGTGTGACACACTCACTGCGCCCGCGCTGCGTGCCTGCCCGGCACGCGATGGCATGCATGCCTCCCGGCCTGGCCCAGCTCGCCGGGCCTCAGGTGGATACGTCAGTAATCGGCGCACACCCGGCGCGCCTGTACAGCCTGCGCATCGTCCGCCCGCTCGCGGCCCAGCTACGGGCGTGCCGCGTGCGTGCTCTTCGGCACGCGCGCGCTCGGCGCGCGTCGCGCGACGCGCCGCACGCCTCCGAGCGCCCCTGCGGCCGCGCCGCGCAGGTGGTCACCACGGGCGTCGTGCACCTGCAGTTTCACCCGGGCGCGGCGGCGCTCGTGCTGGCCGCCGCTGACAAGGCCGGCCACGTCGCGCTGTGGGCGGTGCGCGCCCGCGCTGAACCCCAGCAGGCGTGCGTGCGCGCTGTCGCGTTGCGCCCGTGCACACCCCCGCTCGCACCCCTGCATGCGCATGCGGAAGCTGTCACATAAAGGTGTTTTTGAGCGCGCGCCTGCTGCGCAGGTGGGTCGGGGCGACGAGGGCGTGGTGGAGTGCACGCCGCACTACAGCTACGTCTCCGGCCTCAAGTGCGGCCACAGTTGCTCGTGGCGCTCGAACGTCCTACATGCAACACATGCGGGATGCGCCGGGCGCTGCCTCATGCGCTTTGGTTCTACAAGCCGAACACTGCGCAGGATGATCGGCGTGTCGAATGGGGTGCACGTCTGCTGGATCAATAGGAACCGCGTCTGTAAGGTCTTGCCTCCGACGCAATGGGACCGCCGCAATTCTTCACCGCAGCACGACGGCGTGGCCATGTTCCCATGCCTGAGGTAGTCTCATCGTCGCACACTGCGCAACGCAGGTGGGCGGGCGACCAGCTGGTCACGGCGTCCTACGACGGCTCGGTGCGCGTGCTGGACGTCGGTGCATCGCCGGCCGCGTTCCGGCTCGCGCTGTCCGACGAGGGCGCCGAGTTCTCCGCGCTGGACGTGGCGCCCGACGGGGCCACGGCCTTCCTGGGCGACAAGGACGGCTGCCTGACGGTCGCGGACCTGCGCGCCGACGGGCGCGCGGCGCCGGCCGCCGAGGCGTCACTGCACGACAAGAAGGTCAACACGCTGCACGTGCGCGGCCCCGGCGCGCCGCGCGCCACAGCGCGGATGACAGGTGTATGGTCAGGGTAGTGTTGCATGCGCGCCGGCCGCCGCGGCGGCGCTGCACGACGAGGAGGTCAACACGCTGCACGTGCGCGGGCCCGGGCCGCCGCGCGCCGGAGCGCATGATAGGGTAAAGGTTAGGTAGGTTTGCATGCACGCCGGCCGCCGCAGCCGCGCTGCACGACAAGAAGGTCAAAAGGCTGCACGTGCGCGGGCCTGTCCCCGCCGCGCGCCGGAGCGCGCATGACTGGATTAGGTTTAGGTTTGGTTGCATGCTGCTGTGACACGCGGGGCTCGGCCAAGCGTGAAGGTGCGCGCTTATGTGCGGAGAAGGACAAGCGGTGCAGGTGCGCAGGGCGGCCGTTGCGCGCCCCCTGCTTGCAGGCTGGTCGAGGCGGTGCAGGCGCTGCACGAGGCATACGTGCAGCCAGGCCTATGCGCGAGCGCTGCATACGCCCGTTCTGGTGAGTGAGCTACTGCCGCCGCGCGCCAGGTCGAGCCGGGCGGCGCGCAGCAGCTGCTGAGCGCGAGCGCGGACGGCAGCCTGGCGGTCTGGGACCTGCGCAAGCTGGGGCCCAAGGCCAAGGCGCTGGCGAGCGCCGGCCACGCGTACACCTGCCAGAGCGCCTACTTTGCGCCCGACGGTGAGCTGCACCATGCCGTTGCGCTCCGCCTGGCCGCCGCTCATTCCTGTGACGGCCCAAGCGCACGCCTATCTGCCTGGCGCGCTCATTGACACGGCACTCAGCGCGCCAGCTGGCTCCACGGCTGCGCGACCCGCACCCAGTGCGGCGCTGCTGTTCGACAATGCTGCGCTGTTCCTCAGGTGCCGCATGCGGTGAATGTGGATGTGGCACGGTAGGGGTTATGGCCCTGCCCACGCAAGCCTGCGTGGCGTCCACTCTGTGTTCTGAGTTTGAAATCCCCTGAAGATCTTTGGTATCTCCTCACATACCTCATGGTTGTACGCGGTGCTGCCGCGCGCAGGCTCGCGGCGCGTCGTGTCCACCTCGCGCGACGACACGCTGCGCATCTGGGACGGCGCGAAGGGCCTTCAGGCGCTGACCGTCATCAAGCACTACAACAACACAGGCGCGGCGCCGCCGCTGCCGCCGGCCGGTCGCTCTTGTGGCGCTGGACGGCAGCCGTGTGAGGCAGCACTGGTCGAGCACTGAAAAGTGGTGCTGGCCGATGATTGGGAATATTCTCGGCAGTTGCTGCTGCGCACGCCCTCCAGTGGTGCTGTTGAGTGACCAGGCCAGCCTGTCAGCCGGGCAGTGCGCGCCTGCTCAGAGCATGGTCTGCATGGAGGGCAGGGGCGTGAACAGCGGGCCTGCCTGACGCTGCTCGCCCGCAGCAGTCGAAGCGGGTGTAGGGCTCGCTTGGGTGGGAGGCAGGCAGCGTTGCCTGCGACAGGCAGGCGCGCAGCGCGCCCTGCCCGGGCCGGGTCAGGGGAGAGGTGTTGCCTGGAGCGCTTGCAGCCGCTGAGGCAGCGCCTGGGCGGCAGGCCGGTGGGTGTCGCCCTTCCGCGCCGTCTGGTGCCCAGACAGTGACGGCGTCATCGTTGGCAACATGAAACGCACGGTGCGGCGCCCAGGCGGCCCCTGCGCTGCATGCCCGCGGGCCCGGGCGCCGCTCGGGAGTTGCCCAAGACTGCAGGCCTCTCGTCTCGCGCGGTGCAGCAGATTGCCTGCTCATGCCGGCCAGGCGGCAGAGAGACGGTGTGCTGGCCAGCCCGGTGGGCAGAGGTGTCCTGAGGGGGGGTGGACCTGTACATCAACACACAAAAGGGGAGCCAAAGGCGGCCGGAGGGGCGGCAGTGTGGACCGGCCGCAGGCCGTCCGTGGGCGCATCGGACATGATCCCGCCCCGCTGCTCGCGCCGCGGCGGCTGCGGCGGGCGCGCGCGCGGGCCCTTCACAGGGCGGCGCGCGGCGCGCGCAGGTGGACGTGTTTGACGTCCGCGGCGTGCAGGCGGCCGCCCTGGGCAGCAACTTCCAGACGGCCATCGCGCCGCGCAACGCGGTGCACCCGCGCCGGCCGCTGCTCGCCGCGGCGACCGCCAGCGGCCGCGTGCACCTGTGCGCCCCGCCAGCGCGACCCCCCCCCCCCACCCCGCGCGCCCGGCTGGCTCGCGCGCCGCGCGCGCGCTCTGCGCGCTTGCAGGGCCGGCCTGTTTGCCGCGCCGGCCGTGCCTGCTTGGGGAGGGGGTGCTTGGCAGCGCTCTGCCTCACATACGTTTGGCTTGCGCTGCACAGGTACAGCTGAGGGCCCATGTGGAGCAGCGCGCCCTGTTGGGCGTGCGAGCTCATCAGTCGACGTGCGAATCTCGCCCTTCTTTGTATTGGTGTGCTGAGTTGCTGTACGCTGTATGTTGTCTGAAATCTGTCAGCGATTGGACCAACACCATAAAACAGGTTCCACATAAATTCAAACGGAGTCATGATGCATGCCGTGAACCATGCAACGGGCAAAGCTAGTGCTGTAAGACAGCATGCTCGAGGTGCCTGACCACTGTAACTTGGCCACTTCATTATCTGTGCTTTCCCATCTCGGGTTTCCACTTTTACACCGCACCACATGGTGCATGCCACCCCATGGCAGCAGCACGCCGTCAGCAAAGGATGTCAGCGCTGCCAGTACTCGCGCAGGCCACGCGCTGGCGAGGCTCCTGTTCAGCTACCCAAGGGCCTGTAACAGGACTCCTCTGACAGTTGCATGGCAAGGCGCCCTGGCTGAAAACCCCAACCTCTGACCTGAGCCAGGAGCATGCAATGGCGCCTTGGCTGCAAGCAGGCGCGCGTATGACCCAACCAGGCCAAGTGCAGGGTGCGCCCACGTCCGCCTAATTCTCGCGGACGTCGTAGGGGTCGCTCGCGCGCGCGGGCGCGACCAGCGGCGCGCCCGGCAGCGGCCCCAGGTGCGTCGGCAGCGGCCGCTCCGGCTGCCGCGCGAAGGGCACCAGCACCGCGTCGCGCACGTACACAAAGTTGCCCTTGTGCCCCGGCACCTGCCCGCGCACGTACAGCAGATTCCGCGCGGCGTCCACCTGCGCGCGCACGCGGAGCACTTTCTAGCAGTCCTTGTCATGCTCCTGCAGTCTCTGAGCGCAGAAAAGCGCACGGAGCACATACAAGCAATTGTCCTCCTCTTCCTGTAATGTCTGGGCGCGGCACGGCAAGCCCGCCTTCACACAGCAGGAGCACACGCCGCCCTGGCCACTGCCCAATGCGCTTCCTGTGGCCCTGTCTCCGGATGGCCCCGGGTGCGGACACGGGGCGCGCCTTGCATGCCATCTGCATCAGACGAGATCAACCAATGACCTAACACACCAGGCCGCACCCGCCGCCCTGGCGTATCCCAATGCGCTTTCATGACCCTCTCACCACTGGACGGCCCAGGGCGCGGGGCGCGGGGCGCGCCTTGTACACATACACGGACTGCACGGTGCGCTGCTTGCCGCCCATGCGGCCGGCCATCTTCTTGCCCTTCCAGACCTTGCCGGGGTCCTGGCACGCGCCGGTCGCGCCCGGCATACGGTGCGCCAGGCTGTTGCCGTGCGAGGCCGGCTGCCCCGCAAAGCCCCAGCGCTTCATCACGCCCTGGAAGCCCTTGCCGATGGTCGTGCCTGCGCGCCGCGCACGGCGCAGCCTGACGGGTGTCCTCCGAGGCGTAACACGCCGCGGCTCGGCACACCTGCCAGCCCGTCAGCTCAGCACTGGCGTGGGCGGCGCCGGACGCACATGACAGGCCTGTCTTGAACACAGGCATCTCTCAATACCCTACAAACATATCAGCCAGGCTGATCACCGGGGGCGTGCGGGGCGGGCGCGCGCCCTGGATGTCGACGTACTGGCCCGGCGCAAAGTGCGCGGCGGTCAGCGGCGTGCCCACGGGCAGCAGCGCGTCGGGCGTGACCTTGAACTCGCGGCAGCGCCGCTTGAGCGGCACGCCCGCCGCGCGGAAGTGGCCGCGCAGCCTGCGCGCCGCCGCCGCCGCAGGGTCACACACGGGCCGGGCCACTCCCAGAGTCGCTGATCGCAGCGCCCGAGCGCTCTTTCACAAGTAACAAGAAAGTAGCTCGGACCTGAGCTGGCAAGTGTCGCTTCCCTGTCCATGGCACAAGTGCGAAGTGTGCACGTGTAGGCCACGACGCCAGCGTGACCGCGCAGCATGCGTGGCAGGCAACAGCTGGCGCGCCCCTTGCACACGCACAGAGCTCCCCGCCAGGCCGCCGCGCGCGCGGGCTGCGCCAGCGCGACGTGCGCCCCGAACGCAGCGCCGGGCGGGGGCGCACTGCTTGTCGACCTGCTTGTCGCGCTTGGCGCCGCAGCCCAGCTGCAGCGCCATGTACCCCTCGCGCTCAGGCGTCTTCACCTGCACCACCTGCCCGCGCCAGGGGCCGCACGCAGCTCAGGCCCCCGCCTCTGTCTGGCCAGCAGTCTGCAGCAACGCAGAGGCCGCTGGTGCCAACAGAGCCGCCACGATGCGCGACGTGGTGCTGGGCAATGCGGAGGTCTCGCTGTGGCTGCGTCTCTCAGCGGCGGCCTGCACAACGCAGGAGGTAGCACATGAGCGGACCGGTTGCGAGCTGCGGGTCAAGCGGCGCACCTCGCAGTCATCAATCCACAGCACGGTGAGCGGCACCCGCACGCCCCACGTGTCCCACTCCTGGGTCATGCCAGCCTTGACAGCCACCACGCCCGACCGCCTGCGCGTCCCCCACAGCCACAGTGACGGGCGGTGACTTATATCCTCGCGGCTGCGTGGCCTGTGTGGGGCCGGCCTGTCCGGCGCACTTTGTGCTCGGCAGCATCGTCCGCGGCTCCAGCGCGATGCCCGGGAAGTGCTCTGACGCAGGCAGCTCTTCGGCGAGCGCGGGCTGCGCGACGCCGCGCGCATGCAGCGCGGGTGGCCACGCCGCCGCCGCGCGGCTGCAGGCTGCGGGCAGGTGCTCGAGCGGCTGCGGCGCCGCCTGCCTGTACAGGCTGGCGAGGCTGGACAGCGCGGACAACGCGCGCCGGCGCAGCATTGGCGGCCGCGTGCGCGCCGCGCGCGTCGCTGCAGCCTAGCTGTGCCTGACCCGTGACAGACTTGCGAACGCAAGCCGCAGCGAGCCTCAGCCTCGCTGCCGCGAGCGCAACGGTGGGGCACGCTGTGCTTCCAGTTGATTCTACAGCGCAAGTGCGTACGTAGTTGGCCTTGGCACAGGTGCAGACCACGCTGCACAGTAGCACAGGAAAGAGTGCTCGCAGAACACAGAGTGCATAGGTGTAGAAAGAGGGTGTCAGTGGAGGGCCTGCCTGTGACTCAATGAGCCTGCAGCAGCTCGAGCTACCTCTAATCCTCCAGCTGACAAACTTCGATACCTGGCGCACTTGTTTCACCAGTCTGATCCCTCCTGCAATGCATGTTGCCGACGCACACCGCCGCACATAACAGCAGCCGGCGGAGCAGGACCATCCTTGGCACGGCCGTGCGGCAGCTGCAGCTGCGCTTCAGCCGGCGCTTCCTGCGCACGCTGCGACGCGTCAGGCCGTACTGCCTCCTGGGCCTGGCGCTGGCAGCAGTCTGCTGGCTGTACTACCTCGCAGCGCAGCGCCTGGGCCGGGCGCCGTCGGGCGCGGCCCAGGCGGCGTGAGGCCGCGCTGCGCCTGGCCGCAGTGGACTGCGAGGGAGCGGTGCGCGGAGGGGCAGAGGGATGGCCGCGAGGTTCCCCGTCCGCTCGCAGCAGTTTGATGCCAACGTCGCGGGCGTGCCCACCGCGTTCCTGCTGAGCGCGTACTCGGACCGCGTGATGATTGTCGCGACGCAGCTCGGCACACTTGGGACAGTCATGCATGCGCGGTGCGTGCTGGCCCCCTGCGCGCTGCTCCCTGCCCCCTTGCATTCGTGAGCCTTTTTGAGCAGTGTGTGCACTGCTTGCAACGTGCAAAGCCAGCAAGCAGGCAGACCATGTAAGCCAGCCAAGGGTGCTGCCGTCTGAGCGTTGTTGCGGAAGAAAGACCCGGTGAGTTGTGCAGGTCGCGCAGACGCGGCCAGCCTCAAGCGCCCCACACACCCCGCGCCTCTGCCCGGCTCGTCGCCGGGCCTGCTGACGCGCGCCTGGCGTGCAGCGCGGAGGCCGTGCTGGACGGCACGGCCAGCTACAGCGTGGACACGCTGCTGGGCCGCCGCGGCGAGCCCGCGCTGGACCTCGCCGCGCGCCGTTTGGTTGAGGAGCTCGCCGGCGCCGGGTGCACGCGGTGCGCCTTTCAGAGAGGCCGTCTTGTTGGTACGAGATGCCCTGAAAGTGCAGGTAGCTAAATAGCCTTGCTACGCTGACCTGGTGTACATTGCAACATGGCGCGGGCCGCCGCTGCGCTCGGGGCCCGGCGCCCCCGCCCGCGGCCCGGGCGTGTGGTCTCTCATTCAGGCGCTTGGGCTTGCCGAGCGGACGTGTGCATGCGCAGCCTACGATTGCACGTGCACATTCTGCAGCGCTGCTTTGGAAGCGGTGCGATCTGCTGCGCTGGGTGACGCACCCTGTGTCCGGCCATGGGCCTTGCCAGCCCTGCAGCGCGCCGTGCAGGGCGTGCCTGTGGCCTGGACAACGAGCTCAGCGCGCATGCTAATGCATCGCATGGCCCGCGCCTACCCCTCATCACTCCTCACATCGCGCGGGCGAGCATGGCTCACCTTGTAGTCATGCAGCCTGGCCCGCGCGCCCCACCGTGCTGCGCCGCCGACGCCCGGCTGAGCCCATGCCAGCGTGCCCTCCGAGGAGCCTCCTTCCAGCTCGCTGTGGCGCGCGCGCGCAGGCCGCTGCTGCTGTG
>JAABUO010004430.1_pt1 | contig 16553 bp, 21 predicted proteins | sample 5559291 | NCBI WGS metagenome assembly JAABUO01 (sample SAMN10711878, study PRJNA513372) | rock metagenome | isolation source: Antarctica rocks | place: Antarctica: Victoria Land, Finger Mt sud
GGCGGGCCTGCAGCGGGAGCTGGCGGCCGCGGCGGACGCGGCGGGAGCGGCCGCGGCGCAGGCGGCGGCAGCGGCGGCCGCGCAGCAGGAGCGCCTGGCCGCCGCGGAGGCTGCGGCGGCGGCCGCAGAGGCGCGCGCGCGCGCCGGCGACGCCGAGCTGGAGGCCGCGCGCCGGGGCGGCGAGGTGCGCCTTAGCTTGAAGACTCTCATGCGCACGCGCGAGACCATGTCGACTCTACTCAGTCCGAGCCGTGGCCCGGACAGCCGCGGGTGCGCTGCCGCGCAGGAGGCGGCGGAGCGCGCGGCAGCGGCGGAGGCGTCCACGCGCGACCTGGGCGCCGCGGTCGCGCGCCTGGAGGCGCACGCGGCCGACCTGGAGAGCCGCAAGCGCGCGCCGCTGTACCAGAAGCGGCAGGAGGAGGAGCTGGCGGCCGCCGTGGCCAAGGCGGCGGACGCCGAGGGCCGCGCGGCCGCCGCGGAGGGCCGCGCCAAGGACGCCAAGGCGCGCTCCCGCCGGCCCGCTGACGGGGCGCGGTGACGCGTGGCGCGGCGCGGGTGGCGGTCCTGCAAAGCATGTATGCGTGTGAGGTGTTTGTTCATCGGCGGCACCCGGTGCGGACGGAGCAGTGCGTAGCAACGCGGTGGCCAGTGCATGTACGGTTCCGCTGCAGACATGCGGGTACTGCGTGCAGGGACTGTTGTTTCACTGACTCTTGAAGTGGTTGCGGACCCTCCTGCATGGCAAAGTAAACGAGCCGCTCTGGTCGGTGCCTCCAGCATCACACCGGTGCCCCTGCATGCCGCAGGCGGCCCGGCAAGCGGCGGAGCGCCAGGCGGCCGAGGCGGCCGCGGAGCTGGAGCGCGCGCAGCGCGGCGCCGCTCACGCGGCGGCGGCGGCGGCGATTGAGCTGGACGCCGCGGCCCAGCGGGCCACCAGCGACGCGCAGAAGGCTCAGGCACATCACCCTCCGCAGTCACTGTAATATCATACATGTTAAAGCTCACGCCCTAATTGCACCCATTGAGCCAATTTCTTTCTGTCGTCCCCTGACCTGGCCTGGCGCTGACACGCATGCAGTGTGCCAGTGCATGCGAGCCTGCACTGCTGCATGGGCTGGGCCGCCAATCCAAGGTCCCGGACCAGCTCTACCTGCCTTACTCGGTGCCAGGCACAGCTCAGCGGACTGCCTCCTGTGGAGCGTCACCCTGGGCGCGCACGTGAACACAGCGCGGTGCCAAGCCCGCCGCTCTGCAGGTGGCGCACGAAGCGGCGCTCGCCGAGCTGGGCGCCCGGTTGGGCGCGGCCGAGGCGCGCGCCGGCGAGCTGCAGGCGCGGCTCGAGGAGGCGGCGGCCGAGCGCGCGGCCGCTGCGGCGACGGCCGCCGCCGAGGCAGACGCGCAGCGCGAGCGCGTGGCCGAGTTGGAAGCTGCGCTCGGTGCGCCGCTGTGTGCTGTTAAGTTTGTGCCAAACAGTGCACAGCAGCGGAGCCTCAGGTCCAAGCAGCGCTGCCTGCACAGGCGGGCAAGAAAGCATGCAGCGCCAGGGCAGTTCAGTACACAAGCACACATAAAGCAAACCTTACATGACATCATGTCGCCATCAGGTGTCGGTCCGCCAAGCATCACAAGCACGCCACGTCTGTGGGTCAGCGCCGGACCTCCGCTCGCAGCACACTGCGATAGTGTTTGCTATATACTCGTCAGCGGCGCGCAGAGGAGGAGACAGCGTGCGCGGCCGCGGCTTCCGAGGCCACGCGCGTGCTGGAGGAGCGCCTGGCGGCGGCCGGCACGGAGGCTGACGCGGCGGCGGCCGCGGCCGGCGCGGCGCTCGCCGCTGCGCAGGCCGGCGGCCGCGAGGCCGCGGCGGCTGCAGCCGCCGAGCTCGCACGCACCCAGGCGCGCCGCCGCACAGCCGCGGCTCGCTGTGGACGGTGCCGGTGCCCGTGGCAGGGGCTGCGTTGCCTGGGCGGCTTCGCCTGCCTTGCCTGCGGCGCATGTCGAGCGCTGGCAGCTTGCGGGCGCGCGCGGGCGTTGCCAGGCGGCACAACTAGCAGCACCAGGTTTTGCAGGCGTACATGCAGGGCATACAGTGTACATGCGTCACATAGTATATGTGCATGCAGTACATGCCCCGCTCGCAGCGTCAGCATGTGTATACAACACCCGGCCCGCCTCGCAATCACGGGCTCCCGCGCTGCATGCGCACAGGAGGAGGCGCAGGCCGCAGCGCAGGCTGCCGCCGCGCGCCTCGAGGGCGCCGAGGCGGCGGCCGCGGCCGCCGCGGCCGCCGCGGCCGCCGACGCCGACCGGCTGCATGCGGCGCTGGCGACTGCCGCGGCCGACAGGGCCGAGCTGGAGGCCAAGGTCGCGCGCGCGGCCGGCGCGCTCCGGGCCGCCGACGAGCTGCGTGACCTGAAGTGCGCGCCAAGCCCTGTCCTTATGGATGGGGTAGGACAGGGTACCCTACCCTATACCATAATCCCATACTGCCCTATCAGATGGATGATACGATCGCAGTTTATTTCAGCTGCAGCCGAGTGTGGACGTGCGTGCCCACGAGCGCGGGCGCCGCGCGTTGCAACACACCCACATGCACTGCGCACCAGACTGAGGGCGGGCTGCGGCAGGGCCAAGCACCGCGAGGAGGTCGCGCGGCTCAAGGCGGAGCTGGGCAGCGTGCAGAGCTTGAGCAAGGGCGGCCAGCAGGCCATCGACCGCACGCGCAAGGACCTGGACAAGACCAAGTGCGCCCGTGCTGCATGGATGGGGTTATTCTAGCCCTATCCTCCACGACGCGTCTGTTGCCGCATGGCGGCCGTGTGCTGCCACGCGCCCAGCTGCCGGCCAGCGCGCGGCGGAGCTGGCATGCTCGCGCAGAGCGCTCATCCTGTGGCACGCTCTGAGCCTGCACCGAGCGCCTGGCGCCAGCCAAGGACTTACTGTATCTGGCTACGGGGCCGACACGCGTCATGAGAGGCATGGGTCTGCCCCGCAAGGTCCCGGCAACTCTATCGGGCAAGCTACCCCGCAGGGTCTGCCGCGCACCAGCGACCCGCTGCTGTGCTCGCACGCGCGCAGGGAGCGCCTGGCGGCGACCGAGGCCAAGCTGAAGGCGGCCGTCCAGGACAAGGGCAACGTGCAGCTGGAGAAGGCCGCGCTGGAGCGCGAGCTCAAGGGCCTGCGCGGCCAGGCCGGCCGGCTTACCAATGCGCGCTCGGGGCGCCCGCGGTTGCGTTGATGCAGCGCGCCTCTGCGAGCGCGCACCAGCAGGCAGTGACCAGGATGCACCAGGGTCATGCAGCATGCAGGAGTCGGGGCCTCGGCTCCACCAGCTGTTGGCTGCGCAGGCGCACAGCGGGGCGGCGTGAGCGGCACAGTGCCACGCCGCGCGCATGGCTGTTTAGGGTGTTGTAACTTAACCCAAAACATAGGGCTTTGCGCAGGGCAATATACAGGGTTGGGGCGCGCAGGACCTGGAGAAGAAGGAGGCCGTGGCGGAGCGGAAGCGCGAGAGCATCATGGTCGGCCTCAGCCAGACCAAGGGCCAGGTGTCCGGCCTGGAAGCCGCCCTGGCGCGCAGCCAGACGGAGCTGGAGAAGGCGCAATTTGAGCTGGGCGCCGCCAAGGGCGCGCCGGCCCCGCCCCGCAGCATGCCCCTGCCCGCCCGTCAAGGCAGCAGTCGGGCTCCGGGGCGGCGCTGGATTCAGGCTGCTTCCTGCATGCCCGCGAACACCTGCAGGGCTGGCTTCACATGGCTTTACAAGCCTGCATAAATGCCCGCTCGTGGCCACCGCCGGGTGAGCTGGCTGTGTCGCCTGCCGAACTGTGGCAAACGCATCCAAGCGTACTGATCATGCCACATGAGACTGTTCAGTCTGCATATCAGGCTTACCAGCCTGCATGCCGTCCTGCACGACTCTGCTCCAGCTATCCCAGCGCGCGTCTGCGGATGCGGGCCCAGGCGTGGCGCAAGCGCATAGGGAGCAGGGTGTAAAATCGCATGTCAGCCCGCCAGCCTGCTGCGCGCTCTGCCCCTGTATGACAAAGTGTCGCTGCGCCCGCAGGCCAGTGCGCGGCCCTGGAGGGCGAGCTAACAGCGGCGCGGGCCGAGGGCGCTGCGACGGCCGCGGAACGCGACTCGCTGAAAGGCGGTCTGGACGAAGCGGAGGCGCGGTGCACGGACCTGGAGCGCGCGTGTGCTGAGCTGGGGTGCGTGCGCCCCTCGCGCTGGGCAGCCGCCCTAACTGGCACTACGGCAAGCGGACACCCTGTGCGGCAGCAGGGGCGTGCAGCCCTCGAGCGGCTAGGAGTGCGCATGTGCGCATGTGGAGGTGCGCTGTGGTCCGGCGCTGCCGTGCATGCAGTCGCATGGTGTGCTATCACAGTGGGACACATGTGGGTGTCTGAATGCACCTCAAAATGCGGACACTGAGCGCCCCCTGTGGCTTGCCAACCAGCTGGCATTCGCGCTGACCGCCCAATTGCAAAATCTAGGGAAGTCTTGGAGACGCGCACTGCGGAGCTGGCGGCCGCAGAGGCTTCGCTTGCAGACGCGCGCGAGGCGCTGGCCGGCCGCGTTGCCGAGCTGGCGGCGGCCACGGCGGCCGCAGAGGGTCTGCGGCGCGAGCTTACAGCGGTGCGCGCCGCGCTGGCCGCCAGCGAGGACGCGCGCGACGCGGCGCAGGCGCGCGCGCCCCGCTTGCATGCACCAAAATTAGGCGCGTCTTGTACTTGCGCCTGACGCGCTTCCCCTGAAGCGGGCGCTATTCCAAGGGGCCGGTCGCGTGGGGCGCTCGCGACGTGCGCGCGTCCGCCTGCGCTTGCACCGCGTCCGTGCATGCGAGGCGCGTGCGGCACGGTCGTAAGGATAGGGATAGGGTGGGGTTGACGGCGCCAGCCGCGCGCCAGGCGCGGCTGCCGGAGATCGGCGAGCTGGAGAAGCAGATCAAGGCGTCGCACGAGGAGCTGACCAGCCAGCGCTTCGCGGGCGAGGAGGCCGCCGCCGCGGCCGCCGCCGCCGCCGCCGCGGCGCTGGTTACCGCGCGCGCGGAGGCCGCCAGCGCCCTGGATGCCGCGCGCGCGGAGGGCGCCGATGCGCTGCAGGCCGCGCAAGCGGAGGGCGCCCAGGCCCTGGAGGCCGCGCGCGCGGCGGCCGCCGCCGACGCCGCGCAGGCTGCCGAGCGCGCGCAGGTGAGCCGCGCGGCTGGGCCGTTAGCGAGTCAGCAGCCTGCATGCACCTGCGTCTGCCGCGCAGCTTCTTCCGCCCGACTGCCGGATGACGGTTGTGCGGAGCCACTTGCGAGCGCGGCTGCGCCGACCTTGCTGGGCGCTCAGGAGTGCATGCATCATGCATGCAAAGCAGGCCGCGAGACATGCCGAGCGCCTGCGTGCCTGCCTTGCACTGCGCACGCAGGCGCTTCTCAGCATGCAAACTTTCACATGATGCATGTGTGACTGCCGGTACCAATTGAGATACCAAAAAAGACCGCACACTGCCTCAGAACCGCCCCGCCACGCTGCAGTCTGCGCTCCTCTTGCACCACTGATACGCTTGAAGCAGCCCATGGGCCGCGTGTGAGTGAGGCGGCGCTGCTGTGCAGGCGCTGGAGGCGCAGGCGGCGCAGGCGGCGCAGGCGGCGAAAACGGCGGCGGCGGAGCATGCGCAGTTGAGCGCTGCGCTGGCCGACAGCCGCGCCGCGGTGGAGCGGGCGGCGCAGGAAAAGGCCGCGCTGCAGGGCCAGGCGCGCATGCGCCCTCCGCGCTGCAGGGCCGGGGCCGTGCTTCGCGCGAGTTTTGGTTTGAGGGTTTTGCCTCGCGTGGGGTTTGACCGGGTGCTGCGCTGGAGCGGGTGGCGCGCAAGGAGGCGGCGCTGCAGAGCCAGGCGCGCAGGCGCTCCCCGCAGTGCAGGGCCGGGGCTCGCCTCGCATGGGGTCTGCACTGAGCGTCACTGCTTCGGAGTATGTCAGCCCCAAGCTCCCGGCGCCCTGCCAATGCAGTTCCCTCCTGTCATCTCCGTGCTGGACGACACGCACCGCCTACACCGCAGCCTCGCGGGAAACTGCACTGAGACGCATGTGGCATAAGATGCATGCTTTATGTGCGGGCGGGCCGCTGACGTTGAGCCTGCACGCGGCTGCCTCGCAGGTGGCGGCAGCCGCGGAGGCCGCCGAGCGCGCCGCGGCCGAGCTGGCGGCCGCAACGGCGGCCGCGGCCGAGGCCGCGTCTGCGCGCGCCGCGGCCGAGCGGGGCGCCGCGGAGCAGCGCGGCGCCGCTGAGCGCGCAGCCGCCGCCGCGGAGACGTACCAGCAGGAGCTCGAGGGTACGGCCCTGCCTGCACGGCTCTTCAGTACATGCTGCGCGCATGCAGCAAAAGCAGCATAGATGAGTTCAATGAGAGATTCACTGGTCGTGCTCTGATATGCATGGGGTCTGCAGTGGGTTTGGGGCCATGCATATAACTCAATGTGCGAACCATACGCATTGCTGAGTGACAGAAAACATGACCTGGGCGTGTGCGAGCGCTGTGCATGTGGTTATGTGTCAGGTTGTGCGGTGAGAAGAAGGACATCAACAGCAAATCAAATGGGCTCTGTGACGTCGCGCAGGCCAGCTGAACGAGGCGGAGCTGCAGGCGCAAACGCTGGCCGCCTCGCTCGCAGACGTGGAGGCGCGCGCGGCGCAGGCTGCCGCCGCCGCCGAGCGCGCCGCCGAGGTGCAGAGGGCCGAGGCCGCGGCGGCGGCCGCGGCCGCCGCGGAGTGCCTCGCCGCCAGCGGCGCCGAGCTGGCTGCCTCCCGCGCAGAGGTGAGCTTTGCGTGAAAGTGGCACAGGGAGCCGAGCCACTTCTAGTAAGATCGCCAGGGACCAAAGCAGACTGTAAGGTCCTTGCCTGCTGTGCTTGGAGGACAATCAAGGCGCGCTAATGCTTGCGCACCCTGCAGCGCGGTTTGCCATATGTGCATCATAAGAGCAGAAGCGTGCAAGCAGCATGCACGCATTATATCATGCTCATTTGAAAAATCCAGCACGGCGGCTGCTCAGCCCTCCTGCATGCCCTTTCTACTTGGACACGCTCATGCAAGAACACTGCTGTCGGTACCTGCCAGGGCTGCGCGGACGCGTGCGCCAGCCTGCAGGCATGCCTGAGCAGCGCCTGCCCCACGGTCGCCACCGCTGCCCAGCGCGCTTCTTTGGCCCCGGCCGCGCAGGCGGACGGGCTGCGCGCGGAGCTGGCGGCCGCTGCCGAGCAGGGTCGGGCGCGCGCCGACCGCGAGGCCGCGCTCGCCGCAGAGCTGCAGGCGCTGCAGGCGCGCGCTATGCATGGACCCTAACCTACCCCTATGGCAGCTGCCTGTCTGTCATGGAGGGTTCTCACAGAGACGCGAGTGCTCGTGCCTGCGTGCATGTCATCGTTGTGGCGGCGCTCGGCCCGCCGCCTTGTGCAAGACGTGTCCGGGCATGCAGGCTGCCAGGGTGGGCGCCTGTGCGGCCCAGACAGACACAGGGGGTGATGCGCGGGTGTACAGGCACCTGCGTGTGCCCCGCATGCATGGGCCGGGCTTGCGGGACGCCCTCTACCCGCTTGCACGAGCTGGGCGCTGTGCAGCGCTCACCCGCCGTCAGGCCCGTCCAGGCAGCCAGTCATCTGCCGCGTGGCAGTGAACCGGCGACCGGCGGCGGGCCGGCGCAGGCGGCTGTGGAGTCCAGCGAGGCCGACTGGGAGGGCCGGCTGCAGGGCGCGGTGGACAGCGCGGAGCAGTGGAAGGCGTTCGCGGACAAGCTCGCCGCGGAGCGCGGCGCGCTGGACGCCGAGCTCGCGGTGGCGCGCACGGACGCGCAGGCGCGCCCCCTAGCCCTTCCCCCGCATTCCCCCCCCGGGCCTCGGCCCTTCGTGAGCCTGCGCCACGTCTTCAGCCCGGCATGCGGTATACAAGGCTGGCAGCATCAAACCCTATATGTCAACCGTATCCGTGCGCCTGCCCGCCGCGCCCGCCAAGGCGTATCGGCGGTCTCAGGGAGGCCTCATCCCCGCGCGCAGGGCCTGCGCGCGGAGCTGCAGGCCGCCACAGCAGCCGCCGCGGCGGCCGCACAGGCGGCGGCCGCCGCGGAGGCCGGCGCTGCTGCAGAGCGCGCGCGGCACGGCGAGGAGGCCGGCGCGCTGGGCGCGGCGCTGGATCAGGCGCGTGATTGGGGTAGGGGTAGGGTGTGCCGCGTGTGCCGGGGGTGCGGGTGCCCTGCACGCCTCTGCCATGTCCCCAGAAGTGCGCGTTGCAGGCGGGACCGGGGCACCTGAATGTCCTTGGGGATGCAGACCCCTCGAAGACCCGCCCTCGTCTGCGGCGCAGGCGCGCGCCGCAGCCGCGGAGGCGCAGGCGCAGCGGGCGGCGACGGAGGCGGCGGCCGAGGAGGCGCGCGCGTACACGCAACGCCTGCAGGTGCCGCCGGCTCTGCTCTGACGCAGAGCCAGCGCACTCCTTGCAGTAACCCCTCGCTAAAATGCTCCGTTCAAAGCGCTGTGCCTTGCGACGCGGCTGCCAGCCTGCTCCAGAGGCCTTGGGGGACACCGAGTCAGCCGGGGCTGCAGAGGGCGCCGCACGGCACGCTCCGTCCAGGCTTGTGATGACAGGGAGCACAGACCGCTCGCAGAGCAGGTCAGCGTCGTCAGCGTCGCTGCCCGGCGCGCCCGCGCGTGAGCCCGTGCATGCGCGCGCGCGCGGCAGGGCGTGGCGGAGAGCACGCGGGCGGCCCTGCAGGCCGAGCAGGCGCGCGCCCCGTCGGCCCTGCCGCGGGGGGCGCTGCCACTTGCGCGCCCCCCTGGCCTCATCGGCAGGGGTGTGCTCGCGCCTGCCGCGTCGGCCAGCTGTGCATGTCGCATGTGCCTCTCAGGCGCGGCGCTCACGCGCCCGGCGGCGGCGCAGGCGCGCGCCGAGGAGCTGGCCTCGGAGCTGGCGGCTGCGCGCGGCGCGCTGGCCGGCGCGCAGGCGGCGGCGGAGGCGGAGCGCACCGCAGCGGCGCGGGCTGTCGCGCGGGTGGGGGGCCATGAATGCAATGCGGGGCATGCTTTGCGATTGGCTGCGACGCAAGTTATAATTGGCATGCCTAATCCGATTTATTGCGCGCGCACACACTTGTCATTGCACCTCCTAGATGGCTTGCGCACCACATGTGGAGTGTGATCTAGGCGGCCCGCTGTGAGCGCTTAGGTTGTGATTTTAGTTTGTGACCCGAAGCGCAAGCCCCAGGCGCGCGGCGCGGAGGGCGAGCTGGCGGCGGCCGCCGCGGCGCACGAGGCGGCGCTGCTGGAGGCGCGGCACGCCGCGGAGGCGGCGGCCGGCGCTGCCGCGACCGCGCGCGCAGAGGCGGGCGCGCTGCGCGCGGGCGCGGGCGCCGAGCGCGAGCAGGCGCTCGCCGCGCTGCAGGCGCGCCGCTTCCTGGTAGCAGGGCCCTGTAATTTTATCCTAGGGGTTTTAGGTTTCCTTACTTGTTCCCACGCGCGCTGCCGCAAGGATGGGCCAGGGTGTACCGGCTGTGACGCCGGGCCTGCGCCGCGCGCAGGCGAGCCACGAGAGCGCGCTGACGGAGGAGCGCGCGCGGGGCGCGGCCGCGGCTGGCCGGGCAGCTGAGCAGCTCGCCGCCGAGCAGGCGCGCCTCTCTGCAGAGCCACAGGTCTTGTAGCACTGGGCATGTCTCGTACATGGAGGAGTCCTGTACATCAACACTGTTTTCCCCAGCAGAGAAGCAAGGCGTGCTGTGTCCATGCAAAAGGGCAAACCTTATTGGGGGTACATAATTGTGTTGAACATGCAACAAGCTGGGCTGGACGCTGCCCATCACTTGCTCTTCCATGCAAAAGGGCAACCTTGTAGGGGGTGCACAAGGGGCAGCGAATGCGGGTGGTCAAAGGCCTGACGCGCGTAGGGTAGCGCAGGCAGACCGGCATGCGCTAGAAAATGCTGCAGCCGCTGCGCAGGATGCCCAGGTTTGGGCTACCTCGCAGTAATACATGATAGATTGCCCTACCTTGTGTGTTGTCCCGCAGCGCTAGACGTCGTGTGCATGCATGCCTGCGACGCAGTGCCGTGTGGATTGCCAGCATCAAAGGCACCTGAGGGGTGGCCTGGCTCCGCTGAGTCCTGTCACACACGCCAGGCGCATGAGGCGGCTGAGGCGGCGGCAGCGCGTGGTGCCGCGGAGCGTAGCGCAGCCGAGGCCGAGCAGCTGCAAGCGTTGCTTGCGCGGCTGCAGGCGCAGCTGGCTGAGCGCGAGGACGCCCGCGGCTCACAGGTGCGGCGCCCGGGCTCGGCCAACAAGCAGGGGCAGCGCTGGGCAGCAGCGGCGCAGCAAGCACGCGCTGCACTGGCGTGCATGCCCTGCTGATCCATGGACGGGCGGTGACTGATCCATGGACGGGCGGTGACTGATCCATGGACGGGCAGTGTGCATGCGTGCGCTATGTGCTGAGCAGGTGTTACAAGTCAGGGGAGTCGGGCATGTTACTGTGGTACGGCCGAGCGCAACGCGTCTACGCAACAGCTGGAGCGGGCAGAGCGGCAGTTGTTTCGGTCATGGAAGTCACAGGGAGGCACATTACTGTGGTACGGCGCGCACAAGCGGCAGGCCGCGGAGCAGCTGGAGCGGGCGGAGCGGCAGGTCACCCAGCTGCGCGGCGCGCTGGCCGGCGCAGAGTCGCGGCTGCAGCGCGCGGCGGCCGAGAACGCCGCTCTCGCCGCCGCCGCTGCCGCCGCCGCTGCCGCGCCGCAGGCTGCCGGACCCTTCCAGGCGGCGCGGCGCCCTTTCAGGCCTCCCAGTGCTCCTTGCGCGTTGAGCAGCGTTGCGGCGGAGCTGTAGGATATGTACGCTATTCCGTGCAGAGCGCGCGTGGCGCTGCAGGCGAGCGACAAAGTACCCGCGCGGCAAGCAGGTCTGCAGGGACGCGCGCACCAGGCGGCCCCCGCCGGCAGAACACGCTGCGCCCGACTTGACCGGTGGGCGCCGTGGCGCGCGTGTGGGGTGTGACGGGGCGTGGGCGCGGGCAGGACGCGGGGCGGCTGGCGGCGCTAAAAGGCAGATGTGCGCCGCGGGCGCCCTTAACTGGGCCTGACCCTATGACGGGTGTGCGCGCAGGGACGAGGAGCGGCTAGCAGCGCTGGAGGCAAAGCTGCGCCGCGGGCGCCCTATCCTGACCTGACCCTACGCCGGGGCGCGCAGGACGCGGGGCGGCTGGCGGCGCTGGAGGCCGAGCTGCGCCGCGGGCGCCGGCGCGAGGAGAAGCTGGCCGCGATGCAGTTCCGGCTGCGCGAGGACGTGGCGGCCGCGGGGCGCGACGCGGGCGCGTTCGACCGGCTGCGTGACGTGCGCGGCCTGGAGTACGAGCTCGACTTCGTCACCAACCGCGCGCAGCGCACCGAGCAGGCGCGCACGCCCCTCCTCGTAATACCATGGGAACCCACGCCGGCCTGCGCCCGCCGTCGCCCGGCTCCAGCGGGCCGCGGCGTCGCGGCGCCTCAGCCTCACAGCCGGATTTTAAGCCCCGTCCCGTCATGTCCGCGTGCGTGGCGACCCAGGCCGGCGCACCCGCGCCCATGCCGCAGGAGCTGCCTCTGGATCCGCAGGCCATGGACACCCTACCTTACTGAGCGCGGGCGGCCGCGGCAGGCGCTGAAGCAGGCGCTGACGGCGGAGCAGGCCGCGCGCGCCGCGCTGTCGGCCGAGCTCGCCAAGCTGCGGGGCCGCGCGGGCGCGGCGGAGCCGCGGCGCGGGCCGCCCAGCGCCGGGAAGGAGAATGTGGGCGCGCGCGGGTAGGGCTGTAGGGAGGGTGCTGTGGGTGGCGAGCTCTCTAGGTTGCAGCACGGGCCGCCCGATGCCGGGCAGGAGAACGATGGCGTGCGCGGCTAGGGTTGCGAGAGGGACTGCCTCGGGTGACGTGCTCCAGGGGTCGCGACGCGGGCCGCCCAGCATCGGGTAGGGGTGTGCGGACTTTGCCGCCAGGCCCTGCTAGGGAGAGCGTTGGTCAGCAAAGTCATAGGGCCGTGCCACCCGTTGCATGTCAAGCAGGCAGCAGTCGAGCGTGGCCTCAACCATAGCAGTTACACAGCGCTGTCGCGGAGTTTTGCTTGCTTGGCTTATTTCGTGGGTTGTCAAGGGACGGTTCCCCAGCAAGGCAGGTTTGGCGCTTACGCACGGTGCAACGTAACTGCGCACGCCGCATGCACCAGCATGGGTCAGCTGTCTAGACACAGCTTGTGGTCAGGCGGACGGTTCACGCTCTGCTCAGCGCTGCAAGCTCCCTTGTTGAGTGTTGTCTTTCGTGGATGCAGACCGCTCGCGCTCTACATGACGGCTGTGGGATCACTGGATTCACAGTGCATCGTGTCACGACGTTGACAGCAAGTTGCGGGCGTGTTGCGGGCATGTTTGTGTACTATTATTCACGAGTCCTCCTCACAGAACCTGGGCCGTCGCTTGCCCATGTGACATGCTAGCTGCCCTGTAGAGCAGTCGGGCTTCCATACACAGTCTCGGGCATGCGTTCTGACCCATTTCATGCATAAGTCGCCTATACAACACAAGGCAGGCTGAGGGCCTGGAGGTACACCCACCGCGCAGGGGCACCTGCCCGTAAGGGTTGCTAAGTGCGGCATTTCAGTCTGCAAATACCGGCAATGCGTGAGTCCGATGCGCCAGCCGCCAGACAGAGGGCATGCCAGGCCGCCAGGGCCGCCAGGGCACCGGCCCCGAGCCCCGCGCAGTCCAGCTCGGTCCTTGGCCCTGCAACATCGCAAGTGCGGGCGCGCGCGCGCATCACACGCGCATGAGCGCGTGGAAGACCTCCTGCGGCACGTCCACGGAGCCCACGCGGCGCATGCGCTTCTTGCCCTCCTTCTGGCGCTCCAGCAGCTTGCGCTTGCGGCTCACGTCGCCGCCGTAGCACTTGGCCAGCACGTTCTTGCGGAACGCCTGGCGCGCTGCGAAGAGTGAAGTGCGGCTGTGCTGGCATCCAGCGGCGAACGCCAGAAGCACATAGGGCCGCTGTGCATGCAGACGCACCCCGCCTTCTTGAAGGCGCATCGCCCCGTGGGCATGCCAGATGCAATACGTTGGAGGGTTACCAACTAGGGTATAGGGTCAGGTGACTGGCAGGTGTCTGCCGCGCGGGCACGCCTTGAGCGTCTCGCGCGCGACGACCTTGCCTGACGCGGCCGCCTGGATGACCACCTCAAACTGCTGCCGGCCCAGCTTGTCGCGCATGGCGGCGCACATGGCGCGGCCCACCTGCTGCGCCTTCTGCCTGCGCGCGGCAGGCCTGCCACATCAGGCAGCTCAGCACAACCCACAGTGACATTCCATGTTGCCAGCCCCTGGTGCGCCTTGTGCCTGCGCTCGGCAGCCTGCCTGGTCAGGCAGCCCAGCATATACGCAGCATGGACATCACCCAGCTTCTCAGACCTGGCATCTCGGCAAACTCATACCAGCCGCGTGGGCGCGCCGCCGCGCCGCTGGCGGCGCCTGGCAGACTGATGCAGCAAGTTCCTCGATATACCAAGAGTGGTGTGCACGGCAGCCCGGCGCGCCTGCTGCGGGAGGCAGGGCGCGCGCGCCTGTGCACCACGCGCGCCAGGGCGTCGACCGGCTGCCCGTTCAGCATCAGGTCCAGGCGCACCTGCCGCCAGACCCCACGGGGCTTGGGCCGGGCGCTGACCCCGTTAGGGTCAGGCGCATGACAAGCAGCGGGTCCTGCTCGCCGGCCGCCCCACTTGGGAGTCGTTGCTGCAGTGAGGATGCGCTGCTTGGATCATACCCGGGTGCGCATCCTCTGTGATAGGTTGCTGCTTGTTTTCTGCACGCGCCGCTCTACACTCTGCCACGAAGCGGAGGCGGGTACCCCCACGCCAGGCGCCACAAGGGTGGCCGGCCGCACCAGGTCTGCGCGCCGCATGGGGCCCTCCGCGTAGTCGAAGCTGGCGTAGCCGCTGGAGAGCGACTTGAGCTCGTCGTAGAAGTCGCCGCCCAGCTCCGCGAGCGGCAGCTGGTACCTGCCGCCCGCGCAGCATTTCTGCTGGCCCCGGCTGGGCTGCGCAGCCCCTCGCCCTGCCCCTGTGCCTGTTAGCAGGCAGGTACAATGCATGAACAAGTAAGTGAAGTGCATCCATGCATCAGTCAACTACAGCTGTGTACGGCAGCTCAGCTTGAACATGCCCTGCAGGCAGACCCGCTGATGGCGGATGCAATGCTATTGGAGCACGCCGCACCCTGAGCCCGCAACACCAATTCAGGCACAGCAAACACCGCGTCCAGTGCGCCGCGACGCCGTGCGGCCGCAGCCGCCCGGCGCCCCCGCGCGCGCCTGAGCAGCAGGCGGCCAGGGCCCAGGTGCGTGTGCTCGGCCAGCTCGCCGCGGCGGTCCTGGCACAGCGCCATGAGCGCGCCCAGGTGCTCGGCCGGCAGCGTGACCGTGGCCGCCACGGTCGGCTCCCACACGCCCGCCACCTTGACGCCCAGCGGGAACTGCGGCCCGCGCGCGCGCGCGCCGCGCTCAGCGCGCCCGCGCGCCGCCCAGCAGCTGTGATGCGGCAATGAGCCGGTCCCTGCTCAGCGGCGTGCGCTCCGTCGGGTGCTCGGCCGGCAGCATACCGCAGCAGCCCCCGTCAGCTTGCACCCATGTGGCTGCAAAGGCTGCAACGTTGCCGCGTGACGCGCTCGCGCCGCTGCTGGGCTGCTGTCAGCCTGGTCCCCTAGCAGTATCCCGACCCTGATTAGGTATAGTAATTAAGTATACTACAGATCAGGTCGGAGACCTGGGTGCTACAAGGCTGCGAGCTCGAGCAGCATGCCGGCAGGGGCCTCGGCGCTCCAGCCTCCGCCCGCGCATCAGAGTTCGGGCTCAGCGTGCTGAGCAGCGCGGCACGGACAGGGCCGGCCGCCCGGCGCGCGCCTGCGAGGGGTTCTCGATGTCCAGGCTCGCGTCATTGGGCAGGTCAAGCGTGTAGGGCACGGTGGGCGCGGTAGTGATCACGCTCGCGCCGTGCTCCTGCTCCAGGCGCTGCAGGAACACCTCCATGTGCAGCAGGCCCAGGAAGCTGCGCGCGGCCGCAGGGCGCCGCTTAGGGTTTTCAGCAGGCCCTATGTAGCAGGCCCTGTGGAGCAAGCCCTGTGCGGCAGGCCCGGGAGGCTGCACCGGGCAGGGCTCCCCCACACTAACATGCGACAGCAGCGCCCGCTACCGCTCCCCTTATACGCCGCTCCCCAGCGCCCGCTACCGCTACCTTATGCGGCTGGGAGGTAGCGGCAGGAAGGTCCTTGGCGCCTCGCGTCGCTGCTACTGTTCTTGCTTGGTTTGCATTTGCGTTACGTTTTACATTCACTGCCAAAAACACACGGTCGCCATACCCGCCTGCCTTGCGCCTGCCGTGCGCACCCGCAGCGAAAGCCCGCGCCGAGCGCGTCGCTGTTCTCGCGCTTGACGCCAATGCTGGCGTCGGTCAGGCACAGGCGGTCCATTGCGGCCGCCAGCGCATCGAAGTCGCCGCCGCTGGTCGGGTAGATGCCTGCGCGCGGCAGCGCAGGCCCACTTGGCTGTGTAAAAACCCTTGCTCGAACATGGCAGGAAGCCCTTGCATGAGGTGCGTGACAAGGACAACATGCACGATGCTTCCATAATGTGCACCATCGTGGTAAATGCAGACGGTGAGACATGCTCGGCGGACAAACACGGTGTGTCGTAGCCACGTGCTGCAGGCAGGCGCCCAGACGCCGTCCTGTGCAGGGGCTGGGGCGCGCCCGCAAACACCATGGACTTGGAGGGTTTGAAGCCGGGCAGGCGAGCCACGGGCCGCTTGTAGAGGTGCCAGGTATCACCAACGCGCGCCGCGCGCGTGTCCTTGAGGCCTGTGATCACATACCCCACCTGCCGGTGCAAACAGGACGGTTTCTAACACGGTATGAGCCTACTCCAGTCCTGCACGCATTCCCCATACCCTTTTCCAAGCATAGCGCAATGTCAGCCCCGCCACAACACACCACGTACCCCATGCTGGCAATGTTGGCAGCCCCTGCGCAGTAAGCCTGCTGCCCAGCGCCCGCCACGCGGGTCGCTACAACGCCCAGGTCCTTTCATGCACGCGCGGCGCGCGCCTGCCCGGTGCAGAGCTGCCCGGTCGGCCGCGGCTCCGGCGCCAGCACGCCCACCTGCGCGGCGCGTGAGCGCCTCGTGAGCGCCAGAGTCCGCCCGTGCCCGTGCGCTGAGCAGGGGGCGCCCCATGCGCGCGCCCTGCGGCTGGGCGCGGCTTGCAGGCATGCCGGCCCGGCAGGAGCAAAATGCATGCGTGCGAGCCGAGCCGCGCCAGCCGCTGCAGAGCCTGGGTTGAGTCAAACAGGGCAGCCATGCCTCTCAGCCTGCAGGACATTGCACCCTACCTGCGACCCCAATCAGGAACCTCGCACCTGCTGGCCCTGTCGAGGCTGCCAACATCACGTGGAATAATCTAGGATGCGTTCGACAACCCTTCAGGAGTGGGACCCAACTCGGGACCAGCCCACTGCGCATCTGAGCCTACCA
>JAABUO010004431.1_pt1 | contig 16551 bp, 18 predicted proteins | sample 5559291 | NCBI WGS metagenome assembly JAABUO01 (sample SAMN10711878, study PRJNA513372) | rock metagenome | isolation source: Antarctica rocks | place: Antarctica: Victoria Land, Finger Mt sud
CAGGGCGCAGCCGCGCCGGCGCAGGGCCCTCTGTCGGGGGGCTTCGCTCGGCCGGCGCGCTCGCGGGCGGGCTGTGCGGCGCTGGCGCCGCACACTCTGTCACCCCGAAGCGCTTGTTGTATTTCTGGAGCCGCAGGTCGAGGATGTGGTGGCTGCCGATGGCAAACAGGCGGCGCTGCGCGGTGGTGAGCTGCGCCTGCGGCGCGTGCTCCTCGGACAGCCGCCCAACAAACCAGCCGGTGTCCTGGGAGCAGTGCACGCGCAGGTCGTAGCGTTTGAGCTCGCGCTGGCACAGCACGCAGGGCGTCGCGCAGCCGAAGGTGCCGTCCGAGCGCTTGCGCCAGACGCTGATGTGCGCGCCGAGCTTGCGGCGGACCCACGCGGTTACCTGGTGCGGCCGCACGCCGTGCTTGCGCGCTTCGGCCACGTACGACTCGAGCAGCCTGCGCGCACGCGCCGGCGCGGTGGACACAGTGTGCCGACCACATTCCAAGCAGCGTCGCGCGTCCCACCCTCCCCCCGTCCACACAAGCCTGTCAGGAGCATGCCAGCCGGTGCGCTGCCCCGCCTGCTGCCGCTGACAGCTCAGCCGGCGCAGCCGTCCGCGCGCGCTTCGGCGACATGCGAAACCTGACAGTTGCAAAGCGAGCCCGTCCCACCACCCCCCATGCTGCGGCGCACATCCACCCCGCAGCTCGCTGCGAGCAGCTGGTCGCATGTGCCAGCCTGCGTCCCACCGCTACAGGAAGGCGCTGTGCCCCACCGCTGGTCCGAGTTCCCCAGACCCTCGCTGGGAGGCACCGGCGCTCGGCACAGCAGCGGTGGTTGCTGACGACGCCGTTCTCAATGGTGTAGTCCTTGTGGAGCGCCTTTTGGTTGACCTTGTAGTGTTGACGTGATGGCGGCCTCGCCAGCAAAAGTCACGCGGGCGGCGAAGGCGTGGACCTGCTTGGCGACCGGATGCGGGCGCGGCTTGTTGCTCACCATGATCGGCACCGCCGCTGTCTTCCCCTGCCGGCGACCTGGGCTTGCCGACGGCTGCGTGAGGCGACAAGGAGGCAGGGAGCCGGGGAGCAGCAGGCAGGGGCGGCGAGGAGGCGAGTGCTGCCAACTACAGCTGCAGAGAAGGCTGCCGTGCAACTAGGGTTCCCACCGCTCGAGCTGGACTTGGAGCTCAGAACTCAGCACAAACTGTGCTGGTGAATGTAGCCGTGCAGCTACTGCCGGGACGTGACTGCGTGCACTTGAGCTTGCACCTGAGCTTGCACTGGTGAGCAGGATGTTCCAGACAGCTTGCGGCGTGCAGCAGAGAGCGTGCGCCTGTCGCACTCAACAGCTGCCCCACACCGTTGGACACAGTGTGCCTGCATGGCCCGTGCAGCGCATGCAGGTATGGAGGTCCAGCGGTGGCTGGAAGAACACACACTCGGAACCTGACCACGGTTCCTGCCGAATAACTGTGTCCGTGTCTGCGCGCAGCTGCCCGCAAGGCTGCAGTCAGGCGTGCGCAGGAGGAGAGCGACGCAGGTCGCAAGGCCGCCGCACGCCGTGAAGGAAGACGACAAGCGCACCGTGGAGGGCTTTGACACGGAAGCAGAGTCTTTTGCAGACTCTGAGCTGTTCGGCAACCTGTTGAAGGCGCGCCCTCGGCCTGCGCGCCTCTATTTGAGGCATGCGCAAGCAGGTTCCTAGTGCAAGCTCGCTGGAGACGACACCGCTTTCTCGTGCACCGGGCGCAGGTGTTGGCCTTCGCCGGGATTGCGGGGGCTGTTGGCCTGCTGGTGTTCCTTGCTAAACCACTCATTGACAACACTGTGGGCGCATTCCCTGCTCGATGAGCTGCAGGCAGTGTGTAAAGCACCCGTGCAACTCCGCAAAGCAGCTACTCCCACGCCCTGCTCAGAGCTGCCGCGGCGCCTCACGCTCGCGCCGGGATAGACGTCTGCACGCCACGGCTCATGCCGGTGTCGCTCTGGGCGCCCACCAGCTCCTTCACTGTGTGCAGGTTGTCCTGCGCCCGCGCACAGCCGCTGCTTTGCCACACTCCGCTGTAGCGCGGCACCACAGCATAGGCAAATCAGACAGGCACAGACTCGTTGCGGGAGGGCATGCAGACATGCGCTGTCTGGCACAGATGTATTGGTGCAGCTCATGCATGCAAAGCAAAAGCCCGCAGCTGCAGCACACTTTGATGCACCCGCGTGGCGGGGCTGACCAGGAAATCACCTGTGAGAGTCGTCAAGACTAAAGCTGTGCAATCAGGAGGCTGCCGTCACGAGCTGCGGGCAGCAGAGATAAAAACAAGCTGCATGAGCCATGAGCATAAAGGCGCCAGCAACATGTGCAGTCTGCAGCGGCGCAAGCTCCAGCGCAGCCCAGGGGCCGGGGCGGCGGGGCGACGCGGGCGCGCCTTCCAGGCGCCCAGCTGCGCCAGCAGCGCGCGCCACTGCGCGGCCGAGAACGTGCGCTGCGCACACTTGGTGACCGCCACCGTGCGGCGCATCTGGTCGATGCGCGCCGCCAGCAGCTTCCGCCCGATCGCGCGCACCACCCACACCTCCACCTCGCCCTCGCCCACGCCCAGCGCCTCCTGCGCAGGCGCGCGGGCGCGTTGCCAGCAGGTCATGCGTGCACCCTGCATGTGGATGCAGGGTTCCTGCGAGGCTGCCCCCAAGCACCCCGGCCCTGGCAGGCCTTCGAGGTGTGCGAATGTTACACCTCCTTCCCTGGTACACAAAGCCCGCGCAGGGCGCATGCTGCATGCAGGCAAATCTCCTGCCATATACCAGCACGTGCATGTCAGTGCGTGCTTGACAAGGTCGACCTGCAGCCCTGCGCACAAAAAGGTCTCACGCAGCATGCGCACATTTTGCCAGACACAGCCTGCTCTTTCATCCGTAGCCGCCCGCCACAGCCCAGGCCTGCCTGCTCCGCCCGGGCGCGGCGCCGCGCCGCGGCCGCACCTGGATGGTGGCGAACGAGATCTCCTCGCGCCGCGTGCCCAGAACCAGCAGCGCCATGATGCGCGTCTTGGCCAGCACGTCGTCCGCCGCCAGGCCGCGCGCCTCCAGCACCGCACCGTGCTCTGCTCGGAACGCCTCCAGTGCCTGCGCAGCACAGCGCTCAAGATTGTCCAGCGGCCAGCCATCGCGCAATCTGCTTGCTCTGCGAAGCCTTGGGAGCGCCAGCATGCAGAGTCCAGCACGACAGCCAGCACAGCATGGAGGGTTCAGCACAAAGGCCGGCATCGCTGGCAGGGAGACCAGGAAGCACACCTTGACGTCGCCGGCGATGACGAGCCGCAGCAGGCGCAGCAGCGGCGCGGTCGCCTCGTCCTCGCCCAGCTGCACGATTGGCGGCGCCTCCAGCAGGTCAAACTGCGGCGGCGCGCAGCGCGTCAGCCGGCAGCCCGCCCCGCTGCTTAGCGACCTTGCAGCGCATGCAGGCTCCCCACACACGCTTTCGCCCCGGCTCATTGCTCCGCCATCCAGACGAGCGGGGGATAGGCCGCATGAGCGCCGCCGCGCCCTCGCCGTGCGCGCGCCAGACACAGAGGCAAGCGCCAGGGTGCAGTAACGTGCGCGTGCACCTGATATACATCAGCGCTGCGCAAGTAATCTGCCACGGCGTCCGCGGCCACGCCCTTGACCTCTGCCACCGCCGCCGGCTCCTCATCCTGCGCCGCGCAGCGTCCGTGCTCAGGCGCCCGCGCCGCACGCACATCCTTGCGTGCCAGCCACGGCGGCCTTGCCCCACAGCACAGTGCTGCGACGAGAACTAGCAAGAGCACAGCCTCACTTGAGGTCTGACAGGCGACACAGCGCAGCGAGCCCCCGCTGCACACACGTGCGCTACACACGCAACACACGCACCGTAAATGTGGCCAGCGCCTTCAGCGTGAGCCTGAAGGCATCCTTCGCGCCAGCCGCCTTTTTCTGCAGTCCCGCGCCACACCCTGGTGTGAGCTGCCATAAAATGCATGCACGCGTCTGTTTAAAACTGCGTTTCCGATACAGGCTGTGAAGCGGACACAATACTCGGTGTGCTGGTCCAGTCAAGATGCAAGCACATTGCTACAATGTGCTACTTGTAGCACGCCTCTGGACATGGCCTACAGCAGGGCACCAGGCACTGCATTTAGTACCTGTGCGCGCTAGCGCACAGCACAAAACACCGCTTGTTTGCATAGCCCCCGTCCCACCTGGCACCCCCGCAGCTGCCGCAGGGGACGGCAGGGTGGTCCGCACCCGGCTCGAGCGCAGCAGGTCCGCGCTGGCCAGGTACAGCGTGCGCTGGTCGGCCACGCTTAGATCAAAGTCCTTTACCCAGCTCTCCACGCGCCCCTGGCCGCACCAGGCACACAGCAGCATCACACCTGAAAACAACTCCATTGAAACTCCATTCAACGCCGCCTGCACCACCCATCCCCTCCTTAGCCTCGGCAGGCGCGCTGGTACGCCCTGCGCCGCGGCCCAGCGTGCTGCGCCGGGGTCGTGCGGCTAGCAGCGTCAGCGCACGGCAGGCACGCTTGCACCAGGCCTTGACCCAGCACCACGCCACTGGCCGGCAGCAGCGCAGATTGCCAGCACACCGCAGGTCAGTGCGCCTCGCAGGGGGGGGCGCGCGCCTTCACGACAGGCGCGAGCACGCCCGCCAGGTTGGCCGACTTTGCGTACGCCAGCGTGCGCAGCAGCACGCGGAATTGCAGCGGCGCGTCCACCACCACGTTGTACAGCTGCGTCAGCGCCGCCAGGCGCAGGTCTGCATGGCTGTCCACCTGCGCGCGGCGGCTCTGTGGACGCCCCCGGCCACAGCTTCTCAATGATCACACGCCGTGCAGTCCCGTTTGCAAGCGCCGCCAAAGCTGCGCTGGTCTGCGTGGCTGCCCCTTTTGCACGCCTGCGCTAGCTGCCTGCGCACGCGTGGCAGGCAAGCACATTGCACTGGCACGCACAGCAAAGGTCGCGCCTGTAGTGTCGGCCAACTACCACGTCGAAAGCAGACACTTGCAACCAAGCGTCAGCAGCTGCCTGGACTTGCAGGCGTGTTGCAGCAGCCGCGCGGCAGATGTTGCAGGGAGGTGCGTCACGGCGAGGGCGCAGCGCACCTTAGCCGTGAGGGCCGTCAAGACTGCGTCCACGGCCGCGTCCGCTGCAGCCTGGCCGGTAGCCGCCACGCGCGGCACCAGGTGGCACGCAATATTGACGCAGCACTCTACGTCAGCTGCGCAGCGCAAGCAACATGTCAGGCGAGGAGCACGTTTCAGTCTAGGAGCACACTCTGCTGCCGCAACTCTCTTCACGGCAACAGCGAGAGCGGTGCTGCGCGCCTCTCTCCGTGTCCTTGCTGAACAGCAGGTCAAAGTGCTGCACGAGCTGCTCCAGCAGCTCAGCATACTGCTGCTCCGCCTGCAGCGCCTCGCACTTGGCCGAGAACAGCGACCCCGGCGTGTCTGCCAGCGCCGTCCGCGCCTGCCGCACAGCAGGCAGCGTGTCGGCGCTCCCGGCGCAGCGCTTTGCGATCAAGCCGCCGTCCGTCACCGCAGACAACTTTGTTGCAAATAGTGTGCCTGAGCAGCGACATCAGCAAGTACTTTCACACACAGCCTGTGCGCGTATGACGGGGAGCGCGCGCCTGGCCCTCGTTCAGGAGCTCTGCAATGTGCCGCACGACTGCCAAAAAGCTGTCCTCCTCGGACGTCTCCACAAGTAGAGACTGGTTGGACGACATCGCCGGGCTTGAGACACACAAGGGAGTGGGCAGTGCTTGGCTGAAGCGGCAACCTTGCGCATTGGCACCTCGCCCCGTAATACTTGCCGGTACGGCCTCTGCGGGCGTTTACCAAGATTGCTACCTAGAAGGCACATTCGCTGCGCTGTGTCACAGGTGTCCGGCGTCCAGCAGCAGCTGCAGCACTGTGCATAAGCTGTGCCCAGCGCTTGCGGCCATGTTCAGGCCCGTTGCACGCATCGCCGCTCCGCCCTGCTGCTCCACCAGCGGCCGGCGGCACAGCGCCGCGCAAGGCCAGCCGGCGCTTGTTTGGCACGAGCCCAGCTCTCAGCGGCGCAGGCCGACACATGTTTGCAGGGCCAGCGAGGATGTGCAGGCGGACGACAAGGATGCAGCCGCGGAGGCGCGGCTGGAGGCTTATGAAAGGGGCGCGAAGCGCAGGCAAGGTGCGTTGCTCGTCTGCGCTCAGGCATCTTCGCCCGTGCTGCTTCATCAGTGCGCTCCCCCATCTGTGACTGCCTCCTATCGGTGTTGCGTCTGCCTCCACAGTGCTGTTGGAGGTACGCCTCCACAGTGCTGTTCTAGGTGTCTGCCTGCGTGTCACGAGTGCAGGACGCTGACGCAGAGGCTTATGCACAACTGGACTTCGGTGGGTGTTAGCCGTGGGTACAGTGTTGCGCTTCAGACATCGGTATGAAGCCACTGCGCTGCGCAGGCTCGCGCGCGGTGGCTGCTTCGGAGCGCCGCGCGGCCCTGCTCAGGGCGGAGCAGAAGGGCGGCGACGGTCTCAGGGCAGAGTGGCCCGAGAAGCAGCTGCTGCCGGACGGCTGGGAGACGATGAACTTTGGCCAGCGCTTGACTGAGCTGTACCTGGGCAAGCGCGGGGCTCTGTTCTGGTTCAATAAGGCCGCGTACGCATCCATCTACATCATCTTTGGCGGCTGGGTGGTCTTCCGATTTGTGCTGCCCGCCTTGGGCCTGTACAGCTTGACCAACGACCTGACCTCGCCGCCTGCGCCCTGAGTGCGGCCTCGCGCCGCATGTGCCCCTGGTGTGGCAAGTACTGTGCTGTGACGTGCAAGTGCGTTTGTCATTATGCTAGGCTGCTAGAGTACTGCGTGACGTTTGCGATACAGAAGTGTAGCGCTGTGGGCACAAAGGTCGATGCCTGAAGAAATGCTGCTAAACCGCATAAAACGCTGCCCAGCATCCTACGCATGCGCCTGCTGACAAGCAGCACACCTGATTTATGTTTTCAGGATGGGCTGGCCCTGCGCGTCGAGCGGCCACGGCTTGCCTTCTACGTCCACCTGCGCCGACGGCAACAAGAGCTGATATTTTCTCTCTGCTGTAGAGTTTGAGAAGCGCGGCATGAGCGCAGCGCGGTGCGTTGCACACCGGCACGTCCAGCTTACGCAGCTGTGGCGTCGACCACGCGTAGTCTTTTACCATAGCCCACTCTACGGGCCGCCCAAAGTTTTTCTGTGGGCACGCGAAGTTGCTTAATATGAAAGCCAGGAAAGGTGCTGCGTGCTTCGGACAACAGCCCGGGCCTCCACCTTGAAGTTGTCTGTGAAAATGCGCTGCGCCTCCTTGAACTCTGGCGTGGAGAAGGAGAGGCGCGGGTCCTCGTTCTTGCGCATCTCCTCCAGCTGCAAGGCACAAGCCCTCAACACCTACCGCCACCGCATACACGGCAAGCCCAGCACTGCGCTTGCAGCACCTTCTTCACGTGGGCGCGCAGCTCCTCGATGAGCGCCTGCTGCGCGGGGTCATTCGGGTTTGCCCGCTTCTCAAAATCGGCCTGCTCGCGGCAGGAACCGACGGCTCAGCATCGGACTGCATGCCCGCCTGTACGTTTGCCGCCAGGCGGCTGCCTGGCTGAGCAGCGTACCAGCTTGGCGTGGTCCTCCTCGCCGAACTTGTTGCCTATGAACGTGGCCATTTGAAAGCACAGCAGAACCGCGATCAAGCTTTAGTGTAAAAAGGACTGCTTCTGCCACTTCGACTTCCTGAGGACCGACGGACCATCCTGCCAGGACGCGGAGCTCCTCTTCTGCAGGGCCAGAGGGTTACGCTGTAACGCAACCCTGCTCCTGCTTTACTTGCTTTGCAATTCGTATTATAATCTTCGTGACAGCTGTGCTTCACTGGCTCTGTCTCAGCTAGCCAAGCTCTCAGACACCACACTCTGAGTGGCTGGCGCCAGAGGATGAGAGGCCGCGTGGAGGAGGTTGGTGAAGCTCAAGGTGCAGAAGGCCTCCTCCCTTATACAAGCCCACCCGCCCGGGTTGCCCCCAAGCAGGGCAGCACAGAAGCGAGTGTGCACCTGCAGGAGTGCCTGCGCCGGTGGAGCTCAACCCCGTCACGTGGCTGCCAGCCGCGCGCTCAGTGTCGCCACCGCAGGCGTGCTTGACGAACATATGCTTGCTCAAGCACACAGGCGGTGCACCTACTGCTCGTACTTGTACTGGCCTGGCTGCAAGACAGACCTGGGGACTGCCTGCACGGGCTTGCTCGCTGACGCGTCTGCTGAGCATGCATAATAGCCCGCGAGGGCAAACAGTGCCCCCCCTGCGCCTGCCACAGCAGCGGCTGCTGAAGCGCACCATGTCCTAGGCTGAGCGCTGCAGCGGCGCGCAGCGGCGCGCAGTGTCCCTCTCGCCCGCGCGGCGGCCCTCGCGTGACGCGGCGCGGCTGCCCGCGCTGCCTCAGGCGAGCCTGCATGCCCCACGATGTGCCCCGAGCGATGTGATACATGATGCCTACTGTTCTGCTGCAGTGGATGCGCTGGCATTGCTGGCAGCACGCTTGCAGCACGCTTGCAGCATCGCATCATAAGGGCGCTCGGGCAGAGCAGGGTCAAACCGTTCTGCAGCAACCACAGCAACCACAGCCAGGCAGCAGCAGGTGAGATGGACCATGCGAACGGTGTGCCGCCTCTCATCCGCGCTGCACGCTTGTCCACGTTTGCAGGCATGGGAGGGCCCTGCGGTGGCTGAGTCGCAGCTGGCCGTGCCGGAGGCCAGCGCTCGGCTCGGCGCGAGCGGCTCCGCCCGCGCCTGGGAGGGCCCGGGCGAGCTGCATGCCGATCTGGCGAGCTTACGCGCTGGGCTAACGCAGCTGACGCAGCAGTTGTGGGCGGCCGAGCGCCGACGCTGCGATGACCTTGCGGAGCTGCAGGTGCCGGTGTTGCTCGGCTGGCCCGCACTCATTGCTCGGGTTTCTCATGCGCCGTGACATGCTTTGGTTCACGCTCTCCCCATTAGCTTTGCAGGTCTGCTCAGGCTTGCCAGCAGCCTTCCGCCGGCTGACGTCAGGGCCTGGTAATGCTGGCGCGACACACGGCGCTGTGCAGATATGCAGCTGCCCCGCGCAGGCGCGCGTCGCCGAGGATGTACGGCGGGGCGCGTCGGCGGGCGCGGCAGGGTGCGAAGCGCGGCTCGCACAGCTCGGCCAGCGCGTGGACGAACTCGCCGCCGCCAGCAAGTGCGCGCCCGCCGGGGCCTGCTACCCCAGCAGGGGAGGCATCAGCCTGGAGGACCTGGCCTGGCTGTTGAGGCGCTGCCAGGTCGCGGCGGGCCTGTTGCATGCTCGCAAACACCCCCCCGCTTCACACAGCGGCAGCTGGTGCGGCGTGCATGTGCGGCGCGCGCGCGGCGTGGCTGTCCACAGCTTGTGCTGGGCGGCCGCGCATGTACGAGCCACGCTCTCCGTGACACGGAATGGTGGCTGTGTCGGCGACCTGGCCTCCCCTGCTGGAACCTCTGCTCCCTGCTGCTCGCCATGCAGATGCCCGCATTGCTGAGCCACGCGAGAGCAAAAGAGCACAGCCTCTTGACAGATGCGTGCGCATGCAGACGGTCTGCGGCCGGCCAGCTGGCCGCGCTGGCGCACGTACGGGACTCCGCGCGCGACGTGGGCGCCGGCATCGCCCGGGGGCGCGCCGACCTGGAGGCCGTGCTGCGCGCGGAGATCCAGGCGCGCGCATAGTTTGCTGAGCACGGGGGGCGCATTCAAAGCTCTGCGCTCCTCAGCAAGAGGGAGACCAAGCAGCGGTCCAACTAGATGACATTTTGTGACAATAGCCCATGGTGCGCGGCCGTGAGGCAGCACAGAGCGCCCGCAGGCGCGCACGGAGGGCCAGGCGCGCGGGGAGGCGCGCGCGACCGCCGCGCTCGCCGACGCGGCGGCCGGCCTGGCCGATGAGCAGCGCGCGGCCGCGGTCGCGGCCGCCACGGCCGTTGCTGCGCTCACGCAGCGATTCGATGCGCTGGCGGCGGCCGCCAGTGCAGCCACTGCGCATCAGGTGGCGGATCTGTGGGCACGGCAGCTCACCTTTCTGACACATATGTGTGGGTTGGGTTATGGCTGGCCTGTACAGTTTGTATGCTGTGTGTGCCTCTGGCCACAGCGCTGTGTCCATGTATGTCGCGGGGCCGTCTCCCGTGCTGACCAAGCCCCTCGTCTGGCTGCGCGGGGGCCCAGGCCGCTGAGCTGGAGGCGTGCGCGGCAGAGGCGCGCGCCAGACAGGAGCCCGCCCACGAGCGTCAGGCGCTCGGGGCCGCGGGCGCGCTCGCGGCGCGCTTGGACAGGTCCGACGCGGCCGCCTGCGCCCTGGCGGAGCGGGCCGCCGCAGAGAGCGCGGCCGTGCTAGGCCGCCTGGCGGGCGTGGAAGCCGCGGCGGGGGGCGCCGCGCGCGGCACGGCAGCCCTGGAGGGCCTGCAGGGGCAGGCGGCGGCCGCGCACAGCGCCGTGCTGGGCCGGCTGGCGGACCTGGAGGCGGCCGCCGAAGCTGACGCGGCGCGGGCGGCGGCCGCGGGCGACTGGCGGCAGCAGGGCGCCGCGCAGCGCGCGGCCGACCTGGCCCGCCTGGAGGGTCTGGCGTCGGCGCTCGAGGGCCACGCGCAGCACGCGGCGGCCGCCGGCGGCGCCCTGGCCGTGCGGCTCTCGGCGGTGGAAGCGGTCATGGACGCCGCGCTGCGCGGCGCGGCGGCCGCCGCGGAGGAGCGGGCGGCCGCGGCGTCGGCGGCGGGGTTGGCCGTGAGCGCCCTGGCCGCCTCGCTGGCCGAGCGGCTCGCTGCGGTGGAGGCCAGCGTGCAGGCGCAGGCCGCAGGGGCGGCGCAGGGCGCGGACGCGCTGCAGATGGAGCTGGCGGCCGCGGGGCGGCAGGCGCAGGAGCTGCGCGCTCGCGTAGCGGACCTGGAGGCCGGTGCGGCCGCGAAGGGCGCTGCGCAGGCGGCGGCGCACGCGGAGCAGCGCGGTGCCTGGCAGGCGGCGGCCGCGGCGGGCCGCGCGGCGGCCGAGGCTGAGCTGCTGGGGGTTCGCACGCGGACCTAGACTTGGCATGAAGCGGCGTGCGCGCGTGCGCGCGTGAGCAGCAAATGCATGCGGCCTCACAGGCTTGGTGTCACACACCATTTGCTTGGCTGCGGAGCGCTGCAAGGCGGTGGTTGCGCGGCGCTGCCCTGTCAGATCTATGTACGGGGTCCATGGATGTGTTCGACTCTGTCGCTGGCCGCTGCCAAGCTTGCTTGCAAGCAGGAAGGCCCTGTAATCACGCATGAGAACATGCGCGCGCGGGGCAGAATGTGGCGCTGCTGGAAGCGCGCATGCAAGCGCAGCTGGAAGCGCTAGCGGCCGCCGCGGCCCCGCCGGCGCCCGCCGATGCCGCGCCGGACGCGGACGCTGCGGCGGCCGCGGCCGCGCAGGCGCAGGCCGCCTCGCTGCGCGCGGAGGCTGAGCAAGCTGCCGCTGCGGCTGTAGACGCCCGCGCGGCGGCTCTGCGCGCGGAACTGGAGTGCGCGGCACAGACCCATGCGGAGACCCTGCGCACTGACCTGGAGCGCGCGGCGGATGCCCGGGCGGCAGCGCTGCAGGCGGAGCTCCGAGTGGCCGTGGCGTCGGGCGTGGCTGCCTCGCAGGCCGAGGCCGGCCGCGCGGCCGATGCGCAGGCCGCCGCAGCGCAGGAGGCCGCCGCCGCCGCGGCAAGCAGGGGCACGGCAGCCCTACGCGCGGAGCTCACTGGGGCCATGGTCTCGCGCATCGGGGCGCTGCAGGTGGCGCCGCGCGGGGCGGGCCTACTGTGCTCCAGGATAATCCACCGGGCATGCAAGAACAAAGCAGGGCAGCCTTGCATGCCGAGCAACACAAGCGAGATTGCGGAATTGCTTGCGAGGGTGGGTGCGCCTGCATCGCTTCTCTGCAGCTGTGTGACTTGGCTGTTGCATGCGCGGGGTGGCAAAGCAAGCTGCGAGCTGTGTGGTGGCGGGGCGCTGCAGGTGCACTTGACGGAGGCGGCGGAGACGCAGCTGGCGGCGCTCCGCGAGGACGTTCGCGCCGGCACAGGCGCCGCGCTGGCCGCGCTGCGCGGCGAGCTGAGCGCGCCCATGGCGGCCGCCTCGTCAAAGGCTGATGCGCTGGCGGCGGGCATGGCCGCGCTGCAGGCCACGTCGGCGGCGGCGGCTGCGCATGCGGGGGAGCAGGCGCGCGGCACTGCTGGCTCTGGGACCTCACGGCACACCAAAGTCCAGTGCTGCACCTAAGCAATCCTAGGGTGCAGCAAAGCACCCGTTTGCAGGTGCCAGGTACAGACATGTAGAATCCAGCGCACCTGGCGTACAGTTTCGAAGTGGTCTGCCTGCGGTTATATGCATGCAGGCTAGTCACAACCGTGCAGTCCCGGCATGGAGGTGAGCGCACTAGTGCGCACGTGCAGCGGCCAAGGCAGTGTGCAGCATGTTGGTTGTGCCCAATCACCCCCAAACACACGTTCTCACATTTACACGGACCAACCTTGTCCAGGTGTCGGCCTGCGGAAAGCCGGTCGTTGCACATCAGGGAGCCGTGGGCGCGCAGGCGGCAGCGGTGCGCGCGGCAGCGCAGGCGGCCGCGGACGGCCTGGTGGCCGAGGTGAACGCCACGCTGGGGCGCGTGAATGGCGAGATCAACGCAACGCTCGCGCGGCAGCGCGCGGATGGCGAGCGCCGCCTGGACGAGGCGCAGGCGCGCGCGCTGGGCGAGGTGGCCGCGCTGGCGGCCGCGCTGCGGCGCCAAGGTATCAAGGTTTAGGGTCTAGGGCCAGGTCGCTGTCACCCCAGGACTGAAGGTCTGCTGCGGTCTGCGGCTCAACCGAGGCCTAAGCCCGCACCAAGTCTGGTGCGGATTCAGGCATTAGGCTGCGCCGGCGAGCACGCACCGGAGACTGGCCATTGAGGTTGGGACCAGAGCCTGTTGCGCCATGGCGACGCAACCGGCGGCGCACTTTTGTTACACCTCGTCAAGGCTTGGTGGGGCAGGAATGCGTGACACCAGTTGTCGCGGGGCTGGCGTGGCGCCAGGGCGCTGCCCCAGCTGCAACCCGTCACGACTGGCTAGTCCAGTCTCACGATGCTAGCACCCTGGTTGCTGCTGCACAGGGCGCCAGCCAAGGGCAGCCTGCAGGAGCCTACGGGCAAGGCCCCGCTCAGAAGCGTTATCATGTTGGACCGGCAACCCATGGGCCTGCCTCATCCATTGCAGGCGTGCGGACGCAGTGCATGTCGGCACGCACCTCAGAGGGTGGTGGCTGCTAGTCTGCCAGACGCGCAGGCGCCAAAACAACCACAGACATGGGCTCGGGTCTTGCTGGTCAGCCGAGGCCTGCAGGGCCTGCGACGATTGGGGGCGCAGGCTGCAGCCCATGCCGGCGGTGGCCGTGCCAGCAAGGCGCGCCCTCAGATCGCAAGGACAAGAAAGTGCAGCACAGGCGCCGCACGTCCAAACAGGCGCTGCCCAGCACCTGAGGCAGCACGCCGGCTGCATGCGCAGCGAGTGCGCCGGCCCTGCGGCGTGGCGGCGCCCCGCCCCCGGCCCATCGCACACAGGGCACACCGGGCCGCCCTGCCCTCCTGGCACTGCACGCGCAGCGCCCACACAGGCGGCCGGCCCGGCGGAAGCCGCAGGCAGCCTCAGACAGCGGCGCCGCCGCCGCGCTGCACCTGCGCCGAGCCCGGCGCGGCGGGCGCGCCGCCCGCGCCGTGCAGCAGCGCCGCGCGCGCCGGCGCGCTCAGGACGGCCTGCTGCAGGTCGCGCGGCATCTGCGCGAACAGCGCGCACAGGCCGCGCCGCAGCGCGCCCGCGCGCGCGGCCGCCTGCGCCGCGGCGGCGCCACGGCGGCTCAGCGCCGCGCCGACGCGGGGTGCTCAAGCACCAAGCCGGGTGATACCATCGCACATTGCCTTCCATACACGCGCAAGGCACAACAGCCACGCAGGCGCAAGCGCTCGGGCGCACGCGCCGCCCGCAGGTGCCTAGCACCTGCTCACGGCCTTGAGACCGGAAGATAGCTCACCAGGACGCGCAGTCCCTTCTCTGCTCATTGCCTGCGCCATCAGTCCGACCGGCCGCAACTAAACCCGCCTCTCAGGCAGCGCGCCGGCCGCGCCCCTGACCCCGGCGGACTACCGCCAAAGGCGCAGGGGCGCGCCTCGGGCGGCGCGGCGGGCGCGCGCGCGGCGGCCAGCGCGGCCTCCAGGTGGCGCTCCAGGCCCGAGAACGCCTCCACCATCTCCACGTCCGGCCGGCCGGCCACGTCGGGCCCCTGCCCGCGCTCGCGCGCCGCGTCCGCCCACGCCGCCGCCTGCGGCGCGCGCGCGCGCCTGGGCCGCCTGCCGGCTTCCGGTCCAATGCGCGCGGGGGCGCGCTGGCACAGCGCATGGCGACCGCCAGGGTCTTCACTGTGGGAGACACGCCCTGCGGGGCACGCATGCGCGCAGCCCGCCGCGCCCGACACACGCCCGCCGCCCAGCCGCCTGACTGACCCCGCCTGCGCAGGCAGGCCGAGCGCACACGGGCGCCCGCCTTCGCCCGCGCCGGGCCCTTTGCAGCATGAAAACACTGAGCTGTGCACGGAGAGCTGTGCGCGCGCGCGGGCGTGCCTGCCAGGCCCAGGCCGCGCCGCGCCGCCGCTCGAACCAGGCCAGGAAATTGGGGCTCTCCAGCAGGCGGCGGTAGAATGCGGCCGCGCCCGCGCCGCCGCCCAGGCGCTCCGCCAGCACGGGCGCCAGCGGCGCGCGCGGCAGCGCGTCCAGGAACGCCGCGTGGCTGAACGCCGGCAGGTGCGGCGCGCCGTCTGCGCCGCGGGGCCAGGGGCGTCAGGGTGTGCTTGGAGTTGAGGTGGAGGCGTCACCGCCCACGACCTGCAGCGCACGAGTGATGCTCGATGCCGCTGGCTCCCTGCAGGCGTGGTCAAGGAGCGCGGGTGCCAGCGGCGCAGCGGCCCTTCGCGGTGCTGCAAGACGGGGTTGCCTTGCTGGCCCGCTTGTGCTGAGCCCACTGGAGCAGGAGCCGTGGAGGGAGGGCCGGCGTGTGACAGACTTGTGCTGGCAGAGCTTTATCAGGTAGAGCGGGAGGCAACCCCGCCTGCCTGCTGCCACCCGAGGCCTGCTTCTACCAGACACTGATGCTCCTGCACAGTGACCACACGAGCACACATCTGCTCTCAGTGTCCACGTAACCCTGATGTGCGGCAGTGAGTATGTGAAAATGGTGAAAAAGAGGACAGGCCGCGCCACTACGGAGCGCAGCACTGTATGCTCGCAGGCCGAGGCTAGGCGCATGGCTAAGTAGCAAGCGCTCTGCGCATAGCTGAGCCCTCACGCACCAAGGGGCACAGGTGCGTCGCCGGGCGGCGGCGGCGCGGGCTCGAGGTACGGCGCAAACGGCGCCAGCAGCGCCGCAGTGAGCGCGGCAAAGTGCCGCCGCAGCGCGGCCGAGTTGGCGGCCGCCGCGCTCGCGGATTTGACCGCGCCGTCGCGCGCCGAGGTGATCACCATGCTGCGCGCCCCCGCGCCCCCTCGTCAGCCGCGGCAGCCCGGCCGTGTGTGGGCCAGTGCGGAACGCACTGGCTGCCAGTGACAGCAAGGCCGGCTGGTCTGCAGCCAAACCCGCCTCAGGCCGTGTGCAGCTGCCCCTCGGCAGCAAGGTACCATCAGCAGCCAGTCAGGCCGCATGCAGGACAGTGGCCAGACGGATGGGGGCCCAGCGCGCGAGCGTCACCGCTCGAGCAGCGCGCGGTCCGGCCGCGTGAGCGGCTTGTACGCCAGCCACAGCGCTTCCGCGTGCTCCGTCAGGAGCGCCTGCGCCCGCAGCCGTGTATTGCACCAGCCGTCCAATGAGGCAGTCGCCAGCACGCTGGGTATGAAGGCAGTGATACAATCGCACACCGGCCCCCCAAACAGCGTCATCAGCGGGCCCAGCAGCTTGGTCGACAGAGCTCACGCTGAAAGCATGGCGTGGCAGCGCCGCGCGCCGCGCGCACAGCCGACCAGCACAAGGCAAGCCAGCGGCGCCCTGCGGCGCGGCTTGCTCCGCAGCGGCGGCACCTGCGGCCCGGCGGCGCGCTTGCGCATGGCCGCGTTGAGCCGCGCCAGGCGCCCGCCGCGCCCGGCGGCCCCGGCGGCCGCGCCGCCGGCGCCGCCGCGGTCGGCAGCCGCCGCGCCCGGAGGCGCAGAGGCCGCGGGGGCGGCCCCGTTGGCGGAGGCGGGTGTGGGCCGCTGCGGCGGCGCAGGGCGGCTGCCCGTCGACAGCATATTCGGCCACGTGGGCAGCGCCTGCCGCCCACGATGCATCAGTCATGCAGACAACTCAATGCTGCTTGAAGCTTGACGCACCTCCTGGAGCCGCGGCGCGCAGATGCTGCAGGCGGCACAAGGAGCACGCAGCTCAGCACAAGCAGCTGTGGCAGACTTCGGCGTCATGAGGCAGCTCCCTGCTTGTAGAGAGAAAGCGTCGGGGCAGTCAGGCGCCTTTCACGCTGTTGCCAAACAGGCAGCGGGCCCT
>JAABUO010004433.1_pt1 | contig 16549 bp, 16 predicted proteins | sample 5559291 | NCBI WGS metagenome assembly JAABUO01 (sample SAMN10711878, study PRJNA513372) | rock metagenome | isolation source: Antarctica rocks | place: Antarctica: Victoria Land, Finger Mt sud
GTATCGCCTTCGGGTTTCGCAACCTGGACAACCAACGCCGCCGGGTACGGTTCCACTGCACCCGGCAACCACGCCGGACGATCAGTGCCAAGGGGCCGATTCCCCCTCAACTTTGAAGAGCCGGCAACCGAGCACGAGCTCACTAATTCGACATGCCATAAAAAACCTGCTCTCATCCTGGGAACTGTCGGGGGAGACCTCACGCGAACCTCATGGGCTGCGAGCAGTGAAACAGTCTCGCGAACGTACCGACGAAACGAGCAGCAAACTGTTCTAGGAAGGTTGCCATGCCAGTGGCCCTGCCTTCCCACCGTCGTGGGTGGCATCGGCAGCTACTTGTTGGTCCGCCGCGACCACTTGTGCTCGCCGGTCGTCACGTCGGTGACGTCCAGTCCCACGCCTCTGGGCCGAGAGGCTGATCCGTCAGGAAGCCGAACCCATCTTGGGCCCGTCATGGAGTCGGTTGGTCCAGGAGCCCGGGCACAGCGGTCAGGGCATCGAGAAGGGAGTGGCCGTCGACAGTGGCGGATGCGGCTGCTTGCACCTCGGATGTGGCATTGATCGCGACGCTGAATCCGACGGAATGGAACAACGGCAGGTCTGATCGCCCATCCCCGATGGCCACGACCTGGTCGAGACCGACGCCGAGGCGCTGACACTGCTCGGCGACGAAGGTGACTTTGTCCTCGGGCTCGCAGTGCCGGCTGACGCGACCGGTGAACAGGCCGGTGGCGTCGTCGACCTCCAGGTCGGCGCCACGCACGCGGGTGAAGCCCCACAGATCGGCTAATGCCTCTGCGGTGAAGGACCACGACGCCGTGGCGATGACGGCCTCGATGCCACGTCTGCTGAGCAGGCTCACGCCGAGCGCTATGTCGTCGAGGACGGGGATCTGCGCCATTACGGCGGTGGCGTCTGCCAGGGCGATGTCCCGGTAGCACGGTGCATACGTTTCGGCTACCTGAGTGTTGGTGATCTCGCCGCTGGCGAAGCGCCGTTCCAGGTCTCGGATCACTGGCCCGTGGCCGATCCAGTCATCCAGGTGAACACAGGCGGTGGTTCCCGTGATCAGCGTGCCGTCCAGGTCGGCCACCACCAGGCGCCATGGCTGCCCGGGTGTGCTCACGCGCGGTCACTCTGCCACGGGCTCGACGTCCACGTCATGCTCGTCGCGGGTGTCCCCTGCGTGCTCGATGCCATCCGCGGGATCCTCGGGGGCGACATTGGCCAGAATGTCCACGTGACCACCGCGAGAAGCCGTCCGTTGCCAGAGATTCTCGCGGCCCGCGGGCGGCACTGCGCCGACCTCACGGATGTCGCCACCGCGGTGTGCGAGGCGGTCCGCACCCGGATCCCCTACGACTTCGGGTGTCTGGCCACCACCGACCCGTCGACGGGTCTGATCAGCTGGGCCTACAAGTCACGTCCGCTCGAGATCGGTGACGAGGAGTTCGCCGCGGCCGAGTACGGCGGTTGGGACATCAACCAGTTCGTTGAGATCGCGTCCCGCCCCGAGCCGGTCGGTGTGCTCTCCATCGACCTTGCTGGCGACCTGGACTCCTGTCGACGGTTCCGCGACTTCCTCGTCCCACGCTTCGGCTTCACCGACGAACTGAGGGTCGTCTTTCGGCTTCGGGGACTGACCTGGGGTGTCCTCGCCCTCTATCGCGGTGCCAGCGAGCCGGCCTTCACCGCAGAGGAGGCGCGGGATGCAGCGTCGGTGCACACGCAGGTCGCCGAACTCATCCAGAGCGCGTTGTTCCACCCCCAGCGGACCGCACCCGAAGCCGCGCCCGGTCCGTCGGTGATCGTCGTCGACACCGAAGACCGGGTCACCAACATGACCCCGGCCGCCCACGCCCGGGTCGAGGAACTCGGCGGCTGGGACCACGGATCGCTACCCGCGACTGTGCTCGTCACCAGTGCGGCCGCGCGGAGCACGCCCGAGTTGGCGACGACCCGGGCGGTCGGGCGCGACGGTGCCTGGCTGGTCGTGCGAGCCGCAAGATTTGCCCCGCCCACGACAGCGGGCGCGTCCTCGACTCGCGACGACGTCGTCATCACCATCGACGTCGCCTCATCGGCAGACGTCAGCTCGCTCGCCCTGGCCGCCCGCGGCTTGAGCGCGCGCGAGCAGGAAGTAGCCAGCATGGTGCTGCAGGGCCTCGCGACCAGAGGGATGGCCGAATCGCTGCATCTGTCGCCACACACCGTTCAGGACCACTTGAAATCGATCTTCGTCAAGCTAGGCGTCAACAGCCGGCGGGAAATGGTCCGGCAGTTCGTGCTCAGCTGACATACCTGGCAAGACCCCAGTTTTCTGGGTCTTTGCGGAAGCTTCGCTTCACGCCCCGGCACTGGCTGGTCCAGGGCGACCTCGCCCTGGCCAGCATCGCCCGCACCATGGACGGCGGGATGGACGCCCGACGGCAACGCTGTCGACCTGCACGGCGTCACGTCCGAGCTGCTGCGTCGTTGAGGTTGCCGGCACGTGGAAATACGTCATCGACCACCCGTTCGGCGGCTCCGACTGACGCGGCTGCGGCTCGGACAGGCTGCACCCAGCGCCTGACCGCCGACCCTCGTCACCCAGTGACCACGACCATGCCGGAGCTGAAGTGCCCGAGCACGTCGCGCACGACGAACCGACGGTCCACCGGGACGGGGTTGTCGTGCATCAACTGACTGATTGCAGATCCTGACCCCCGGTCAGGCGGTTCGCGTCACCTTGACGTCAGTCGCCTGGTCGAAGAACTCCCACTGACCCGGGGGCATGGCGCCGGCGACGCTGAGCCGTGACATCTCCAGGTCGACGACGAGCGCGACGTGGATGCTGAACTGCTTAACGAGCCAGTGCACCAGGTACATGCTGGGGCGGATCTCGCGCACCCGGCAGGGCAGGGGGCCACGAGGCTCGCTGCCATCGTTCAGCAGGTGGAAGGTGACACCGAAGTCCCCGTCGAACATCAGCCGGTAGCTGCTGCCGATGGAGTACTCGTACTCGAGGGTGGTATTGAGCAAGCCCGGTGATGACGGCCCGTCGGCGTAGTCGGCTCGAGGCGTCAGGCCAACCGGCATCTCGATCTCAGGGGCGCCGTTGCTCGGGGCCGCCACCAGCGGCGGGGTCGATGGCGTGCTCGCGGATCCGGTTGTGCTCGGTTCGCTCATGTGGCTCCTTTGTCGGTCTGGACGGTTAGGTCTGGCTGCAATCGCCGACACCTCCGTGCTGTGCCTGATGCTGCGTGGTGAATGCGCCCGCCTCGTCGACGCCGCCACCCCTGTCGTAGGCGCTGCGAGATGACTCAGTGACGAAATTCTGCATCACCTGTGCTCGCATGCGATGCCGTCGCCGTCGCCGTCATGGTCGCTGTTGGCGTCGTACAGCTCCTGGGATCGGACGAACGTCGTGACCGGAGTGCCGGACGTGTGATCCACCGCCCCGGGCCGCCCGACACCGTGCGGGTACTTGGTGTGCATCTCCGCGCAGTTGGCGAAGGACTCCGCCGCCGGAGCAGCTGCGACGGGCGGCGGGTTGGCCGGCTGTTCCGGCGGGGTGTAGGCCGGTGCCGGCGGCGGGGTGTACGCCGGCGCGGGTGCACTGGCTTGCATCGGCCCGTACTTGGCTTTGGCCGCGAACCAGTCCCCCTCCATCGCCTGCTGCGCCTCTGCCAGCGGAATCCGGCCGGTGCAGACCAGCGCGTGCAGGTGGTTCTCGAGGTGGTCCTTCACGCTCGCAGCATCTGGGCCGGTTCGGGGCTGCGGCCACAAGTTAACGGGTGCGTTGTCGCCGCCGAGCTCGAGCGGTACGAGGTGGTCGAGCTCGTACCCAGCGTGGAGCGCGTAGTCGATCCGGTAGGCGGCGAAGACACCGTGTCGGACCGAGTCGGTGACGTTGCGGACGCTTGCCGAGTAGCCGGGCACGCAGACCTGCGCGGCAGTAGCGGAGGGGAAGACCTCGCCAGGCGTCAGGTGGCGGTTCGGCAGGACGGCGCCATCCTCGCCAGTCACCAGCAACGGCGCCGGTGCCGGCGACACAGCAGGTGGTGCCAACTCCACCGGCTTGGGGGGTCGAACCGGCACCGGCCCCGGGCTGGGAGGTAGCGGCGGGGCTCTGGTTGCGCTGACTGCCGCTGGCCGCGAGGTGGTGCGGGGCGGGGGCGAGACGAGGTTGCTGATGGTGCCGATGATGAACAGCACGGCAACGACGGCGAGGGGGATCGACAGCCGCGGGTGGCGCCGGGCCCAAGCCAACGGTGGCGCACCCAACCCTGCGGCGCGCCAAGGAGTACGTCGGATCGCGGCCGGTCCACCCACCGGCTCACCTGCCGTCGGCCGGGCATCAGGGCGCCAGAACTCCCAGCCCCAGGGCGCCGGCCCCCATGCCGGGTCCGGAGCCCAGCCACGCGGCGGTGTCCAGCCCGGTGGCGGCGCGGGCCAGGTCGGCGGTGGCTGCCATCGGGCATCCGGCGGGGAGGCCATGCACGTCAGCATCCGCCGAAGTGGCCCAGTAGTCACGGTTTGCCCTGCATCGCCCAGCGGTTGCCGCGCCCACTTGCCCCGGCCGCTTCCGCCTGGGCCGCTCACCTGTTGACTACCGGCGTGGCCGCTGCACTGCTCGCTCTGTTGACGGCCCTGTGCTACGGGCTCGCCAACTACCTCGGTCCCGTGCTGACCCGCCGAACACCACTTGCCGGCGTGCTGCTGACCAGCCAGGTCGTGGGTTTCGTAGGCGGGGGGTTGCTGCTGCTCGTCCGCGGTGGCAACGTCCCGACGGGCCAACACCTGGCCGAGGGGCTCGGGGCTGGGGTTTGCAACAGCGCTGCGCTGGCGCTCGCGTACACCGCCTCGGCCGTCGGGCCGATGAGCATCGTGGCGCCCATCGGCGCGACAGGTGCCATCGTCCCGGTCGCTGTCGCCCTCGCCACCGGTGAGCAGCCGACGGCCCTGGAGCTGGCCGGCATCCCGCTCGCTGTCCTCGGCGTCGTCCTGGCAGCATCCCGGCGGCAGAACGCGACCACGCAGCATGCCGCCCCGCGCACCGTCGTCCTCGCGGTGCTGTCGGCGGTGTGCTTCGGCGGCTTCCTGACCCTGTTCGGTGCTGCCTCCGCCGACCACTCGCCGTGGGCCGTCTTCTCCAGCCGCATCTCACTGCTGGCGATGACAACGGCCTTCGTCCTGCTGCGGCGCCCTGCCGTGCGCTTCCCCCTGACCGACCTACCGATCATGACGGTGCCCGGTGTCCTGCTGCTCGCCGGCACGATCTCCTACGGCGTTGCGACGACGCAGGGCCTGGTCAGCGTCGTCGCCGTACTGGCGTCGCTGTCGCCGGTCGTGACGGTCGGCCTCGCTGTCACGGTGCTGCACGAGCGGTTGTCGGGCCGGCAGCGCTCCGGAGTCGCGCTGGCGCTCGTCGGCGTGGTGCTGCTGGCAGCCGGCTGATCGGCCGGAACGGCTGCCGCGGATCGCGACGTTGTGGGACTCTGCGCCCAGCACGTCCCCTGCTCACCCCGCCTCTGGTCAAGGAGTCACCGTGTCCACTACCACCCCTCCGCTCGCGTGGGGCTATCTGCAGCCCGGCTCGGACCGCACGCACCAGGTCCGCGCACTGCAGTACCTCCTCCGCAGCCGCGGCCAGCACGTCACCGTCGATGGCGGCTACGGGCCAGCGACAGTCGCCGGCGTCAAGGCCATCCAGCAGGCAGCGCACCTGACTGTCGACGGCGTGTGCGGGCCGACGACCTACCCCGCGCTCGTCATCACGATCCGGCCGGGCAGCAGCGGGGATGCGGTGCGCGCCGCGCAGGAGATGTTCGACTCGGGCAACGCCGGCCTCGCGGTCGACGGATCCTTCGGGCCGGCCACCGAGAAGCTCACGCGCCAGATGCAGTCGGCTTTCTCGCTGGTCACCGACGGCGTCATCGGTCCGCAGTCGTGGGCCCGGTTGACGGAATACGACGCTCCCTGACGCCCGGAGGATGCAGCACTGCGCCGCTCAGCGGCCAGTGAAGACCGGCTGTCGCTTCTCGTTGCGGGAGGCTCGTCCTTCCTGGAAGTCGCTGCTGGCCCTGCAGGCATCGAACGAAGCGCGCAGGGCCGGTCCGGGAAATCTCCGGGCAGCGGGAGACCGGCCCGCAGCGCCTGCTTGTTGTAGGCCAGGGTCAGCGGGGCGAGCTCGGCCAGCTGGCCGGCGAGTGCTAGAGCTGTCGCGAGCACCGTCTTGTCCTCGCCGGCGGCGACGCTGTGGTCGACGAGCCCATGCCGCTGCGCGTCCGCGGCACCCAGGCGAGCGGCCTCCAGCAGCAGGCGCGATGCTGGGCCGGCGCCGGCGAGCTGCGCCAGCCGGGCCACCGTCCAAGGGTCGACGGCGAGCCCGAGCCGGGCGGTCGGCACGCCGAACACGGCATCCGGCCCCGCCACTCGCAGGTCAGCGGCGACGGCCAGCTGTGTTCCCGCTCCGATCGCCGGGCCGTTGACTGCCGCGACAACCGGCAGCGAACAGGTCACGAGCCGCGATAAGGCGGTGTAGAGGGCGATCCGAAACGTCTCGTCGTACACGGCGTCGAGGTCGGCACCAGAGCAGAAGGCGGTGCCGGCGCCCGTGAGCACGACGCATCTCGCCCCCTCCTGCAGGGCTGCGTCGAGCCCGGCGACAAGCTGCTCGCAGTGCTCGATGTCGAGGGCGTTGCGCTGGCGCTGGCGGTCGAGGGTGAGGACGGCGACGCGGCCTACGGCCGTGCGGACGATCACGAGGGCTCCTGTCGCGAGGGGTGTCCTCACCCTGTCAGACTCGGCATGCACTCCGGCCACTGGAATCGCTGCACTCTGTGGGCACCATGGGGAGATGGTGGCCAGCGACGACCGCGAGGCGGTCGGCCTGCGATACGCCGAGCTGCTGACCGACCGCGACCTGCTGCTGCTTGCCGGCGGACGAGCCGACCACGCTGCCGCGCTCCGCCGCCAGCCCGCGCTGCTGCCCGAGGTGCTCGACCGGACCTCCGTCGCCGACACGGTCCTCGCAACCCAGCACGACGTGCACGAGCAGTTCCGCTACGTCTCCCCCTTCCTCCTGTTCGCAGCGGCCGTGCATCGGGCCGGGGCACAGCTCGTCGGCGCGACGCATGTGCCGGACCGCACGCTGGGGCGCCAGCGGGTGCCGGTTTTCGACGCACCCGTCCTCGCCGCATTCGCCACCACCCCCTCGCACCGGCTGTTCCTGGCGGAGCTGCTGGCCTCCTACTCGCGCCTGGCCTCGGGCACGACCATCCGCCGTACCGAGCAGGGCTGGCGCGGGCGCCGATGGAACGAGCTCGATCTGCCGGCGCTGGGCGCCCTGCTGCACGACCTGCCCGAGCAGCAGCGCCCGGCCCTGTGGCGGCGCATCGGCGACGGCGCCCTGTTCCTGGCCGGCGTGTTCCCCGACCACGCCGAGCGCTCGCTGGGGCTCGTCGAGGTGGCGCGGCTGCAACGCGTGACGGGTCTGCGGCTGACCGGCGAGAGCATGCGCGTCATCCCGCTGCTCGAGGAGCTGGCCGCGCGGGCCTACGAACGCGCCGGCCCCGGCATCCCCCAGGGTGTCCTCGAGGCACCGGGGTCGGCGCGGCGGGTGCTGAGCCTCGTCGCCGACCGCTACCTGTTTCCCGGCAGCGCTCCCGGGCTCGTGGCCCCCGGGGCGTGAGCGGGATCGCCGGCAATTGCAGGCGGGGTGATGACCGGAGCCTTCGTCGGGACCGCGTCGGCGCCGCGGGACCGGGTAACGATGAGCACGCCGGCCGTCGCCGCGAGCGTCGAGAGCACCAGCAGCACGATGTCGACGGGGTGGGTCGAGATCCGCTCGTGCAACAGCACCAGGCCGACGAGCACTGCGACGTAGGGCTCGACAATGGTCAGCATCGCGAGCGGCCCGGGTAGCTCCCCTGACTGGAACGCGTTCTGGCTGAGCAGGAAGCCGACCAGGCCGACCACGACGAGTGCCGGCAGCGGCCACGACGTGAGCAATGTAAGCGGGTCGTCGACGCGCGTCGCCACCAGCCGCAGCAGCGGGGCCGCCGCGCCGAACAGGACCCCGGCGGCGGCGGCCAGCGCGATCGAACGCCCGCGGCCGGCAGAGCGGTGGGCGACGAGTACCAACGCCGCGGTCAAAGCCGCGAGGACAGCGACGAGGACCATCCCCTCCCACGCCGGAACGCTGTCGCGGCCGGGCTCGGGGGAACCGGAGAGCACGAACACGGCGAGACCGGCGCAGCACAGCCCAGCTCCGATGAGCTCGCCTCGCGCCGGGCGGCGGTGGTTGACGGCAGCTGAGAGTGGGATGGCAAGCAGCAGACCGCTGACCAGCACGGGCTGAACCAGCGTGACGGCCCCCAGTCCCAGCGCCACGGCCTGCAGCAGGAAACCTGCGAGGTCGCCGACTGTGGCAGCCCACCACAGTGGCGAGCGGATGAGCAGCAGGATCAGGCGCGGGTTCATCGCCCGCGTGGTCTCCATCTGGCCGACCGCGCGGTGCTGGGCGACTGCTGTGAAGGCGAAGCACGCCGCGGCGAGCAGGGCGACGCCGATAGCGAGCAGAGTCATGGGATGACGCTCGGCGCGGGCGGCCCGACGGTGGCCGGCAACGGCGGGGGCACCGGCGGCATCATCGCTTGATGGAGGTGCTCACCGAGCGGCCGGACAGCGAGCCCGGCGGCGGCGCACTGCTCCACCACCCGGGGCAGCGCGGCGAGGGTCGTGCGCCACGACCCGGGCGTGGAGGTGCAGTCCGAGTCGTGCAGCAAGATGGTGGCGCCGCCGCGCGGCTCACCGAGCTCGTGCAGCACGCTCTCGGGTGTCGCCGACGCCGCCCAGTCCGCGCCCCAGACCGTCCAGAGCACTGTTTGCAGCCCGGCACCTCGTGCCCCGGCCAGAGCGCTGACCGACAGCTGGCCGAACGGCGGCCGGTACATCGTCGGCGTCGCTCCGGAGGCCGCCGTGATGACGTCGCGGGCCCGACGCAGCCCGTCGAGCGCGGCCGGCGGCAGCCGGAGCAGCATGCTGCGATGGTCCCACCCGTGCACGGCGACCTCGTGCCCGGCCGCGGTGATCTCCGCAGTAAGGCTTGGGGCGCGGGCGACGAGCGTGCCTAGCAGGAAGAACGTCGCCCGGACGCTCAGCGCGTCGAGGGCGTCGAGGAATGCCGGCGTCGACACGGGGTCCGGCCCGTCGTCGAACGTCAGGGCGACCCCATCGCGCGCCCCCACGCCGGCCAGGCGCGGCAGCACCCGGTTGCGGACCTGGCCCCAGGTGGTGACGACCGGCGCGCTGTGACTGGCAGCGACCACGGCGGTGGCGATGGCCGCGCCCGCCGGTATGCCCAGCACCTGCCTCACGTCGCGGTGTCAACCAGGTCGGTCACGGGTCGTCCCCGCAGGTCATGGGCAGCCACAGCTGCCTGCAGCGCCGCGAGCTCGGCATGCAGCTGCTCTCGGGTCTGGCCGCGCGCATCGACAAGGACGATAGAACCGCCCGCGACGTGAGCGGCGTCGGCAGGGGTACGGACGACGACCGACGGGACCAGCAGCCTGTCGTCATGCAGCCACTTCAAGCCGATGTCGACAGCGTCGGGCTGGCGGTCGGCAACCAGCACCAGCGGGTCCTTGGCCCCCCGGACGGGCAGGCGGACGGACTTCGAGCCCAGCTCGACCAGCGGCAGCCCGCTCGAGCGGATGCGCGCTACCGACGGTGCCTGGCGCGCGAGGTAGTGGCGGCCGACGACGACGCCCGCACCCAGCTGACGGAGCTGGCCGAGCACGACGGGGTCGGCGGCGGTCCCCGCATCCGGCCGCACGACGACGAAGACGTCCTGGGCGTGCGCCGGCCCGGCCTGGACCACGCCGATGCCACGGGAGGTAGCCATGGCGACGCCGCCGGTGCTGCCCCAGAGGATCGCGACGCTGGCGACCAGGGCGCCGGCGGTGCGGCGTGTGCGTCGTTGACGGGTCGGCACGAACGCCGGTAGCCCCTGGTCGCGCACGAGCAGGTCGACCTCACCGGCCGGGTTGGACCGAAACAGCGCGGCCGCGGCCCGGCGCTGCGCCTCCCCGCCGCCGGCCAGTGCCGCGCGCAGCTGCTCCCCCAGGTCGGCGGGGTCTCGGACCCAGGCGGCGACCCCCGCCGCCTCCATCGTCTCGGCGTTGTGCTGGCCGTGCCCCGGGATGCTGCGGTAGGACAGCACGGGCAGCCCGGTGGCGAAGGCCTCCATGCACGACAGGCCGCCCGCGTTCTGAACGAGCACGTCGGTCACGGCCATGAGGTCGGCCATCCGGTCGGTCCAGCCCAGCGCGACGATGCCGGGTACGGCGGAGAGCTCCCGGCGCAACGTCTCGTTGCGGCCGCAGACGACAACAGGCGATGCGGCGCCGGTCGCCAGGATTTCGCGGGCTGTCTGCGCCACCTCGCCGACACCCCAGGAGCCTGCGGACAGCAGCGCGAGCGGACCCGCCGGGAGGCCGAGCTCGGCACGCAGGGCACCGCGACGAGCATCGGCGGACGGCTGGAGGAACCGCCCGGGCACGAGCGGACCCGCCACGATGACACGGCTGGCACCCAGGTGGCGAGCCTGCCGCGCGGTCGGGTCGGAGTTCGCCAGGTGCAGGTCGACGTGCGGATGGACCCACGCGTGGTGAACCGAGAAGTCGGTCAGGAACGTGACCAGTGGTACGCCGAGCTCGCGGCGGGCCCGCAGCTGCCCGAGCGTCTGGCTCGCGAGCGGGTAGGTCGAGACCACGACGTCGGCCCCGCGGGCCAGCCAGCGTCGCAGCGCCGGGCGAGCCCACGTGCAGAAAAACTTGGTCAGCGACCAGACCAGGCCGCCGCGGGCGAGGGCCCAGTACAGCCAGTCGTACGACTTGGGCACCCGCTTGAGCATGCCGCCGTAGCAGGTCTTGACGAGCCAGCCGACGGGCCGCACGGCCTTCAGATAGTCGCGGACCTCGACGTCGTAGCCCTGCGCCTCGAGCCGGGTACGCATCTCCCGCGCCGCGCCGTCGTGCCCGGCGCCCATGCTCGCCGAGACGATCAGCGCTCGGCGGCGTTCGGCATCCGGCACAACTGGTCATTCTGCCATGGGCATGGTGACGCACTGTGCAGGCGCACGAGCGGCGTGCCGCTTGGACGCGCCCGCTGGGGCACCCGGCCGACCACTGCATGGTAGTTTCGAGGCACCCTCCGGGCGACCGGTCAGGGTATGCGCCGCTAGCTCAACTGGCAGAGCAGCGGACTCTTAATCCGCGGGTTGGGGGTTCAAGTCCCTCGCGGCGCACCCGCCTCAACCTGCACGCTTGCATGTCGATCTTCCTTTCCTGTCGGGTGAGATGGACGTGCGGATCACAATCGGATCACGGGGCGGTACTCACCGCGGTAGGGACCCGTCGATGAGGCCGGCTATGAGAGCAGCCGCGCTTGCGTCCATGGCGGGGCTTACGTGGCTGTAGGTATCTAGGGTCACCAACACGGACGAATGGCCGAGCCGCTCGGCCATCACCTTGGCCGGCACCCCAGCAGCCAGTCCCAGAGTCGCATGGGTGTGCCGAAGATCGTGGAGCCGAATCTCTGGTACCGCGACGTCCTGGACCCCCAGCTTGCGGTGCTGCTCGCCACCGGCGGCCCGTTCGCCCAGTGCACCCCTGACGGCACTCCCCGGTCAGGGCGCTGCCCACCGAACCCGCCCCGCCTGGCTACTGGAACCTGCCGCACCAGCCCGGCAGGACACCAGCCGCCGGCAGCCAAGCAACGGTCAGTACTGGGGGGTCGTCGTGAGCGAGCAGGTTGAGGACCCGGTCGGGCACGCCGCCGCCACGCTCACCTCCTACGTCAGCATCGCGGCAATGGCAGCCGAAGCACTGGCGCAGGTCGCTGCCTCCCGCGCCCGGGAACGAGCCGCCACCGACCAGCAAGCGGCTGCGGCTTCTCGCGCCCAGCGGCACGCCGCCCACGGGCAGGCACGCCTGGCGTGGGCCCCGGTGCTCGACCCCAAGACGCGCTTCCAGGCCAGCGCCGCGCAGACCGGCGCGGCATGGGCACACGCCCAGGCCTGGCACCCCGACCCGGAAGCCGCCCAGGCCGCGACCCTGGCCGAGCAGCGGCTTCGCGAGCTTCGCCCGGACGCGATGGAGCGCTACGACCGGCTCCGGCAGGGCGGCGCCGACCCAGTCGAGGCGATGCGCCGCGTCGCCCCCCTGTTCGACCAGCCCCCCGCCCGGCCCGGCGAGACCGCCCCGGACCGCGCCGCGCTCGCCACCGGCACCGGCACCGGCACCGGCACCGATGTTCGCAGCCCGGTTGTGATCGCCCGGGAGGGCTACCCCCGCCCGCTGGGCGCTGCCGCCCTCGCCGCCGCCAAGCGCCAGCCAGACACCGCAGCCGCCACGAGCCGCCAACAGGGCACCCACCGCAATGCGCCCAGCCGCCGCCCCAGCGGCGCCGGCAGATGAGCAAGGAGACCGACATGGCCACACCGAATGCCGCCACACCGAATGCCGCTACACCCGAAGCCGCCCCGCCGGCCGCCGGGGACCTGGCGGTCGACGTCGGCGCGGTCCTTTATGCCATGCAGGACCAGCTCGATGACCTGACTGCAACCGTCGAGGCCCAGCAGCGCACCATCGACGAGCTCGTCCGCGGGCGGTCGGCCCGCGGTCCCGGCGGGGCGTGATGGCCCGCCGGCAGCCGGCGCCGGCGACCCCGACGGAACGGGTGCGCCGCGAGCAGGCGCAGGCCGACAAGCTCACCGCCCTGCACGAGCAGCTCTCCGAGCAGGTGCAGGCACTGCGGACCGGGCAGGACTGGACCCGCTGGCTCGACGTCGCCCGCCGCTTTCACAGCTACTCGTTCAACAACACCCTGCTGATCGCCGCCCAACGGCCGCAGGCGACAGCCGTCGCCGGGTTCGCCGCCTGGCAGGCCCTGGGCCGCCAGGTGAACAAGGGCGAGCGGGGTCTGCAGATCCTCGCCCCCGTCGTGCGCCGGACACCGAGCGCCGATGGCCAGGGCGAGGCGGGCGAGCCGCAGCCGCAGCCGCCGGGCCCGCAGAACGGCAATGCGGACCCCGCCGGCGCCGCCGAGCCGCCGGACCGGGACAAGGGCCGCGGTGGGCAGGTCGCCGGGTTCCGGGTCGCCTACGTCTGGGACGTCTCGCAGACCTCCGGCGAGCCGCTTGCCGAACAGCCCCGCCCGCAGCTGCTCGCCGGGCAGGCCCCCGAAGGGCTGTGGGATGGCCTCGCCGGCCTGCTGACAGCCCGCGGCTTCACCCTGGAACGGGGGGACTGCGGCGCCGCCGACGGCTACACCGATTTCGCTGCCCGCACGGTGCGGGTCCGCGTCGACGTCGACGACGCCCAGGCCGTCAAGACCCTCGCCCACGAGGCGGGGCATGTGCTGCTGCACGACCCCACCGGCAGCACCGCCACCGGTGCCGGGGTGGGGGAGGGGACGACGGCGGGCTGCCGGGGGGTGAAGGAGGTAGAGGCCGAGTCGGTGGCCTACCTGGTTGCCGGCTCGCACGGGCTGGACACCGGCGGCTACACCTTCCCCTACGTCACCGGCTGGGCCGCCGGCGCCGACAGCCCGGGTGGCGCCAGCCCGGAGACGGTGGTGCGCCTGACCGGGCAGCGGGTGCTGACCGCGACCCGCACGGTGCTGGCCGCCACCCAGCCCGACGCCGCCGGCGCCGTCGGGCCTGCGCTCGCTGCCCGGGTGCAGGCCGGCGCCGAGCGCACCGCCATTGCCCGCCGGGACAGCGAGAGCACCACCCGCCTGACCAACCTGAGCTGGCCGACCAGTGCCGCCGAGCAGGCCGCGGAGTCCGAGCTCGAGGTGCTGGTACGCCTGCACGAAGACGCCCGCGCTTTCTACACCGCCCAGCTGTCCTGCGGGCGCCCGGACGCCGGACAGGTCCTGGCCCTGCTCGGCCAGCGGGCCATCCCGGGTGAGGCTGTCACCGGCTTCGAGCTGGGCCACGCCCCGCCCGGCTGGAGCGCCCTGGTCGAGCACCTGCGCGCCGCCGGCTACACCGACACCCAGCTGCTCGAGGGCGGCGTGGCGCTGGCCACCCGGCGGGGCAGCGTCGTCGACCGGTTCCGCGACCGGCTGATGTTCCCGGTCCGGGACCCCTCCGGTCAGCGGGTGGTGGCGTTCATCGGCCGGGCGCTGCACGAGGGCCCCGGTGTGCCCAAGTACCTCAACAGCCCGCAGACCGTGCTGTACCGCAAGAGCGAGGTGCTCTACGGCCTGGGCGCCCCGCCCGTTCGGGCGGCGCTCGCCGCCGGCGGCCGGCCGGTGCTGGTCGAAGGAGCGCTCGACGCGATCGCCGTCACCGCCGCCGGCGCGGGCGCTTATGCAGGGGTCGCCCCCAGCGGTACCGCGCTCACCGCCGGCCAGGTCACCGCCCTTGGCTCGGCTGCCCCGCTGAACGGCAAGGGAGTCGTCGTCGCCTTCGACGCCGACCCCGCCGGCCAGGCCGCTGCCCTACGGGCCTACCCGCTGCTGCGAGCCGCCGACATCTGGCCTGCTGCCGCTGCCCTGCCAGGCGGGCAGGACCCCGCCGGGCTGGCCCAGCAGCACGGCTCCGCCGCGCTGCGCGCCGTGCTTGACGCCGCCACCCCCTGGCCGAATTCGTCGTCGACGAGCACCTCACCCGCTGGGCGGGGCGGCTGGCGACGGTGGAAGGGCAGGTCAGGGCCGCACGCGAAGCCGCCCGACTGATCGCCGCCATGCCCGCGGAGCAGATCGGCGACCAGGTCCTACGCGTCGCCGGCCGGCTCGGGCTCGACCCTGGCGACGTCACCCGCGCCGTCACCGAGGCGATGAGCGCGGACGACGGTGCCACGCGGCTTGAGCGGCCGCAGCATCCGGTCGACCCACGCCCCAGTCCGGGAGCGGGCGAGACGGCGAGCGCGGTGCAACTGGCCCGAGCCGGCTACCCCACCCCTGTCCGGAACTGGTCACCGGCTGCAGAACACCCGCCGGCGCCGAGCCCGCCAGCGCTCTCCCCCTCGGTTCTCGTACAGCGCCCCGGCCGACGGAGCAAATAAGGGCAACCCCGCAAGAGATTAGGCGGACGGTCACATTCGGGCACACGACATGGCACGCACCACCACCGTCCGGCTCACCGACGACGTCGTCGGGTGAGCGGCAGGTGCTCCCAGCCGGGTGGACATTCCGGCCGTCGCTGGGGGTGGCAGTCCAGCCGGCCCCTCAAGGCTTGGGTGGTCCTCCGTGGTCGGCTGTTGCGGTGCCTGCTTCCAGCGAGTCACCAGCTGGTAGTTCCTGGTGGCCGCCGAACTGTTGACGCATGGCCGAGAGCAGCTGGTTGGCGAAATGGTCCTCCCCGCGGGAGGCGAACCGCTCGAACAGGGAGGCGGACAGGACCGGGACTGGTACGCCGACGTCGATGGCGGCCTTGACCGTCCAGCGGCCTTCACCCGAGTCCGACACCCGGCCCGCCAGACCATCCAGGGCCGGGTTGGCGTGCAAGGCAGCGGCGGTCAGGTCCAGCAGCCACGAGGACACCACCGAACCGCGGCGCCACAACTCGGCGACCCGGGCCGTGTCGATGTCGAACTGGTAATACTGCGGCTCCTCGAGCGGCGTGACTTCGGCTGAGTGCTCCGCAGCGCGAAGGCCCGCGTCGGCGCTGTCCAGAATGTTCAGGCCCTCGGCGAACGCCGCCATGATGCCGTACTCGATGCCGTTGTGCACCATCTTGACGAAGTGACCGGCCCCGGACGGGCCGCAGTGCAGGTAGCCCAGCTCCTCGGCAGCTAGTTCCCCGGAACGGCCCGGGGTGCGCTCGATGCTCCCGGCGCCGGGGGCGATGGTCTTCAGGATCGGCTCGATGGTGGCGATCGCCGAATCGTCACCGCCGACCATCAGGCAGTAGCCGCGCTCCAATCCGAAGACGCCGCCGCTGGTGCCGATGTCGACGTAGTGAATGCTTTTCTCGCGCAGCCCGGCAGCTCGACGTACGTCGTCGCGGTAGTTGGAGTTGCCACCGTCGATGATGATGTCACCCGCCTCGAGCAGCCCGGCCAGCTGGTCGACCATCTGACCGGTGATGCCGGCCGGGACCATCACCCACGCGGCCCGCGGTCGCGTCAGCTTCGCCGCGAACTGTTCCAGCGTCGAAGCGCCGACGGCCCCTTCGCCTTCGAGCAGCTCAACGGAGGCGGGATTCACGTCGTAGACCACGCAGTCGTGGCCATCTCGCATCAGGCGCCTGACGATGTTCGCGCCCATCCGCCCCAGGCCGACCATCCCAAGCTGCATCGCCGGGTCTCCCACTAGCAGGCCGCTGTCGCGGCGGCTGGTGCCCACGGTGGGCACTGACGTGGGTAAGCGTAGGCCGAACCCGGCCAGCAGCCGGCCTGGTCGCGTGGTGCGAGCTCGGCGTTTACCGGGTCGGGTGGCCGGGGGGAGTTTCACCCCCCGGCTCCCACGGAACCGTGCGTGACAGTCTCCCGTCACACGGCTCTTCTCATCCAGGCAGCAGGTAGTGGCGCATCCATTGCCAGTGGGCGAA
>JAABUO010004434.1_pt1 | contig 16549 bp, 11 predicted proteins | sample 5559291 | NCBI WGS metagenome assembly JAABUO01 (sample SAMN10711878, study PRJNA513372) | rock metagenome | isolation source: Antarctica rocks | place: Antarctica: Victoria Land, Finger Mt sud
CTCTCGCTGCGCTGCCAGCCGGCCTCGGTCGGGGGCGCACGGATTGGTATGCCCGACCAGGACGGCCGCAACGGTATGCCGGCTGGCAGCGCAGCGAGAGCCGGCGGTCCCCGTAGGCACGCGCGAACGGTCTATAGTAGCCTTGACGGACTACTAGGACTCGTCGGCCGGCATATCTTAGCGGTCTATGGCGCCGTCGAGACACGTCAATGACCGTGGTTTGCCATGCGACGTCAGTCGCAGACCGGCGCCGATCGCCGGGTTAATTGCGCCAAGCCGTACTAGCTGTTGCCCCCCGTCGCGCTGCCCCCGGTCGCGCTGCCTCCGGTCGCGCTGCCTCCGGTCGCGCTACCCCCCGTCGCGCTGCCCCCGGTCGCGCTGCCTCCGGTCGCGCTGCCTCCGCTGGCAGTCCCATTGGCGCCCCCGGCGTTACCTCCGTTGCCGCCGACGGCGCTCCCATCCGTGGCGCTGCCCCCAGTGGCGTCGCCGCCGGTCGCACTACCGCCGGTCGCACTACCGCCGGTCGCACTACCGCCGCTGACAGTCCCGTTGGTGGCTGTCCCGTTGGTGGCTGTCCCGTTGGTGGCGACGCCCCCTGTCGCGCTGCCGCCAGTCGCGTTGCCGCCGGCCGCGCTGCCGCCCGTGGCAGTCCCGTTGGTCGCACTACCGCCGCTGGCGGCGCTGGCGCAGGTCGCGCTACCCCCTTTCCCCCCGACGGCGCCGCCGCCAGTCGCATTGCCGCCGGCGGCGCTCCCGCCGTTGCCGCCGCTGCTGCATGTGGCGTTGCCACCGGCGCCGCCGGTATTGCCGCCGCGGTGGATAGCAAGGCCGTGGGCGGCGCCGTGCTGATGGGGGTGGGGAGGGCTGTGATGACGGTAATGGTCGTGACCAGTGGGTTGATTAGCAAGCGCGCCCAGCGGAGAAACCGCGGCGGCGCCCAGCGCGGCGCCGACCGCGAGGAGACCCGTGATTAAAAAAACTTTGTTGATCCGTCCTTTATCGAGCCGCTTGTGGGGATGACCTGACATCATCGTCTACTCCCTTTCACATCCAAATAGCACGCCGTGTCACGATTAGCAAGCAGGTCCTGCCGCCCCCCTTTCCTTTGGGGCATACCGGCGCCGGGTGTCGGCGACTACCATGTCGGATAGGGTCTGTGAATTGTCCTGGGACCGCCGGCTGCCGACTTTTCACAGACCCTCCCATGTCGGAAAGGACGGTTGTACCTAGCACGTCGCCCTGATACGTTCCAATACGTGGTCATGTGTGACCACGCGGCCCCTAACACGAGGAAAGGATCCCATGACCCAAAGGCAAAGGCCTGCGCTCCTGACGCGCCTGGCGCTGGTGACCGGACTGGCCGGCGCCGGCGTACTGGCCGCGGCGCATATGCCCATCCACGCGGCCAGTACGCCGGCCGCTACGGACGACACGCTGACCCTCTATCCCCCGCGGTCGGTCCATGCCCCAGGGCAGGCGCGCGTCAAGCGCTATGGACCCCAGGACACCAATCATCCGCGTCACGGCCTGGGCCTGGCCGGCGTCGCGAGTCCGGCGGCCACGACGGCAAACCCCTCCGCGAGCCCTCAGAGCGCGGCGCTAACAGCGGGAACGGCGCCGGCCAGCGTAGACCTCTCGCGGTACGCGCCGCCGATCGGCGACCAGGGTCAAGTCAACGCGTGCGTCGCCTGGGCCACGATCTACGGGTTGCGCGGGTGGTATGCCAACCGCGACGGCTACTACCCCGCTGGCGGGTCGGGGGGGACGGGTAGCTTCGAGCCGATGTACACGTACGCCCAGATCGTCAAAGGCCAAAACAACCCTACCAGCTTCGACGACAACTTGAACATAGCCGCGTCACAAGGCGTGGACACGCGCGCCGACTACGCCCAGGGCGATGACGACTACACCGACCAGCCGACGTCGAGCGAGACCGCCAACGCCGCGCGCTACAAGATCGCGAGTTGGACCAGCCTATCGACCGGCGGCGGGGCGCGGGCGTCCATCGAGAACGCGCTGTCCAGCGGGAACCCCGTGGCCATCGGCATCCCCGTCTACAGCAACTTCTACAACGCCGGCGCGTCCTCCTACTACGTCGACGTACCGACCGCGGGGATGACCAAGTCCGGCAGCCACGCCGTCTTCGCCATCAAGTATGACAGCAACGGCATCTGGGTCCAAAACAGCTGGGGCTCGGGCTGGGGCCTCGACGGCACGGCCGAGTTGTCGTGGGCGTTCGTGGACCAGTACGCCTGGCAGATCGTGGAGATGACGCCGAGCGCGCCAGCGGCCGTGGCCACGAGCACACCCCCGCCCACCAACACGGCTGCTCCAACCAACACGTCCATGCCAACCACTACCGCCGTGCCCACCAAGACGGTCGCGCCGACCACTACCGCTACCGCCGTGCCCACCAAGACGGTCGCGCCGACTACTACGCCCATTCCGGCCAACACGGCGGCGCCCACGAACACGCCCGTTCCGACCGCCACGGTCGCTCCGACCAAGACGCCCACGCCCGGCGGCGACTTTTCCATGAACAGCGGACGGACGGCGCTCACGGTGGCCCGCGGCGGCACGGTCGGCGACACGCTGACGCTGAACGGATTGAACGGCAAGGTCACACTGAGCGTCGGTGGGCTGCCTCGGCGCGCCGGGTACTCCTTCTCGGTCAATCCCGTCACGCTCAACGGTCAAAACGCGTCCACGACGCTCAGTATCAGCCCGACACGCTGGGCCTCTCCAGGGACATATACGCTCACCATTACGGCCATCGACGGGGCGTATGCGCATACCGTGACCGTATCTCTAACCGTGTCTTAAGGGTTCCGCTTGCGCCTGTCCAATTAGAACGCAACGTAATGTTAATGTAATGTGACAAGAGACCGGAGCCCCGTATTGGGGCTCCGGTCTCTTGTCGCGCGCTTGACGTCGCATCGGGCTGAGGGAGGGTTTGCCGGCGCCGCCATCACCCGTCGTCAGAACCGCGTTGCCGTGGCCCGATGTCCGCGATGCTGGTGGCGCCGTGTCCGGCTAGTGTCTCCCTTCGATGCGCCGTCGCTACTACCTAGCTACCGCCGTTGCCGCCGTTGCCGGTGCCGCCGTTGCCGGAGTTGTTGCCGGAGCCGCCGTTACCGCCGGTGTTGTTGCCGCTGCCGGCGCTGCTGCTGCCGCCGTTGCCGCCGGTGCCGGAGCCGTTGCCGGAGCCGTTACCCGAGCCGCCGTTGGCGGAGCCGCTGCTGCTGTTACCGCCGGTACCGTTGGCGCCGCTGGCGTTGCCGCCGCTGGCGCTGCCGCCGGTGGCGCTGCCGCCGTTAGCGTTACCGCTGCTGGCGCTACCGCCGTTGCCGCCGCTGGCGTTGCCGCCGTTGGCGTTGCCGCCGTTGCCAGCGCCAATGCCGACGCCCACGCCGGTACCGTTGCCGCCGTTACCGGAGCCGTTACCGCCGGTGGCGGCGCCGCCGCCGGCGCTGCCGGTGTTGCCGCCGGAGCCGTTGCCGGCGCCGCCGCCGTTGTTACCAGTGCCGGAGCCGCCGTTGCCGCCGTTGCCGGAGCCGCTGTTGCCGGTGTTGCCGCCGGTGCCAGTGTTGCCGGCCGTGCCGCCGCCGACGCCGACGCCCACGCCGGTCCCGCCGTTGCCGCTCGTGTTGCCGCCGCCGGCGCCGGCGCCGCCGCCGGTGCCGTTGCCGGAGCCGCCGTTGCCGCTAGCGCTGCCGTTGGAGCCGTTGCCGGAGCCGGAGCCGCCGTTACCGCTGCTGGCGCTACCGCCGTTGCCGCCGCTGGCGTTGCCGCCGTTGGCGTTGCCGCCGTTGCCAGCGCCAATGCCGACGCCCACGCCGGTACCGTTGCCGCCGTTACCGGAGCCGTTACCGCCGGTGGCGGCGCCGCCGCCGTTGCTGCTGGTGTTGCCGCCGTTGCCGCCGACGCCGACGCCGGTGCCGGAGCCGCCGTTGCCGCCGCGGCTGGTGTTACAGCTATTGCGGACATGGCGGTTGCATTGACTGGTGGTGTGGCCGCCGTTGCCGCTGTTGCCGCTGCCGCCGCTACCGGAAGCAAACGAGGCCAACGGAACGACCGCGGCGATACCTAGCACAAGGGTGGTCGCGAGGATGCTCTTGCGGAACGAGCGCTTGCTCGTCCGCTCGTGATCATAAGGTGGCTTCAAACTGCTCGTAGGGATCGTTGGACATGTTGTGTTCCTCTATACCCTGCTGAACGCTATCTTGGGGCTTGGGCGCGTGAAAGTCGCCTCTGGTCTTCGAGCTTATCCAGCATACCAACACATTAGGAAGATCTCGCGTGGGCTTCCACAAGACGTCCGAGAGGTTCCTGAGATAAGCGCTAGACAACCATTGACCGTGACCGCTACCTCCTCAGTGAGGATGGAACAAGCGCACTCGGCGCGCTCGTTCGCACTCGTCCCATCCCTCAGCGAGGCGCGTGTGGGAGCCGGACAGTTGGTATACTAGCACGGTGGAACAATGGGCGTCAAGTTACTAATATGTAGTAAAGCGCGTTCAACTTGTTAAGGTGTATCGCCCGTCCTATCGTTAAAACGTCATAGCGTGTCATTGAAAAACGAAACCGTTTGTGCTAGCTGGGCGATGTGGACGATAGGCCGGAGTATGGCTATACTACCTACAGTGTAGAGGGCTGAAACGGCCCGGATGACCCACGGCTTTAGCCGTGTAGGGCGCCAACGCTGAGGGCGAATCGTCATGTTTGAATCAATGAGTTTCACGGTGACACCGGATGGTGAGCTCACCTTGTGGCTCGCGCCTCGGGACACCGGCGGCGGCACGGACCGCGCTGAGCGCGCCGGCGCGCTCACCTTGTGCCTCGCCATACAGGACCCCAACGATGGAGACGGAGACGGAGATGGGGTCCCTCGGGGCGCGCCGAGCCGGCGCGCCCTGGCGCTCTGGGCCGAGTACTCCGGCCGCGCGGAATTGGGATCGACAAACCCGCGCGAGGCGCCCGACAATCGAGTGGCCATCGCGCTCCCCGTGGGGCACGGCGAGGGGGCCATCGGCCGCTGTCGCGTCGACATATCCGGTATCCCATGCGCTTGGTATGACCTCGACCCGCCACGTCTCACCCTCGCCCCGCCGCGGCGCGACAAACTATCCCTGACTATCCCGATCCCCGCCGGGGCCATCACCGCGGCCGCCGACCTGCCCGTCGGGGTGCGCGTCGTGTCGCCGGATGGCGCGACGGTGTACGTTTCGATGCGCGGTGTGCTGACGACGGACGGCGGCGACGGGGGACGCCTGGCCCTGCGGCCTATCGAGGTCGCGGGACGCTACGGTACTATCGATGCGACCTTCGCGCCGGGGGCTGTCCCGCCCGCCGTCCCCGCCCTCTGGAGCCCACGGCCCGCCCTCCCCGCCGCCCAGGGCGCCCGTGCCCTCGCGATCGGGGGCGTGATCCCCGCGCTTGCCCGCGCCCGTAGCGCATTGGCGCCGCACGACGCGTCGGTGGCGCGCCAGGGTCCAATGCTCCCCGCATTCGTGTCCCTGCGGCGCGACGCGCTGCGGCGGCTGCAGCGCCTATCGACATGGACCCTGGTCATCCCGCTCCTTCTCCTGCTAATCCCGCTCATCGTCGTCGGGGACCTACCAGGGGGCACGACGACCATACCGCTCTGGCTCATTATCCTCCCGCTGGCGCTCCTGCTCTTCCTCCTGATTTTCGTCGGCGGCCGCGCGCTCGCCGCGCGGACGGCGATTCCCGTCTGGATCTTCGTCCTCCCGCTCGCCCTCCTGTTGCTGCTTCTGGTTCTTGACGGGGCGATCCCGCTACTAACCACCGAATCCACGGCGGCGCCGGTCGTGGCGGCGCCCACGGCGGCGCCGACCGTCGTGCCGGTCGTGGCGGCGCCCACGGCGGCGCCAATCATCGCGTCGCCCACGGCGCCGACCATCCCGCCGCCCGCGATTGCGGTTATCACGCCGACCGCTGTGCCGTCGCTGAACTTGCGGGGCGTCGTGCTACAGCCCACGACGGCGCCAGCCACCGCTCTGTCGAGCGCGGCCGCACGGACGCCCGATGTCTTGCTTAACCCCGCCACATTGAACTTTGGCGGCCACGCCGTCGCGACGACGAGTGCGGACCAGACGATCAACGTCGTCAACCTTGGCTCTACGACCCTGACGGCGGTGACCCGCTTCACCATCACTGGCGTCGACGCGCGCGATTTCGCCGCGCGCTCCACCTGCATAGGCGGCCGTATCGACGCGTATCATAGTTGCGCCATCGTCATCACGTTCACCCCCCACGCGCGCGGGACGCGCCGCGCCGACCTGGTTATTGTCGACGACGCCAGCGCCGGCGGGACGCGGACAGTCCCGCTGAGTGGACGCGGCGCCTGACGTCAGCTGACAGCTTTCGACTTTCGACTCCCGACTCCCGACTTTCGACTCCCGACTCCCGACTCCCGACTCCCGACTCCCGACTCCCGACTCCCGACTCCCGACTCCCGACTCCCGACTCCCGACTCCCGACTCCCGACTCCCGACTATAACAGACTCATCGGGTCCACGTCGCGCGTCCAGCCGGGCGGGATGAGCGGTAGCAGCGGGTGGATGTCGTCGGCGCGCACGAGCACCTGCCACAGGTAGCGCCCCTCGATCTTGCCGATGAAGCAGGGCGCCGGACCGACGACCTCGCCCTGGCGCACCAACGTGAGCGCCGCGCGTAGCCGCGCCGCCAACCGCTCGCCCTCGACCCGGCACGCTTCCTCGTCCTTGTCGCTATAGACGAGGCGTAGCAGCCGCGCGAAGGGCGGGTAGCCCGCTTCCTGGCGAAACCTGATCTCCTGTTCATAGAAGCTCGTGTAGTCGTGCATGGACGCGGCGTCGATGGCGAAGTGCTCCGGCGCATAGGTCTGCACGACGACGCGTCCGGGCAGCGCGTGCCGCCCCGCGCGTCCCGCCACCTGCGTCAGGGTTTGGAAGGTGCGCTCGGCCGCGCGGAAGTCCGGCAAGTTGAGCGCGGTGTCGGCCGAGATGACGCCGACGACGGTGACGCGCGGGATGTCCAGGCCCTTGGCGACCATCTGCGTGCCCACCAGAATATCGGCGCCGCCCCGCGCGAAGCGGTCGAGCGTGTGCTCGTGCCCGTGGCGCCCGGCGATGACGTCGCGGTCCCAGCGCAGCAGCCGCGCCCCGGGGAACAGCTGCCGCGTCTCCTCCTCGACCCGTTGCGTGCCCAACCCGAAGTAGCGGATGCGCCAGCTGTTGCAGCGCCGGCACAGTTTGGGCGGGTCGATGCGGTCGTCGCAACGGTGGCAGACCAGCTCCTCGGTGGCGCCGTGGTATGTGTACGGCAGATCGCAGTAGAGGCAGCGCGCCACGAAGCCGCAGTCGCGGCAGTTAACGAACGTGGCGCTGCCACGCCGGTTCAGAAACAGGATGATCTGCTCGCGGCGCGCCAAGGCCTCGCGCATCGCCCCCTGCAGCGCGCGGCTGAAGACGCCGCGGTTCCCCGCGTGCAACTCCTGCCGCAGGTCGACGACCTCGACCGGAGGCAAGCCGGCGGCCCTCACCTCCCAACCCCCTCTCCCTGACGCGGGAGAGGGCACAGTCTGTGAAAAGTCGCCTTCTCCTCTCCCCCCCTCCGCCCCCTCCGGGGGAGCCTGGAGAAAACCTTCTCTCGCCCCCCCCGCCCCCTCCGGGGGAGCCTGGGGAGATGCCTCCCCCCAGACCCCCGCCATAAAGCTGCTGTGGGGATGCGGTAGACGAGCTGTCAGCGCGTGGGGCTGCAAACCGCTTTCCATTACCAAGCGCTGTGGCTCCCGCGCTGTGTGTTTGGCGGGGGTCTGGGGGGAGGCATCCCCCCAGGCTCCCCCGGAGGGGGCGGGGGGGGCGAGAGAAGGGCTCTCCCCCTCTCCCGCGTCAGGGAGAGGGGGTTGGGGGGTGAGGGCCGTGGCCGCGCGATGCGTCATCTCCAACAGGCGATACGTCCCGTGCGTGGCAAGGTAGTACGAGGTCACGTCGGGCGTGGCGCTGCCCAGCACGACCACGGCCCCGGTTTCCGCGGCCAGCCGCCGCGCCACCTCGCGCGTATGGTAGCGCGGCGTGCGGTCCTGCTTGTACGAGGAGTCGTGCTCCTCGTCCAGCACGATCAGTCCCGGATTAGCCACCGGCGTGAAGATGGCCGAGCGGGCGCCGACGACGGCGTCGACCTGCCCCGTCCGCACGCGTTCCCACTCGTCGAGGCGCTCGCCCTCGGAGAGCCCGCTGTGCATTAGGGCCACGCGGCCGGGGAAGCGCGCCGCGAAGCGGTCCATCGTCTGCGGCGTCAGCGAGATCTCGGGGACCAGTATGACGCCTTGCCGCCCCAGCTCGATCGTCTCCGCCAGCGCCTGCAGGTAGACCTCCGTCTTGCCGCTGCCGGTTACTCCGTGCAGGAGGAACGTCGCGGCCGCGCCCGCGCGCAACGCCGCGATGATAGCGTCGACCGCGCGCCGCTGCTCGCCGGTCAGGGGGAGTGGGAACGTCTGTGCGATCGCGCGGTGGGCCACGGGATCGCGCCGCACGACCTCCTCGGCCACCGTCACCAAACCTTGCCGCTGCAACGGCGGCAGCGCGGCGGCGGCTCCGGCGACGTGGCGGCCGAGTTCGGCGACGGACAGCGGCGCGCCGGCCTGCCGCAGCACCGCCAGCACGGCGCGCCCCTTCGGCCCCAAATAGTTCGCGTGCTCCTGGCCCGTCCACGCCGCCGTTCGTATCGTCTTAGGTCCCGCCATGCGGCTGAGCGTCGCCGTGCGCGCCACCAGACCCCGCTTGACTAGGGACGCCACGGCCTGCGCCGTACCCTTCCCGCCCTCACGGGTGAGGCGGTCCAACGCCACCGTAGCCCCCGGTGGGACGAGGTCGAGCACGCGACGCTGCGCCTCTGTAAGTCTCCCCGACGACGTCACGCCGTCGAGGCGTGCGATGCGGTACGCGGTGCGGCGGCCCACGCCCGGCGGCAGCATCGCGGCCAATACCTCGGGGATAGGGCAGCTGTAGTAGTCGCCGATCCAGCGCGCCACCGCGATCCCCGCCGGCGTGACGACAGGGTTCGGGTCAAGCACGGCTTTGATCGGTTTGAGCGTCCGCCCCGCAAGCGGCGCCGCGTCGGGATCGAAGATGACGCCGGTCAGTTCGCGGGCACCGAACGGTACCTGCGCCAGCACACCCGCGCGCGCGTCGTCCACCCACTCGTCCGGTACCTCATAGTGGTACAGGCCGTTCTCCCCGACGGGTGTGGATAGGGCGATCTCGACTATTTTGGGCATAAATTAGCCGTGTTAAAGCGCCGGTTCCGGTACCTGCTCGACCACCTGACCAATTGTCTCCGGCGCCTCTACCGTTATCGTTTCTGGCGCGGCCAGACGGCCACGCCAAGCCACGGTCGCGCCAATAAAGTCGCGGAAGAGCGGGTGCGGCCGGTCGGGCCGCGACTTGAACTCGGGGTGGAACTGCGTGGCCACGAACCAGGGGTGGCCGCTCAACTCCACGATCTCTACGAGTTGGTTGTCCGGCGACAGGCCGCTCAGGATCAGGCCATGCGCGGTCAGCAACTCGCGGTACTCGTTGTTGAACTCGTAGCGATGGCGGTGCCGCTCGTAGATGACCGGCTGGCCATAGGCGTCCATCGCTTTGGTCCCCGCGACGAGGCGGCAGGGCCACACGCCCAGGCGCATCGTGCCGCCCTTCTCGGCGATATCGCGCTGCGAGGCCATCAGGTCGATCACGGGGTACTCGGTGTATTCGTTGAACTCGGTGCTGTTCGGCGACGCGGAGTGCAGCGCGTGGCGGGCGAGATCGATCACGGCGGCCTGTAGGCCCAGGCACAGCCCCAGGTAGGGCGTGCCGGTCTCGCGGGCGAAGCGCGCCGCGCGCACCTTACCCTCGACGCCGCGGTGGCCGAACCCGCCGGGGACGACGATGCCGTCGAGCCCGTCGAGCAAGCGTAATCCAGCGGTGGTCTCCAGGTCGCTCGAGTCGATCCAGCGCACGTTGACGCGGCGGTCATGGTGCAGCGCGGCGTGCTGCAGCGCCTCGGTCACGCTGAGGTACGCGTCGGGCAGGCTGACGTACTTGCCCACGACGCCCACCGTCACCTCGTCTTTCGGGTGCGTGATCATATCCACGAGGTCGCGCCACGGTTGCAGGCGTGGCGGGGGCGTCTGGATGCGCAGCGAGTTGGCGATGAAATCGCCCAGTCCCACCTCTTCGAGCACGAGCGGCACCTCGTAGATCGTGCGCGCGGTTTCAAGCGGGATCACGGCGTCCTCGTCGACGTCGGTGAACAGGGCGATCTTTTCCTTGAGGTCGGCCGTCACGGGGTAGTCGGAGCGGCAGACGATCACGTCGGGCTGGATGCCGATGGAGCGCAGTTCTTTGACCGAGTGCTGGATTGGCTTCGTCTTGAGTTCGCCCGTCGAGCCGATGTAGGGCAACAGCGTCACATGGATGTAGAGCACGTTGTCGCGCCCCACGTCCTTGCGCATCTGGCGGATCGCCTCCAGGAACGGCAGGCTCTCGATGTCGCCGACCGTGCCGCCGACTTCGACGATGAGCACCTCGGGGCTCTGCGTCTTGGCCAAGCGCGTGATGCGCTCTTTGATCTCGTTGGTGATGTGCGGGATGACCTGGATCGTCCCGCCCAGGTAATCGCCGCGCCGCTCGCGCGCGATGACCGAGGAGTAGATTTGGCCCGTCGTGATGTTGGAGGCGCGGGTCAGGTTCTCGTCGATAAAGCGCTCGTAGTGCCCCAAGTCGAGGTCAGTCTCGGCGCCGTCCTCCGTCACGAAGACCTCGCCGTGCTGGTAGGGGCTCATCGTGCCGGGGTCGACGTTGATATAGGGGTCGAGCTTCTGGATCGAGACCTGGATGTCACGCGCCTTGAGCAGGCGTCCGATCGACGCCACGGTGATACCTTTGCCGACGCCCGACACGACGCCGCCGGTTACGAAGATATATTTGGTCGCCGTCATCTACTCTGCTACCCCCTCGGCTCCAGCACCACTACCTGCGTCCCGGCCTGTTTATCCTTCGATAAGGAGTCTCTCGACACGTTCAGCCGCGTCTGCGGCTCGTACTCCTTGAGGCCCATCTCGTGCGTAAACTTCTCCAGCGACCCCGCCGGCTGCCCCTCGCGCGACGTCCAGTCCATGGGGATGACGACGGCCGGTTCGAGTTGGCTGATGATCCCGGCCGCCTGCGCCGGCGAGACCGTGTGCGGCCCGCCGGCGGGCACGAGCAGCACATCGACCGCCCCGATCTCCTCGACCTGCTCGGTCGACAGCACATGGCCGAGGTCGCCGAGATGGCACACGCGCAGGTCGTCGATTTCGATCAGGTACACGGTGTTGCGCCCACGCGCCTTACCATGCTGCTCGTCATGGAAGGCGCCGACCCCGGCGATCAGCACGCCCTTAATCTCGTACTCGCCGGGACCCGTGACCGCGCGCGGAGCGCCATCGACGGCGCTCACGGCGTTGTGACCCGGATCATCGTGGCTAACCGTCACGATATCGGCGCTAACGCGTAGCGACCCCTCCGCCGGGGCGAAGGGGTCGGTGATGATGGTGACGTCGCGTCCTTTCAGGCGGAGGCAATCATGACCGAGAAACGTGATTTCCATGGCTGTGGCCGCCGAGGGGCCTGGGTATCCTTCCGTCAAGAGAATTATCTAACAGTCGTCATTTTACCATAACGAGCGCACGGACACGCCGCCGGTTGTCCACGATAGGTGCGCGCCACTTTTTCGCGCCGACTGGGTGATAGCGTGGCTAGCCGTCTCTACTGGGACCGCCGCCGCTCGCTGCGCTGCCCGGCGGCTCACGGTCGTAGCCGCGGGTTCGCCACATATAACACGGTCACCGGCAACAACAGGCTGCGGGGACCGCGGCGGCTCGCTGCGCTGCCCAGTGGATGCCCAGCGCGAAAAAGTGGCGCGCACCCGTCCACGGTTCCACGACGCGCTACCCTCACTAACATCCTGAAGCCCCTACCCCGGATACTTCGCGACGAGCGGCTCGGTGTCGCGCACGGCCAACTCGGCCAGGTAGCTGTTGCGGTAGACGGCCAGTCCCGCCGAGAGCCCGATGACCCAGCCGTCTTGCGTCGTGCGCACGACGCCGTCGCCGACCGGCCGCGCGTAGATGTCGCGCAGCGCGGCGATGACGTCGCCCGCACGCACGGTGGCGCCCGGCCGTACGCGGTAGACCACCAGCCCGGCCGCCGGCGCGCGCGGATGCTCGTCGCGGTAGACGTTGTAGCCGAGGTCGGGGACCGGCACACTGGTGATGGGTCGCGGCGTCCCCGACAGCATCCCCGCCCACATCAGGATATTCTCGATACCCTGACGGCCGGCCTGCAGGGCATCGGGGTCGACGAAGCCCGTGGCGCCCAGCTCGACCGTGAACGCGGGGATACCCAGGTTGTTGAGGGCGAAGCCGGCCACCGAGCGATGCAACTCTTGTTTGACATATTTCCTGGCGGGATACTCGTTGACCACCGCAAGCCCGTAGGCGCGCGTCATCGCGTCGAGCGTCCGGCTCAACGCCTCGGCGCGCGCCCGCTCGCGCTCGTCGTCGAAGAGCACGCGGTCGCGGATAGTGAAGGGGATCGAGAGGCCCCAGGCGCAGTGCAGGTCGACGAGGTAGTCGGCCGTGGCGCGCATGGCCGCGCCGATCTCGTGCGCGACGACGGTGTAGGGCGAGGGATAGAGGTCGTCCTCGTCGCGCTCATCGGGACCCTTACGTAGGGGAAACATGCGGTTGGGGTCATGGTCGTCGTAGTAGGGACGGCGGGCGCCCACGCGGAGGCCGGCCGGGTTGAGGGTCGGCACGACGACAAGGGTACCGCGCAGCCGGCGCGGCAACTCCGGCGTCAGTATCTCCTGGATGGCGGCCAGACCCGTGACCTCGCCGCCGTGGATATTGGATGTGAGCCAGAGCACCGGCCCGTCGTCGCCCTGCGCGACGATCACCGGCCAACTCTCCACGCCGCCCGAAGGGAGCGGCATCGTCGCGAGGGTCCCGTACACATACTGCCCGCGCTTCCCGCTGGCCGTGCCTACCGTGATGCTCCGCGCCATATAGCCTCATTCAATTCCGTTCGACCTACTAATGACCTCAAGTATAGCGTGCGGCGCCCATTGACAGTACTTTCAAACCCGCACTATACTTTATATAGCTTATGTCGATAGAGCCGGTAGGTTTCATGCGTACGCGAACCCGCGCGTGTGGCGCGGCGCGGTATGACGGGCGAGGGGTCCGGCAGGCTGGTTCTCAGGAGGAAAAAATGGGTAGGATTTTCAACGATTTATCGGAAACGATCGGGCGGACGCCGCTGGTGCGCCTCAATCGAGTGACCGACGGCGCCGGCGCGACCGTCCTAGCCAAGCTGGAGTACTTCAACCCAGCCGGCTCGGTGAAGTGCCGCATCGGCGTCAGCATGATCAACGAGGCCGAGAAAGCGGGGCTCATCACCCCCGGCCGCGCCACCATCGTCGAGCCGACCAGCGGCAACACGGGCATCGCCCTCTCGTTCGTAGCCGCCGCGCGCGGCTACCGTTTGATTCTATGTATGCCGGAAACGATGAGTGTGGAGCGACGTATGTTGCTCAAGGCGCGCGGCGCCGAGCTTGTCCTGACCCCCGGCTCCGAGGGTATGCCGGGCGCCATCCGCAAGGCCGAGGAGCTCGTGGCCGAGCTCGGCGAGAACGGCTTCATGCCGCAGCAGTTCGCGAATCCCGCCAACCCCAAGATCCACCGCGAGACGACGGCCGAGGAGATCTGGGACGACACCAATGGCAATATAGATATCTTCGTCGCGGGTGTCGGCACCGGCGGTACGATCACCGGCGTCGGCGAAGTGCTCAAGGAGCGCAAACCCGAGGTGAAGATCATCGCCGTGGAGCCGGCCGAGTCGCAGATCCTAGAGGGCGGCAAGCCCGGCCCGCACAAGATCCAGGGCATCGGCGTGCCCTTCGTGCCCAAGGTGCTCGACACGACGGTCATCGACGAGATCCTGCACACCAGCTACGAGGAGTCCGTGGCGACGACGCGTCGCCTGGCCCGCGAGGAGGGCATCCTCGCCGGTATCTCCTGCGGCGCGGCGCTGCACGCCGCGCTCGAGGTGGCGCACCGGCCCGAGAACAACGGCAAGACGATCGTCGTCATCCTGCCCGACAACGGCGAACGCTATCTCAGCACGCCGCTGTTTCAGGAATAGTCGATGGTCGATAGTCGATAGTCGATAGTCGATGGTCGATAGTCGGCAAAAAGGTTGGAGGCACGGATGGGAGCATTTCCCATCCGTGCCTCCAACCTTATTACTATCGACTATCGACTATCGACTATCGACCATCGACTTCGTTAGGCGCCCCTGACCTCGACCGTCGCGCCGGCGTCGGCCAGCTTGGCGCGGGCGGCCTCGGCCTCGTCCTTGGACACGGCTTCCTTAACGTTCGTCGGCGCGCTGTCGACGGCGTCCTTCGCCTCCTTGAGGCCCAGGCTGGTCAACTCGCGCACGGCCTTGATCACGTTGATCTTGTTCGGGCCGGCCGCCGTCAGGACGACGTTGAACTCGGTGGGCTCGGCCGGGGCCTCCTCCACCGCACCGGCGGTGCCGCCGCCCGGCTGCGCCATGACCATGCCGCCCATCGGAGCGCTGGCCGTCACGCCGTAGCGGTCCTGAAAAGCCTTGGAGAACTCGGAGAGTTCCAGAATGGTCATCTTGTCGAACGACTGCAAGATATCCTCAACACTCATCGCCATGGATCTATACCCCTCTATCTACTATCCACTACGGGCTCTCACCCGACTACTAAGCTACTAGTAAGCCTTTTACTATCGACGTTCGACGTTCGACTAAGACGCGCTGCCCTCGGATTCGGGGGCGGATGTTGGGTCCGCCGCGACGTCCTGGCCGCTTGGCAGCGGAGCGGAGAAGCGTACGGTTGTGCCTATGGTATCCGTGTCTTCCTCCGGCGCGCGCGACACATCGCTCGCCACGGTCTCGGCCGTTTCGGTCAGGGGCTGTGGAACAACCTCGGCCGTTTCGGTCAGGGGTTGCCCCACGTCCGGCGCGGCTGTCGCGCTCACAGCCTCATCCGTCACGACTGGGGGGGTACTCATGTCCTCTCCCGCCGCGTCGTCCACGAGCGTCGTAGCGGCTCCCACCGCGTCATCCACAGGCGCGACGCCGGCGGGCTGGGGCTCCGCCGCCGTCCCCGTCGCCTCAGACTCGACCGCGGACGGCGCCGAAACGTCGGCGTCCGAAGCGCCGGACTCGACCGCGGGCGGCGTTGGGACCTCGGTGACCGGAATAGCGGAGTCGACCACGGGCGACGCTGAAACCTCAGCGGTTGAAACGTCTCCCGCCTCCGGTGTGGCCTGTGGAGCCTCCGTTGGAGCGGCGGTCACCGCCGGCGCCTCGGCGCCGTTGACGCCCGTGGCGGCAGCCCCGCCACGCTCCTCGAAGTTAGCGAGGACGTAGGCGAGTTGCTGCGCGGGCGCGTTGAACAGCGCGGCCAGTTGGCTCAACGGGGACTCCAACAGGCCGGCGATTTGGCCGAGCAAGGTCTGCCGGTTCGGCAGGTCGGCCAGCTTGGTAAACTGATCCGCCGTCAGGCGGCGCCCGCCCTTGAGGATGCCGCCCTTTAATTCCCCGACACGCGCGGTGCGGAAGTAGTCGTTGAGAGCCTTGGTCCCTGCCGCCTCATCACCGTACATGAACGCCACGGCGTTGGGGCCGGTGAACATGTCGTCGAGTTCCGTCATGTCGTTGCGGTGCGCGGCCTGGCGCAACAACGTGTTCTTAGTCACGGTAAGCTCGACGTCGCGCTGGCGCAACTGTGTGCGCAAATCACCGATCTCGTCCACGGTCAAACCGCGGTACTCGATCAACGCCGCCGCGTTGATACGGCCCAGCTTCTCGGTCAACTCGTCGATGACGGCCGCCTTCTTTGCTGTCGGCATATGTGTGCTCCCTCCTTTCTCCAAAGCTATCAGCGATCAGCCGTCAGCGATCAGCTTAAGTCCGTTACCACTGTGCCGCATTGGGCGACCGCTTAACGGTCGATCCTAACGCAAGAGCTGACGGCTGATAGCTACTAACAACAAAAAAGCCTCAGGCTATGGGCCCGAGGCGACGACGTGGAGAAACCGCGCGGACGGCTAACGCCGGCGCGTAGACGACTCCAACACTCACTACCTCGGCAGGCTGGCCTATTAAGCGCCTCGTGGCGCGCCCGCGGTCATTGGCCTTGATGTTTACTTGGTTAAAGCCAGAGCGTGGCCGTTGCAACCACGCCCCAGCAGTATACGCGATTAACGCGTGCGCCGCTAGGCGGCGCGCGCGGCCTGCGCGGCGGCCGGGTCGAGCCGGATGCCGGGGCTCATCGTCGACGCGAGGTAGACGGAGCGGATGTACTGGCCCTTGGCCCCGCTCGGCTTAGCGGACGAGATCGACTCCATCAGCGTCGCCAGGTTATCGAGCAATTGCTGCTCGTCGAACGACACCTTACCAACGGGCACATGGATCAA
>JAABUO010004437.1_pt1 | contig 16543 bp, 13 predicted proteins | sample 5559291 | NCBI WGS metagenome assembly JAABUO01 (sample SAMN10711878, study PRJNA513372) | rock metagenome | isolation source: Antarctica rocks | place: Antarctica: Victoria Land, Finger Mt sud
TACACCACCCACTTACCATCTGCGAAAAGTCCGCTGTTGCACTTGCTGCCATTCTCCCATTCCCGTGAAAGTTGTTGGTTGTTCGTCAGTTGCCTTTTGCAGGCAGAAGTAAACAAGACACAACCACTCCAATCAAAAAAACTCTCGCCATATACAAAGACTTAATTGCTAGTCTTTATTTGGTGAAAATCTCTACATGCGTGATTTTTTGGTTTCTTGATTTCACAAATATTATGGTCGGTCGCGGAAGCGGATCTTTTCACATGCGGCGCAGCTTTGGCCTCGGCATCGCACTCATAGAACGAGCAAAATATGCCTTCAAAAGATAGGATAGAAAGCCTAACAGTGCTTGACAACCGTACAGGAAAAAAGGTTGAAATCTCTATCGAAGACAACAGTGTTCCTGCCACGGCATTCAAACAATTGACGTCAGAATACGCAGAAGGAGAGCGCGTCGAGAATGATACGCCTCAAGGGTATGGCGCCATGTAACATTGGCTAACTCAAGTCTACGGATATATGATCCGGCTTACATGAATACCGCTGTAATTCGAAGTGAGATCACCTACATTGACGGGGAAAAAGGCATCTTGCGTTACCGTGGATATCCGATTGAACAATTAGCTGAGAAGTCCGACTTCTTGGAGTAAGATCAATTGCTGAATTAAGCTTATAAAGATGTGCTTATTTGCTCGTTTACGGGGAGCTTCCTTCAAACAGTCAGAATCAACGGTGGAGAAAAGAGATTATGCATCATACATATATTGCCGAAGATCTTCTCTCAATGTTTTCCAACATGCGGTATGATGCGCACCCAATGAGCATATTTATATCTGCATTTGCCGCCATGGGTGCGTACGCGCCGGAAGCAAATCCTTCCCTACGTGGTGAGGATCTGTACATCCGTGACAAGGAGATAATGAATAAGCAAATTATACGTATTATCGGTAAAGCAGCTACTGTTGCTGCTGCTGCATACCGGATACGCATCGGCCGGCCTTTCAATCAACCCCGCTCGGACTTGGGGTATACTGAAAATATGCTCTACATGATGGATCATATGAATGAAGATCTTTCTTACCGACCAGACCCGCGATTATCGAAAGCGCTCGACATATTGTTCCTCTTGCATGCTGATCACGAGATGAATTGCTCTACGGCCACAATGACCCACGTTGGCAGCAGCCTGGTTGATCCATATTCCGCTATTGCCGCATCGGCCGCAGCCTTGAACGGATTTCGTCATGGTGGTGCTAACGAAGCTGTGGTGCGCATGCTGGAAAAAATCGGTGTTGCTAAAAACGTTCCTGCTTTTATAGAGAAAGTGAAACGCAAAGAAGCTCTACTCTTTGGTTTTGGCCATCGCATTTATCGAGAGACAGACCCTCGCTCAAAAGTGATTCGAGAAGTTGCAGATATGGTTTTTGATGCAGTTGGTTCCAAGGAGCCTTTGATTGATGTTGCTCTGACTCTTCGGGATGCAGCTCTAAGAGACGATTTCTTTGTAAAGCGCAGGCTATACCCAAATGTGGATTTCTTCTCTGGGCTCATTTATAAGGCTTGTGGGTTTCCGAGTGATTTCTTTCCGGTCCTTTTTGCAGTTCCTCGAGTAGTTGGATACCTAGCACATTGGAAGCAATTATTGGATTCGGATTCCAATAAGATTTGGAGGCCAAGACAGCTCTATGTAGGAGCAGGGGAGAGGGCTTATTTGAGCGTAGACGAACGCCCAGAAAGGCAGATTAAAAATTCAAAGGAAGGACTGGTTGATTTGCCGCACTATATGAGCAAACGCAGACTTACAAGACCTTCCAAACTTTGAGTGTCGATTAGAATTGAGGAACGTGAAGTCCACTAGGTTATGAGATGAGATATGGATGTGTACAATAATATTATACTCGTACAAATTGTACTTAATCTGTTAGATAACAACTGCCGATGGAGCCAAACCCCGCAGCAACACCACCCTCGTTACTGTCTTGAAATTTGGTACGAAGTAAATAGCCCGCGTTATTGTTATGTAAAATTTCGCCGGTCTTCTGGTTCCATAGAATTGTCCCAAATACACCCAGCTCATTGACCACTGGCCCAGACATAACTCCTCCATGGCGTATGATTGAATTTTCTATGTCCGGTGGCTCTATGAGTTCCATCAAGATGTACGCTGACCATTGCTCCTTCGGAAGGGTTTTGAGAAAATGAAGAATATCACCTTTATAAATATTATTACCACCCCCTTCACGTTGTGGCTTCAGCACATATTTCTCCGAGCTATTGAGTGCAAGATCTCTGCCTTGAAGGCCCTCCGGACTCTCGTCTAGGGGATACAAAGCTGCAAAAGTATGGCGAATTGCTTTTGCTTTATGGACACTTATAAATCTCTCGAGTATATTGTGAGACGCAAGAACTTGCTGAACCATTTTAGTACCTGAAAGCTGGCTCAGCAAAGTCGGACATTTTATTGCACGGCTACACTCTATTCGCAACCTAGCAGCCCATTCCACTGGAGTCGGATAGTCGTCTGGACCGTACCCGGATCTATAATACACCACTGATATCTCTGATGCCTTCCCCCTCCTTACGAGGAGCAGTCGTTTGTCCAGGTCTAGTAGCTGTGTGTTATTTGCAACAGACTGAAGAGAAGACCGATACGATTTAATGCCATGTCTTGTACATTCAGTGACAACTTTTCGGATGGACTTACGTCTGCAGCAACTCATACTCCAACAAACGCTGATCGAAAGCATTTCGCTCGCCACTTTGTACAACAAACAAAATTGCCTGTTCAAGCGCCTCAGAGGCACTGACGGCACTGAGAGCACTGTAAGCTCTATGAGCTTCCGCCAACCCTTCAGCAAGATTCTTTATTGCCGGGTTCGCCGGCATATCTAAGATATTCTTTTTCGCAAGGCCATCATAAAATCCATAATCCGACAAGTACTTATGCATTCCTGATGTCTGTTCACAAAGGGCTCCAAATGAACATGAGATGGTATTGAATTCAACCTGCCTAATTGAAGTTTCAGTACCCCTAGCTTGCACCATATAATCTGACCGAAAAAGCCCAAGTGATAAATCTTGAACTATTCCCTGCCTCTCAAATTCTTCCTGCATCTGCAGTAGTTGATGCGTAAAAGTGTCTGTAGCAGGAAGCCTGTATATGTAAGCTTTCAACATCTCATAGTTACTTTTGTATTATAGAGCTCAGCCAAGATACATCACAAGCTACTTTAGCGTACAATTCGTTGTAATCTTTCTGCATATCATTCGCCAGCTGGAAAGTAGCACGAGGGATTGGCGAAGGAAATAGCGTGACTGGTGCATGGGTCGCAATGCAGTTCAAAGGATTGTTTGATACCTTATCCGATGAAGGTCGGACAATTAGTCCATGAGCTAATGCATAATCAATCAGCGCAGAGAGTAATAAAGACTCTTTCGGGTTCTCATTGTTTGAACTTTCATCCGACATTCCTCTTTCAGACTATGTCAAAGTCAAAGTCGACTACGGACTCTGCTGCCATGGCACCACTGGTATCTAAAACAATATCAAGCCTAGCATATCATAAACAAAAATGAAACTACCATTCATGGCAACAGCGAAATCCTTCATAATGAGATAAGGTGCGGGTACGAGATTACGACAAGTCGTGCTTATTCTCACTGGTCCTTCCTGAGCCTATAGCAGCCTAAGTCAACTTGTAGCACTCATTCTTTCAGTGGTACGCGGTTAGGGTTATCTGAGGAGTGGAAGCGAATAGCCTTTAGAGTCTGTCAAAGCTCCTTCAGTCTTCGCAAATAGTTTCTCTGCGGTGCGTATTTGCCCCCACCTCGTTTAAAGTTCACTTTCGTTGTTGGACGTTACGCGAAAAACACGGAGTCAACGATTGCTGTGATGCTAAATATGCTTTGCAAAGTGGATGAGTCAAGCAAAGCCAAGTACGTGGGATGGCAATGATGTTTTAAAATGGGCCAAGGATGTTGGGGCTGATTCGCAGATCGTAGAGGCTTTGGAAAGACACGATATTGATGGATTTGCTCTGCTGAATGATCTGGATATTGGCACTCTCAAATCCGAGTTACATATTGACTCTTTAGGCAAACGCAGCAAATTTGTTCGTCTAATAACTGAGGTAAAGGTCGGGCAAACGCGGGGCTTTCCTGATCAGCCCAACAACTCTCAAGCCCAGCCACTTTCAGATGCAAAAAGTAGCAAACATGGATCGACGGTCAGATACAGCAACTCCGGAGTGCGTAGAATTTACGAGAGTATACCATTTGCTTCTAGAACCGAAATCCGATCCTGTGACGATGGTCAGGATACGTACCAATCGCATTCTAAGCTTAGGGAAAGTGCCAATCATAAGCACTATCAAAGGGACAATCTTGGATCATCAGAAGCCCCGGCTATCACTTCAAGCGCTAGTGGATCGCGATCAGATGTAATCACCAACACTGGTAAACTAGACAAGATTTTGGAGTTGACTGGGCGACTCTCCGCTGCAGAGGTGCCCGTTTCTGATCGGGTGGACACCGGCACTCCGAATGCGGTAAAAAGATCTTCCAGTGTCGTGTCACCTCTCCAGAAAGACCCTAAGGCAAAGGTCAAAGTTACACGTCAGCTGATAAATGATGTTATAGACTTGACTACGACTCTCTGTCCGAAACCAAAAAGACAGAAGCAGGCGTTTAATAGCATGGCTCGCAGCGGTGCCGATAGCCCAACCTCCGCGGAAACATCCGGAGAAGAGTCTCTCAACTTTGCCGTTTTGGACGACGATTTAAAAGAGCAAGTGCAAAGACTAGTGAATGAACAGAAGGCAAAAGCTCTGTTTGTCACGATTGAAATGATCACTGATTCATTGAAAAGGAAATTGCCAATCCAAATAAATGTTCCTCTAAAGCAAAAGGCCGCTTATCGGAACATTTTTATTAAGTATGCTAGCGCCATGCTAGGCAGAGAATGTCAACCGAATGATTTGAATGCATACGAATTGGACGAGCTACAAAAGTTTCCTAATTTTAAGCAATTTCACGCAGATTGGCAAATGAGATTAGAACGAACATCCTTCCAATCGCCGACGAATGTGGAAGTAAGCGATATCCTTCCCTTAAACGCGAAAGGCAATAGACAGAAAGAGAGCCAGCTTCTTAAAGCTCTGCTTTCTTCTAATGGTGAGCACGCTAAACCCATCGATGCTTTGTCACAGCCGTCAACTAAGAGCACTGTGGAACCATCTTTTTCCAAAAAGCCGAAAAATAGTACACCAAAACCCGTAGCGGTAATGATAAACCCAGATCATAAAGGTGCTCATCACTCGATATATATTGACAACCAAATTGCACTTCATCTTCGACCACATCAGGTTGAAGGTATTCGCTTCCTGTGGCGTGAACTTACTTTGAGTCCGAGGTTGAAAGGTGCTCTCCTAGCCCACACTATGGGTCTAGGAAAGACTTTACAGATTATTACATTCCTCTTGACTTTGTTGGAAGCCAACGCGAGTGAATACTACCGACATCAACTACCAAAACATCTGCAAGGACAGCCTGTAAAAATACTAATATTGATGCCCCCAACCCTCGCACGTAATTGGGTTGATGAAGCAACCAAGTGGGTACCAAGGCCAAAGATAAAATTCTTCCGGTTTTTCTCTATCCCGAACGTTCTCTTGCCCCATGAGAGACTAAAATTGACCAAAGAATGGCATTCAGAAGGAGGTGTTCTAACATTGGGCTTTGCTATGTTTCGTCTTCTGATAGAGAATGAAATGACCGCGACAAATCAGATTCAGAACAAAGAAAAAGAACAATTTCGGTATTACTTGTTGTCTCCCACAATCGTGGTTGCAGATGAAGCCCATGCTTTGAAGAACCCAAAATCGTCGCTCGGTATTTACGCAAATTCTTTCAAAACCACATGCCGGATTGCACTTACGGGATCTCCTCTATCAAACAATCTGCTCGAATACTATCACATCGTAAATTGGATTGACGAAGGTTTTCTTGGATCTTTAAGAGACTTTAAAGCGAAATATGTCGTTCCCATTGCCGAGGGCCTCTACAGTGACTCGTCTCCAACGGAAGCTAGACTGGCTCGAAGAAAATTGGCTGTAATCAAAACGCTTCTGTCTGCAAAAGTTCATCGACGTGATATTGGCGTTATTAAAGCGGATTTACCAAACAAAACTGAGTTTGTATTATCCATATCGATGAGTAGTCTACAACGGCAACTTTACCAAGTAAGTTTTTTCACATCATTCTTACGTTAGCACTTTTTAAATTTGTCAGCCTGTGAAGCTACACAAGCGAGTGCTGGTCTTTTGAGCCGCATCCACATTCTCAAATTAATCTGCTCACATCCTCGTGTCTTACAGCAATCCTTGGAGAATCGAACGTTGATTGCATCTGCCAAGAATCCTCAAAATCGACAAGAAACCCCTATGGAGAGTGCTGCATTAAAGGCGACTGTGAGAAATTTACAGGCGTCAGATTCGCTTTTCGATCAAGATGCGTCCTCTGACGGCCTGGACGATGATTATGAGGACATAAACTTTTCGTGGGCTCGTCCAATTTTGCAGTCTGTCAAACACTGTGATGCTATTGAAAATGGCTTGAAATTTCAAATCAGTATGCGTATTATTGAGTTAACAGAAAAATTGAAAGAGAAGGTGCTGGTCTTTTCACATAGCCTCTTGGTGTTGAATCTTATCCAGTCGTATATTGAGCTGGCCAACATCCCATTTCAAAGACTTGATGGTACCACCAAAATGGCCGCAAGGCAAGGAATGACAAAGTCATTTAACGATACTAATGCTACTACAGTCTTTCTTGTCTCTACACGGGCTGGTGGATTAGGTATTAACCTGCAGGGAGCGAACCGCGTTATCATTCTCGACACGGATTTCAATCCGACTCATGAACAGCAAGCTGTTGGAAGAGCGTATCGTTTCGGACAGCAGAAGCACGTCATGGTCTATAGATTTCGAGTTGCCGGTACGTATGAAGAAAAATTGGAAAACCAGACTTTGTGGAAATTGCACTTGTTCAATACGACCATTCAAGATAAGAAAGCTCTAAAAATGGCAGAAAAGGGACTAACGCAATATTTTGATCCGCTGCCATCAGAGTCAGAACTCTACTTAACTCGAGATGTGCCTCACTCGGTATACCACGGGAAGGACAAGGTCCTCGAATCTATCATGGAGGAGTAAGATTTTAGGATCTGCTTGCTAACGATAGATTCGGTGACAAGATTTATAGCATTGCTCTTACAAATACGTTTGAGCATGACGAAGATCATTTCACAGAGCAAGAGACGGCAGAGATGGATCAGGAACTGCAGCAACTTCGACAAAGTCAAACGCATTCATTGGGATAGAATGTGAATCACCTAACTTGGAATAAGATTGACTGGCACCTCAACATCAATCTACGTCAGAAACTCCTAATAATGCTTACATGCAGATAAGCACTGCGGCGCAGAGAGACTACTCGTGCTCCACACGGGCCAAAAACGATCCTATTCTGCTCCTGTAACCATCTTTCCAGCCTCTTCAATGTCTATAATAAGATCTCGTATATGTATAATACAACCCTTTGAGTGTGATTTTCGTAAAGAAGCTCTGAAATCCATCCCGTTACGAGCGCAAGCATATTGTCAGCTATATTCCACAAGCTTGAAGGACGGAAGGCAACATGTAAGAATGCATTGACACGCTCAATAAAGGCGCGGAAGGATGCCTGAGAGATTACGTTGCAGAGAGCAGGAAGGTAAGATTCATTGAAGAAAGGGATCCGGTCACCATAGCGCGTGTAGTCTCGTGGAATTCTGACCACTCGTAAACTGGCATCGGCATGTCTGATGACTTGTGTCGAAAAGATAGGTCGCGTATCGTCCAGTCGTGTACGCCCATCCTCATTCATCAATTAAAATCATTGGATATATCAACACAATCGAGTGAACGAGGGAGAAATAGGAAAAGCTATATAAATATTCAAGCACTAGTAGCAATAAGCTGAGGTACATATTCGTGATGTCTCTCGGAAACATTTCGTTTCACATTGCTTCGTAGTCCCAATTGCGAGTCGGTCCACATAGGCTGCTGCGGGGTTTCTGCAGCAAATCCGACTCCTGCATGACCACCTACTGCAGCCCACTCGGATGTTCGTCGCAGCTCCAAGTTTTGCCAAACACTTTGAAGGGCTCCAACAAGCTTGTCGGCGAATTGCTGGTGGTGACCGGGGGTGGGGGTGATGCGTAATCGCTCCTCACCTCGTGGAACAGTGGGGTAGTTTATGGGCTGCACGTAAATATCGTGCTCCAGGAGCAACATGTCACTGGCCGCTTTGACTTTTTCAGGATCACCAACAAGGATCGGGATGATGTGAGAAGGGTTTCGGATCACTGGGATGTCCAGCGCTTCCAATTTCGACTTCACATACCGAGTGTGCTCCTGTTGCTTACATCGATCAGCATTGCTCGCCATCTGGTATTCAATCGCAGTTTTGGCACCGGCCATGATAGCTGGCGGAAGAGTAGTCGTGAAAATAAATCCAGGGGCATGCGAGCGGATCATGTCGACAAGTTTCGTGGAACCCGCGATATAGCCTCCAACACACCCGTAAGCCTTGCCAAGGGTGCCTGTAATGATGTCGATGCGTGACATAACATTGGCGTCAAGATGGCGCTTTCCACTTGCATGAGCTTCATAATCCAAATGCTCAGCGACACCAGCACCATTTGGACCATACATACCAACGGCATGAACTTCATCCAGAAAGGTTAATGCACCATACTTGTCGGCCAGGTCACAAATTTCTTTAATCGGAGCAATAGATCCGCACATGCTGTAGACACTTTCGAAAGCAATTATTTTGGGAACACCAGCTGGGATAGCCTGCAGCTTGGTTTCAAGATCTGCGAGGCTATTGTGTCGGAAGACAATTTTTCTCGCACCAGAATGTCGTATTCCTTGAATCATACTCGCGTGGTTGGAGGAGTCAGAGAGGTAAACACAACCCGGAAGTTTGCTGCCCAACGTCGAAAGAGTTGCGTCATTGGCCACGTAGCATGACGAAAATACCAATGCTGCAGGCTTGGCATGTAGCTTTGCAATTGCTTGCTCGAGCTCGACGGCATGTTTGTTGTGTCCAGAGATATTGCGCGTACCACCAGCACCGCAACCATAGTTGTCTAGTGTCTTTTTCATTACGTCCACGACTTGGCGATTTCCTCCCATACCCAAATAGTCATTCGAGCACCACACAGTTACTCGCTCGGCAGCGTTGTCCATATGCGCTTTAGGGAATTCCTGCGCGAGACGGTTGATGTTGTTGAAGTAACGGTAAGACTTGTCCTGGTGTTTTTTGTCCAACTCCGTTCCGTAGAATGCCTCGTAATTAAATGCCGCACTAGACTGGGCTGTCTTTTGGGTCTTGGCCATATTTGCCACAAGCTTTGCCACTTTTTGGGCTGCAGCTGCATGGGGGCACTGGCCCTTACTGGTATCAAAGACGCCAGCTTTCAAGTGCACACTTTCCAGCGACGGAACGCTAGCTGCAGTCGGCGTGGACGAGTGCATAGATGCCACTCGACTAGGTGCAGCATACTCTCGGCGACTCTGGATTCTCGCCATGCCCTTGGACATAACCGGACATTTCCGTGCGAGCGACTGGAGGTTCGAGGACTTGACCCCGTTGTGAACCCGGGAGGTTGAGAGGACGCGCAGGGTAGCGGGAGAGGTGCGCTTGAGAAAGGGGCAGACCGAGCGGCCCTGTTTCAATAGACTTTCCATGATGGTCGTGTAGGGGAGTAGAGGTTGTTGTGAGGGGGAGACAATGCTTAGTTGTGGATGAAAATGGAAAGCGGGAGTGATACAATCATCGGCGCTCTGATTGGTCGGATTTTACGGACATTTCCGCCAGCCACAACCCCTTGCGCCACCAGTAATGCTGGGTCCCAGCATTACAAATGGGATGCCGTGCGTATTTTCACATTGGACGTGTGGTGTCGCGTCTATTTGACCATATTGACATTGGACGCTTTAACGCATGAGGGTCTTGTTGAGCACGGACTAGTTTGTATAGGTGTTTGGAGAATGGTTATCCAGGTGCTGGTGCTCGCACCGACTGAAGCTGCCACCTTTCTCCTCGCATATATTGGATACAGTATTAGAACGACACTGCCGGTTTGATATGTGAAAACCACTTGATATAGATATTCGCTGGATGCTAATTTTTCTTTGTCCACTACATATATGCAGGCATCGTCGCCTCCATAATAATAAAGTGGCTCAATAATATATACAGATAGCCTATAAGCACATCGTTACTGTATTCGGAGTAATCAGTACCATGAATTACCCATAACAGTAAAAAGGAATTGTGGATTGCAGTGCTCTCTACACTAACTCTACTCTCAAAGAATACCTGTGCCTTCTTGTGGCTGAGATTCCTCGACCGGCTATTGACGCCATGACGCTGTTGTCTACCATCTATATGACGCAATAAATTTTATTTGCAGACATCCGCTAAGACCGTCCAATTCGTTTTACTGCTACTCATGCTGTTTGCCCTCACCATATAGGCCATCAATATGGTGACATCAATATGGTGATGCTCGTCACCGCCTTCCTATGCTACCTTTGTTGTCTTTTGTCCTTGGACGGCTTCGGAGGTATTGCCGAGTCATTGTGGGTCAAGGATTAGTGACGGCCCGTAGAAGAGGACCATCACAAGAACTGCATGCAGATTGCAGAAGGCAATTTAGCCATTCCTCGACGACTCTCCCAATGTTTCACAGACAGGACAAAGCCTAGATCCCACTCCCCCATTGTATATCTTTGAAATCTTTCTAAGCGCAAGACTGAGGAAACTCCCTTCATCAAGCTCTGTTTATAGCGGTCGGAGTCATGAAGCGCGTCAGCTCCGTCGGGGCGACCATTTCACCATGAAAATGAGGAAAAGCTTCCCACAGCCAGAATGGACCTAAGGTTCTACCAGTCCCTACTCACTGGCTCCAGATGCGAAGACTTTGTTCTAAATTCCCGTTACGATTCTATCCACTCACCCTCCTGCTCATTCCCCACGTCTCCCGCATCACGCCATCCTCATTGCCCATCTCCGACCTCCCGGCAGCTCATATCCGAGCTATGTGCCGCGTTCGTTGCCTTCGGCGGTCTTATTTTTTCTGCCGGCGATGAGCACGTGGGCTATTCTAGAATCTAGATTTGTAAGGGTGAAGGCGGCTATTGCGCGTGGGATGTGTCCCTTAATTTAGTTTTGGTAGAATGGGTCCCTGAGTCACACAACTCTAATTCGCGGTACGAATCTGATTGGTTGACTATTGGCCGGCCGCTGCCCAATATGAGTCACGAAACGGCGGCGGCCAAACATATAAAATGGCTCAAACTTGCTGACGTGTCTACCATGTGTTTCAAAGGTACATGCACGCTGAAAGAAATCCATTGTCGTGTGGATATCCATGAACAAAAGGAGTTCTTCTCTAATGGAGACTCTTTGGATTGCACACTAAGACTAGAGAGTTTGCAGACAGTGCCATTTGACTTCGTGGAGATCAAGGTCAAAGGGGTGTGCCGAGTGCTGCAGGACCATGATCATGTCGGTATGACATCAATGGCTGTTAGCTTCGTGCGAACATTAGAAATGACCCGAGAGGTAATTGCGATTAAGGTGAACCAACTAATGCAGTTCCTTGTCATGTACCTCGATACTGAAGACTTTGCAGAAGGCGTGCTACCTTCACCTCGCAGACTCGAGAAGAATGTGCCACTGAGCATTCCATTCCACTTCACCCTCCCAGATCAGCTTCTGTCCACAAATTGCAATTGTGGTAACGCGGCTCATCATCAACTTCCGCCAAGCATGGGCGACCGTACCGCTCCTCTGGACGACGTTTCTTCAAAAATGATGAGCGTCAATTATGCGATCCACGTCAGGCTCTTGCGATTTCAAGATGACGAGAATCAGGTATTGGCGCAGTGCCAGCAGAGCTTTTACTTTCTTCCAAAATACCCTGCAGCACCGGCACGTCCATTGACGGTCTCTTGTAACATGCGCCAGGGAATTTTTAAGAGTCGTATTGGGCGGCTGCTACTATCTTCAGACCATTCCGTACTACGATTTGGCAATCGTGCGGATAAATTCTCTTTGCAGCTAGTCACGACCGCTCCAGATCCACCAATAATCACTTCAATCAAAGCCAGACTTCACATTCACAATATTTATTCAATATTGGCCATGAAGGAAACCTTAAATCCAGAGGAGGCTCTTCGCGACTCACGAACGTCAAAGCATACGGAAACCATTGACCTTGGGAGTCAAAAGATGAGAGTTTCTTTTGACAGCAACGGACAAGCAAGGGTTATTTTTTTTGTACGGGCGCCACCTCGTCACGCGCTACCGCCTTCATTCGCAGCCTGCAACATTTCAAGGCAGTATGAATTGTCGTTGGCGGTGGGATACAGTATGGGCTCCGCTACATTTACTTTTCCCGTGGAGGTTACTCATCCCGACTCGCCAGAAGCAGAAAATCTACCGCCAGACATTTTTCAAGACAGTTATGTTGCATGTTGAATCGGCAAACGTGCCGAAAATTGGTTTCGCTTTTCTGTATGCAGAATTGCTTGTAGGATGCGTTAAAGACATTTCAGATATAGGCGTTTGAGAAGTTTTGACTTCGATACGGCGGTACATGATTTATGTGATGGGTGATGGTCGGTTTCTTGGGTTGCATAAAGGTAGGGATGACATGAGGGATCGGGCATTCATTTTCACAAATCCTCACACGAGAAAAGTCACACAATCAGTGACGATCATCTCGGGACAGGCCATTTGTATTTATTAATGCTTGCTAGATCCCCCTCATATTCCCTACATTTGTCATTTTTCTTTGTTAATGTGGTCGATACCAGAAGCAGAATGGGGAGGATCAAGGACAATAAAATTTCTACTCAAAACCAATATAGTACTTATACATGAACCCTCCATGCTTCCTACCCACTGCACATCTCGCAATCTTCCGGACGCTCTAGAGAGCAGGCAATGACCTTCGAGTTGTAGATATCCTGCTCGCGTTCCGTGTCCAGGTCTTCTTTCTCTTCGACTTCCGTTGCAAGCATAGCTGGTGAGCTCGGAGTCTCTTCTGGACTCGCAATACCGTGAGTGGCAATTGCGCGAAGGGCAGGATTGATCGCAGGACTACCGTTAATAGCAGGTTTTCCATGAATGCCATTGATACCATTGACACCATTTGAACCTTTCACTCCATTGACAACATCGGTCGAAGCATGAGTGCCATTTGTCTCAATTCCAGTGACAATCACACTTGCCTTCACAGGTGTCTCCTTGCCGTTTATTTCGCCCATGGGCTTTGGTACCGATCGTTTCTTGCTGACTTTCGCAATGGTGGCATCATCTATCTTGAGAGCTTCTTTATCCACAGTGAACTGGATGGCTGCTGCCGCTGCCTGCGTTCGCAAGTAATACATCCCAGTCTTCAACCCCTTTTTCCAACCATAGAAATGCATCGAAGTTAATTTGCCAAAGGTCGGATTCTGTATATGAATGTTCAGACTCTGACTCTGGTCAATATAGGCTCCACGGTCCGCAGCCATGTCTATGATGGTTCGTTGCGATAATTCCCACACAGTCTTGTATAGAGCCTTGATCTCAGCCGGGATATTCTTGATGTTCTGGACGGATCCATTGTCAGCAATAATTCTGTTCTTCATGCTCTCCGACCAAAGTCCCATATCCACCAAATCTTTAAGAAGCCAAGGATTGACGACTTGGAATTCTCCAGACAAGACACGTCGAGAGTATATATTCGATGTGTATGGTTCAAAGCACTCGTTGTTTCCGAGGATTTGGCTAGTGGAGGCAGTAGGCATCGGTGCACACAAAAGAGAATTTCGCAAGCCATGCTTTGCAACCTTTTGTTTAAGCTTGTCCCAGTCCCATAGATCACTTGGTTGAACACCCCACATATCATATTGCAACTCTCCCTTACTCGAGGGGGAGCCTTCGTAGGTCTCATATGGGCCTTCTTCAGCAGCCAATTCCGCAGATCCTTCGCAAGCAGCGTGGTATATTGTTTCAAAGATTTGCAAATTCAGCTGTTTAGCCTCCAAAGAGTCAAACGGCATCCTCATTGCCAAAAATGCATCAGCAAGGCCTTGTACACCAACACCGATCGGTCGATGTCGGAAGTTACTCTTACGCGCTTCTTCCACTGGATAATAATTGATGTCGATGATCTTGTTCAAATTGCGAACAACAACTTTGGTGACATCATGCAGCTTTTGGAAGTTGTATTCTCCAGCTTGAACAAAACTTGGTAAAGATATTGAAGCCAGATTGCATACAGCTACCTCATCTGGCGCGCTATACTCCACAATCTCAGTGCACAAATTACTGCATTTGATAGTTCCAAGATTTTTTTGGTTGGATTTCAGATTACAAGCATCTTTGTAAAGCATGAACGGATTTCCAGTTTCCGTTTGCGCTTCAAGAATCGAATACCACAACTTCTGTGCCTTGATGGTTCTTTTCGCTCGCCCCTCTTTCTCGTATTTTACGTACAGTTCCTCAAATTCATCCCCGTAGACGTCAGCCATACCAGTTGCCTCGTTTGGGCAAAATAAAGACCACTCGGCGTTATCTTCAACTCGCTTCATAAATAGATCAGGGATCCAGAGAGCATAAAACAAATCACGAGCACGGACCTCTTCTTTGCCATGGTTTTTGCGCAAATCAAGAAAATCAAATACATCAGCATGCCAGGGCTCAATGTAAATTGCAAATGCTCCCGGACGTTTGTTACCGCCCTGGTCGACATATCGTGCAGTATTGTTATAGACCCGCAGCATGGGAACAATACCATTCGACGTGCCGTTGGTACCCGCAATGTAGGATCCAGTAGCTCGAATGGTGTGAACGTTTAGCCCAATCCCTCCAGCGCTTTTAGAAATCATGGCACAAGTCTTGAGCGTATCATAAATTCCGTCAATAGAATCGTCTTTCATGGTAACCAGAAAGCAGCTCGAGAGCTGTGGAAGTGGAGTGCCAGCATTGAAAAGAGTGGGTGAGGCATGAGTAAAGTACTTTGACGACATGAGATTGTATGTCTCAATCACGCGTTCGATATCTTCTCCATGGATCCCAACAGCAACCCGCATAATTAAATGTTGAGGACGCTCAGCGACCTTGCCATTGACTTTCAGAAGATAAGATCTCTCAAGGGTCTTGAAACCAAAGTAGTTGTAATTAAAATCTTTATCATAAATTATAGCTGAATCGAGTTCCTCAGCATGCTTCTTTTGATACCATGGGAGAGTGGCGATCGTTTCTAGGGTTGATGTAGGTGTAGAGATCAGACGTGACTTGGGAGAAAGCCTTTTTCGTCTGCTTGTGCAGATTACTTACAGCTATCCGGGCTGCCAAAATGGAATAATCAGGATGTTGCACAGTCATGTACGCTGCCGTCTCTGCAGCCAGATTATCAAGCTCTATCGTCGTTACACCGTGATACACGCCGGAAATGACCTTCATTGTGATCGCAGCCGGGTCAACATGCTCTGGGTCGAGACCGTAACAGAGACGACTGACTCTCGCAGTGATTTTGTCAAACTGCACGCGTTCTCTGCGCCCATCTCGTTTGAAGACGAACATCTGTCGCGTGAGGTGACGAGCTGGTTTGCAAAGAAAAGAGGGTAAACGACCGCGCTGATTCTTGGTTGGTGAAGTTTTGGTTGGACGCGACACGCGATAAAATTCCGACCACGACCGGGAATGACGCCAACATTAGCACGTTTAAAGCTCTAATAGTGTTGAAGAGTATCTACATTTATGTACTCAGACTCAGTGCACGTATTGCTGAAATAATTTCTTGCAATGCACTCGTGCCCGTAACTTTGCGCACAGGAGGAACGCGCCGCTTAGCTTACGATGAAGAGAGTAAGTTTCTTCGGGTGGCGGAGCTAATCTATGTCGCACCATCAAAGGAATTTCCTGCCGCACCCTGTCTGTAATGGTCTGGTCTGCAAAATCATATATATCTGGAGCGTCCTCCCGAAAAGGCTCGCCAAGAGCCAGGATAGAGTCCACGTGCGCGCGGATCATGTCCTTTGTCTCCATGCCAGTCAAGTACCCCAGTTGAACCGAATGTTTATAACAAGCGTCTCTATCGCGCTTTGCGGCCGCTCGAAACACCTCAAGGTAGGAGGTAATGAACTTGTCTTCGTACTCTCGTGAGGCACCGAAGTCCAGGAGCTCAATCTTATTGGTCGCGTCATTGTAGAGAAAGTTGGTCCAATTCGGATCCGTCTGCATGAAGCGAAACTCGGCAATTTCTCGCAGACACAATGCCAGCACTTTCTCAGCCAGCCAATCCCGCAAGCCTTGATCAACTTGTTTCAGGTTTGTTATTGCGATGCCATTCATCTTCTCCATGGTTAGGACTCTTTTGCCGCTGGCTTCATTAACCACCCCGGGTACTGTAAAGTTAGAGTCGTCCCGTAAGGCG
>JAABUO010004440.1_pt1 | contig 16541 bp, 17 predicted proteins | sample 5559291 | NCBI WGS metagenome assembly JAABUO01 (sample SAMN10711878, study PRJNA513372) | rock metagenome | isolation source: Antarctica rocks | place: Antarctica: Victoria Land, Finger Mt sud
CTCGATGTCGCCGACCCCTACGCGCGGGCGCTCCCTATCTCCGACGAGGCGCGCGCGCGGCTGGCCGAGGTCAAGCGCACGCCGCGGCCTTGGTGGAACTTTTAATTGTCGCTAAACACCCCCTTGCGCTCAGTACCGCGAGAGTTCGTCGACTGCAGCATACACCTGCTTCGCGCCGTTGGCGGATTGGTTCGCTGCGCTGTGCACTCCTTCCAAGCGACGCCCCCCCATAGAACCAGAAGTGTTCCCACCCATATAGCAAGCGGCATGGCGCTCTGCCAATAGCCCGTGTCCGTGCGTGTGGTGACGAAGGTGGGTAGCCATGCTGTGAGCGGCAGCCGCAGACGCTCCCCGAGGGCTACTAGGAGAGCGCTGTGGCCATTCGGCAGCGGCCAGCCCACGCGCGGAGCCAGCGGGATGGCGGTGGTCAACGCCAGCGTCACCGCGGCCAGGGCGCCCACGACCAGCCGCGCTGTGAGCGTGCGCATGCGTGCCACTAACGCGGCGATGCTGACAACCCATAGCGGTAGCAGGCACAGCAGATAGCGCAGCGGGGGGCTATCACCGCCCCACCAGTCGTGGTACGTCAGGGTGACCACCCAGAAGGGGATCGTCACCATCCCGATCTTGAGGGCGGTGGCACGCTGCCACCGCCATAGCGCCACAGCCCCAGGGAACACCAGCAAGACAAACGGCACCGTACCTAACGCTCCCTGACCCTGAGAAAAGAATTGGCCCATCATCCCCTCGAGAGGGTTGCCGGTGAACAACGCCTGATCCCGTAAGGTGAACTGCGCCGTTGGGCTTGGTGAGCCGTAGACGGCGTTATTGAAGGCAATCAGGCCGGCGATCGAGAGCAGGGGCAGCCCGAGCGCCAGGACACCCGGCGGCGCGGCGGGAGCACGCGTGCGATGGCACGGCGCACGGAATTGACGCCAGAGCACAGCGACCGCCCACGCCATGTAGACGCACACGGGAGCCAGCAGTTTGATATGCGTCCAGGGCATGGCGGCCAGTACCACGCCGAGCGCCAGGGCACGGCGCGCAGTCAGCCGGGGCGCATCAAGGGCCTCGTAGGCCAGCACGAGCAGGAGCCCGCTGAGCAGGTCAGGGTAGATCGCCCCCGCGTTGAGGACGAACGGCGCCGAGAGCCCCAGCACGCCAACGGCCAGTGTGGCGGGGAGAGGCGCGACGATCCGCATGGACAGGCGTAGCATGAGCCAGCACGTCAGCACCGCGATGAGCACTGTTGTCACTTGCGCCCCCCGTGCCCCGGCGAGGGCGAAGCCGGGGAGCAGCACGAGGGGGAGGCCGAGGTAGTGCAGCGGGTAGAGGTGGGGACCGCGGTGCAGGGAGTGGCTGCTCATGAGGTGCGGATAGTAGGCGAAGAAGTCGTGGTGATACAGCACGCGGTGCTGGTCAAGCGTGTGGTAGAGCCAGAGGCTCTGCGTGATGGCCAGATAGTGCGGTTCATCGCCTGTGAAGGCATGGGAGCCGCGCACAACCAATGCGCACCAAAGGTAGACGGCTGTTAACAGGGCGAGAACGGCCGTCTGTCCCACTTTCACCATCGCTTTTGCGTCCCTCCTCAACGATAGATGGATGTCCAGCCTCGCACACACGCAGATGGGGGTATTGCATCCGAATATCAGATTGTCGTCGCTCAAGCACCCCTGTCGGCGGTCCCGACGCAGCCAGGATACGCGGTGGCCGACGGTCGTTGACGAGATGCGCGGTGGACAGTGGCTAGCGCGTGGCGTCGAGCACGCTGACGCGGCCACGCTCCTCGTGGCAGCGTACGCCGACGCGGCCGTAGGTGTTGCAGGGCGGCGCTGGCTGCGGGAGACCCGGCACGAGGGCGCGGACCGGCGCTAGCGCATCATGGCTGTCACCGGCCACGTTGACGACAAAGGCGCGTCCGGCGCGCTCATCGACCACGGCCACGGCCGGTTCCACGCCCCTCGGCAAGGTGCGCAGGAACGCCCACCGCGCGCGTCGAGCACGCTCACCGTGCCGCCATTGTTGGCGACGAAGACGCGCCCGGTCCGCGTGTCCACCTGGGCGTTGATGGGCTGCGGCCCCACCGGGACCGTGAGCACAATCACCCCATCGGTCGCGCCCGCGTGCCGTGCCGTCACAGGGCTGGCTGACCGCGCGGCCGTGTCCCTGTACGGCGTCGTACGGCGTCAGTGTCGCGCCGGCTATCCCCGCCAGCAGGACCAGTCTCACTAGCCTCTGGGTGCGTGTCATCATCAGGGCCACATCGTCCGCCATTGGTTCCTGTTCCATGGCCGAGATCGGCCCGTCCAGCGCCCTTTTTGCCATCCCCCACCATTCATCTCGTGTGGCCTTGTCATCTATCTCTACGTCGCAGCAACGAATTAGGTAACGGTGGTTAACGGGGCAACTCTGCGAGCGGGCGGGAACAGTACGTAGATGCAATCACCCCGCAACTCGGCTCCATATAGCCAAACACTCTACATAGAGGGGGCACTGAGACGAAGACATGGTTCAAACGGGCTTGACGGTGTTGCGCCTGTCGAGAGCTCAAACTGTCAAGCCGCGTCACGATCTGCTGTGCCTGCTGCCGCTATGGGTCGTCGGCATCGCCGCGCTGCTAGCGCGTCTGCGCACGCTCACGACGTGTCTGGTTGTGGGCGTCCTGGCCGCGGTGACGCTGGCGTTGACCGCCGTCATTCCGCTGGCTCCGCGCGTGGGCTGGCCGCTGCCGGACGGCCACGGCGCCCTCCTATTAACCCTGGTTAACCCTGGGGCAACGTCCGCGGCTGCCGCTCACGGTATGGCTGCCCGTCTTCGTCACCACGCGCGCGGACACAGGTTATTGGCAGGGCCCCGCGCCGCTTGCTCTGCGGACGCGCGCTCGACATCGCCCTGGCCATGGCATGCGCTCGCGAGCTGTCGGTGCAGGCGTTCACCGGCTGGGTCGTTGTCGAATGCGTCCCCGATGGTCCAGCCTTTCTCGACGGACGCGGCGATCTCACGCGCGGGCAGCGCGCCCGCCCCGTCAGCAGGGGTGCGCTGATCGCGTCGATGGGCGACGCGGCGAGCAGCAGCGGCGGGCGCGGTCGGGGTACTCGACGATCCCGGAGCTGTAGACCTAATGGTCCGCGTCGCGTCGGCTGCCCGCCGCCGGTCCCTTGAAGGCGCTGCCGGAGTCGGTCCCGCGTAGGGACACGCCGACGACGGCTCCCTCTCCCGCACCATGGGAACACCGCATTGCCGTGGCAGTCGGCGTAGACGTAGCCTCACCCGTGCAGCGCGTCGACGAACGTCGCCGGTAGGCAGCATTCCTCAACGAGGTAGCTCCGCACCTGGCCCCAACGCCCCGCGTCCTCCTTCGACGGCCCGAAGGCTAGCGGCTCGGACCGCTCCGCCCAGCGCCGAAAGGCAGGCGTCTGATGGGCCACAGTCGCGCCCGCTGCGGCGTCGGTGCCGCAGCGGGCGGACAGGTAGGTGGTCACTCCTTTGAAGCCGTAGCGGGCAACGTGCATCACGAGGTCGATGGCGTCCTCGCCCCCGCCCCGTTACCTAATTCGTCGCCGAAACGTAGAGATAGTAGAGATAGATGACAGGGGCACACGAACACGAGGTGACGGGTACGAGATGGAGGAGCGGGTGTTGGACAGGCCGATCTGGATCACGGAGCGGGTCCCTGCGGAGACGGACGCGGCGTTGGTGCGCGCGGCACGGGCCAACTCCCAGGCCTTCGGCGCGCTCTATGACCGTTACGTGGACACGATCTATCGCTATCTCTATCGCCAGACCGGCGCGCGGGAGATCGCCGAGGACCTGACCAGCTTGACCTTCATGCGCGCCCTCGGTGCGCTGGATCGCTTCCCGGCGGATCGGCCGGTCGCACCGTGGCTGGTGCGCATCGCGCACAATGCCCTCGTCGACGATCGCCGCCGCGCCGGGCGCACCGTGCCCCTGGACGATGAGAACGCGTACGCCCTGGAGGCACCGGACGCGCCCAATGTAACCGACGACCTGGAACAGGCCGAGGTGTTCGACGCGCTCACGACGGGTCTACCTGCGGATCAACGCGACGCGCTGGCCCTGCGCTTCGTCGCCGATCTGAGTATGGAGCAGACGTCCGCCGCGCTGGGGCGCAGTTCGGGGGCGACTAAGATGCTGGTGACGCGCGCGCTGTCTACCATGCGTACGCGTATGCGCCGCGACGCCAAGGAGGAGGATTCGTGAAACGGAAACGCATGACCGGGGACAGCGCGGAGGACCTATCCCCGGAGTTGCGCGCGGTGGGGGAGCGGCTGCGCACGGCCAGCCGGCCCGTCCCGCGCGATCCAGCCTTCACGGCCCGGCTGCGCGCCGAACTGCTGCTGGCCCACCAGGCTCGCCCGACGCCACTGCCCCGGCGTCTACGCCTCGCGCGCGGCAGTTGGCGGCTGGTCCTGCTGGCCGCCGTGCTGGCGGCCTTTGGGGGCGGCTTCGCCGCCGCGCGCGTGCTCGCCCCCGCCCCGGAGCCCGGTACGGTGCTTCTGGGCCAGGAACCGATCCTGCGCACCATCTTCGTCGGCCCAACGGCTGGCGCCTTGGCCGTGGACGCGCGCACGGAGCGAGCTTTCGTCGTTACCCAGAGCGAGCCCGTGCAGGGACGCTTCCCGCGGATGTTGCTACGCGTGCTCGACACCACGACGGGCGCGCTCCTGTACACCGTGGCGTTGGGCACGGCCGGCGGGATCGGGACCAGTGCGGTGGCGGTCGATCAGCGGGCCGGGCGGGTCTTCGTGGCGCGTGAAGACCCGCCCGGCGGAGATTCCTCCGGTGTCGTGAGCGTGCTCGACGCGCGGAGCGGCGCCGTCCTGCGCCGAACAACCCTCCCCCGCCCCACAGCGCGTACATCGCCCGATACACTCCTGGCGCGCACGACCGTGGGCATTGACGAGCGCACCGGCCATGCCTTCATCGCGATCCCCGGCGCCAACGCCGTGGCTGTGCTCAACACGCACAGTGGCGCCCTGTTGCGGACCATCGGCGTCGGCTTGGCCCCAGGCGGTCTGGCCGTCGATGCAACGCAGGGGCGCGTCGTCGTCGCCAACAGCGGCGTCGCCACCGTGAGCGTCCTCGATGCCGGCAGCGGGCGCGTCCTGCGGACCGTCGCGGTGAGCGGTGTGCCCACCGCCGTGGCCGTCGATGAACAGACCGGACGCGCCTTCGTCACGCTGCGCGGGGCGACCGACCGCCGCGGCGCCCTCGTGCTGGGCGCCGGCCACGTCGCCGTGCTCGACGTGCTGACTGGGCGGGTCTTGCGTAGCGTCGCCGTGCCGGCCACACCGAGTGTCGTAGCGGTGGCGGAGGCGATGGGGCATGTGTTCGTGGCCGGCGCGGTGTCTAGCGGTGACGGTCGGGTGAGCATGCTCGACGCGGCGACGGGGCGCCTCCTGCACACCAGCACGGTGGGCGCGTATCCCGCCAGCATGGCGGTGGTCGCGCATGACGGCAGCGTGGTCGTCACCACCTGGCCCCGGCCTGGCGCCGTGAGCCGCCTCACCAGCGTGGTGAGCGTGCTCGACGCGCGCACGGGGCGCGTCACGCACTCCATCGACGCCGGCATGGGGCTTCTGAGCCCCGGCCCGCTGGCGGTCGATGAGCGGACGGGACAGGTCTTTCTGGCGAGCGACACGACCGTGAGCGTACTCGACGCGCGGCGCTAATAAGGTATGACGAATCGTATGCGGAAAAGGAGATGATGATGACACGTGCACAGGGGTTGGTGGGACTGGTCGTACTGGCGGGGATGGCCGGCGCGACACTGACGCAACACAGGGACACGACCGTGAGCTCGGCCAGCCATGTGACGGCGCCGCACGCGGGCGCCGCTGGGGCGATCGTGCGCACCGTCACGGTGGGCGTGCAGCCTATCGACGCGCAGGTGGATGAGCAAACCGGGCGCGCCTTCATCCTCAATAACGGCGACAGCAGCGTGAGCGTGCTTGACACCCGCACGGGCGCGCTCGTGCGCGCCGTGTCCTTCAAGTCGCCGCGGAGCGGCCCGGTGGCCGTCTCGATGACCATCGACGCGCGGGCGGGGCGGGTGGTCATCATCAACCACGACAAGAGCGTGAGCGCGCTCGACGCCCGGACCGGCCGGTTCCTCTATACTGTTCCCAGCGGTGGGGCGTCCCAGCAGGTGGTGGTGAACACGCGCACCGGCCGCATCTTCGTGAGCAACTGGGGCGACTTCGCCGTCAGCCCGCGCCGGCCGGACGTGGACGTGTTCAAGGGAGGCAACACCGTCACCGTGATCGACACGCGCACGGGGCGGCATGTGGGCACGATCCACGTCAACGGCAACCCGTCGACGATGGCCGTGGACGAGCGCACTGGGCGCGTCTTCGTCTACAGCGACGGCGACGGCTTTCCCGGTTATACCAAGCTGGTCAGCACGCTCGACGGCGCGAGTGGGCGGCTGCTGCGCGCCGTCGTCGTGGCTCACGACCCGCATGGGCAGCATATGCCCAGCCAGGGCGGGGGCGACATCGTGGTGGATGACCAGAGCGGCCGCGTCTTCGTCAGCAGCACTTATGCCGATAGCGTGAGTATGCTCGACGCGACGAGCGGGCGGCTGCTGCGCACGGTCGGGGGCACGCATCCCGGGCCGATGGTCGTGGACACGCATACCCGCCGCGTCTTCGTCCTCAACGGCGGTAACAACGGTGGCGGCACGTCCAACGGCGCGGTGACCATCCTCGACAGCGCGACGGGTCGGGTCGTGGGTAACACCCCCGTGGGCCGTCTGGCCCTGCCGGTGACGCCGGTCGTGGACACGCGGACCGGCCGCGTCTTTGTCGCCAACGACGGCGGCGGGACGGGCAGCGTGAGCGTGCTCGACGCGCGCAGCGGGGCGCTCCTGCGCACCGTCACGGTCGGCCCACACCCCTTCGTCATGGCGGTCGATGGACGGAGTAGCCGCGTCTTCGTCACCAGCCTGGGCGCCATGGATGCCGCGGGCCACCTCACGGGGCCGGGCAGCGTGAGCGTGCTCGACGCGCGTAATGGGGCGCTGTTGCGCACCCTGCCCGTGGGCGTGGAGCCGGCCGTGGTCGCGGTCGATGAGCGCGCCGGACGCGCCTTCGTCGTGAACGTGGCCGGCGACAGCCATGATGCGCTGGCGGCGGCCCGCTCACTCGTACCGGGACTCCCGCGGTCGGCGCCACCCTGCAACAGCTACGGGCAGGTTAGCACCCGCTGCCGCCTCGCGCCCGGCAGCGTGACCGTCCTCGACGCCACACGCTAGAGCGCAGCAAGCTCCTATCCATCAGCAACCACAACCGCCGCCAAGCTCCCGTGCGCGCGGATTGTCTACTCATGCGCCTTTTTTCGCCGTCGGTTCGCTGCCCCGGTCGGGGGCCAACTCGGTATCGCCGGCAATGAAAGGAGAGATCGTGAGGCATCCGTTCATCATCGAAGGAAGGGGCGCTCGCCGCCCCATGCCGCCGACCATGGCGGGGGGAACCACCGGGGTGTCCCGCCGCAGGGTCGGGTCCAGATTGTGGCCGGCTGCGCGCGTCGCCGTTGGCGTCCTCGTGCTCGCGGCGTTCGCCGGCGTGGCCGCACTGTACCTGCTGAGCTTGACTCCCTCCCTCAGTACGGAGGGCGACAACGCCGGCTACATCATCCTGGCCAAGGCGCTCGCCACCGGCCACGGCTATACCGACATCCAGGAGCCGACGCCGCGTATCGAGGCCCAATATCCTCCTGTCTTCCCGCTGCTCCTGGCCCCGGTCGTGCGCCTGTGGGGGACGGGCGCCGTGTGGCCGATGGAGGCGCTGGTCACGGCGTGCGCCCTGGGCGCCTTCGTGCTTGCGTTCGTCCTCTTTCGCCGCTGGACGGGCAGTACACTCCTGGCGCTGACCATCACTCTGGGCACAGCCTCCTCGGACCTGGTCTGGTCCTTCGCCCACAGGGTGCTCACCGAGATCCCCTATCTCTTTATCACCCTGCTGGCCTGTTGGTGGGCCACCCGCTACGCGGGGCAGGCGCGCTGGCGTACATGGAGCGGCGCCCTGGCGGCGCTGGCCGTGGCCGCAGCCTTCCTTACCCGCACCATCGGGCTGGGACTGTGTGTGGCCCTGCCGCTCTATCTGCTCCTGGCCCCGCCCCTGCGCGATGCGGACTGGCGGCGCCGGCTGTGCAAGGCCGCTTTCATCACGCTCATCCTGATCATTCTGGCGGGTGGGTGGACGCTGCGCAACCGCTTCGTGTACGCCGGCCATGGGCACAACTACATCGAGCAGTTCTTACAGACCCAAAGCACTGGCCCCGATACGCAGCCCCTCGGTCTCCCTGGGCTGCTATATCGCGTCAATGTCGCCGCGCACTACTACGCCGGTACCTACGCGCGCCTCCTCAACGGCCCGACCTGGGCGCATGTGTCAGCGAGCGCTGCCCTATCTCCAGGGCTCCTGGTCCTCAGCATGCTCGGCTTTGTCTATGCTCTCATCCGGCGGCGCACGCTGGCGGAGTTCTACCTGGTGGGTTATAGCGGCATCGTGCTGCTCTGGCCCTGGCACGACGTGCGCTTTGTCGTGCCGATCCTGCCGTTTTTGATCTACTACCTGGCCACCGCGCTCACCGTGCCGTGGCGCCTGTTCGCACGGGTCCATCCCGTCGACCCGCGCCGCGCCGTGGCCCTGATACTCCTCGCGTTGAGCGTTCCGACCGGCCTCGTCACGCTCCATGTGGCCCTGGCCGACCATCAGGCCGGCTACCATACACGGGAATGGCCGGCCACCGCCGATTGGCGGGACTTCCATGCCGCCGCCCTGTGGCTGCGCCGCTGCGCGCCGCCCGGCAGTGTGGTGATCAATCGCAGCCCGAACCTCATGTACCTATGGAGCGGCCGGCTGTCGCGCGTCTACCCGTATAGCTTCCATCGGGTGTACGTCCTACGCGATATCAGCAAGGATCGCACCGATTACGTGGTCGACGACAAGCTGTGGCCGATCGACACGACCTTTCTGTATCTGGAGCCGGTGCTGCGCCTGTACGCGGACCGCTTTCAACGGGTGTACGCGATCCATGGTACCACGATCTACCGTGTGCGGCACGTTCACAGTGGCGTGGCCTCCGTCCATGCTCAGCAGCGCGAACCCACGATGTGTCTGGGGAACAGACCATGACGGCTGGCTGTGCTATCACCTGGGCGGCCGAGATGTGGCGCCTCTGGCTGCTCACATGAAGTGGCTTAGACACGGAAACCAGCCTTCCCCCTTCCGGTCATGCGACCGGAAGGGGGAAGGCTGGCAGACTGGCGCGGCCTAAATGCTTCTCAAAGGGCCAGTAGTTCCCATCGCTTACACCATCGGCAGAAGCGTGGCGTTTGGCAACAGCCCGGCGGGAAGCGTCTAGCAGGGGCACGTATTTCCGGTATGGGCGGAGTAGGTGCAGAGATACCCGAACTGGTTATAGCAGTCGTTGCAGTAGTATTCGATGTGATTGCTGCACAGGCAGCACCGATAGAGGTGTTGGACGCTGGACCCGCTCGGGCAGTACAGGTTGGGGCAACCGTTACCGCTGCAGCAGGCGATGCTCACGTTGTCGGGGGTCGCGGCGTGTGCGGTGACGAGGGACTCGCCGCCGGCCACGAATGCCGCCGCACCGAGCGCCACCTTCCCGAGTGTGCCGATGAAACCGCGGCGCGACGACGCCGACTCTGTGGCCAACCGCTCGCTCACGTGGTTGATGATCTTATCCATGGTTTGCTCCTTCGCCCGGTACCGGGCAATCGCTGTTCACGTCAGCACTCATGATGACGCGACTTGGGGACGTGGAATCATGTGGACTTGCGCCGCGACGGGCGCCGATGGCTCTCCTAACAGCGCCAGGAGATCGTCATATTCCGTCACCACCCCCTTTCTAATGAGTGTGCCTTGCCTATCATAGAGCAACCCGAAGGGGGAGCTATGGATGGCGAAGACATCTTTGTGGATCGTGCGGTCACCGTCACTGACGGTTGGCACGCGCAACTGGAAGACGTGTATGAACGCCCGAGTGGCCTGCTCATCGGCCCGCATGATCACCACGGGTCGTACATCGCGAGTGTCATCCTCCACCAGAGCATTGAGCGACTCGACGATGTGCTGGCAACTCTCGCACAGGGGAGACATAAACATCAACAGCGTGGCACTTTGCTTCTGGTCGTCAAGCACTCTCACGACCCCCAACCCGTTGACGGTCTCGGCAACGAAATCCGGTAGGCGCGTGCCGATGGCCGGGCCGTCGTGCTCTACCGGGGGCAAAACTGGGGGCACAGCCAGCCCTGAAAACGCCACCTCCGTTGTGTGCGGCCCGAGGTAACGTTGCATCAGGCCGATCTGACGTAGCAAACCGACCAGCAAGACGCAAGCGACCACGACAAGCCCGCACAGCCCCACGTAGCTAGCCAGCCACAAACCCGTCACGCAAATCCTCCTTATCTAGCATGCATCGGCGGCATAGCGACACCCGCCCGTGCTTAGACTACTTGGGACACCATGTGAGCCTGTGCCGTCACGGTCGCCGGCGCATCCCTCAGCAACGCCGAGAGGTTCTCACGGCTCTCAACAACGCCCTTTCTGACGAGCGTACCGTGCTCGTCGTATAACAGAGCGAACGAGGCGAGATGAATGGTGAAGGTATCGGTAATCGTGCGATCATCGTCGCAGATGAGGGGCACGCGCAGCGGGAAGACGCGCAGGAACGCGCGGCAAGCATGGTCATCGGCCTGCATGATGACGAGGAGCCGCATACCGTGAGCTCCCTCTTCTGCCAACGCATTGAGCGACTCGACGATGTGCTGGCAACTCTCACACAGGGCGGTCATGAACACCAGCAGCGTGCCGTCCCGATCATACGGCGGGGCGAGCGCCACCGGACCAAAGCCGTTGGCGGTCTCGGCAACGAGGTCTGGCAGACGCGAACTGATAGCCGGGCCATCCTGCTCCAGCGTCGTCGCGTCCGCTGCTGCCGCGTGCTGCCCGAGTTGACGCTGCAGCAGACCGACCTGCCGCAACCCGCCGACGAGCAAGAGACACGCCGCCACGACCAGCGCCCACAGTATCAGATAGCTCACAAGCCATAGCCCAGTCACACAGATCCTCCTTTCAGTAGTCCTTATCCAGAAACTCGAGCATCCCTATCGACTCAATACGGCATTCCCGGACCTCCTTCCTCCTGCGCTGGTGGATGTCCTAAGCAGAACTGCGGCGCCCACGGTGAGAACCACGCAGCCGAGCAGGGGACTGGGACTCCCATCCGGCGCCAGACCAACGAGGCCCAGCGGCGACCAGGACTCCACGGTCACCCATGTGCGTGCGATTATGGTGACGGCGATGGCCGCGCACAACAGCGCGCCATCCTGGAGAAGGAGACCCCGCCCGATCTGCCGCCGTGCCACCGTGCCGAAGCAGTGGCAGTCGAGATCGCGACCGCGGGCCATATTGATGCCGACCGCGATGATAAAGTTGAGCAGAAGGAACGCTGTCGTGGCGCCAGCAAACCGCACAGCGGTCCCGCTCAACAGCAGCAGCGCGACGAGGAGTTCCAGCGGAGGCACGAGCCAGGCGTAGAGTTGGCCGAGGCGTGGGGGTAACACGTCATACGCCAGGACGGCGACGGCGAAACCTTTGGGATGGCGCAGCTTTGGGACGGCGGCGACGAGGAACGTGATGCCGAGCACCACGCTCAGGCCAATCTCCACGGCTAGCATCATCGCGCTCCCTTCTTAATCACCTAAATCGGGGCATGTGCATCATGTGCCCGGATATTCGCATCATCCTGCGGATTCGGCCCCGCGACATGGGGTGGTGTGTCGCATCCATGCTATGCTCTCATCATTGACGATTGCACCGGCGCTTGGCAAGTCTTTTAGCCGCCCCAAAGCCGCCCAATTCGTCGGAGCACGCTACCTTGACCGCCCAAAAGCCGCCCTGTTTGCCCGCGTAACCGCCCACAGACCGCCTTCCATGTTAGAGTTAGGGGCAGACGGCACATTTCACCGTCCTAACAATCGGTCTCGAAGGAGGTATCCCATGGTTGACTTGCGTATGCTCGCAACGGATGTTCAGACGATTCTGGCGGATCCGCAGGCGGATGTGCCAGCCCCCCACGATCCCGCGCTCACTGGCGCCCTGGCTGCGCTACGGCGACAGCGGCGCATGCACCGCCCTCTCCTGGAGCCACACGTCGACGGGTACTGGCATGCTCCCATCGCCGCCCATGCCGACGGTCACTGAGATTGGGCGGTGCGTTCTCCGCGACGCCCACCTTCCCCAAGAGATCGACGCGACGTGCGCGGAGGCGTTGACCAAGCCGGGGCGGCTCTTCAGTCCCGTCCCGGCTTGGTCGCGTCTCTTTTTGGCCTGGCTTCATGCGCTGGCCGATCCCCCTTACGAGGAGTTTCTCCCTGCGGCGGTGGCCTGCGAGGCCGTGGTCACCGGCTATGACCTGATCGATGACGTCTACGACCGGGCGTGTGATGCCTTTCCGCGTGCGGATCTCACGGACGTCCTCCCTTCCGGCGTGACTCTCCTCCTTCTGGCGCAGGAGGTGCTGGCCCGGCTCGATGTGCCGGCAGACCGCCGTGCCCGTGCGTGCGCTGTGTTGGCGCGCGCCAGTCGTCGCGTCTTCGCCGCTCAGGGACAGGACTACGTCCTGCGCGACATGCCTCCGGCGACGCAGGATGTCGTGTTCGCCGTCCTGCGCCGCCGCTCGGGGACACTCGCCGCCGCCCCGTGCCAGTGCGCGGCGGTTCTGGCAGACTCTCCGTGGCGTGTCGTCGCCCTCGCTGGACGCTTCGGGCGGCTCCTTGGCTGCGCGGCGCAGTTGGAGGACGATCTTGCCGACCGCGTGATGGACGAGCAGAGCGGCCGACAGACAATCCCCACCGTGCTTGCCCATTTCTATCCCGCGACACCGGAGCTTGTCGAGGCGACGACATGGGTGTTGCTACGCCATTTCCTGGAAGAGGCTGCGCGGGTGTTGCGGCGCCTCCCCCCTCACGTCCGGACGGAGTCGTTATGGACACTGCTGCCCACCGACGTACGCGCCGATTCGCTCTCCTGAGCGCAGGCGCCGCCGGGGTGATCATCGCGATCGCGGTCTACGCGGCTTTGTGGACACCGGGGACGCTTGACCTGTCCAGTATGCCGCGCACATCACGGCCACCGCTGGTCACATGGGTCGCCCCGAACGGACCAGCCTGGAGCGCCGGCATCCGGCCGGGAGCCACGATCATGGGTGACAGGCCGCAGCGTGGCGCTTCCGCTGGCCTTGTCGTGCGCCAGGGACACTCTCGCATCACTGTGGGGTTGGAAAGGACGCGCGTGGAGCTACTGGATCTACTCGACGCCGGCGTGGGGCTCTGCGTCGTGCTGTTCGGGGCGCTCGTTCTGATGAAGGGGCAGGATGACCGCCGCGCCGCCGTGGCCTTCTGGCGGATGAGTCTGCCGATCGGTCTTGCCATGGGTGTTATCCCGGCGGGCTTTCACGGAATTCTCTGGGCAATTGCGTTGACCTTTGTGGCCCTCGCCCTGTTTGGCCCCGCTCTCTTGGACCTGACCCTCGTCTTCCCCAGCACCGACACACCGGTGCTGCTCCGACGCCTGATTTGGCTGCCAGCCCTTGTCCTCCTAGCGTTCTATATCCCCTGTTGGAGGTATCCGGCTCCGCTCTTCGTCCTGGTGTCGAACGCCAGTGATGGCCTGCTGGCCGGATACATCCTGGCCACCTGCGCGCGCCTGGTGTGGGTGCTGAGCCATCCCCGCTCCGCACTCCAGCGAACCCAACTCCGTTTTCTCACCTGCGGTCTCGTCTGTGCGTTCTTGCCCCTGGCGTTGTTCAATCTGGTCCCATACCTCCTGGCCGGTCGCGATCTGGCGCCACCCTAGGCGAGTATCCTCGCGCTTGTCGTGCTGCTCCTTAGCGTCGGCGTCGCCATTGTCCGCACGGAGTTCTTCGGCATCACCAGCTTGCTGCACCGGCGTCCCCTGCGCATCGTCGTGGGCCTGGTTGTGCTGATCGGCGCGGCCGCAGCAGCCACGGGGCTCGCCACGGCGGGGACACAATGGTGGGGGTGGCCGGCGTCGGCCAGCGCCGCGCGGGCGAGCACGCTCGCCGTGCTTGGTGGCCTCGTCCTCTGGCCCTGGCTCGTGCGGCGGGCAGAGCGCCTTCTGTTGCATGGCGGTGCTGATCCAGCAGACACTATGCTTCGGGTCAGCGCCGCCCTCGCCCACGCCGAGGTGGACACTCTCGGCCCGCTCGTCGTCGCGCATCTAGGCGCCGTGCTTGACCTAGACTTCGCGCTGCTGCTCACGCCGCACGCGCAGTCCCGGCACCAGCATCCGCGTAGCTTCGTGCCCGTTACCCTCATTGAGGCCGTAGAACGCCGGGGGCACGAGTTGATCGTGGGGCCGCAAGCGAGTGAGATCGTGGGCGAGTGCGTGCAGGACATGGCGGTGCTGTTCCTGCTGATCCGGGACGGCCCCCAGGAACCCATCATGTTCTGTTGTGGCCCGAAGCGCAGCGGAGAGCACTACACCCGGCAGGACAAAACGTTGCTCCGTGCCCTCGGCCATTACGTGGCCGTCCTCTTCCATGACCAGGGCCTGCAGGCACAACTGACCGAGCAGAGCGTGCGTCTCCGCGCGTTGGAAGGGTCCAGTGAGCCATTGAAGCCGGAGGAACTGGAGGTACTCCCCTATGTCGCCCAAGGCTTCACGAGCAAGGAGATTGGACGCGCGTTGAATGTACACAAGCGCACCGTGGAGAAGCGCCTCACAGCCATCTACCGCAAGTGGGGCGTGTCCGGCCGCGAGGACGCCGTGCGTATCGCACGGCAGAGGGGACTGCTCCCGGTAGAGGGATGGGAGGGTTGGCCTGCACGGAACACAGTCGAGGCGCGGGCGGCTCTGCCGGGTGATATTGGGAGGAAGGAGAGCAATGGGTAACGGTAACGCGGACAAGAGACGACGGGGGGCGCGTTGGACCCCGCAGACGACGGATCATGACGGTCCCGTCGTCCGCGACGAGCGGTCGATCCCACCCCGAGCGGAGAGCACGGCGGTGCGGATGGAGCACGCTATCACAGCGATTCAGGTCCGGAAACAGTGGCATATTCAACAGATTCTGAACATCCTTGCGCGTCTCAAGGGCGTCAACCGCAACCATCACGCCAGGCCATGCCGCGCATCGGAGTTCGACGGCGCGGCCACCATGCACATATGGGGCGACGTATGGGAGGAGGACGAGTGGGAGGTAGCTGCGGCGCGTGACCTCTGTCTTGCCCTGCGGTGGCATCGCGCCAACATCGCCAGCACGCTGCCGGTGGTGGAGGAAGAGGACGATACGACGCGGTCGACCGAACTGCGGCGCTACATCGATGCGCTCGGGCGAGCGCGGGAAGCCCTCGTCGCCTATTACGACTTACCAGTACTGGACGCCGTCGACAATGATGCGTACCCCCAGGGTGCGCCCCCGCGCATCTGCCCTCCATGACCGTGCAGCGCGCATGTATGCGGGCATAGAAGAGAGGATGATCTCATGGGTAATGAGGAGCGATGCGATGGAGCAGCATGACGGCCCCTGGATCGCACGGGACGATGAGGACTTCGAGCGACGGATTGCCCAGGAAAAAGCATCAGCGCATGATCTTTGCCTGGCGCTCCGCTGGCATCGCGCCAACATTGCCGAGACGCTGCCGGTGGTGGATGAGGACGGCGATGCGGAACGGATGGCCGAGGTGCGGCAGATCCTCGACGCGTTGGGGCATACCCGTGGAGCGCTGGCAACGTATTTCCACCTGCCGCTGGCCGATGCGACAGAGGATGACGACTATGCGCGCGGCGAGCCCCCGCGCCTCCACGTTGCGGATGAGGCCCGAGATACTCTCGGCGAACCAATCCGGCAAAGCGCCCCCGATCAGGCGCGGCAGCGTTGGGCCATGCAACTTAAGGCCCTATTCGATAGTTACGAGACCGTCCATCCCCCGCGTCGCAAACAATCGAGGTTTGTCGACTGGCTGTTTGGACGTTAGTGTCCATGGTCCTGGTCGCTAATTCCGCGGTGACCACACGGATCGCGGCGATATCATACCCTCCTTCCCGCAGGAGCGCGATGATCTGCAACGCGCGTATGCGCTCCGCATCGTAGAGCCGATAGCGGTTCTCCGTGTCGCGTCACGGCCGGAGGAGTCCCTACTCCTCTCAGAACCGCACGGCCGAGACCGGCGCCCCAACGTTCCGCGCCACTTCACCCACGTACAGAGTGCGCCGCCAGCGTGGCGTTTGGCGTCGCTCCGTTGGGACACCGGCAGCGCTGTAGTGTCGTACAAGGCATGCAGGGTCGCCTCCTTCTCGCGCCACCAATGGGGGTCGGCGTGGCACGCGTCGACGGCGACCTGCTGCGTGTTCATACCGCGCGACACCTCGCCCACATCGAAGGGGTAGCCGCGCGAGGCGGGGGCGCCATCGACCCCGACACGATTGTCTCGCCGCATAGCGAGGGGGTGGCGCGGCTAGCCGCCG
>JAABUO010004441.1_pt1 | contig 16538 bp, 16 predicted proteins | sample 5559291 | NCBI WGS metagenome assembly JAABUO01 (sample SAMN10711878, study PRJNA513372) | rock metagenome | isolation source: Antarctica rocks | place: Antarctica: Victoria Land, Finger Mt sud
CGTGCATTGTTCACGCTCCGGTCGTTCCATTGCTCACACATCGTCGGAAAATCGGCGGAGAAACGGACGATCTTCAGGGATCGTTTGAGCGGACGCCTGACTTTCCCGACAATGAATAAGCCCTGGCGGTGTGGCGAAGGGAACGTCCACATTCATGCCCACACCCCGCCGCGCTACCGCTGTATGGTCTGTGGCAAGACGTTCAGCGCCCGTGCGGGCACCCCGTTCTATCGCCGCGCGACCGACGAGGCGCTCATCACACAGATCGTGACCCTGGTTGCCCATGGCTGCCCGATTGCCGCGATTGTCGCCGCCTACGGTGTTCAGCGACAGACGGTCTGCGCGTGGCTGGACGCGGCGGGTATCCAGAGCGAGGCGATCCATCGGCACTTCGTCTGCCAGCCACGCGCGCTCGGTGCGGTGCAAGCGGACGAGATCCGGGTGCGTCAGCAAGGACAGGTCGTCTGGGTGGCGCTGGCGCTGATGATCTCCACCCGGCTCTGGCTCGGTGGCGCGGTCAGTCCACGGCGCGATGGTCCATTGATCGCCCGGCTCTGCGCGTTGATACGGGCATGTGCGCTGCCCGCGCCGCTGCTGGTCTGCGTGGACGGCTTCGCGGCGTATCTGGGGCAAGTGCGCCGCATGGCCCGTTCGCCTGTGCCGCGCGATGGACAGCGGGGACGCTGTCGGTTGGTCGAATGGCCGGGACTGGTGATCGGTCAAGTGGTCAAGCAGCGACAGGAGGGCCATGTCGTTGGGGTGACGCGACGATTAGCGCATGGGACCGCGCGGTGGACGGCACGTCTGCTCGGTGGCGGCACGATCCAGACCGCCTCCATCGAACGGCTCAACGGCACGTTTCGGGCACGGCTGGCGACATTGGCGCGGCGGACGCGGTCGGGTGGGCGAACCGTGCGGCGACTGGAACGGGGAATGTGGCTGGTGGGAGCGGCCTACAACTTCTGCACCCCGCATGGCAGTCTGGCACGCGGGCAGACCCCGGCGATGGCAGTGGGGATCAGCGATCACTGTTGGGGCGTGGACGAACTGTTGCACTACCATGTCCCTCCCCCACCGTGGCGACCGCCGGTACGTCGTGGGAAACGCGGACGGCGACCGAAAGAGTTGCAACGCCTCGTGGAGCAGTGGGCGACATGACCACCGTTCTCCACACACCTACCGCGATTTCCTTAGCGGTAGGCAGGCGAAATTCGATGAGGGAGACGGTGCACGTGCGTCCAACCGCGCTGCGGCATTCGGCAGATTGGATCCGGTTCCACCGCGCTCCACGTTCCTTCGATCTGGCGCAGAACGAGCGGGGTGGCGATGAGCAGGGTTGAACGACCTGGCGACCTTTTCCAGAGAACGTTCGTTCGCCAGCGGCCGCAACCACGGATACGCGTCGGTGAGCGCATGTCGTCGCGCGTCGTCGGCGGGAGGTCGGCGCGCCTCGTTGGTTTCCTCTATGTTCTGCCCGCGCTTGCCTTTCTGCTCCTCTTCGATATCTGGCCCATCTTCTTCGGCTTCTGGATGAGCCTGTGGCGGTGGGGCGTCAAGGCGGAGCAGTTCATCGGCTTCGGTAATTACACGCGCATCTTCCGCGAGGAGTTGTTGCAGCGTTCCTTCGACGGCACGATGCAACCGGGCGGCGTGGGCAACGCGCTGCTCGTCACGGTCTACTTCGTGCTCGGCACGGTGCCGCTGACGATGGCGATTGGGTTCGGTATCGCGGTGCTGCTCTTTCAGAACCTGCGCGGGCGCGACCTGATGCGGACAATCTACTTCCTGCCGCATATCACGCCCGTTGTCGCGGGGGCGATGGTCTTCGGATGGATCTTCAACCCGCAGGTTGGCGTCGCGAATGCCGTCCTCCAGCGGTTTGGCATCGGGCCACAACAGTGGTTGAATGATGCGACTCCCCTCCTCAAACATATCGCGAGCGGCCTCGGTATCACACTCTTCAACCATCTCCCCGATGCGTATGCCGGCCCCAGTGTCGCGCTGGCCTGCATTATCCTGTTCACGATCTGGGCCTCAGTCGGTTTCCACACGGTGATTTTCCTGGCGGGGCTTTCGAACATTCCCGGCGAACTCTATGAGGCGGCCCGGCTGGACGGCGCATCGGGGTGGCAGGTGACGCGCGCCGTAACGTTGCCCCTCCTTTCTCCGACGATCTTCTTCCTCGCCGTCGTTTCGACGATCGGCGCGTTTCAGGGATTTAACGCGATCTTCATCCTCTCCAATGGCAGTGGCGGTCCGAGCGGTACGACGGAATCAATCACGCTGCACATCTTCAAGAACTTCTATCAGCGTCCCGGCAGCACGGGCTACGCGGCGGCAGTCTCGTTTATTCTCTTCTTCATCCTTCTGGGTTTGACGCTCGTGCAGTTCCGCGTTGCCGGGCGGAAGGTGCATTACCAGTAGCAACGAAAGACGAGGAGTGCGCATTGGTAGGACGTTCACAACTCGCGGATCCAGCCCGCCCGCTGCTCGCACGGAGCATCGCCGGATCACGCACACGCACCGGCCTGCGACCGGCACGAATCGCCGCGTACGTCGTGCTGATCGTTGGCGCGGCGCTGATGATCTTTCCCTTCTTCTGGATGCTCGTCACCTCGTTCAAGACGCTCGAGGAGATCAACCTTTCCCCGCCAACGATCTTCCCGCACGACTGGCGCCCCCAGAACTACATCACCGCGTGGACCAAACCCCCCAGCAGTTTCACCCAATACTTCATCAACAGCGCCATCATCTCCATCGTCGGGACGGCATTGCAAGTCCTCATGGCAGTGCTCGCGGCATACGCGTTTGCGATGCTCGACTTTCCCGGCAAGAACCTCCTCTTTATCCTCTTCCTCGCGACGCTGATGATCCCCTTCGAGGTGACGCTGATCCCAAACTTCGTCACGATCCGGCATCTGCCGCTTCTGGGCGGGAACGACCTGTTCGGCAACGGGGGGAAGGGGTTGTATAACACCTATGCCGGTATGATCCTGCCCGGCGCGGCGAGCGGGTTCAGCGTCTTCCTGCTGCGGCAAGCGTTTATGACTATCCCCCGCGAATACTGGGAGGCGGCGCAGATAGACGGGTGCAGCCGCCCGTACTTCCTCTGGCGCGTGCTTGTGCCGCTGGCGATGCCCGCTATTTCGACCGTGGCGCTCTTCGCACTGCTTGCCCGCTTCAATGCCCTGCTCTGGCCGCTCGTGATTACGGGCACCGAGAAACTGCGCCCCGTGCAGGTCGGTATTTACTACTTCCGTTCGGGAGAAGCGTCGTACCTCAATCTCGTCATGGCGGCATCCGCGTTCGTGATGCTGCCAGCGATCATCCTCTATGCCTTCACGCAACGCCGGTTCGTGGAAGGATTGGCTTCGACTGGCATCAAGGGCTGATGCCGGATGGTGCACGACAGCAGGAAGGGAATGCGACCATGATGCACGCACGAGACCCCATCTCACGCCGCACGCTTCTTCGCGGAATCGCCGGGCTTGCCGCCAGCGGCGCGGCGGGCGCGCTCCTCGCCGCGTGTGGCGGCGGCAGTGCGACGAGCGCCCCCGTCGCGACGACGGCCGCGAAGCCCGCTACCACCGTATCCGCGACGACCGGCGCTGCCGCCGCGACGACCGCCCCCGCAGCGGCAGCGCCCACCACCGCCTCCGCCAGCGCGGCGACGGGGAGCACGACCGGTATTTCCGCCACGCCGGGCGGTGGTAAGGGCAGCAGCATTGATAGCGTCGCGCTCGACAGCCCGCAGGAAGTACAGTTCTGGCACATCCAGGCGACGATCTACGGTGAGGCGATCAAGCAGATCGTTGCGGACTTCAACAAACTCAACACGGGCAAGATCACCGTCGTCGAGACGTTCCAGGGCAGCTACGGCGACCTTAATAAAAAGGTCCGCGCCGCGATTCAGGGCGGCGGTGTGCCGGATGTCGCGATGGCGTACGAGCCGGAGACGCAGGAGTATCAGACCGCTGGCGTCATTGTTCCTATGGATGACTACCTCGCGAGCAGCAAGTATGGCATCTCCGATGCGGCGATCAAGGACCTGATGCCGAACGTGCTGGCACGGCAGCGCATCCCGCAGTACGGCGGCAAGACGCTTTCCTGGCCGCACGGCACGAGTTCACAGGGGATCTACTACAACGTGGACCTGCTGAAAAAAGCCGGTATCGAGAAGCCCGCAGCCACCCTCGCGGAGTTCCCGGCGCAGGCGAAGGCGATCAAGGAGAAGACCGGTGTTATCACCTTTCCGTACAGCACGACAATGGGCGGCACCTGGCTCAATTTCCTTCGCTCGTACGGGGTGAATTACGTCTCCGATGACGGTAAGACGAGTAACTTCGAGAAGCCGGAAGCGCTGCTGGGCCTTCAACTGCTCAAGCAGATGAAAGACGACGGCACCGCCGCCATCGTGTCGGACACGGAGCAGGAGTTCACGAACCAGCGGGCGGCCATGGAGATCAGCACGACGGCGCGCACCTCAAGCAAAATTGATCTGATCGGCACGAAGTTCAACTGGGGGATCACGTTGCCGCCTCAGGGCAAGGCGGACATCAAGGTGACGGAGATGTACGGCGGCAATCAGGTGCTCTTCAAGTCCAACCCGAAGAAGCAGTTGGCGGGCTGGCTCTTCATGCGCTACTTCGCGGGCACGGACGCGCAGGCAATCTACGGGCAGAAGACGGGCTACTTCCCAGCCACGATCTCGTCACAGAACACCGAACTGCTCAAGAAGGATTACACCGATCATCCGCAGAAGGCGCAGGCGTTCAAGGAAGTCTTCCCCTACGCCAGGATTCAGGACCCGAACCCGGCGCGTAACGCGATCAATGATTCGCTCGACGCGGCGATCAACGACATGCTGGCCGGTAAACTCTCGCCCGAAGATACCCAGAAACGGATCAAGAGCGAGGCGGAGAAGGCGCTCAAACAATTCAACCCGTAGGTTGCCAACCCCCCCCACAGTCGGGAGAGTCAGCCCTTCCTCGAAACGAGGAAGGGCGCTTTCCGGACGGCGGTGACAAAGGAGCCGATCATGCCCATCACCCGTGACCGCATCGCCGCGTGTACCATCGCCTACCCGGGGTCGTTTGGCGAAAGGGAGAATATTGTACGCTAAGGCCGTGCGACGGGCCGCAGGGAGCGGAAGCCGCGGACATCGGTCGGGGTGACGGCGTCGGGAGCGAAGCCGGGCCCGGTGGGCACATGCTCCGCGAACCAGCGGGCGAAGCCGATGAGGTCGTGGCGATAGCTCGTGAGGGTGTGACGCGAGCCATCTCCGGATGCGCGAGCATCGAGAAAGGCGTCAATACTGGGATAGTCGGTCGGTCCGATGGTGGCGTTCATGTTATCTGCACAGTTTTTGGGAGGATGCGGTCGCGTGCCAATCACCGCCGCGCAAGCAAATCGCCCCCAAGTCATGGAGTCAGTATCGCATAGCTGTGCAAATAATAAATCTTATCCGACCAGTCCATCCAACCAAGGGACGGGGCACCGCTCACGGATCGCCGAGCAGCATAGCGTTGCAGATTCAGTGCACCTTACCGTTGCACGTTCCATCGCACCGAGTGATGCGACGCCCTTAGCGTACAATATTTTCCCTTTCGCCAATCGCCCCCATTCTATGCGATGGGCATAGTAGTAGGACGGTGGGTGCGTCTGCTTAGGATCGCGTGGAAGTGAGCCGAAAGCCACATAAGCGGCGTTCTGTGCCGTTTCGTTGCTCTACTTGCTTCCGAAAAGAGTCGACAGCTCGCGATTGACTACCGTTTGTTTGGTTAGTGTCAGGCTGTTCTAATCCCGGCAAACGAACGTTTTCGAAACTGTCTCATTCTCCCGTGTTTTCCGGATTCTCGTCATGTACCTCGGTTTACACGTTTGAGTTTCGCGACTCGCTCGCCTCGAAAAAGGCCCTGTGATCAGCGGTGGGTAGAGATATACTGCTCATGTAATGGGCCGCTTCGGAGGGATGGACCAATTCATGCTGAACAATCTCACAGGCGGGCGCGTGATCTTCCTCAATGGTACGTCGAGTAGCGGCAAGGGGAGTATCGCTGCTGCCTTGCTCGAAATTCTTCCTGGTGCCTACGTCCACATCGGCTACGATGATCTCTTTGGGCTTCGTCGAAGCGACGCCTATTTCGGTGCAGATGGCTTCCGATTGCGTGTGCAGGATCACGACAGCGCCGAGCCGATCGCGATGGAGATCAATCCCCTCGCTGCACACTACTTCGCCGGCATGCATCGCGCGGTCGCCGCCTTCGCCGCTGCGGGGAATAACCTGATCGTCGATTGGGTGTTGTGGGACGAGGCGTGGTTGCGTGATTTTGTCGCTCTACTGCGCAATCAAGACGTGCTCTTTGTGGGCGTCCGCTGCCCGCTCCCCGAAGTAGAGAAGCGCGAACGAGAGCGGGGCGATCGGATGGTCGGTTTAGCGCGTAGTCAGTTCGCCCATGTCCACGCACATGCGCGTTACGATTTGGAGGTCGATACATCAGTGGCGACGCCGACGGAGTGCGCGGAGCAGATCGCCGCGTTCCTCGCGGAGAGGCAGCCAATCGCGTTCCGGCGGCTGAATAATGCGTGATCAACATCCTTGCCGTCTCATAGACGAACGGGGCTGGGGACAAAATTGAGCGACGATGCGCCCGGTCGCCTCTGTGTGGCGGGCTGGCACAGCGCAGGAACAGTTTCATATTGGAACGTTTTCTAAACTTCCTTATACTCAGTTCAAGTCGTCCGATTTTCCCAATGGGTCGCGTTCAGAAATCCGTCTATTTTTCAACGTCTCATCTGTCCACATCTTTAGTGAGTTTTGCGACAGGAATCTCAGCCTCCATCTGATACTGCACCGGCCGATGGCCCTATCACCGGTTCAGCGGTTCCGCCGGAAGATCGTGGGCCAGATGTGGCGATCGGCCCGCCCGGTGAACACCGTCAGCGCGGCGCCGCTGATCGCTCGTCTGAGAGTCGGCCGCCAGCAGCGCCGGCTGGATCCAAGTCGTGGCGATGTTCGACGACCTCTGAGGCGGCGCCCGCGGGCCGCGCTCGCCGTTGCCGGGCACCCGAGTTTGCGCCGGGGGGCCAAGGGTCGTACGATGCGCCGGTGGGGTGGGGCGCGCCGATGACGGGAGCGGGGCATGGCGACGGAGCGGGCCGTGGGCGAACGATCCGGCGTGCCTTTGCTGCGTGAGCGCGGGCCGGACCGCCAGCGCGTCACCTTTGCGGAGCTCTTCTTCGACCTCGTCTACGTCTTCGCGGTGACGCAGCTCTCGCGCAGCCTCCGCGACCACCTCGACGTGCGCGGCGCGTTGCAGACGGTGCTCCTCTTCCTGGTGATCTGGGGGGTCTGGATCGACACCGCCTGGGTGACCAACTGGTTCGATCCCGATCGCCGCCCCGTGCGGACGATGCTCCTTGGCATCATGCTCGTCAGCCTGATCATGTCGGCGTCGCTGCCGCGCGCCTTCGGCGACGGCGGGCGCGCCTTCGCGCTGGCCTACACCGCGATCCAGATCGGGCGCACCGCCTGGGTCGTCGCGAACGCGCGCGCCGATCCGGTCGTGCGGCACAATTTCCAGCGTATCCTCGCCTGGTCGGGTGTGTCGGGCGTCTTCTGGGTCGCCGGCGGATTCGCCGCAGACGGCGCGCGCGAAAGCCTCTGGGTGCTGGCGGCACTGATCGATTTCGCCGCGCCGATCCTGGGCTTCGTAACCCCCGGCCTCGGGCGCTCCACCCCCGCAGACTGGGCGATCGCGGGCGAGCACCTGGCGGAACGCTGCCAGCTCTTCGTGATCATCGCGCTCGGCGAGTCGATCCTCGCCACCGGCTCGGCAGTCACCGGACTCCCCTTCTCGGCGGCGACGCTCGCCGCCTTCGCCACCGCCTTCCTCGATGCCGCGGCCTTCTGGTGGCTCTACTTCGACCGCGCGGCCGAGGCGGGGAGCGGTGTGATTGAGCGCGCTCTTGATCCGGGCCGACTGGGGCGCTCGGCCTATACCTACGCCCACCTCCCGATCATCGCCGGGATCATCGTCAGCGCCGTCGGCGACGAGATGGTGATCGCCCATCCCGGCGGTCGGACGAATGCCGCGACGGCGCTGGTGGTCCTCGGTGGGCCGGCCCTCTTCCTCCTCGGTCACGCCCTCTTCAAGTGGTTGATCTTCGGCGGGATCGCGCTGAACCGCCTGCTCGGGATCGTCGCGCTGGCGGCCCTCGTCCCGGCGAGCGCCGTCGTGCCGCCCCTCGCCCTGGCGCTGACCGCGACGCTGATGGTGCTCGCCGTGGCGGCGAGCGATTACGTCCTCCGACGGCGGTTCCCGTGGGACCTTGCCGCGGCGCGCCGCGCCCCGCGCCCCGCCCCCCTCCCGAACGAGGACGAGCGCCCCAACCCGGACGGACAGCCGGTCGAGGATTGATCACTGCGGGACCGGCGACTCGCGACGCCGAGCGCCGCAAGGGGTCGATTGGCGAAAAGGGGAATATTGTACGCCAAGGCCCGTGATGCCAATCGTCACAACAGCAAGCGCGCAACGAACTGTCCATCTGGGGTATATCCCACCTTGACAGTTTCCCGCGCACCACTCGTCGTACCGATTGGCCTCGCAGGCCTTAGTGGTGCATCCGGTTAGTTCTTCGCACATTCGCCGTCGTATTTCCTCCGCCATGTGGTGTGAATGACGCTCGGGTAAACGCCAAGGATTTGCCGGATGCACCATTAGCGTACAATATTTTCCGTTTCGCCAATCCGCCCCCAATGGCTCCTATCGCACGCGGTAGGAGCCGTGCCGTGTGGTGTCAGGCCCGATTTACGCGCGTGTGACGGTTCGCGGCGGCCGCTCGATCGGCGGGGTACCGGGTTCTTCCCGGGAATCCTCGCCCGGGTTCTCGTGGTAATCCGGATTCTCTGTCGTGGCGATGACAGTACCGAAGCGGTCATAGGTGCGCGTGCGTGGCCGCTCACCCATCGGCAGTCCGCGCAGGCTGACAAGCGCGCCGCCATAGGCGAGCAGGAGCCCGGCGACGAGCACGGTGATCGCCCAACCGATGCTCAGCGTCATCCTTGCTGCCTCGCCGTCACGACCCATCCGTCCGCATCGCGCTCGAGATCGGCGCGGCGGCTCCGCAGGCGCACCGCATCATCCTCGATGGCGGCGACGAGTGCCCAGGGGATCCGGCGCGCGGGCGCGATGCGCAACAATGGATTCCGTTTGAATCCGACGCGCTGAAGCAGCCCGGCGGTGCCGACGAGTAGCCCGGTGACGCGGAGCGCGTCGTCACGCTGCTCCGCGATCAGATCAACAACGCGACCGATCGTCTGCCCGTCCGCCGTGATGGCATGCTTGCCGATCATCTCCTGATAGCGTATCCGCACCGCTTCCTCCCGTCAGTCGCTCTCCGTCGCGAGCGGATCGTGGTCTATGCGACTTCTACTCGTTACTGTCACGCTCCGGGTATCCGCGCGATGAAGCGCCGACTCACGGCATTGTGCAGTTCCATCATCTCCTCGTGATCGCGATCAAGGTCGAGATGGACCGTCACATCAATCGCCGTCACGGTGTCCCAGGGAGTCTCCTGCGGCTGCGGGTCTGCCACGCCGAGGAGGTGATAGACGTGCCGTACGAGCCAGGCGACCCACCGGGGCAAGTTCCGGCTGAGCGCCAGCGGGCCGCTGATGATCGCCGCCACGCGGGGCTCGGGGAGCGCGCCATCCGATCCCGGTTCCGCGATCTCCAGGAGGAGGTCATCCACCTTCCCGGCGCGCAACCCCCGGCGATCTAGCAGTTCTTTGTCCACGATATGCTTGCCCAGCTCCATTGCCGCTCCCTTGCCCGCTCCGTTCAGGAACCGCCGCCGCCCGTGATGATGAGCAAGGGGATGACCGCGAGCGTGACCAGCGAGAGAACGACCAGCATGATGACGGCCACGATATTGATGGCGCGGGTATTCTTCTGCTCGCCCATGTAGTCGGCGTCGTTGGCGATGATCAGCAGCGGGAGGAAGGTGAAGGGGAGCGTCGCCGCGCCGACGGCGAGTGTCAGGATCGTCACCTTGATCGGGTCGACGTGGGTGAAGGCCAGGAGCATCGCCACGATCAGCATGACGATGTAGCCGAGATGAAAGAGGGGTGCCTGGCGTGGCTTCCCCTTCTTGCCCCAATCCCAGCCGAAGTACTGGCAGGCCGCGTACGCGCCGCTCAAGGCGGTCTCCAGCCCCGCCCCCATCGAGACGGCGAAGGCGCCGAGAATGAAGAGCGCCCAACCGATGCTGCCGAGACTTTCCTTGATCGGCAGACCGGCGTCACCGAGCGTGTTCACCGACATGTGACGCGGGAAGAGGACGAGCGCGGCGATAACGATCAGGGCGAAATCGACGATCGCGCCAAAAGACGACCCAACGATGGAGGTCACGCGGTTGATAAGCAGGTCCTTGCCGCTCCACTCATCCTCCACCGCACCGGAGGAGTAGAAGTAGAACTGGTAGGGGGTCATATAGCCGCCGAGCAGGGCGATCACCGAGAAGAGGTAGGGGGCAAGTGGATGAGCCGTCCCCATCGCCGGGTGCAGCATCTCGGTGCCGATCGTCCCCCACGGCGGCGCCAGTTTGACCATCGCCACGACGGAGACGAGCATCGCCAGCCCGAGAATAGCGCTGCCGTTCTCCAGCAGGTCGAAGCTCGCTTTCCACATGATGATGCCGAGGAAGAGCGCCGCCACCGGGAACCAGAGCAGGTACGAGATGCGCGTCGCCAGTTCCAGCGCGAGCGTCATGCCAGCGAGTTCGATCAGCAGGGTGAGCGTGTTGACGATCATGGTGGCGAACAGTGGGATGAGGGCGAGCCGAAAGCCGAGGCGGTCGCGGATCACGTCGAAGAGCGTCCGGCCGGAGGCAATGACGACACGCCCCGCCATATCGGCGTAGATGATCAGGCCGATCACGCCGGGGATGAGGGTCCAGAGAAGGGCATAGCGGAACTGTGCACCCGCCTGCGCGGAGGCGATGATGCCGCCCATGTCCACAAACCCACCGACAGCGGTGAGCACCCCAAGCATCAAGCCCGTCATTCGTTTCACGCGCGCTGCGTCCGGGACATCATGACCACTCCTGTCTTCCGACGGTGCCGCATACCCCAGTGTCGCACGACGCCGTGAGAGCCAATCGATGCATCCCGGCGCACCAACGACGCACGATGGATGCCAGGCGTGTCCGATATGAGGGCTGTCTCTTTTACAGCGGTTTTAGTGCCTTTGGGATCCAGTGATCGAATGGAGTAGCCCGTTTCTTCATTGTGTGAAGCAGGAGACGAGGGAGCGAGAGAGCATGGCGTGACGCAAAGAAATGCGAAACATGGAGCATGGCGATCTGTCAATCTGAGGTGTACCCCAATGGGACAGGCTCCTACGTACGACGCGATGCGCCTCTCGGCGCCGCAGGTCGCGCACGGATGTGCTACCAGAGATCTCCTTCGCGCAGGTTCAAATACAGCGATGCGCCCACAAAATCGCGGCGATGCCGTCTGGCCTTCTTCGAGAAGAATCCTGTCAGGGTGCATTTGCCAAGCGAATCGGCGGGACGCGCGCAAAGCCCTTCCCTGCCGATGATCGCTGTGTGCTCCATCGGCATCCACCCACTCTGGACGAAGAAGGCGACGAGTGGCGGGTCGCAGGTGAACATCCCAAGATCGGCACCACTGGCAGCGATCACCGCTCTCGCCGCCGTGACGATCTGACGACCATAGCCGTGATGGCGATACAACGGGTGCGTGATCACGGCCCTCAGTCCCGACGCCCGATAGGTGCAACCGGCGTGGTGGATGACCGTGGAGGGAATCGCAAGGTAACTGAGGACCACGCCATCCTCGATCAGGACGACACTCAGAGGATGCCGCTGCGGGTCATGGAGCGGGGGTGTACCTGCTCCTCGCCACTGGAAACGCTCGGCCATTCGCTGGTAATGATTGTGAGGGCCTGTCGTTTCAGGTCGAGCGGCAACACCTCCTGGGGATAGGTGAACACGGTTGGCACGTCTGCTCCTTCAGGGCATGGTCAGCTTCAGCCAGGTCTTAGCGTACAATGTTTTCCCTTACGTCAATTGACCCCCGCATCCGCGTAAGTCTTAGTCAGTTAACTCCACCTACTGCTGTGGCGCCGCGCAGATTGTGCCCGCTCGAGCTGCCGGAGTTGCCGATCGAGGTGCGGGGAAACGCAACGCCGGTTCGCGAGCACCCATGCGAGGCCCCCCGCCGCTTCGTGTAACGCTTCCCTGGCCGCGCGACTGTGCATTCCTGCGCGGATCACCGTGAGCGTTCGCGCAAGCGCGGAGCGTGGCGAGCGGCGGAGCCAGGCAATCCATAGGCTATTGCGTGCAAGCAGGCGGCGGCGGCTTTCCGCATCGCGTCCTGGTGAGGGATAGTGATGGATCACGAGGTCGTCCACATAGGCAAGCGCCCAGCCAGCGCTCACGAGGTCGAGCGTCAGCAATTCCTCTTCCGCACCGAGGAAAAGTCGGGACTCGAAGCCGCCGACCGCCAGGAATGCCTGTCGCCGAACGATCGATGCGCCGGCCAGGAAGCCGAGGAGCGACGGGCCGGGGAATCCGGGCGGAGCCGGAAGGGGGCTGTTTGCCATGAAAAGACATGTGGGATCAACGCGCTCGCTGCGTATCAGTACTTTGCCCGTCATCACCGCGATTTTCGGGTGTGCATCAAGCAGGTCAGCGGCATGTGTGAGCGAGCCGGGATCCCACCATGTGTCATCATCGCAGAGCGCGACATACGGCCGGTCGCATGCTTCCACGCCGATATTCCGCCCCGCCGCGCCCAGATTTGTTGCGAGGCGGATACAGGTCACGGCGGGGAAACCCCTTCGTACGGTCTCGGCCGTCCCGTCGCTCGATCCATTATCGACGACGACAATTACCGGGCGCTCCGGCAACGCGACGAGCCGTTCCAGAGTCCGTGTTACCTCATCGGCGCGGTTGTGTGTGAGCACTACGACACCAACGCGCGGGTCGATATACTGTGCCGCATCGGGGGGATCATCAATGACCATTCGCGACACTCCCTTTCCCCGCACGAACCGCCTTCCCGTCAACTGCGGACAATCGCCAATATCGCTCGCGGGTGAAAATATCATCCGTGCCCGGCATGCCGGGGGCGGTGAGCGCGCGCAGTTGTGACCGATATTCCGCGACGGCGGCCTGTTTAGCATCGCGCCCCGCATCGGACGATGGACCGGCGGGCGTCGCGATGATGGCCGCCGCGAGGAGCGCCTGCAGCCGCTCAGATCGCAGATTCGATACGAGGCGATAGGTCGGCTCCTCATAGCCGAACCATGCGAATGTGGGATGGCGGTCGCGCACACGGAGCATCGCTGCGTGGGTCAGCTTGTGATCGTTATGGAAGAGGCCCAGCGGTACGTAAATCATCGTCAATCCGGTCGCAGTGATTGCCTGCTCAAGTCCACAGGCGAGGATGTTGACGGACGGGGAGTTGCCGTACTGATCATCGAGGAAGTCGAGCCAGATGGGGCGTGCATGGAGAATTGCCAGAGCGGCGCGGTCTTCCGCGCGGCGGGCGGCGATCACGTCATCGCCGGGACTGAAGCCTGCCGCCGCGTCCCAGCCTGTCACTGTTTCGTAGCGAGCAGGCGGACCCGCGAGCGCGGTGATGACGACCGATCCGGGATGCATGGAGAGCAGTTGGCCGCAGCCGAACACGGCGTCATCGAGATGGGGCGAGATGACAACGACCGGTTGCGCGGTGGTGCTTTCGATGGACTCCATATCCTCGCGGCTCCCTCGCATTACTTTTCGGTCTCATGGAGGCTGCGCACCGGATCGTTCATGCGCGCACCTGCGCAGCCATAGCAACTCCGGCGGCTCTCTCGTCGAAGAGTTCGCGGACGGCGTCCACAACCGCGTCCGGTGCGACGCGGCGGAGGCAATCGTGATGGCCCATTGGGCAAATGCTCTTGTAGCAGTATTTACATGGGACATCGTGCGAGAGCACGCGGCTCGGCACGGCCCACGGCGTGTGCTGTGGGTTCGTCAGGGCGTAGAGGTCCACCACCGGCGTACCGAGCGCGGCGGCGATGTGTACCGGGCCGGTGTTGTTCGAGAGCAGGAGCGGCGCGCGGGCGATCAACGCCGCGAATTCCGCCAGCGATGCGCGCCCGACGAGCGCCTGCGTCGGCACACCCGCCATTGCCCGGATATGCGCAATCAACTCCGCCTCCGGCGCGGTGCCGGTGAAGAGCACCTGCCAACCCGATTCGACGACGAGGCGGCGCGCCACCGCCGCGAACCCCTCGGCGGGATAGCGTCGGGAGGGGGCTGTCGCGCCGGGATGGACAATGATCCACGGCCGGGACGGATCAATTTCCGTTTCCACTAGCAAGACATCAGCACGGTGAGCTGCCTCGTGGGGCGCGCGGAGGGTCATGCGCTCGTCGGTCGCGTGGCAGCCGACCGTCGCGACGAGATCGAGTTGCCGCTGCACTTCATGGCGGATTCCCCGCTCCGGTTCCACCTCCGGCACCCAATCGGTGAGCAGCTGATACGGGTTCTCCCGGCAGTGCGCCAGCCGGAGGGGGATGTCGGCAAGGTAGCAGAGCAAGGTGGGCGGCATCGGGGTCTGGCTATAGACAGTGAAGATCACTGCGGCGTCGAACCGGCCCGCCCGCAATCGCTCCGCCATCGCGAACTCCGGGCCGCTGTCCACACGCGACGCAGTCGCCTTCATCCACGGCGCGTCGTAGACGATCACATCGTCAACCACCGGGATCAACGACGCGATTGCCGCTCCAGCCGAGGAGGTGAGGAGCGTGAGGCGGCGATCGGGTCGCCCCTCCTTGAGCGCTGCCATCGCGGGCGTGCTCATCAGCACATCCCCGATATGGTCGAGGCGCACGCAGAGCACATTTGTCGCGTTGTCCCATGCGGTGCTTGTCGCCGTCATGTTTCTCCAAGTCCGGGACAATAAAGAGATCGGACGCCCGGATGCCCCTTACTGCCGACTGCCGACTGCCGATTCGCTATTCGCTCGATCACGCGGCTCGTCGAACGGTCGACGATGAAGGGAAGGATATGGACAGTGCCGCCGAGGGACTCGACCACTGCCGTCTCGGGTAAGGTCTCGCGGCTGTAGTCGCCCCCCTTGACGAAGGCATCGGGACGAATGGCGCGGATCAGCGCGTCCGGCGTCTGCTCTGCGAACGGCACGACGTAGTCCACGCAGCCGAGGCCCGCGAGCACCTGCGCGCGGTCGTCGAGCGGGTTGATCGGGCGGTGTACCCCCTTCAAACGCGCTACGCTCTCGTCGGTGTTGATGCCGACGATCAGCAAATCGCCGAGCGCGCGCGCGCGGTTCAGCAAGGCCACATGCCCCCGATGGAGGATGTCGAAGCAGCCATTGGTGAAGACAATCCGCTTGCCGTGCGCGCGATACCAGGTGACCGAGCGCAGCAGGCGCGCGAGGTCCGGGACATACTTGTCCGGTTCCGCTACCTGCGCGCGGAGCGCCTCGTGCGTGCAGGTCGTCGTCCCGTCCATCGCGACGACAATCGCGGCGGCGGTGGAGGCGACATCGCACGCGGCGTGAGCGTCCGCGCCGACCGCGAGACCGAGCGCCAGCGCGCTGACGAAGGTGTCGCCCGCGCCGATCGCCCGCGCGTGCGTACTCGGCCGGGCGGCGATCCGATAGGTGGCGCGGCCCCGCTCGATGATCACAGCGCCGTCCGTGTCCAGCGTCACTGCCGCAATCTGTGCGCCGGTCAGGTCCAACAGACGCTCGCCGTGTGCGATGATCTGATCGGCGCGCGATTCGTTGTTCGCGGCGCCGTCCAGGGAGAGGAGACGCGCCGCTTCCTCGTAACTTGGCTTAACCGCTGTCGGGCCAAGCGCGCGATAGCGCGGTAGATGCTTGGCATCCACGATGATCGGAATTGGAATCGGGCGTGGCGATGCGGCGTGCAGTGCGGCAAGCGTCTGGATCACGCGCGGCGTCAGGATGCCGTAGCCGTAATCGGAGACAAGCACCGCGTCGCAGCGCGGGAAGTGAGCGATCAGACCGGCGATCAGTGCATTCTCCGTGAATGGGCAGATGGCGTCCGTATCCCCCTGGTCGAAGCGCACGACTACCTGTGCGGCCGCGACGAGGCGGTGCTTCGTCAGCGTCCGGCGCCCTTCTTCAATCAGCAGCGTATCGGTGGAGACGCCGCTCATTTCGAGGGCATCGCGCAAGAGCGCGCCTTCCGCGTCGTCGCCGACCACAGAGAGAAATTGCGCGCTACCGCCAAGACTGGCGATATTCATCGCGGCGTTGGCCGCGCCACCGGGCAGATCGCGGCGCTCGTTAAGGGCAACAATCGGTACGGGCGCCTCGCGGCAGAGGCGCGTCGTCGTGCCGATCAGATAGCTATCGAGCATCGCCTCACCGATAACGAGTACCCGCATCCCGGCGAAGGCATCAATGAGATCGAGTCGCGGTTCAGTCATGGGTGACGCTCCCTCGTGACAGTCGGCAGTCGGCAGTCAGC
>JAABUO010004443.1_pt1 | contig 16534 bp, 15 predicted proteins | sample 5559291 | NCBI WGS metagenome assembly JAABUO01 (sample SAMN10711878, study PRJNA513372) | rock metagenome | isolation source: Antarctica rocks | place: Antarctica: Victoria Land, Finger Mt sud
AGCCAAACTCAGCTTGCCCAGTGCAGGAAGCTGTCATGAAGTCGCATGTGTTCAGAGCTTCACAGCATGGCCCACAGCTGTCACATGTCGCATCAGAGGACCCAAAAAGGCCGCAGCAGGAGCAGTTATAGGTGTACGCATAGGGCTGGCTAGGGTTTGGTGAATTTGCCACTGTCCACACCGTCGAAACGGGGATGATGAACAACTGGAGTATGGTGGACTGCTGAGTAGGGTCTGAGGCGTACTCAACAGTCAGAGGCAGCAAGCCCTGCTGCAGGTCATTGTCATCCTGACACACCAAGGTGGCATCGTAGTTGCCGCCGGCTGATGACGTCACAATGTTTTGCCCATCAAGTGTGACGCTGACATGCCCATTGTAACGCACACACACCCGGTACTTGTTGTAGAAGCTGGAGACAACTGTTCCATTGAGGAAGTTGATGCCCGTGTTCTGGACGACGTTTACATAGCCATCCAAGACCATGCCATAGCAGTTGGTGTAGCTGCTTGAGCTGAGGGCTGGCGTGGTGGGAATGGTTTGGTTGTACACCTGCAACACAGCAGTCGCCCATGACTTTGGCTGGAGTACGAAACAAATTGGGCATTGATAAAATCTAGTCAAGTATCAAGGCCTGAAGGGTATTGCATCCTACAAAGTTAGTGAGCAATGACTGACACACCAAGCTCAGCAAAGAAGCCATCTGACAACATGCTCTCTCACAGACAACCAGAGTAATCTGAGTATGTAGCTTTGAATGCAGTCTGCAAGCAGGTTCCAACAGATGGTCCTGCTGTCACCAGCTGCAGCAAGATCAGTCAGGGGGTGGTTATTTACCTGGTAATCAAGGGCATTTACACAGCGGGCTGGTGTGCTGGCGTCAGGAGTCAGACTGGCGAAGTCTGGCAAGGCATACTGGGTGTTGGAGCTTGGGCTGGCACAGTTTGGGTACACACTGGAGTAGAATGTAGCCTGCAGATCAGATTGAGGAGGAGTCACTAGCCGCAATTGATTCACACAATCCAGAAAAAGTGAAGATTGCAGCTGGACAGAGGAGGGAAAATGGTTGAAAGCCAAGACAACGCAGCCAATCATATACAAGGCTTCATAGTGAAGGTTCATAAGTTGTGACGTTTGACTGCGTGCATGCAAAGGCAGCACTTGGGTTGTCAGCAATATAGTAACCTGAATTTTAGCCTCAGTGTAATGCTCACATGCACACCTCTGATGTAGATCTCAGAAGTCTTTGGGCACATGCGCAATTTACCATACCTGTCACAGCTTGCAAGCTTACCTTTAGACCATACGAGAGTGATGTGCCATCCACGCTTGCAGCGCCACTTCCAGCAGAGCATGCCGAAGTTCCTCCCACAATGCTCATGGTCTCCACTTCAGCTCCAGTCAGGGCAGCAGAGTTGGGAGTGCATGCCGTCTGAGGCTCAATAAGGCATTTGTTGGTTGAGGAGGTGCACAGAAATCTGGTCAGGGCTGCTGGGTCTTTTGGGAAGCTGATGATCCAGCTGTCCTTGCTGCCACCGGACATCTCTGCTTGGAGGTTGACGTAGTTGGTGTCATTCAGCCATGTCACCTGCAGCAATCAAGATGGTGACTGTCTCTGCTTGCGCCAGGTTGACATGTGTGAGTCAGCTGCTCAGTATCCAGCAGACAGCGGCGTTTTGACAGCAGATTGTGTATGGAATAGCAGACTGTTCAAATGTTAGCAAGCAGAGACTGGTTTAAGAGACTGATTCAATGACTGGTTCCAGACACGGGTTCAAGAGACTGGTTCAAGAGACTGGTTCAAGAGACTGGTTCGAGAGACTGGTTCAAGAGACTGGTTCAAAATCTGGTTGAAAAGAGGTCAACCAAGATGTTGTAGCCAGACTTTGCCATGGTCTCAGAGACATACCAACAGTCAGAGTTTCATGCCCAAAGAGTGCGCCACATACCTGACACTTGGCAGAAGCGCTGTTGTTGTAGACCTGGGCGCTTCTGCTGCCTGGCAAGGTAATGCTTTGGCAATTGCTCATAGCAAATTCGGATGCCAAGGCTGACTGGGCACCAAACCATCTTGCACCAACTGCACAGCAAGCCATTCAGCTTAGTTTTGTAGCTTACAGTATCGCAGGTCCAGGGGTTCCGTCTAAGTGCAACATCGTCGTCATGCTTACTGCGCTACTGAAGATGGCACACACCTGTTGTCTGTTGGAGCTCTATTTGATCGAGCGAGCTGCCTGTGACGACAAAGGACTTTTCCAGAGAGCAGCTAGTGTACTCAACGCTCGTGGTTCCGCCTGTAACGTTTGCAGAGGTGAATAGCAAGGACGAGCTTGTTGTCTGAGCCTCAGCGGCCTGCAAAAGCAACAACGCTTTAAACTAGGCCCAAAACATGGCCGTATAACGCCGACAGCTGGATCGCGCGGTCAAACACTGCAGCCTGTGATCGTCTCACTTGGCTGGCGAGACACACAGTCACTATGACTGTGAGCCACGCTAAATTGGCTCTGCTGCAGCTCATGCTGACAGCGCAGGTGCGCGCCTCTTGAATGTGCGCTCGACAGAAGGAGCCCGCGCATGCACAGCAAGATCTGTCAGGATTGTCGTTCACGGGTGTACAGCCCACAAGCAGCAAACAAGTGAGGCCACTTCAACTTGTGCTATGACCAAAGCGCAGTAGAAAACGTGTAGATGTGACGAGAAGTACCATCAAGCGGGAATTGCGCTTGACCAAGTCAAGCTTGAAACCAAACCTAAAACCTATATTGTAGGAAAGGGTTGTTCGGAGCTGGCATTTGCCGCTGCGGCCAGCAAGTCAGGTGATGACAATCCAATAAGCACCTTCGCGTTGCCGGTGCATCATCGACTCGAACACCAAGACGGGCCGTGCACCCTTTTCCAACTTGCGACCATATATGGAAATGGTGCAGGTGCCTGATCATTTGCGCTCTGCCTCAACGCTGTCATATGTGAAACCCCGTGTGATTGATCAACTGTGCGTGCTGTCCTGCCTCGTATTGCCGCTTCAGATTGAATTGTCATCCATACTTGCGATATTGTTTTTGGCTACGAACAACACTTGCACAAGTTGATAGCTACCATTGCTTAACGGTATTGATAGTGCTCTGACCTGCATGCTTTGTCCACATGTTGGACAAAACATGTACATACTGACAGTTTGGCCCAGCTGGTATTCACAGCATTTTTCCCATGCATAAAAGTGCTGTACAAACTTGCTGGGAGATCATACATCATCATCACTCTGTTCCAGCAGATGTGATAGCCGCAGTGGTGGCCTGGGAGCTAGCATTCCAGACCGCGTCCTGCAAGAGCATGGCCTGTACTTCCGGAAACTCACCCCAAGGGATGCAAGCCTGCACATACCACAACTATGCTTTGATGTTATACAGTTGAGCATTCTGCAAGCGCGAGTCATATTGCCTCATCATTAGACGTGATACTGGTACACGCAATGACCAGTACTGTAGTTGATGAGGTTTGCACCACTGCAAGCATGCATAGGTACAAGCTAGCAAGGGGGGCGGGTCAACAGAAATCAAGGTGCTTTGCCAAATGGATGTTATCCTAGCATGGCAGTGACTTTGTATTTCAAATTGATTTCAAAATGCAAATACACGGGGACAAGTTTGCTGACCTTTCTGTGGCTGGAGAGTCATACTGGTCCTCCCGCGACAAGCCGCGTGAACTGTGCTGTGTCACTCGCTTCCTTCCATCCTGTACAGTTAAACGGGCAGGCTTCCACCATTCCTGAGGTCGATCTGCGCAAACAGACAATGTCAGCATTGCCATACATACAAAAGAAGTTTGAGGAATTGACTGCACATGAATGATCCTCTAAACTTGAACAAACACGCTCTGTCACATGCACAGTGTGATGCAGTGTACTCATGTAATGTCCCATTACACATCTGCAATAGATGACTGGTAACCCCAGCCCTGCCTGCTTTTCTGAAGATGTGCTGATGATGGGCAATATGCACAAAACAGAGTAAGCTCAAGCAGCAGAGGTGTAACATGTCATCCAAGGCAGATCACAAATGGACCCTGTTGCATGTCCTGAGACAAACTGCACCATGCAGTCATACATGGGATACAACCATATTACCATCAAGACCACCATGTGTGCTTTTCACAAATCAATGTCTCACCAAAATCTAGAAGCAAAGAAGGTCAACAGTGAACTTTATACCCGCACCCTCCTACAAGCTACATCAGGCGACATGTACACAACAGAAGACATGTCATTTGACCACAACAGAAGACATGTCATTTGACCCAAACAACTTCAGACTTGCTTAGCCAAAGCAACACTTCCTCCAATGCTGCACTTGGCATGGACATTATGGCTCACTCCAGCTTCATGACGTGTGCATGGTCACTTACCTGCTGCTTTACTCATGTACTTCTGCACTGCCAAAGGAATCTTTCTCTCCTGCGTGGGGCTTGGGACCAGGTAATTCAAGCGCCTGCGCATTGGGTGAACAGCCGCCCGAGACTCTGACACTCCTGCACTGCCGGCTTCTGCACTGGTATACTGGACTTCATCATCATTGTCATAGCATGCACAAGCATCATGTGCCAGTCTGTGATCTGGAGATGAGTAAGCAGCCCTGCAGGCAAATAAACGTTGACATCATGCTTTGCAGCTACTGAGAGCCTTGGTGTACACATACCCACAGGTATTTTTGTGTGTCAACATGTATCGCTCAAAGCCCAGCCTTTCATATACAGACGGCAAAAGCAACAGGACGCTACAAACCAGAACTTTGCAAATTGCATGCAAGACGCATGATGTCACAGACACAGGACTGGGGACAGCTGCAAAGAATGTGCACTTGTACAGCAAGACTGATGATAGCTGCCTGTGGACAATCCTAGGGCCCGTTTATACCTTTGGCTGGCAGGAAGGGTATGCAGGTGGCAATCTGGGGAAGAAGGGGCAGGAACTGAGTCCACCTGCTCCAATATTCCCAATAGAGATTCTGCTTTGGCTCTGATTGCCTGCAGCAAGCAGGACAGAGTTGGTGTGCAACAAGTCATGGCGAATCACATCACTAACAATCTTACAGTAAGGTAGTGACAAAGCAGTCGATTGCTACACTTGGGCATGATCAGGATAATTTTCATGACTTAGCATCATAAGATTTGTGCTGAGCAAGACATTGCAGCTTTTGCCTGGCTCATATCAGTCAATGGCTTGCTCATGTAGGCATGCACAAGAGTCAATACAAAGTAAGCTTCATGACTACATGTGGAGGATCTGCAAGGCATCTGGGCACAAGGCTGACTTGCCACAAGATAGTTTAGTCTGTCTGCCTTGTTGCCGTACAGCCAGATGCGCAATCATCACATCAATATAGCTCCTCATAGTCAGCAACCTCGATGTGATTGGGACCAAAATGAAGGAACACACACAGACATGTGCCTCTAGAAGGCAGGAAATGTACTCCAGGCAGCTTTGATATGAATGTGTCGCTTACCACCTCACAGTCTGCTTTCTGATCTGCGATGCGTGCCAGCATTTGCTGCTTGCATTCATCCACCTGGAAACATAAAGGCATGACTCAACAACTTGCTATTTGTCCACAACTTGCGTATGACCCTTTTGCCATGCAAGTAGCAAGCTCTCAAAAGCAGCGCTTGTCAGTGCAACTTACAGTCACATATTTTTGTCACTGCAAAAGACGTGCGTTGTAGTCGACCCAGCACCAGATCCTATTGCAGATGTGAGACACGCCACTTAAGTGTCCAAAGTTGACATGCTGTTCACCTTGAGATGAAAGCTCCGCTCCAACTCAGCTACTTGGTCCTCAAGCTCTTGATGGCACAGGTCCACGCGCCTCTTGAGCAGGTCATTTTCTTGCTGCCTAACAGCTGTCAGATCTTGCAGAGCATCCTGCAGATGCTCTGTGAGCCTCTGTGCACCTGTAACCGAGAAAGCTCTTGCTTCTAGCAGCAATCGCCACTGTATGGCAAGCTTGTTGCGAACTAAGAAGTTAGGGCACAATGGCTGGTGCACATCCATAACCAGGACAACCACTGTGTAAGAAGGTGTGTCTCCTGGTGGTGGAGACACTCATGACATCCATTTGTCAACGCACAAGATAGTCAACACAGGCTGATAGCACCCATTTGAAGACTGCAAAGTCTTTCCGGGCGTACCTTTTTCCCACTGGCCAGCCAAGCGATACACTTGTTCTCTCAATGCTGTCTCCAGTGCAGAACACTCCAAATCGTCCACCGGCACACGACCTGTTCGCCGGGGCTGGGCCTTAGGTTGCACAAAACAGATAAGTCAACCGCTACAGTACAGCTGAAGTCAAACCTTCTTGCTGAAAGCCGTCACGACGGATTGTCCTACACATGCCGTTCACAATGACGTACCTGTGATTGACGCTCATCCTGCTCTATAGTGCTTGGTTGAGCCTCTGCAGTTATCGTTGATGCCCCCTCGGCACTGCTGTTGAAACCCCGGGACAGGCGACGGTCACTTTGGAGCTCGTTCGGCTGACTGGAAAGGCGAGCAGGCCTCTGGAGGATTTGTTCCTGTCGGTACACCTCGGCATCGGCAGAAGCTTGCCGGCCGACCTCTGAGGTGGTGTCCGACATGCTTGCAGCGCAAGGCTCGAGGCACGCCGCTCTACAGTCTGCAGAAACAAGCTAAATAGGTCAGAGACTCGACTAGTTGCTTTAGGGCTTCGCCTAGGGTTCTGCCAAACCTTCGTCAAAGTCAAACCTGAGCAAAAGTTTCAGCGAAGGCTTTCATCAAGTTGCATTCAAATTTGCGCTGTCAATGCACAACTGTCATCTCGTTCACACTGCTTCCACAGCGCCATTGAGCATTGGGATGATCGCAACAGTGATCAGTCGCACCTCTGCCGTGCGACCTAGTCTTACAGGGCCTTAGTAGCATGCCTTCAAACAGACCAGCTCCTCGTATCCCAGACTGGTTGGACCCTATCGACAGGCAGCAGCCTGTGGAGCACTCACATGACAAGCTCTTCGATGGCATATGGGGTTCGAACATCTCTCCAACCAGCAGAGTTCGTGGTGAGTGCCTGTGACGCGTTCTTTAGTACTGTCATCTTATCTTGTAGCATCAACACTCAGTGCTGACAGCAACAGGTCGTCAAGGCTCGCACAGCCCCGTGCTGGCCACCAAAAGATTGCAGCCAAACATGGCCAGCACCACTGCCAGGTGAAACGTGTGTGTTGCAGTGTGCACAAAGTTCATCCACGAGTATTTGTTGATTGCCTATGAGTGCAATGCAGCAAAGCACAATAGAGACAAAACATTGCAAAAATTGTGGGGCATGTGTCTACAGGGTGCTAGATTTTCAAAGCTGTCACAAAGAGCGCCTCTTTCGAGATTCTGCCAGTTCTCCAAGGCTTCACTCCAGACTGCTTAGCCAGAAGGAAGTGGATGGTCATGACAAACTGAGGACAGTCAGTAGTTTGCATCTGCCAATGGCCAGCTGGTCACCGAACAGCAGCCTGAGAGCTCAGCCAGCCAGCAGGCTCCAGGTTGCAGGTAACAGATCTGTTGCGCAAGATGCTTTGTTGTTGCCGTGTGCAGCATGTGGCCATGCATGGAGCTTCTGCTCCTTTGGCGTTGCCCAATCTGTGCATATTAACAGTTCGAATTGCTACAAAGTGTTCACAAGTCAGCCAGATTGCCTCGTTGTTGCTTGCAGATACACCAAGCCCTGCTATTGGCACCTCTACGGTGTTTGATCATCAGTCTACTGTACCCACTCCTGATCACCAGCAGATTACTGTCTACAGACCAAGTACAGATGTTGCCCCCTTTGTCAGCAATGCAGCTATGTTGTCCTCAGCCAACACCTCTCCCATCAGTAGTGACGCAGGCAGCGACAGCACTGCTAGCAGCAGGCTGTTTGAGTGGCAGGTTTGGCCCTGACTTTTGCTACTTACTGTTCACTGTACACACTAGTGATAGCGTTTAGAGTAAAGTCCCTGCAACGACAATGCCTGCTTCACGAGGCTTTTGTCACCATTTCAGGCATGCACATCTGACAGTTTGTAGCTTCTCAGCTCGACGCTTCCACTGGTATGCTCATGTCGTCTTGCATACTGAGCAACTGCCTAACATCTGATCTGATGTGTCTTGCAAATTTGCAACCGTGAATAGCTAAAATGCTGTATACTACTGTTGCTTCACGTGTGTGCAATTGCTTGCCATATTGTAGATCAGATTGAGTGCACATTACTTGACCATTTTGTTCGTAGCATATGGCATGCAGGCTTGACAGCTAGCCTGCTTTGTGCTGGCTTAGTCGTCTAGCTAATCTGCCGCAAGTCACAACATAGTCGAGATTCACAATCTGGTGCACATACAATGTGATTGCAACATTGAACGCAGGTGCTGCTACAAGGTGTTCAAGATGCTGGGAATGTCATCCAGTCTGGGCAGCTTGCTTTCAAGGTAAGCACTCAAGGTGTTGTGATATTTTGCTGGTGTAACTGGCTGCTGGAACTTCTGCATGTGTGACAAATGCACAATGAACAAGGCTGCAGTCAAATTTGATAAGCTGCTGCAGTCATGCGATGTCACCACACATGCAATGCAATGCAGTGAGTTGCATTGCATGGAATGCTGGCATGCCTGTACCAGACTCTACAAGAGGTACAGGGCACTCACCTCAGCTTTGTGCTCAAGCCACCATGAGATGCTTAGCATGACTTCATGGTCAATGACCTTGGCGGCTGATGAATATGCTTCTTACATATCCTTTTGGCTTATATGCTGCTTCTATGCTGCTTGAGTGCTTCCGCAACTTCATCTTTGAAACGCATAATAGGCCTGCCGCCAACCGGTAGCATAATGGCCGGCTCTCCTGACTCAGCAAATGATGTTGACCTCAGGCAGGACTTTGATGGCACAAACCTTGAATGCCTCTTACTGCAGGCAGGGAGCGATTCATCAGTCTCTCCTATGACTCAACCACTGACAGCAACATCAATGCTGGCCACTATAGCGCCTCACAGCACATTGGCTTGTACAACATCTGCTGAGCAGCTGCAGCAACTGCCACCGAGCAGCCTGATCAACAGCCAGAGCAGAGCAGCATCAGGTGACAGCAGCCTTCAGGTGCATTTGTTGCCCTCAGCAACCACTTCTCTTGACAAGAGACACGCCTCAACACCAGACCGTGCTGAGCTGCAGAATGACCCTGAGGTCATTGCTGCTGTTGCAAATGGAGCTCTTGCAGCTCCGGCAGACCCGGCCACATCTCTTGTACAAGAAAACCCTGCAGCTCAGGCAGACCTGGCCACAACTATTGTACAAGGAAACCCCGCAGCTCAGGCAGACCTAGGCACAGCTGCTCCCACCTCGCCTCGACAGACAGTGGCATCACTCAATGGACGCAGCTTTTGTGAATCTGCCACTCATGAAGACAAGTCATCTGTCTGGTCCAAAGGTGATGAGCTGCAAGTGGATGAGGCGTCCAGCGAGCAGAGGCATGCCGCTGCTAAGGATGGACATTTGCAGCAGAGCATTGAAACAGCAGACAATGCAGCATTGGATGCAGCTGGCTTACAGTCTTTGATGCAGGAAGAACAGGAGGACCATGTTGCAGGCATGCCTGTAGCTGTTGTTTTGCTGAGGCAACACAGCTACATTCAGCAAGCTGCAAACATGGCACCAGTAGCCACAGCGACCATGTCACCTACTGCTGAAGAAAAGTGTGATGCAGTTGTGGGCAGTCATTTGTGTGCTGACAGCCTACATGAAGAGCACAATGATGAGGCGCCTTTGCATGGTCACCTAGAGCTGCAACAGTCACACGCTTTCAGTAAAGCTGTTTCAGAGGGAGGTGACATGGCTGATGGGCAAATCAGCCAGCTGTCTGAATCAGTCTCTCAGCCAAGTGCGCCTGCTCATCAGCCATGTGTGCATGCTCATCAGTCGGGTGTGTCTGCCAATCAGCCCAGTGTGTATGCCCGTCAAGTCAGCATGTCAGCCTGTGAGGCTACGCTTGCCGATGAGCAGACCGTGCCTGCCCATCGACTCGGCTCTTCAGCTTGCCAGCTGAGCATGCTTACCAATCAGCAGGACGCAGCAGCCCACATGCAATCAGTTGCTGATCAAGCTCAAGCTAATGACAGTGCTGCTGAGGATCAGCAAGGTCAGCAGCAGCAGAAGCAAAACATGGGTCTTCTGAGGGTGTCCAGTGCACATGTTGACCATGCAAAAGGTCAGTCATGTCTTGCATTGTATGGTGAACAACAAACACGCCCTTGACTTGTGTGCATAGCGGCAAACCAGAGCACACAGTCTGGGCAATACAAGAGCTGATGCCCCCTCATGGGGTAGGGCCTTAGCCTTGCCAGAAATGCATAATAATGACGGCAACCATTGGGGTATGCCTTGTACACTAGGCCGATCACAAAAAAACAAAATGCAGTCTGGGCAATGCAGAGTCATTTTGCTGTGATCTGCAGGCGTTGTTACTGTTGGTCTTGTGTTGTGTTGTTTGTGTGGTGTCATCAGACAGTGCAGTGTCATTTGGATGTGACCTGTATGCAAGACCTTGCATTTGAGACAAGCACCAATGATCACTGGATCTGCATAAAAGTTGCCATCTGCAACGGCATCCGTTTATTTTCTGCCCGTCTACACAGAAGTAAGGCAGCAGCAGAACTATCAACATCACGGTGCATGACGCAGGGGCATTTCAACTTTCTTCCAGTGAGGTGCTTGTGCAGCCTCAGTCCATGCGGAAGCAAGCTGTCAACGCAGCTCTGATGGACATCTTGGTGGTTGATATAGCTGGGCAGGAGCAGCACAATGTTGTGCAGCTGTTGGACAGCCAACATGGCATTGCAAGCTGTGTCATCCAGCCAGGCACACCCATTCAACAAGCACATCCAGAGTGTATGCTGTCTCCTGAGCATAGCCTGACCCCTCAGCACAAGCCTGGCCAACATCAGCACAGCAGAACAAGCAGTGAAGATAGTGCAGAGGTACAAGCAGTCCAAGATGCCACAGTAGTATCAGAAGCAGACAGAAGCACACAAATGCTCAGTTGTTACCGGCTGATGTCAAGTCAACCCTCTGCTGGTTGTGAGGTCAGTGCATGGGTCCAAGTTGATGGAGCACACACCTGCCAGCTTGCTCAGAGCTTGGCGTCTCAGGCTGTAGATACCCCATCCTTGCCAGATGGCCACACTGTTGCACTGTCATCAGCTGGAGAAAGCATGCTGATGCTGAAAGGCCTGAGCATAGGCCTGGCCCCAGGTGATCCTGCAGTTCTTGTTTCCTGAGGCATATGCATCACAAAGCAATTATATCTGTATGTCGTTTCCAGCTATCACTGCTGCATGTGTTGCCACCTGGCGCTGGCCTTCTTTGCACATGCATGTGCTACGTGCTGGGAAGTCTTGCTTGCAACCCTGAAGGTTGAGACAATTGCTCTGCAACAGGGATCAGGAAGGAGTCAGCAGATGCATGCCTGCTCTCAGCTCAGCAGTCCTTGCAACAAGATCAACTACCTAGTCTGCATCACCCCACATCTGAGTCATTACAAACCAACCCTGAGTTTGACGAGGCGCAGCAGCAGGCAGCAGCTGGGGCTGCTGAAACATTGCAACCCCTGGCAAGCAAGCTTCTGCAGCAGAGTCTTGCTTCTACTGAGGACAGTCAGACAGCACAAGCAGAGGAGTGTCAGGCAGCAGCATATGCGCAGGATAGCAATGCAGCATCTTCAGAAGACGTTGCACCAGCGGCTGAAGCAGGACATATTCAAAAGGCACAAGCAGATCAAGACCAGCCAGCTTTGCAAAGCAGCTTCAGTTTAGGTCAATTCCAGACAAACTCGACAAGGGGACACAGAGAACCTGAACCTGCCCTCGTTGACCTGAGCACAAGTCAGCAGCCTTCTCCTGATGCAACAGCAGCAGGTGCAATCATGCCAGTGCAGCAGTCGCTGGAAGCCAGGATGACAATGGATGAGGCTGATGCAGAAGCTTTGGACATTGGCTCAGTAAACGGGGCCTGTGCAGAGGCACATCACGCTGAAGTAGGAGAGCGTTTCATGGCTTGTGCTATCCTCGACTCAGACGAGGCCTCTGAGCTGAAAGCCAGTCTTGGTCAGCAAGTGTTCAGCAATGTGCAACCAGGTCCTGGCACTGGGCAGCTAGATTCTGACAAGGGGGAGCCAGGTTTTGCTGATGGGCAGCTGGGTCTTGACAAGGGGCAGCCAGAGGTTGATGATGGGCAGCCGGACGTCAGCAACCAGTCAGGGCTGCCTACACTGCAGCCACATGTCAGCGATGGGCCGCCAGGCCTCCACAGTGAGCAGCCAGCTCTCAGCGTTGAGCAGCTGCAAAGCAGGCCTGAACAGCCATTGCTTTGCATTGCACAGGCAGATGCTGCAGGAAGGCAGCCAGATGCTGACAATCTTTGGTCAACTCAATCTGAGCCCCAGTCAGGGTCATTGCCGCCACAGATTCAGCCAACCTGCAGATGCTGGATTGTGTCCATGACCATCAGCATCAGCCGATGCAAAGTCAACAGCACCTTCCTGCTGTCTCTGTTATCAGCAGCAGTCTGGACTCACATGCTGACGCCCAGCAAGCTTGCATGTCTCCCTTGCAGCTCCCTCAAAGGCTCCCAACGCATGAGCCAGCAGCTTTGCAGTCACAACTGAGTGAAGCCGTGGCCAGCAATTTGGAGTCAGATGTTAGCGCCCAACAATCCAATGTTTCTCCCTTTCAGCTCAGTCAAGGATCTGCAACACATGAATCAGCTGCTTTGCATTCACAATTGAGTGAAGCCCTGGCCAGCAGCACTTCAGAGCTGCTTCTGCTGGACCCTAAATTTGAGCGGTGTAATGGAGAGGGCCTCTCACCTCAGAGGCTGTGCTCTCAGCTTCTCTCACGCCTGAGTGTGCAGTACCCAGGTCTGCAGCAACCAGACAGCTTCCAGCTTCAGTCTGCTGAAGCAATTCCAAGGTCTGTGTCAGCTCTGCTGCAGCTGTATCCTGGACTGGAGCAGCTTAACTCAGACGTCACCCAGGAGCCCAGACAACTACGCCAGTCTCTGTCATGCTTGAGTCGACAGCAGCCAGGTTTGGAGCGGCCAAGCAGCTTTCCGTGTCAGCCAGTTGCAAGCCTTTTGAGGTCTGTGTCCTCCCTGCTGCAGCTCTACCCTGGTCTAGAGCAGCCAGACAGCTCTCAGTGTCAGTCATTTTCAAGCCTTTCGAGGTCTGTGTCCTCCCTGCTGCAGCTCTACCCTGGTCTAAAGCAGCCAGACAGCTCTCAGTGTCAGTCAGTTTCAAGCCTTTTGAGGTCTGTGTCCTCCCTGCTGCAGCTCTACCCTGGTCTTGAGCAGCCAGACAGCTTTCAGTGTCAGCCAGTTGCAAGCCTTTCGAGGTCTGTGTCCTCCCTGCTGCAGCTCTACCCTGGTCTTGAACAGCCTGACTGTTGGCAGACCTCCGTGCATGCAGATGAGCTGACCAAAACCCTGTTAACAAGGCTGCAAGTGTATCCTGGCCTTGAGAGATCAGGCGCACTTCAGAGCCAGCATCAAAGTGAGCCAGCTTCCAGGTCCCAGTCAGCGGTGCTGCAAGTGTACCCCGGCCTTGAGCAACAGTATCAGCATACAGAGACAGTACCCCGATCCTTATCATCAGCGTTGCAAATGTACTTGGGTCTTGAGCAGCTTGGTCAACAGAAGATGCGACAGTCAGCTGGCATCTCGTCAACTGCCACACTTGAACCCCCTCTGCAGCATGGCTCAAGGCTTGAGTCAGCAGCTGTCAACAGTGCGCAGCAGGCATTGGGCGACAAAGCTGATCAGTTGCTGCAGCCTCCAGAGTCAGTTTGCGGTGCCGTGTCTAGCCAACCCAGTAACACGTATCTTGGTCTTGAGCCAGCAGCATCCAGCTGGGCCCAGTACGAACGTCAGGAGGGTACTCAGCATGCCCAGCAGGAGGGCGCTCAGCATGCACGGCAGGACGGCTTGCCTTCAATGCAGGACCTGGAGGCTGCTGTGGCTTTGGCAAGCAGGCAGTCAGCTTCTGAGCACCACTTGCGCAATGAAGGACAAACAACAATGATGCAGGACAAGGCTGAGCAAGTGTCTGCCATACCTCCAGCAACTGTCCAGCCAATCACAGCTGGGCACCCTCGCTGGGGTGGCACAGATGCAGCAACACAGCTCAGCCTTTTGAAGGTATGCTTGCATGCATCATATGAGAGGCATTGCTACAGCCTGCCAGATTTGAGTGCATCGGTTGAAGCCTTGGCGCGATGTGAGCCATGAGTAAAATCAGGGCAAAATTCTGTGCCCATCAATAGCAAAGATCAGCGCCGGAATGATGTTATGCAGCTTCAAGAGGCTGTGCACAATGTATTGACAGAAAGCAGCCCATGCCACCAGAGTTGGTTTGCCTCAAGCATGGCAGTTGCAAAGTAAAGGCATGTCACTGGAATTCATCTGTTCTTACGGCAGCTGCCGATGCAGGGCCTTGCCAGATCAGGTGGCACAGCAAACATGATGAGAAATGCGGCTGCAGCAGCTGCTTGTGAAGCAGTGGCAGTAATGGCCTGTGAGAGTGTGGAATACACAGTGCCACTAGGACAAGCAACAACTGCAAAAGCTGCTGAGCCAGCTGCAGAAGCTGGTGAAGCAGCTGCCAAGTCATCAGCATCTGTAGGCGCTGCAGAAGAAATTGTTGCTTCAGCAGCAGGTGCAGAAGCTGTCCAGGAAGCTGTTGACTCACCTGCAGCGCCAGCTCATGCAGCAAATGGGGCTGAACCTTTAAGACAGACTGCTGACAGCGTGATTGAGGCAAGCATGTCATCTGCCGCTGAAGGGGTAGCAAGTGGTGGCAATTCTTTGCAGTCTCCTCAGCCACATGCAGGAGCAGCAATCAACTCTGCAGCTGAAGCGTCGTCAGAAGCAGAACAGCAGCAAGCACTGGTCCAGGCCTTCACACAGGCATTTGTACAGCGTGCAATGGTAGCTGGCACGTCGCTGACAAGAAATGCGCCTGAACATGTCATAGACGCTGTACTGTCTGCCTTAAACAAGGCACTGAATGCAGATGACTTGCAAAGGGGCAACGCAGCTTCAGAGCATGATTTGGCAGCAACTGGGGCTTCTGCAGCGTCTGCAAAGAGCGCAGCATGCCCAGCAGCAGACTTGAGAGGCACAGCAGGCTCAGCGGCTGTAGCAGCGCCATCATCAGATTCCGATGGCACAGCAGCAATGGCAGCACCCGCATCTGCAACACCAAGCTCAGCACCGGAATCAGGCTCCACTGCAGCTCGTCTCACAAGTGCAGATGAGACAGCTGCTGCGTCAAGAGTGGATGCAGCAGTGGATGTGTCAATCCCAAGCGCTACTGATGCTGCAAAGCTTGATGCGCTGCACCATGCTGGAACTGGTCCAGCAAAGCTGCAGCTGATGGGTCAAGATGAAGTCCCACATCTAGTTGGTTCAGGTGCTTCTTCCATCTTGCATGGCTGTGTGTGACTGCTTTGGTTGACTTCTTCATGATGTGTATGATTTGAAAAAATGTGCCACGAGCTTTGTTTCTGTGCATCGCCACGACACCTTCTTGTATCAAAACGCAGATACTGTACGACACCACTGCAATTGTTTCTTTTACACCCTTTCACATTCAACATGAAAGGGGTTTAACAGCATGCCCTCATGACAGCTGTGCAGCAAGTCTGTGTGTGCTGCTACAGTGCATTTATATGCCACTGGATGACTCCTGTGATGACTCATGCTGTTGCGTCATGCCACTGCAGGCACCAGCCTCCAAGGCGGCAAAGCAGCTCTGGTTTCCCACTATGCTGCAGCGCTTCAGACCATGCTTGCACAGTCATTTCCCCCGCCCACCACCCCAACCCGGTTACAGTCAGGTCCTCCCTCCTGGGACCCATATCACACTTCTTCTTCTAGTTTCTCCCCTCCTAGTTTATTTGATTTGGGCAGCAATCCTCACCTGACTCCTAGGTACAGTCAGGGGGCTGTCGCCCTTAGTCACCAGCTCGCCTCAGCATCCAGTCACCCCTGTGATGTCATCCAGTCAGCAACTTTCCTTCCTAGCTTCCGGACCACCACCCATTTGTTTGGTCAATTGCCATCAGCTACGTCTAGTCATGTTCAGAGGCAAATTTGCCCCAATTCAAGTGCTGTAGTGCTGGGTGGCAGAGCCAGGCTCACATCACACGCAGCGCCCAATGAGAGGATGACACAGAGGGCGCATGCAGCCCACACCAGCATCCCATCTCAGGCCAAAAGGTTGTCCACAAGGCTGCGCTCTGAAGTTGTAACAAGCCAGCATCAACAATACAGGGTTGCAGACTTGGCTGGTTACAGTGGCAGAGCATCACATGAGATGCAAAGTGCTGCTGCAGGTGAGTGCCATCTTTGCGCTTTAAGCTGTATTTCATCTACATGGCTGTACATCCAGCACCATTGCAGGCTTCGCACGAAAGTTCTGGGTTCTGGTACATTGTCCCGATTGCTTCGCTCCA
>JAABUO010004445.1_pt1 | contig 16531 bp, 20 predicted proteins | sample 5559291 | NCBI WGS metagenome assembly JAABUO01 (sample SAMN10711878, study PRJNA513372) | rock metagenome | isolation source: Antarctica rocks | place: Antarctica: Victoria Land, Finger Mt sud
GATGCTTTGCTGCTGGCAGCTTGTCGATACAGGGTCTTCAAGCTGATTCCATCCCTGCAAACAGTGGAACAGCATGAGTTTTCTGCAGCTACAGTTGCAATTCCGGCATGGAGACAAGAGCTGCAAGTCACAACCCTGTGAGCAGCAGCTGTGTGTACCTGGAGCTGCTGTACAATAACTGCCAGTCTCGCCACTTATGCCGCAGTGGCACAGCTGCTGCCAGAGCCATAAGGTCTGTGTCTCGCAGTATGCTTGACTGCTCGCTGCACTTCGGGCAGTAGTTCCCAGGAGTAAGGACTTGAGGAGAGCAGCTGGGACCTAGGTCTGGTGCTTCTTCTGTTGCATAAGATTGCCTACTGTTAGTACTGGCAGCTGAACAATCTGGACTGTCGTCGTCATCCCATATTAGATCTTCGTCTTCCTCGTCAGCGCGTTGATAGTAGTCAGAGTTGGTGCCTGCCAACTGCTTGACTGTGCTTGTTATGCTTACATACGCTCCCCACAAGATAGACGAACCGCTTTGCTCGACGGCCATGAGGGCAGCAGGGCAAGCTCCAAAAACAAAGGGCAGTACGCTTTTCCAGGCTGCCTTGGTAAGGTCAGGTAGCATGCAGAAGCTCGCCCAACGTCACGAGGTTCAACATTCTTTCGACACCTTCCATGGACGTCCGTCAGTCATAAAGTGTGACATTTAGTGTCCCTAGCAACTAGGCCGCGGCCACAAAAGCTTTGACCAAGTTGGGAATGCAGCAGTGATGGCAGCATCTCCCAAGTCAAGCACCATAGCGGTGCACGGCCTTGTATACGAGGTAACACACAACTGGCTACCTCTGTTCAGCACAAACACACAACATGTTTGGAGCACGACCCTTCTTTGCACCTGAGAGGCAAAGCCAGACGTGCATGCCATGTCAGCCACAAACACCAGGAATGTGCAGACAAAACGTGACACGGCTTCACGCTCGGTCTGTTGCAGTACTGCATGTAAGACAATGTAAAGTGTAGTAGCTTGCCTGCAACAGCCTTTGATGGGAGTTCCTGACCTTGAGGCTCTGTGTCCCTGCACAGAGCAGGATGCCTACATCAAAACCAGGCATGATGACATGCACATGACACGCCGTGTCCGACACGGAGCTGACTGTACTTGCGCTGCCTGCGAGTACATGGGCAAGGTAGACGCCTGTCTGTCCAACAGTATGACTGAAAGGTAGCGCAAAATTCTGCAAAATTGGTCAGTGCCAAGACCTACCACTCAACATCCCCTTTTGCAGCCTTGGGATGCACACAGCCCATACGGGGGTTGCCGTCCCAATAGCTGAGAGCGTATATGTCCTCGATCCTGCCAAGTGTCTATGCTGCAGTTGTGCTGGTCTGGCTGCGTCCTTGCTTCCTTGATCAACTGTTGCCTGCCCACACTTCAGAGCTCTTCACACGACTGACAGGCTTCCCGCTGGCTGAGCACGCCGGCTTTGGTGGTTGGCTGGAGCCCCACTGCAGTTGCTACTGCAGCCTGGTGGTCTGCAAGCGCAATGTGCGATCTCAGCTTGTTTGCATGGCACACCAATGGTATTTGACACTAGAGTAGCAGTCAATACCAAACAAAGGCTGAAGTTTACACTTGTTTAGTGCCAGATGACTGGTTTGGTCTCGAGGCTTGCAACTCCAGAACTCAGTCAGGTGCAACAGCCCACCATCTGTGACGTGCGCTGGCGCTGCTTTGTGTATGATCAGAATATAGGTTTGTCACGAAAGGCGCGTGATTTTGCGGCCAATCTCTGCGACAGCTCGTTGAGCTTGTTATACACGATGTAGCAGACGCACCTGTTGCCTTCGTATTGAACTGCTTATCGCTCCAGGGTCTGATGATTTAAGCCAAACCCTACAGGGTCAGTTGCCAGGCACTAGCTTTTGCAATTCTGCAGCGTCGCACTCCAGCAGCTCGACAGAGGCCAACCGAAATGTCGTTGGGGTTTGACGACCTGCAACTCGACCCGAAACTGCTGCAAGCTTTGAGGAAGAAAGGTTTTGCTTCACCAACCCGTGTGCAAGCAACCTGCATCCCTGAAGCTCTGTCCGGCAAAGACCTTGTTGCCCAAGCAAGGACAGGCACTGGCAAGACTTTGGCCTACGTTTTACCAGCTCTGCACCGTATACTCGCTGGACCTCATGGATCTGCTGGCTGGCAAGCTCTGGTGCTAGTGCCTACAAGAGAGCTTTGTGAGCAGGTAGCAACTCTGTGCTGGATCATACAACGCAGGTCATACACGACACCAGTAATCTTCAGCTGCAATGCTGCTTAGCACACACAAGTTGAGCCAGGTGCAAGCAGAGCATATTGCAGGCTTGACTTATCAACAAGCTAGCTGGTTCACGGTGTACGCACACATAATAATACGCACACAGCTAGCTGGTTCACGGTGTGCGCACACATACCACATTCTTAAACCCTGGCACAGGCATCAACTGTGCATCATTCAGCAGCTGCTGCAGCCACAGCCTATGATCGTGAGGACTCAAACAGTATACTGAATGCAATCCAGGTTGTGGAAGAGGCCCAGGCGGTAGGCGCCCACTGCAACATCAAGGCATCAGTCTGGACAGGCGAAGGGCCCGACGCAGTCCAAGCCAATGCCTACAGGACTGCTGGTCAGCTTGTTGTGTCTACACCTGGAAGGATTGCACAAGCTCTGGAGAATGGACTTATCCAGACTAGCCTGCTCAGCAGGACGCTCAGCATGTTTGTACTTGATGAGGCGGATCTGCTGCTGCTGCATGAATACGAGGGTGACCTTCAAGCCATTGCGCCACAGGTGTGTCTCTGTCTATCTGGCAGCGTACAGGCAGGCATGCGTCGCCTTCTTTGCATGCATACGTTTGATCCAGCAAGCTGTTTTTATTGCTCAGTAGGGTGTGCATGACATGCATGCATGTCTTAACAGTGCGCAAACCATCTATATGCATCGAAGCTGCAGGTGTGTTTGCAGTTTCATTTAGTGACAGCAGCTTATCATCCCTCAACGCCTCAGTGGCATCTGCAGAGCAAATTGACAGGAGAGATCTGCTGTGCGAAGTCGGTTTCTACCAGTCTTGCTCTTGGGATTACCTACACCCTTGACACTTTACTACAGAAGAAGCTGCAACATCTAGCGTCGCAAATTGGAATGACATGAATACGGGATTGGAAACAAGGCTGATTGAATGCAGATCCCTCGTACCTGCCAGTGCCTGCTGATGAGCGCCACCACCAGTGAAGATGTACGGAGGTTGCAACAACTGGTGTTGCACAACCCGACAGTCATAGATTGCACCGACCATGGATCCGAGGCCAATGACTTTCTTTGCAGCAATGCAGCAGGCACGTCCTCACAGATCCAGCACTTTAGCATCCAGTGTGACAGGTCAGCCCCAACAGCAGGACATCATTCTTCTGGTGTATCTGCCTTTCTTTCATGTGAAGTTCTGCTCGTCGAGCAGCTTGCTGCGTTTGTGTTCTGCTGTTTTGGAGCAGCACACAGCGCGTTTCATGGTTTGTGGGTTCACCTTTGCAAGCCACTGTGTGGTGATGTGTTGAAGCTCTGCTGTGACTAACAGTAGCTTACAGGTCTGCTGGCTGCTTTTGCTGTTATCTAGGTACCTACTAGGTGTGTCTGAACCTAGTTCTGTGCGCCAACATCTCTGCCCTTGAAGATCTCCTGTTGCAGCGCATGCTTGATCCATATGCTTTGCTGTCAAGATCACGGCAGATTCTCACTGGGGTGCTGTGACTGCCAGGGAAGACAAGCTGTTGAATGTGATGGTACTACTCAAGCTGGGCCTGGTCCAGCGCAAGGTGCTGCTCTTCATCAACAGCATCAATGAAGGCTACCGCCTGAGGCTCTTCCTGGAGGCATTTGGCATCAGGAGCGCTGTGCTGAATGCTGAGCTGCCCTTGAACAGCCGGCACCACATACTTCAGGCAAGCCTACACTACATCTCTACATACATTCCGTGATGTATATCACATATGTCATATACATACAACAGCAGGCCATGTCTACATGGAAGGGTTTTGGTATAGCTAATGCTGCGACGAGACAGCAAATTGCATCTGCTTCTGCCTATGTGCCATGTGCAGCTGCCTTCATGACATGCTTGGGGCTGCCTTCTGAGCATGCAAGTGACCAATTACACATTTTGGTACTTTAGTATGCAAGTGACCAAGCATCAACGATGCAGCTTTTTGCCAATGTTAGGTTTGGCAGCAGCAGCAGCAGCAGCAGCAGCAGCAATATTGTCACGGCTACAGCTCAGCGGCTGCGTCGCAATTTGTAATCTATGTGTTTATGCTTTGCTGTCTCTTCACACGTGGTTGGCTGTGCAGGAATTCAATAGGGGCTTGTTTGATTTTTTGATAGCCACAGATGACCCAGCTAAGCAAGCATCTGGCAACGCAACAGACACAGCGGCTGACACATTGACTGACACAGCAGCTGAGCCAGCAGGTGAGCTGGCAGCTGCTAGCAGTCAGTTGCCTGATGAGCAAGACAAGGCTGGTGGTGGTAGTGATCAGGATCAAGGTCAGGAACCGGATCATCCATGGGCAGAGTCCGCTGCAACTGCTCAGTCCTTCAAAGTAGGCACATGGCCTTCTCAACGCATGACATGTTTTTTCTATTGTAGCCAGTATCAGAACGCAAAAAGGTGATTGGTTCCTGCAGCAGAAGTTTGTTACATAACTTTTACGGCATGATGCCTATGCCGTGTCATGCCTTGCTGACTTATGTGTCAAAGGCCCAATCGTCAACAGAACTGTGCATGCAAGCTCACAGCCAGCCAGCAGGCTAACAGACAGCCAGATGGACAAACGTATAAGCGGCTATAAGCGACACAGACAGGCAGGCAGGCAGGCAGGCAGGCAGGCAGGCAGGCAGGCAGGCAGACAGACAGACAGACAGGCAGACAGACAGACAGACAGACAGACAGAGCCTATGACTGGCAGACAGCCTCACAGACCTCTCATGCTGTCAGCTTGTTAGAGGCACCAATCAAAGACATGACCTGCAGGAGGAAGCTGAACGACAGAAGAAGAACCCGGTCAAGCTGGGGAAGCTAAAGGGTGGGAAGAAGAGAAAAAGGGACGAGAGGGGCAACGCAGAGTATGGGGTGACCAGGGGGGTGGACTTCAGAGGGGTCAAGACAGTCATCAATGTGGATGCACCATCTTGCATTCAGGGGTAAGACAGATGATCCTGCTCATATTAAGCAGCATATCTCATACTGTAAAAGGCTTGCACCTGTCGTGCTGTAGCATGCATTGCCTTTTATGTGAGAAAATAAAGCAGTAGGTGGCCATTTTAACAAGTCAGTGAGCATGTGAGTGAGCAGTGAGGCAGTGAGTGATGACCATGCACCTAGGCTAGCTGCATGCACCTGCCTCGACGTAGGATCACAATCATGTGTTATGCCTTTTGCATGTCACACCTGCTTACTCAGACCCTCCAAGTTATTGACTACGGGGTCTATGTGACGCCACACATTGAACACCATTGCATCACTGAGTTTGTAAATGACAAGGCAGTGCTATTTACTACCTCTTGGGCATTGTAGCACACTCAATGCTACAAATCACAACAGTTCATGTTCTGTTTTTTCTGGTCCTTCCCTTTACTGTCTGCAAATGCAAGGAGCCTTATGTTTTTTCTGGTCTTCACCTTTGTTGTCCGCAAGTGCAAGGAGCCTTATGGTACAGCACGCCAGGACAAAGAAGCAAGCCTGGCTTTGCACCTACCTAGCTAATGCTGGGACATTTTCTTAGTCATTGGATATTGTGTGCAGGTATGTGCACCGAGTTGGGCGTACAGGCAGGGCAGGGCACTCTGGCGTGGCCCTGAGTTTGTTCACACCAGATGATGCAGACCTACAAAAGCAGCTCAAGAGCAATCTACGTGAGACTCTTTGCACGCTGCATGAATTTTGCGTTGAAGCGTCTGCTGTCATGCTATATCTGAGAAAGATAAAGGCCAAAAGAATCCCACTGGCTGCTCATGCTGTTTTGGGTGAGTATGATCTGAAAAAAAGGTCGAGAAGCCTGAATTGTTGCTATTTTGTTCTCGACCTCTTTCAGATTGTACTCATCAAAAACAGCATGAGCATCTGCTGGAAGCCTTTTCAGCCTATCAGCTATGCTTGCAACTGGAGCTCTTGTCACTGTGTCATCTGGCAACATGAGTCAACACAAGAACGCAGAATGGTCTCACAGGGTGTCATGCTGGCAATCAAGGACAAATAAACTGAAGGATTAGGGTGTAGGTTCTGCAACTAAAGGGCTTGTATTTAGTCCCTATGACTGAGTGCTGTGCAGTGGAAGCAAGGAAGGACCACAAGGGTTCAAGAATTGCCTGCCGGAGACGCCACAACAGCAGGGCTTTTTCCCACTGCCCTTCATGTGTTGCTGCAGGTCCCACTACAAGTCAAGAATCACCTTGAGGGACAATCCCACAGCAATCAATCCCTACAGCATGCTGACCTTGTCTTGATCCATAAAGTTATGGCTCCCATACCTGTGAGTGCTGTCTACTTCAGCATCTACGAAATCTAACTTTTCTCATGAATGGGGCAAAAACATGGTTGTTGTTTTTGGGAGGCAACGAAAGGGATATACAAAACCGGCAGCAAATTCAGAACTGCTGCTAAGCTGTATCATCACAGCAGATGCCTGCAGCACACTCATTCATTGTACAAGCTTTTCTGCTACTTGCAGTCTGAGTACGAGCATCAAGCCTTGATCACCCCTGCTTGCTACCCACAGCTTACATCATGAATATGAATATGTCTTGACTGATGCAGGACCTGCGGAAGCATCTGCCATGCCTGTGGAGGATGCATCAGCAGCAGACGATGCAACCTGTGGCCTTCAACCTTTCCACCACCTGACCAAAGCCTCAGTAGAGGCACTCAGATACAGAGGGGAGGACATAGCACGCTCCATAACCAAGGCTGTGGTGAAAGAGGCACGGGCAAAGGAGCTGAGATTAGAGTTGCTCAACTCCAAACGGCTCAAAGCATTCTTTGAGGAGCACCCTGGTAAGCAGCTTGGGTCACAGCTCATCGTCTCTGTGGTTTGCCAGCTCTAATCGCCATCATCACAGTTTCCCAGTTGCGGATAAACAGCTCAATTGTCCTGCTGCCCTGGCACTTTGTTGTTATGCTGCTGTGACCCGCTCAGCCTTGGAGGGAGAGACACAGTCGGTTGCTCCTAAAGACAGTGCAAAGTTTGTAGGACTGTCAACTCGTGTAGTCAAAGGTTGCATCTTGTTTGTGCAAGAGATAGCAATCAGGAACTTTGCTTCTCTCCTTTTGTGTGTTTGCGCAATCCCTATCCTCTGCGCATCTGACATCAGACAGCCTGGGTTCATAGGCTTTTGGTGCTCGTCTGTTGCAAAAGGTCTCCTGTGTCACTCCCACTGCACAATGTTTGTCTGTTTGTGAGCACACGACCCGGCAGTGCGGCAGCATGCGGTAAAGCATGAGCTCAAAGTGACAGCGCTCTTCACCTGAAGCACAGTATCTGCAGGAACAGCACTGCTGAGGCTTGTCTGTCCATGTGCAGGTGACCTGGCGCTGCTGCAACATGACAAGCCATTGGCAAAGGGCAACAGCGCACCACATCTGAAGCACATTCCTGCCTACCTCAGAGACCCGACGGTTGCCACGCCTTCCTTCCCAGGCAACACAGGCAAAGGTATTTTCTCCTTTTGCAAATGTACAATGGTTTTTGTGTCTCCGCCCCCCTTTTTCTTTCAACATAATGGATAAGGGATACACAAATTGTTGCCATGCCTTTGTCCTGCTCAGGCAGTGCAGGCAAAGGTATATTCACAGCTCGAGGCCAACTCTGCATTGCTGATACTGATTCACATGTCAAAGAGACAATACCAGGCCGAAGTTTAAGATCGCACATGCGTGTGTCTGATGCTGCTACAGCGTTACCTTTGGAAACAAGGTCATTTGAACATGGATTGTCCAAAAAATGTTTTGTGCATGTGTAAGGCAATTTCAGGGGCTGCTGTCAATTTGAAATCTCTAAGATAGGTCCAGACAGTGCCATGTCATTCACTGCCTTGGCACTGTCTGGACCTATCTTAGAGATTTCAAATTGACAAGTAATGTATAGTTAGTGTGGTGCATTACCCTGGAGCATGTACAGCTCTTGTACATACTCACGCTGCCTCATGTGCAGGCCAATTGTCTTCAGTCAGGAGACGAAAAGACAGAAGGGAGGACCCTTTGAAGAGGAAGAGGGGGTTCGAAAGGGCAACAAAAAGAGAGAGTGCTAACGAACCACTCACAGAAATGGAAAAGGCAGCTGAAAAGCACAGGCCAAAGGTCAAACGTGGAGGGTCATTTCAGCCTAAAGCGAATGTTAGGAAAAACAAGGGAAGACAACGCTAAAGCAATACAGTCAGTGTACTACTACATTCTATGCCTTCGTGTACCACATCCATGCTGCTAAATGAACCCTAGATCTAGAGTGCCAAGCCTAGATGCATAGACATGCCAGACCTTATACAAGGGGCAATCAGTCTGACTCAAGTTTCCCCTACAATGCTTTTCATTATAACATTCACAGCCAGGCTGCAAAGTTCAAGTAAAGATTGTGGGTGACTTTTGTCAGGCACTTAAGTGCATGCGGTTGAGGCAGACAAGCCTGTAGAGGCGTATCTAGTCATGGGTGAAAACATGGACGTGGCTGAGCGACAGGTCCAGTGTTTCAATTTGATTCATATGAACATGCTGCTGTATTAGTGTGTGCATGTCGCGGAGACAATGGATGGTCTATCTTGCTACAAGAGGATGTCTGCAGAGGCCCTAAAGCCTCGAGTCTTGTGCTACAGAACGGCGACGTTTGATCTCCTACTGGGTATGTGCATCGATGCCTGACGCCACTGCCGAGCCTGTCAGCTTACAAAAAATCGCAGCGGTGCTTGTGCCTGGTGACCAGTCGCGCCCTGGATTTTTCTCGCTGCTGTTTCAGATGGCCTGTTTTTCTGGTACTCCAGCACACTGCAGGTACACTTCCCAAAGGTACTTGGGCCACGGTTATGCATTTGTCGTTTTGCAAGTTTTCCCAGCTAGCACACTCTGGGAGCTGTAACATTGTCATTGGCTGCAGCCAAATGCCGTTACTTATGGGAAGGCCGCTGTATAGCAGACGTGCCTCCTTGCTCGAGCTGATGCACACAAGACACAGGACCTGCCCAGGTGAGCTGAATATGTGGCTAGTGTCCACGTTCCATAGTGCCTTTTTGCATATGTGATGAGAATATTGGAGACTGCGCCAAAACGCCTTGCAAGATGCAGCAAGTCCATTTGTTGGAGCTGTTGCATAGACCTTGTGCTCACTTACGATATATATGTATATCAGTGTTGGCGTGTATGCTGCAGTGACGGCTGTGGGGCCCAACAGCAAGCCAATAAGGTGCTGCCTTGCCCAACAGCAGGGGCCAGATCTCAGCTTGTTGTCCCTAAGGCTGGGGCAGGAGTGGGACTATGACAAGAACCAGCATCTTGACAATGCCTGTATCAAGCCACATAGCCACAAAGTTTGTGCTTGGATTTGTCCTGAGGGAACAGCTGATGATCCTCATCACTGGGATGCAAAGGTAACAACCAGAACAAAGGGGCATGGCTGTCCATATTGTGCTGGAGTCAAAGTGAGCAAAGGCAACAGTTTGGCTACTGTGGCTCCTGACATTGCCAAATCCTGGTGCTACAAAAAGAACAAGGGCACTCCACAGGACTATACTTCTGGAAGCAGCTATAAGGCAACTTGGGACTGCACAGAGTGTGGCAACCAGTGGAGTACAACAATCAAAAGTCGAGTAACAAAGGGCTCTGGCTGCTCCAAGTGCTATAGCACAAGAAATGGACGTCGAAAGGATGGCTCAAGGCATACGCATCCCACTTTTGCAGAGTGCAACCATGCTCTGCTAAGTGAATGGGATCACGATAAAAATGCTGAACAGGGTCTGTTTCCGGAAGACATCACTCTTCGCAGCAGTAAACCAGTCCACTGGGTGTGCCGGCAATGCTCACTAAGCGTTCTGCACAGATGGATGACCACACCGAATGCGCGTACCTCACGTCAGAGGGGATGCCCCTACTGCAGTGGACATACAGTCTGCAAATGCAACTCTCTTGCAACGCGCTGTCCAGAGCTTGCTCAGGAATGGGATTATGGCAAGAATGAGACTGGCCCTGGTGATTACACTGCTGGCTCACAAGCGGTCTTGTGGTGGCAGAGTGCAAGCAGAGGCAGCTGGCAGCAGAGCATCGATCAGCGCATGCAGATTTGGCTGAAACAACAGCGATACAATGCAAGAAAGCAAGGACGTTGAGCTGTATTCTTGACCAGCTCAAACAGCGAACCTGTTGACATGATCATGACCTTGTTCCATATGTTTTACAGAGTCTATGGTGTGTGGATAAGGATGGCATACTATTGGTGTTGCAGATTGTTTATATGTAGCAACTGGATGTGGAAAGAACTTGGATACGTGTTCTCCAGGTTGTAGGTTTCATTGATGTTCTCACTGTTGTGGCAGCACACAGGGAGGGTTTATTTTGACCATTGTTTGGTTGCTGACTGACAAAGCTGCAAGTTTACCTGGTATGTGTGGCAGGGTAATGAGCTAGCGTAGTGGGAATGTAAAGTGTGATTGGGCTTTTGCCTACAACAATATGTTCGGAAATGCGTGTGCTCTCATCTGAGCACAGAGCAGTGTACAACTTGGATTCAGGGCATTGCATGCTTCTACACATAAATAGGAGTTGCCATTTGGCTCACAAGACACTTGAGTCAATGCACTTGGGCAAAATTGTTCACTGTGTATCTTGGTCCACCACTCTGAGAAATGACCACTGTTGTTTGGTTTATCTCTTAGGTGTGCTGCTCTGCTGTAGACCATGCAGCAGCCTCATCCGTCAACATAAGGTCTGAACACAAAGACACCTTTCGACAGGATGCTAACCTAAATCGTATGCTTCCTACAAGCGCTATTCAGCGTTGGCAAAACCCCCGTGCTTCAGAGCTGTCAGATGCTTGCTGTCATGCGCTGATGCCAGTACAACATTGGAAGACACCTGCCAAGCGGTAGGCAACCTATCATCTGAAAGCAAGCTTGCAAATGCAGCTAGAACAGACCTGCAATGCATCCTGAAAACTTGTTTTACTGCTGCAAATCATGTGCTCTTAAATTAGACTGCAGCTCACTTGGTGCTGTACCTCAGGGCATTTGGCTCGTCATGCACGATGCCTGTATGCGGAGAAAACAAAGACGTGAGCCAAGCACCTTATGCGCTTCTGCCGTTTGCAACCCAAGCCATTGCAACCCTCCTTGCTAAAAGCAACACAGAAAACATGCCAGGCAAGTACGACAGATTGATTTCGAACTGCAGCAAAAACAAGAGCAGCTCTCCATGTCAGCAATCTGCAAATGTGATGCAGACATTACAGTGAAACAGCAGTACTCACAGACGGAAAGCGCAAAGACAACCGCCGATGCAGTCTGAACGTGCATCAGTGATGTGCAATCTAAATCACTTCGGTTTGGGCCATTGATTGAAAGTCAGCAAACCAGTGTCCCCTCAGCACGCATAGTTTGGTTTCACTCCAATGCCTGAGCCATGACAGAAGCCTCTCATTACAGCAACAAGACAAGAAACACAAACTTACAGCATCTTTCTTGTATCCAGAGTACACCTTTCCTGTCCGGTACTCTACAAAACAGGTGGCAAAAAGTCACAACAATGTGAACACGTTTGCTTGTAGAGATGTTTTCAACAATACAGCTCAAAGGCCTTGCTTTCTTGCGATGTGTTGCTGTGGTCTTGTTTTACCCCGCATGAGGTGATTGACATCCTGCTGCCAACTGCCTCTGCTTGCAGTCTGCCACCAGACCACCGCGTTTGATTGAGCAGTGTACTCGTCAGGACCTGCCTCATTCTTGCTGTAATCCCAAACTCTGGACAGCATGTTGCAAGAGAGTTGCATTTGCAGACTGCATGTCCATTGCAGTAGGGGCATCCTGACTGATGTTGAGTGCGCACATCGGGTGTGGTCACCCATCTGTGCAAAACGCTTAGCGAGCATTGCCGGCACACCCAGTGCACTATTTTACTGCTGCGAAGAGTGATGTCTTCCGGAAACAGACCCTGTTCAGCATTTTTGTTATGATCCCATTCACTTAGCAGAGCATGGTTGCACTCTGCAAAAGTGGGATGCGTATGCCTTGGCCATCCTTTCGACGTCCATTTCTTGTGCTATAGCACTTGGAGCAGCCAGAGCCCTTTGTTACTCGACTTTTGATTGTTGTACTCCACCGGTTGCCACACTCTGGGCAGTCCCAAGTTGCCTTATAGCCGCTTCCAGAGGTATAGTCCAGTGGAGTGCCCTTGTTCTTTTCGTATTACCAGGATTTGGCAACGTCAGGAGCCACAGTAGCCAAACTGTTGCCTTTGCTCACTTTGACTCCAGCACAATATGGACAGCCATGCCCCTTTGTTCTGGTTGTTATCTTTGCATCCCAGTGATGAGGATCATCAGCTGTTCCCTCAGGGCAAATCCAAGCATAAAATTTGTTGCTATGTGGCTTGATACAGACATTGTGAAGATGCTGATTTTTGTCATAGTCCCATTCCTGCCCCAGCCTTGGCGACAGCAAGCTGAGATGTGGCCTCTGCTGTTGGGCAAGGCAGCACCTTGCTGGCTTGCTGTTGGGTCCCACAGCCTTGCCTGCAGCATATGCGCCCTTACTCAATCTGGAAGTCATGATTGAGCATGAGGTGAGCATAATTGACCATGCAAGAGCTTCCAGGCATAGACTTGCTGCAGCTTGTCGCATGTTTTGGCGTGTCCCAAGGTCGCTTGCCGCAGTTGCATAAAGGTGCTCTTGAACGTCCCAAACGGCAATATGTTCAGCTCACCTGGGCAGGCCTTGTGCCTAGGTTGTAGCATATGTAGCATGGAGAGGCATCTGCCATACAGAGGTTTCCCCATAAATGGTCGGCAGAGTGGCACCTGCCTGCAGCAAGTGACAAGGACGTGACTCACAAACTGTGTCCGCGGGGGCTAACTGTAAATCAGCGACAGCATGACTGCGGCGCAGGTACCATTGGGAAGTGTATCCGCAGTGTGCTGGAGTATCGGAAGACAAGGCCATCTGAAAAAGCATCAACTCAGTCCTGAGAGTGACTGTTCACCGGACAGCAGCAGCGGCACGAACTTTTCCTAGGATTGGCTCGGCAATGGCTTACTGACGCTGCTACTGGCAGCAGTACAAAAGGCAAGGTGCGTCTGCCACTGCGCAGAGGAGGCAGGAGATCAAGCGTCGTGGTGCTTACAGGACCTCTGAAGGCAGATTGCGCAGCAAACGCATCTTCCATACAATGCATTGTTTGTGTGACATGCACACGCTGGCGTCCAGGTCAGTGGCAATAGCTGGTGCATGCTGCTGCAACAAGGCTAGCCACGCCCACACCAAGACTTTGAACACTTTCTTCTTACCCCTGCACATGTGCGGTTGAATCCAGATGAGACAGATCTGTTGCTTGCAGGCAATTTGAGGCTTGCAAGACATTGTCTGCCTGAAAACTCAACTTTGAAAGTGATGGATTAGAGGGCTTGACCAGACCTTTGACTGTATCGTGACGGTGTCCTTGCAAACATTAGCCTTGCAGTCTCTCAAACCCCCCTGACCCCCCTTGGTGGAAGGGGAACCTGCAGCAGCCTGTTTTGTGAAGTTATCTGTGTCTGCCACACCAGGCTCTGCCTTCAAATCCATGAAGCTCTTTCCAGACGCCGCTTCTGCATCAGCATGATTACACGTTTCAACACCTTTTGACATTCTCGATATAGCATAGGCATTGACAGCCTCATGGATACAAGGTACATACACAAAGAAAACAAAGCAAAATACCACTGTATGCCATCAGCATCAATAATGTGTTACACACAGTGTCACAGACACAAGGCCAGCACTTCGTGACTGAAGCAAGAGAGGGCAAAAGCCCGGCTGACAAACACTGAGACACACACAGACTGTTGTAATCACAAGGCTGCAATCACTTGGTACATCAGATTGCCAAGATAGAAGGCAACAGGTGCAGGCATGAAGGCAACATTGCAGGACGGCAATCACCTCGACTGCTCAGACGGCAGGCAAACAATGTCTCCCATTTCCTGGAAAGAAAGCACAAAAGCAACAAATTACGTCAGCACAGATGCACAGGCAAGAAGAAACAAGAGGTATGATGAAACACCTGCAGACTTGGTGGGGGGATGGCCCTGATGTAACTTAGCATGAACCAGCTGCTGCCGCTGTCCCAGATCACCTGAGCGAGCCTTCAGCATCTTGTCAGCATGCCCACCCCTGCCTCAGCAAGAATTGTGTAACTGTGGGCCAAGGCTGTGAAGGTTTGTATGGAAACGTTTCATTGCATGATCACCTCAAGCTCTCATGGAGGGCCTCATCATGTTGCATTGTCGGTGCCAAGGAGATTCTGTATGATGTGATAGTAAACAAGGCATGAGGCTGATGCAAAGCACAAGGTGATGCAAAGAGGGCCTGATGCAAAGAGGGCCAGATGCAAAAAGGGATCCATACAAAACGCATCCTTCATGTATGAACTTGTTTGTTTGCAAGCATGCACAAACTACTCCAAATGGCAGCAAAGGTTGGATTACACCTCACTGGGACTTCTATCAAGAACATGGCAACAAGGCCACTTAGTACCTGACTGAAAATTGATGCTTTCAGATGCAGCATCAACACTGAAACACAAGTGATGAGGTGCAAGTGCAAGTCACAAGTGCCAGTGTTGCATGCTGATGGAGCATTGAGGGGGCAGACGGTACCAGAGCTGCACTGTACATATATTCAGGAATCTGAAGGTCAGGCAAGCCAAACTCCTGAAAGCCGTCAGGAGACTGAGCGTCATGTACCTCCATTGACACCATGCCCTCTGCACTGGTGACTCACTCTTCTTCCGCATTTGTGTCTATAGTAACAAATGACAGACTGCTGCACAAGGCCTGTGCCAGGCAGATCAAAGCAAGCATCCTTGCCCAGTCAGAAATGGGCCTGGGTAGATTTCATATAAGGCAGAAGAACAAGCATGGGAGGTGCTTGCAGCAGAGTTTGTCAGTTGTGGCAGCTTGTGCTGGATCTGGTGTGCACATCATGCCCACCTAGAATAGCATGCTCCAAGCCAGGGTAGTATGGTTCTGAAATGGCTCTTGGGGGTGGCTGGCTGGATGGCAGGAGATCTGACTTGACATGCTATGCATGCTGAGCCCCGTTGGGGACGGCTTGCTGCAAACCAGGGTAGAAAGTTTCTGACACAAAAGACCCTGCTCATGAGGCTGTCTTTACAGGCCCAGAAGCCCTTGGGTAATCCAAATTGGATTGATACGCTGTGCATGCTGAGCCCAGATTCAGATGGCTGGCTCCAGTCCTGGAAAATGTGCATCAGACATCACACACCCTGCCCTTGAAGCTGACTGAGGGATGTGTCCCACTTCCAAGCTCTTTCCACATGCAGCCTCTGCATCAAGCAAGAAACAAAGCACACTGTTCAGACTTTTACTTTCTTGCCTTGTGTCCTGCTTTCCAGCGTGTGCTTGTCACACAGAATGCACTATATGTGCTCTTAAAAACATGTGCTTCTTCACGGCCAGGTGCTGGAGCACCACGACGCTTGATATCCTGCGTGGAAATCTGCACACTGCACGGCCTTTGTACATCGACAACTGCTGCCATTGCCGAGCCGACCAGTTTACACGACTTCACGTTGTTGCTGTAGTCCAGGCGTCGTGACTCGTCGCACCCTGGACTGTTTCCTTGCCTTTTCAGATGGTTTTTTTTCCTGATACTTCAGCACACCGCAGATACGCCTCCCAATGGTACATGCGCCACAGTCATGCACTCGCTGCTTTAAATTTGCTCCGTCAGCCTCAGCTTTGTCACTGCCTGCAGGCAGGCGCCACTCTGCCGACCTTTCTTGGGAAAACCTCTGTATGGCAGAAGTACCTCCTTGCTACACGTGCTGCAGACAAAATACAACGCCTACCCAGGTGAGCTGAGTGTTCTGCCATTTGACATCTTCAGAAGCAATTTTTCACAATTGTGGCAAACACTTGAAAATTGTGCCATAACATACTGCAAGCTGCAGCAAGTCGATGCCTGGAAGCTCTTGCATGGACCTCATGCTCACTTATGATGTAAATTTTTGAGTGTGGGCCTGTATGCTGCAGGCAAGTGTGTGGGACCCAACAGCAAGCTGTTGTCATGCTGCCACCTCCAACAGCAGAGGCCTGATCTCAGCTTGCTGTCACCAAGGCTGGAGCAGGAATGGGACTATGAGAACAACCATCATCTTGACAATGTTCAGATCAAGCCGCATAGCCACAAAATTTGTGGTTGGATTTGCCTCGAGGGAACAGCTGATGATCCTCATCACTGGGATGCACAGGTATACACCAGAACACAGGGGC
>JAABUO010004449.1_pt1 | contig 16524 bp, 13 predicted proteins | sample 5559291 | NCBI WGS metagenome assembly JAABUO01 (sample SAMN10711878, study PRJNA513372) | rock metagenome | isolation source: Antarctica rocks | place: Antarctica: Victoria Land, Finger Mt sud
AGGTCGGAGATGCGCGGCACGACCGCCTTCTCGTCGAGCTTGACGGCGCGGCGCGCGGCGTTGGAGAGCACGTTCTCGTAGTTGCAGACGGAGACGCGCACGCTGACGCCGGAGCGCTTGGAAATATCCGGGTTCTTACGCGCCAGGTGCGTGATCTCGGCGATGATCTCCTTCATGTATTGGGGGTAGGTCGCCTGCAGGCCGCTCACGCTGAACGGCGACGCCTCCTGGTCCATGATGGCGATCTCGCCCTCGACCGTACGCGGGTAGTGCGTGCGGATCTCGGAGCCGATGCGGTCCTTGAGCGGTGTGATGATGCGGCCGCGGTTGGTGTAGTCTTCGGGGTTGGCGCTGGCCACGACGTAGGTGTCGAGCGGCAGGCGCACCTTGTAGCCGCGGATCTGCACGTCGCGCTCTTCCATGATGTTGAGCAAGCCGACCTGGATGCGCTCGGCAAGGTCGGGCAGCTCGTTGAGGCAGAAGATGCCCCGGTTGGTGCGCGGGATCAGTCCGTAGGCGATGGTCTCCTCGTCGGAGAGGTAGCGGCCCTCGGCCACCTTGACCGGGTCGATCTCGCCGATCAGGTCGGCGATGGTGATGTCGGGGGTGGCCAGCTTCTCGCCGTAGCGGTCCTCGCGGCGCAGCCAGGTGATCTCCACGTCGTCGCCGTGCGCGGCGACCTTGGCGCGGCAGACGGCGCAGGCCGGCGCGTAGGGGTTGTCGTTGATCTCGCAGCCGGCGATCATCGGGACTTCCTCGTCGAGCAGGTTGACCAGCGCGCGGGCAAGGCGCGTCTTGGCCTGGCCGCGCTCGCCGAGCAGCACGATGTCCTGGCCGGAGAGGATGGCGTTCTCGACCTGCGGGATGACGGTATCTTCGTACCCGACGATGCCGGGGAAGAGTTCCTCGTCGTGGCGCAGCTTGGCTACGAGGTTCTTGCGCATCTCCTCTTTAATGGGCAGGACGCGGTACTCACCGCGGCGCAACTCTCCAATCGTCTTCGGTCGTGTATCGGTCATTGTCATGAAATTAGGACTCCTCACCATGAAAAGGGCGCAACCTGTAGAACCGTGACGGGCGCTGAGAGGGGGCCAAGGCTAGGCCCAGCGCACGCGCCCATGACTTATAGGGATGGAGGATACGAAAGATGCGGCGCGATTCGCACGCGCCGTTACCCCTTTAGTATAGCTGGGCGCGCGAAAGGCGCGCGCCTACCCAAATGGGTGGGCAGGGCGCGTGCATTATTGGTCACAGAGACTCCGAGCGCGCAACAGGCGTATCTACTGGGACCGCCGCGGTCCCCGTAGATACGTCGCCGGCCGATAATTCACGAGCCCTGATGGGTGGGGAGGGCGCGTCCAGGATCGTCCGTATCGCATCGTCCGCGACCATCGGTCCGGGGCTATCTGAGCGGTAGGGTGCGGAGTTGACGGCAATGGACCACGCGTAGGATCGTTACACGATCGGCGCGGGCGCGGACGCGGTAAAACAGACGGTAGGGCACGCCGGGGATCTTCCAAGAGCGGACGTTCGCGACATCGGTCGCCTCCCCAAGGCCAGGCTGCGTGCCGCGTAGGTCGTCGGCCGCGTATATACGGTCGACGACGCGCTCGGCGGCGTCGCGGCTATCTTGAGCAATGTAGGCGCCGATATCCTGTAGTTGGCGCATGGCGGCGCGCGACCACACAACGTCCACGCGCTAAACGTTCCGGGCCGGGTCTTGCGTTGGCGGCGCCATGGCGGCGAGGAGGGCGGCGCGCTCACGCTCGATGCCCGCGCGGGTGGCAAGGCCGGCCGCGATAAGCGCGGCGCCGGCTTCCTCGTGCGAAACGACATCGCCGGCGTCGTCCTCGCGGATGCCGGCCTCGATCTCGGCCAGTTCCCATTCGTGCTCCGTGAGGTAGTCGTCGACCGCGGCGAGGTAGTGGTAGTTCCTACTGCGGCCAGTAGTGTGATCGAGGGCGTCCATAAAAACCTCCCAGGGGACCCCGCCTTTTAAGGCGAGGAGGAATGGGATCGGCGCCGCCGATACCTTGCGGTGTCAGCGGACACAAGCGGGGTATCGGCCCTCCGATCCGTGGTATACTGACGGTACTAGGGCCTTCGAGAACTGGACATCCCTGGGGAGCTGTGAGCGGGAACCTGGCAAAGCCCGAAAGATCGTTGCTCACGTAAGATGTCCGCGTCGTCAGGTGTTTTATCCGCTGGGGCACAGCGGTCGAGCGTTAACGTAAGCGGATGCGCTAGGCGTAGAGCTTGAGAAGCCCCCGGATTCATTCATCCGGGGGAGTTGTCACAATGGCTCCTCTCTAGGCGCTTGTCATAGCGACATCGACAAAAAGTTGTCTATGCGACGAGACCCACGTCCTCGAACAGGGTCTGCATGTCCTTGCGGATCGTTTCGTAGTGTTCATCGATGGCACTCCAGGTCTGCGGCTTCCGGCCCATCTTTGGCTGGGCTGTTCCGGCCAGAATCGGCTTGATGACCTTGTCGCGCAGGACCACCAGCGCGGCGATCGTGCGCAGCCCATCCGGCGGCGCCTGATAGCGCCGCGAGGACCCCACCTTGCCGATCAAGCCCTTCGCCCGCAACTTCTTGAGGTCGTAGGCGGCGTGCCGCGGCTGGTAGACCGCTCCGGTTGACCCGAGCAGTGTTTGCACCTGCGCGGCGACGTCACTCAAGGTGAAGCCGGTGGGAGCCGGCGCCAGGGCGAGCACCGCCGCCAAGACGGCGCGCATCCGCGGTTTGTTGAGGTCGATGCCTCCCACTCTGGTCTGGCCCAGGTACGCCGGCGCGGGCAACTGCTCCAGCGTGTCGTCGGCCACGAAGGCGTGGTCCACGCAGTCCAACGTGGTCAGGAAATGGTCCACCATCTCGTGGAGCCGCGCGACCAGCCGCGGGAAACGCGCCACCACCCGCCCACATCCCAACTCCTTCGCGTTGTGCGCCTGCGCCTCGAAGCGGAGGACGTGTTCGCCTTTGGTATAGGCCTTGAGGGTCAGCTTGCCAAAGTGCAGCTTGCACACTGTCAGGTCATACACAGGTGTCTCGACCACGACCTCCACGCGCGGGGCTTTCGCTCCGCTGATGTGGCGGGGGCGCATCTTGGCGCCAAAGATTGTCTAGAGCCCGCGCACGTCGAGGTGGGCGCGCGTTCGGTCAATCATCCCCTGGAAGACCTGCTCCATCTGTCCGCCTACCCGAAACAGCAGGTTGCGGCTGTACTCAAGCTGATAGACCGCGTACGCGTAGCGAAAGCCGCTACGCTCTTGCTCATCAACATCCAGGGCGAAACACAAGCAGCAGGAATAGATCCAGCGGTCACAGACCTGCGTCAGACGCCCTATCATCCGCTCTTCGGACAAGGTGTCTGCGATTGACGCCAGGGCTGTAGGGTCGGCCAGGTGCGTGAAACAGGTGCCCTCCTGCCGGGTCGTGATCCCAGCCGTGGCCGCTTGCGCGGCGACATACTCATGCCCATTGAGGATGATTTGCGCCCCGAAGGGCGGATGCCCGGACATCTTGATCGTGAGGTGGCCCCCGTCGGGGTCCAGGATGTGGAAGGAATAGTGATTCACGTAGGCTTTCTTGGACACGAGATCCACGATCACGCCGTTCTTGGCCTGCTGCACCTCCCACACCGGGGCGACGGCGCGCGCGACCAGAATCATGAAGAGCCCCCGCGTCGACGGGTGCGCCGCCAAGTACTCCTCAGCGAGCTCATGCGTGCGCTCCCCACGCAGACAATCAACGACGGTGATAGCGTGCGCTGTGGCGAAGCCGCGGACACGTCGACTGAACCGCCCGGCCATACGCATGAGGTGCGCATGGTCCAGGGTCGCAGCGGAGCCGGTGAGTTGCCGCCACCCATACCGGAATCCCGCCGGGGCGTAGCACAGCGTGTGGTAGGCGTTGAGGACGATGCGATCCACGCAATCGTCGCTGCCTTCGCGCAGGTCCGCATACCGCTCACTCACCGCGTCTCCCATGATACAACCTCCATCGTCGCTGCACACCATGTCTATCATGAGAGGGAGCGTACACCCTGCGGGCCTCGGAGGCAACTGCTCCGCCAGGAGCCACTTGCTCTGAGCGCAGTCTCAGAGCAAGGTTAGATGTCTTGAACATGCGAACTTGTTGCGATTGAGTCACGTTTTCGCGTCATGACTCGTCGGTCTGAGGCGAAGCCTCGCTAGCACAATGTAACACAAATACTATCGTTCGTGTTCATAAGCCGGGATAGTGGGTCCGCACAGCGGATGAGATGTTACAGCCAGCCCATCGCTTGCAGCGCCTGGTCACCGAGGTTGCCGGGGGCGACGACGTAGCCGTTGAGCGTCGGGCGGTACTCCAGGCGCGCGTTGCGGAAGTATTGCACCAGGTACGAGCGCCCCGTGCCGTCCCCGATCGGCCGGTTGAGGAGGGGCGAGACGGCGGAGCCAAATACTTTCTGGCCGCCGTGCTCGGTCCAATATTTGATGAAGTGGGGGTCGGGCGTGTAGCTCGCGTGTGTGGCGCCGCCGACGGGCTGCTGCTCCGCGCCCAGCGGCGCCGGCGTGACCCCGCTACCTGTTTGCAGCAATTCCCCGTTCTGGAAATATTGCGCGGTCGCGCCCAAGTGCTTTGTGTCCGTGAACGCCTGTGTCTCGGGGGCGCCGAGCACGTCCGCGTGGGCTTGCCAGTAGGTGAGGAACGGAGCGCTCACGGTGTGCCCATTAGCATAGACGCTCGTCGCCTGGTGTGGGTCCGCCACGGCGTCGACTGGCAATGGCATGCGCTGCACGATGGCGAGGGCGCTGATAGCGTTGCCGTCGTTGCCCGCGACGGTACTGCCGAGAGCGCTCCAGGTCTGGCCGCCGTCCTGGCTCCAGCGTACCGCGCCGGCGGTGTCGCCGACGACGAGCATGTTTGGCTGCTGTGGGTCCTGATCCTGCGCTAGCGCCGCGACCGTCCCGGTCAGGCCGGGAACGGGGCTCGCGCTCCAGGTTTGACCGTCGGCGGATGCGTACAACCCGTCGCCGGCTACCAGCGCGACGACGCGCGACGGCGTAGCCGTCAGCGCGGTCACTGCCTTGACCGGCAGCGCGTGAGCCTGTGTCCAGGTCCCCCCGCCGCCTGTCTGCCAGACGCCCTCGCTCGTGGCCGCGTAGAGCGTTGTCCCTTTGACGGCGAGACCGTTGATCGTCAGGCGGCTGGGGAGTCCTTTGCCGGACGACGCGGCCCACGTCTGGCCGTTATCGTGGCTAACCCAGACCCGCCCGTTTCCCCCCGCGTAGAGGGAACCAGGCGCCTGAGCCAGGGTGTTGACGGAGCGTGTGATGCCGGCCGTTAGCCAGGTGCGGCCGCCGTCGTCGCTGCGGTACAGGCGCTCGGCCCCCGCGAAGACGGTCTGCGCGCCTGCTGAGGCGATAAGGACGGCGTGGACGGCATGGCCGGATAGTCCGGCGCTCCAGGTAGCGCCGCTATCGTGACTGCAATCGACCCCGCTGTCGAGACCCACGCAGACGTCGCGCCAGTGCGCGCTGTCGCCGGTGGCGAGGGCCAGCGTGCCAGACGTAGACGGCAGCGCGGTCAGGCCCGTCCAGGAGTCGGTCGGGCCGGTATCCCTGAACACGCCGACGTTACTCACTCCCGCGTAGACCGTCGACGGCGGCGGGTTTAGGGCGGCATCGCGCGGGCCGGCGGCAAGCGCGGTGGCGGGGATAGAGAGCGCAAGGGCCAGCAGCAACGCTGCTGAGAATCGGACTAGGCGCATCGGTCAGGGGTCCTCTCGCGGAGACGCGGGGTACACGACATAATTGTGCCCTTAGTGTAGGCCGTTTCCCACATTGCGCGCATGATGTGAAACTCACGGAGGCGGGAGGCGGGAGGCGGGAGGCGGGAGTCAACGTTTCACGCGCCAAGGCGCCAGTACCAGTACCAACCAACGTCCCTACCACGATAACTCCCGACTCCCGACTCCCGCCTCAGAGGGGGACACACGCCTCCAGCACCGTGCCGCGGCCGGGCGTGGAGGCGACGGTGAGCGCGCCGCCGAACTCGGCCAGGCGTTCGCGCATGCCGATGAGCCCGAGGTGGTCGCCGGGCAGGTCTTCGAAGCGGGCCGGGATGGTGAAGCCGCGCCCGTCGTCGCGCACGCGCAGGCGCACCGCGCCGTTGAAGAGCACTTCGACGCGGACCTGGCGGGCCTGCGCGTGCTCCAGCGCGTTGGTCAAGCCCTCCTGGGCGACGCGGAAAAGGGCGAACTCGCGCTCGCCGGGGAAGCGCTGCTCTGGCCCGTCGATGGTGAGGCTGATCTCGGTCGTCGCGCTCCGCTCGGCGGCGTCGTTGACGAGGTCGCGCAGCGCGGGGACGAGCCCGAGGTCCAGGATGGCGGGGCGCAGACCGTTGCAGATGCGGCGCGTGTGCGTGAGCGCGTCCTGCGCCGCCGCCAGCATGTCGGCCCAGATCTCGGAGGACGGCGTACGGCCATCGCCGTAGCGGCGCAGCTGGCGCGTCAACGCGATGAGTTCCTGGGCCACCACGTCGTGCAACTCGCGCGAGAGGTGGGCGCGCTCCTGCTCGTGGGCGTGCGAGAGGCGATGCGTGAGCGAGACGAGCGTGTCGGTGCGCTCACGCAGATGGTCGACCAGTTCGAGCGTCTGGAAGGCCAGCGTCAAGACGCCGGCCACGTTGGCCATCCCGTGCAGGTCGTCGTCGTCGAATAGGTCACCCGATAGGCGCGGTCCGAGCGCCAACAGCCCCCGCTGTGACCCGCCCCAGCGCAGGGGCGCCCACAACGTCGCGCCGCCCTGTCCAGTTCTGGTCAGCGCCGCGCCCGCGCCGCCGGCCGGTAGGGCGGTGGCGCGCCGCATCACCACACCTCCCGGCGCGTCAAAGAGGTCGTCCATGCCGCCGAGCGTCACGATGTCTGTAGCAGGCGCCGTCACGATGTCTGCAGCAGGCACCGTCACGATGTCTGTAGCAGGCGCCGTCGCGACGCCGCTTGCCCGCTCGTCGCGGGCATAGGCGTCGCGCGTGACGACGCGGTACTGGCCGGCGGGATCGCCCGCGTCGCGCAGCAGCAGGGCTGCTCCGCGCGCCTGTAAAAGATTGGGCAGCCCCGTCACCACGTCGCGCGCCAGGTCATCCGGCGCCGTGGTCGTGGCGGCGAGCCGCTCGAGGCGCCGCAGGGCCTCGTCGTAGTCCGGGCGCGGGAGCGCCACGCCGCGCGCGATGAGGCGCTCGGTCGCGCGTTGGGCGACCGGGAAGGCGATCACGACGGCGGCCGTGAGGGCGATCGACGCCTGGACCGGTAGGAGGGGCCATAGCGCGATGAGCGGCGCGGCGCAGCACAGGCCGGCGATGACGTAGGAGAGCCCGACCCGCGCGTAGAGGTCGAGACGCCGCGCGTCCTCGACGGCGGGATCGCGCGTGGCGCCGCGCGCCGTCGAGGGACTAGTGTGCGCCAGGGCGCTATAGAGGGCGGCCATGGGGATGAGACCCACGGCGCTCCACAGCGGCGAAACATCCGTTGCGGGGAACAGCGTGAGGCGCCGGCTCAGCAGCGCGGCGTACGCGGTGAGTCCCGGCCACACCAAGGGCGGCGCCAGGCCGAGTAACGCGGCCAGCAGCGCCACGCGTAGGCGCCGGCGAGACGGCTCATCGTGAGCGCGCGTATGGAAGATGAGTGGCGCGACGAGGGCGGCCAGCGCCAGCAGGCCCAGCACGGCGGCCGGCGCATACGCGGCCACCGGCGACAGATCCGTGTAGGCGTTGAGGACCGCCAGGACCACGGCGAGGGCCGTCACGAGCGCGAGGAGGCTAAGGAGCGGGCGCGATCCGTACCCGCGCCATGCCGGCGCCGGTCGCGCCAGCATGACCGTGGCGCCGAGCAGAGCGGCCAGCCCTACGAGGAGAGCGGGCGCCAACACGGGCCACGGCCAGAACAGCGCGCCGTCGCGGGCCGCCAGCGCGCAGAGGGCCAGCGCCAGCGCCAGCGCGGCCAGGGCGTAGAGGCGCATCGCGCTGCCGCGCCGGCGCGGCAGGCCGGCCAGCAGGCCGGACACCCATAGGGCCAGCGCGACGGCGAGCGCGGCCCCGTCGCCGCCCGCCTCCGTCGCCGATGGCCCGGCGAGCGGGAGATAGTAGAGCGCGCTGTCACTCCCCGATTGCCCCGACGTGACGCCAACGGCGACCAGCCCGGCGGTCGTGGATACGGACGGCAGGCTGGCGAACCCGCGTCCCTGGATGCCGACGCCGTTGACGGTTAGCACCGTGTCGCCGGGACGTATGCCGGCGCGCGCGGCCGCGGCGGCGGGATCGAGCAGGACGACACGGCCGCCGCTCGTCGTGACCAGGCCGAGGCGTGGGGCGTTCGTACGCAGATTGCCAGCAACGGTGATACCAATGAGCAGGACGGCCCAGGCTAGCAGGCCGAGCAGGACCTGCGCCCAAGCCACACGCAGGCGTGAGGTCATGCGAGCCAGGAGCGTCCGTGGGGGACGCTCCTGTGCGGCACGCGATCGCGCTGTTGTCAGGGCGCCTTCCATTGGTGTTAGGCCTCACGGGCGGGTTCGACCAGGCCGTTTTGGATAGCATAGAGGATAGCCTTGGCGCGCGTGTTGACGGCCAGCTTCCCATAGATCGAACTCGTATAGTTTTGCACCGTGACCTTGGTCACGAAGAGGCGCTCGCCGATCTCCACGTTGTCGAGTCCACTCGCCATCAGGGCCAGTACCTCGAGCTCGCGCGGCGTCAGGTCGCCTGCCGGAGCTTTGTGGATGGCGGGGGCGGCGCTGTTGGCCCTGGCCTGGATGCGCGGCGTCAGGTAGGGCTCGTGGCGGCCAGCCGCGCGCACGGCGGCGAGCACTTCGTCGTCGGCGGCGTCTTTGAGCACGTAGCCGGTCGCGCCGGCCTCGAGCAGCCCGAACACGTAGCGGTCATCTTCGTAGGCCGAGAGGATGAGCACCTGTGTCTCCGGCGCCTCGGTTTTAATGCGCTTACAGGCGCGGATACCGTCGAGGCGCGGCATACGCACGTCGAGTACCGCGACGTCGGGACGTTCGCGGTGTACGAGGTCCAGCGCCTCATCGCCGTCGGCCGCCTCGCCCACCACGCGCAGGTCGTCCTGCTCTTCCAGCAACATGCGCAAGCCGCGCCGCGCGACGGAATGGTCGTCGGCCACGATGACCCGCAATGGCGTCGCCTGTTCGGTTTGCTCGTCCGTCATGTCCGTTCCCTTTTCATACTTCCTGCCGGTCCTATTTTATTAGTACCCGCGCTCCCTAACGCGTCGCGCGCTCACGACTATTCTCGTTAATGTCGCGGTATGCCCCTGAGAAAACTAACCGTGGGCAAGCCGCCCGTGCCTTCTTCAAGCCGGGCGTTCTCGAAGTATTGCACATAGACGCGGTTGCCGGTCCCGTCGCTGGCTTGTTCCTCGAACGCCTGCGAGATGGGTGGTCCGAAGATGCTGGCCCCCGTCGATTGATAGAGATACGTGCGCCAAAACGCGGCAAAGCGCGGATCGACACAGTACCCCTTGGGGAAGCAGACGCCCCCTCTCGCGGTGATTTGCGCCCCCTGCGCGTATGTCGGATGCGGGAAGCGGAGGTCCTGGCCCAGGATGGCGCGTAGCGGGACGAGCCGGACGCCCGTTTGGGGCGTCCACGCCAGCCGCACTTTCTCGAAGGGTTGTTCCACGTCGCCGCTGGCGGTCAGGCGAGCCACGTCGAGCGGGTAGCCGAGCAGGGCCTGTTCCCCGAACTCGAAGTAGAATGTGCGGAACGGGCCGCACACGTCGAAACTTTGGCTCAACTTGGCCCCAGGGAAGGCGCATAAGCCGCTGCTGGTGAACATTTTCGGCAGCGCCGGTGGCTCCGTGGGTTGCTGCCACTGCGCGCCCGACAGGGCCGCGATGAGCGGCGCGCCGCCGCCGATAGCCCGGACCTGTGCGCTGCTCCACGTCAGGCTTTCACCCCTATCGCGCGTCCCCGTGTAGATCTGCCCGTCCTGTGATACCGCGAACATTGTCTGATTCTGGCCGCGCTGCAACGGCTGCAACGCTGTGATAGCGCCGTCGGGAATAGATAGCGCCAACTGCCACGACCGCGGAGCCGCGTCGGCCGGGCGATGCCTCCTGAGGAGCGCGCCCCCCGCCGCCGCGTAGAGGTCGTCGCCGGTGGGATCGCTTTGCAGGGCGTAGACCGGCGCGTCGGTGGGCAGCCCGTTGTTGTCGAGCTGCTGGGTGGGTGTCCCCCCGGCGCCGGCGCGCCAGATACCCTGCCCCTGTACGGCGACGTACGGCGTCGCGCGGTCGGGTCCCAGCGTCATGGCGGTGATGGGGGCGGACCAACCGTGAATAGGAGTCCAGGCCGCCGTCTTGCCCACCGCGTTGTAGAGCGTGTCGCCGGCCGCGGCGTACAGGCCGTGCGCCGGCGTCGCCAGCAGCAGGGTCGCGTGCGCCCCCGCCGGCCAGCCACGTCCCCAAGGGCGCCAGGCGGTATGGCCGTTGTACGAGGTGAGGTAGACCACGACGTGCGCGCCCGCCGCGTAGAGCGCGCCGCCGGCGCCGGCGGCTAGCGCCGACGCGCCGCCCGATCCGAGCGCGCCGGCGTCGGCGCGCAGCGGTTGCCAGGATTGGCCGCCGTCGACTGTTTTATAGACGTAGCCATTACTGGCGTAGGCGGTCCCATTGACCGTAGGATTGGCGGCGATGGTAGGGTAGAAGCTGCCCCGCGCGGGCGTACCGCGCGGCGTCGCCCAACTCTTCCCACCGTCGCGTGACAGACGTAGCCCCTCGGTGGCCGAAACGACCAGCACGTTGTTGGGGTACGTCCGCGCGGCCTCGTCGCCCGCGACCGTAGGGGTTGATAGGGCCGGAACCGTGGTGGGCGTCGTGGCGCGCAGGGTGGTCGAGAGCGCGGCCACTGGGAGAAGTAGACCGACCACGACCAGGGCTGGAAGAAGGAGCCTCATGACCCACTATAACCCGCGCCACCTGAATAGACAATGAATTGTTAGGGGTGCAAATGAAAGCCCCGCCCCGTCGCCCTGCCGGTGTAGCCCGCTAGGACGAGGCGGCGCAGCAGCGGGGCGGGGCGGTAGCGGTCGTCGCCGTACTCGGCGTGCAGCGCCTCGAGCACGGCCAGGACCTCGCCCAGGCCGATCTCGTCGGCGAGCGCGAGGGGGCCTTGCGCGTAGCCCGCGCCGAGCTCGAGCGCTGCGTCGATGTCCGCCGCCGAGGCCACGCCCTCGGTGATCGCCACGGCGGCCTCGTTGACAATCATGGACACCACCCGTGGGTAGACGGCCCACGAGCCGGGCGGCAAGATTTCGACCGCGAACCCGAGATCGGAGAGCAAGGCCGCCGCGCCCGTGACCAGGCCGGACTCGGTCCCCAGCCCCGGCAAGACCTCGGCCAGCATGCCCTCGCGCGGCGGCCCGAACACGCCGACGCCGACGACGCGCTCGCCGCGCACGGCGTAGGACGCTGCCTCGTCGACCGAGATGGCGTTGCATAGCGCGAGCAGCGGGCGGCCGGGCGGCAGGCGCTCGTCGAGCGCGGCGAGCGCCTCGAAGCGCTCCTCGCCGGTCACGCGCCACAGGTCGAGCCCGGCCACGATGGGCGTGAGCGAGATCGGGGCGCCGGCCTCGTCGTCGAGCAGGCGCGGCTCGTAGCCGCGCGCGCGCAGGCGCGCCTGCATCCACGCCAGCAGCGCGTCGCCCGGCGCCCCCGCGATGAGAACCCTACCGCCCGGCATCGTCGCCCTCTCTCTCCCGCGGTTCGCTCGAGGGCGCGGACACCTCACTCGCCCCCAACCGTTGGGGGGCGGGTGGAACGTCTGCTTCGGGGCTAGTGGTTCGCCGGCTGGGCGCGGGTCCATCGCCGTCGCCGTAGGTATAGAAGCCACGGCCTGTCTTGCGTCCAAGCGTGCCCGCGTCGACCATGCGCTCCTGGATCGGGTGCGGGCGGTAGCGCGGCTCGCCGAAGAAAGCGTCGAAGATGGATTTGGTGACGGCGAAGTTGATGTCGATGCCGATCAGGTCCATCAGTTCGAAAGGACCAATCTTGAAGGCGGCGCCTGTGCGCATGATGCGGTCGATCGTGGCCACGTCAACCCCTTCGGCCAGGATGCGCAGCGGCTCGCCGTAGAAGGGGCGGGCCACGCGGTTGACGATGAAGCCGGGCGTATCTTTGGCGCGCGCCGGCCGCTTGCCGAGGCGCGCGGCCAGGGCCGTCACACGCTCGACCGTGGCCTCGCTGGTCAGCTGACCGGCCACGACCTCCACGAGCGCCATCACGGGGACGGGATTGAAGAAGTGCATCCCGGCGACGCGCGCGGGGCGCGCGACGGCGGCGGCCACCTTGGTGACGCTCAGGCTCGATGTGTTGGTGGCCAGGATCGCGTCGGGCGCGCACAACTCGTCGAGCCGCGCGAAGATAGCGCGCTTGAGCGCCAGGTCCTCAAGCGCGGCCTCGATCACGAACGGCGCGGGGGCGAGATCATCCAAGGTCGCGGTCGTGGATAGGCGCGCCAGCGCCGCGTCCCGCTCCTGCGCCGTGAGGCGACCGCGCTCGACGGAACGCTCCAGCCCGGCGCGCACGCGGCCGGCCCCCCGCTCGACCGCCTCGGGGAAGGCGTCGTAGAGGGTCACGGTGAGCCCGCGCGCCACCGCGACCTGCGCGATGCCGGCGCCCATCGTCCCCGCCCCAACTACAGCAAGGTCCACAGCTTGTTCCTCAGTACGTTTTATCAAGGCAATGCTACCCTCGCCTTTCCTGAGAAGCATTAGAAATCTGAGATAGCAGGCCCGTCAGGTGGATGACCAAACCCTCTTTCACGAGGCGTTCGCATTCCTCGAAGGTCTCACCCACGGCAAAGCAAACAGGCGCATCCTCGATGTAGGCGCTCCAGCCGGTCGCCCCTTGATCGTAAACGATTGTGTGCTCTCCGTATTGTTCAGTATGCGCATGATGTTCTCGCGGTTCGGCGCTCATAGTTCACCCCTTCGACAGCCCCGAAGACGTCACGCACTTTTACCACACCAATTAGGATAGCAGGGCAGTCCGAGCCCATGCTCCTACGCCTCTTATCTCATTGCTGTACAGACAGTTACAGGCTACTTGCCGGAGTTCCTGAACGCGTACATAAACTCTGCCTATGGCAGGGCATGGGCCTCCTCGGTCGCGAGCCAGTAGGTCGGCCAAGCCAACGTTAATGGCTCAAAGCTACAGGCTCTGACCGTGCCAATACTTCATCGTTATGTCCGCATCTACAGCTACTGCCAGCGTCTGTGAATTCGCTACCGTGGACCTGTTCCCCGCAACCGTCCTCCCCTCTTCATAGGTCCCGCAGCTACTGCTATTTAGAACGGTAGTCTGGGATACTAGACGTGTAAGAGCGATTATAAAGGATAACTGCTGTGCTGACCAGGTTGAAGGTATCGGGGTTTAAGAATCTCATCGATGTCGATGTGTACTTCGGCCCATTCACCTGCATTGCTGGGGCTAATGGCACGGGCAAGTCCAATCTGTTTGATGCTATCGTGTTCCTGAGCAGCTTAGCCGACCGACCGCTCACCGATGCCGCCTTGTCCGTCCGCGACGAAGGAGGACGAATGTCCGACCTGCGCGGCATCTTCCATCAATCGGGCAATGATTATGACCGGCAGATGAGTTTTGAGGCGGAGATGATTGTGCCGCCCGAGGCACAAGACGACTTGGGGCAGAAGGCAAAGGCCAGCATCACGTTCTTGCTCTACACTCTAAGTCTAGTCTACCACGGTGACGATGGCACCCACTCCCCTTTGGAGATAACCAAAGAGGAATTAACGCACATCACCCAGGGGCAGGCCCGAGAACAATTACCATTTCCTCATAGTCCTGAGTGGCGTAGATCGGCAATTCTGGGACGACGAACGTCCCCCTTTATATCAACCGCGGGAGAAGGTTCGGATCGTGTAATTCGCTTGCATCAGGAAGGAGTACAAGGACGAACACGCCAATTCGCCGCCGCCAACCTGCCACGGACCATACTTTCCAGCACTAATGCGACCGAGAGCCCGACTGCCCTGGTGGCGCGCCAGGAAATGCGGTCATGGCGGTTGCTGCAATTGGAGCCCTCGGCCTTGCGTCGCCCAGATGAGTTCACGGCGCCAGCCAGAATGGAAGCCGACGGATCGCACGTCGCAGCGACCTTATACCATCTTGCCCGCCAGAACGGCCATCAGTACCCAAGCTATCCAACTGACCAGGATCACGCAGAGCAAATATACGCACAGGTAGCGAACAGGCTCGCGGAGCTTATCGACGATGTTGGTAGCGTTTCTATTGATCGAGATGAACGTCGCGAGTTGTTGACTCTGATGGTTAGCGATCATAGCGGTACACCGTATCCTGCACGAGCGTTATCCGACGGTACTCTGCGGTTTCTGGCACTCGCGGTGCTGTATCTCGACCCGGCATCGCAGAGAGTACTGTGCCTGGAGGAGCCAGAGAACGGTATTCACCCAGCGCGCATACGGTCAATGCTGGATCTGCTGCAGGATATTGCAACCGATGCCAAGAGACCAATTGCCGAAGATAACCCTTTGCGCCAAGTTATCATCAACACACATTCTCCGTCGGTCGTCAGTCAGGTACCAGACGATAGCTTGATCGTGGCGCAAATAAAGGAATGCATCGTAGGGAAGCGACGTTTCAACGCGGCACGGTTTAGTAGCTTAGCTAACACATGGCGCACAGGGAAAGGTGAGAACGAAGATAGCGTGGCGCGGGGAACATTAGCTGCTTATCTCAACCCAGCCGCAACCGTACTTGAACAGCCTGAACACGACAACGAAGTTAGCGGAAGGCAAAGACCGCGGCGGGTGAAGGATCGACCAGACATGCAACTTCTGCTTCCAGGCATTACCGCGTCGGCATGAATGAGTTGCGCTACACGCTGCTAACCGACGGTTCAGCGGATCAAGCTCTCATGCCTATTCTCACATGGCTCCTAAAGCAGAACGGTGTAAAGCGAGCCATCCAGCCGGCTTGGGCCGATTTGCGGCAGCTACCAAGGCCGCCCAAGCCTCTCCATGAGCGGATTGCAGTAAGCATGGAATTATATCCTTGCGACCTCCTATTTGTTCACCGCGATGCCGAAAAAATCCCCCTTGATAATCGAGTCAGTGAGATTCAGCAAGCGCTGTCTCGCGCGAGTACACGTAGCAAGGATCTCGTGCCTCCTACAGTATGCGTAGTGCCGGTGCGAATGCAGGAGGCATGGCTACTGTTCGACGAAACCGCGCTACGGAAAGCTGCCGGCAATCCGAACGGCACCCAAAAGCTGAATCTGCCTAACATCAGCAATGTCGAATCGCTCCCTAATCTCAAGCAACACTTAGCGCAACTGTTGCAGCAAGCCAGCGGATTATCAGGGCGTCGCCGCGATAGCTTCAATATGGCACAAGCTGCACGACGGCTTGCCACTCTCGTAGTTGACTTCGCTCCACTACGAACATTATCCGCGTTCCAACGTGTTGAAGCCGATGTTGCTCGCGTAGTGCAGCAAAATGGTTGGTAATCGTCTTCCTGTGCTAAGCAGGATCGGTACTGCCCGTACTTCTAAAGCTGAGGACTGATGCAATCCTAACATCGAAAAGCAAAAGGCTGGCTAGCCAGGTGTTACCTTGGCAGAGCCCAGGGGCTCTTTCACCAGCCGATCAAGGCGCCGACGAGATCATCCGGCGCAAGCTCCTACACGAGTGCGACGTGCACACGCTGCTGCGCCTGCCCATGTAGACACATAAAGGAGCGCGCGCGGGCGCTGGCCGCGCGCGGTGGCGCCACCCGTTCCGGTCGCTGTTTCCGCCCCAATACTACGGGTAAAGCTTCTCGCCTTGTGCGAGCATGGCAATGAACTTGTCGATGCGCGCCTGGCGCGTTTCTGGTTTCTTGGCGGTCGCGATTCTGTAACACATGGCGTAGCGATTGACTTTGTTGAGCGTGTCAAAGAACGCTTTGGCCGATGGATGTCTATCGAGCTCAACCTGGAAATCGTCGGGGATAGCCAGGTTGCTCTGAGGCTCATACGCCGCGTCCCAACGACCGTCCTGCGTGGCCGCGTCAACTTCCCTCAGCCCGGCCGGCTTCATCTTGCTGGCCTCGATGAGCTGCGTGGCTTTGTCGGTGTTGACCTTGGACCAGACGCTCTTGGGGCGACGGGGCGTGAACTTCTGTAGCCAGAACGCGCTATCGTAGGGCTTCTTCTGGCCATCGATCCAGCCGTAGCACAGCGCGCCATCGAGGGCGTCGGCATACGATACCGAGGATGCTCGCGCGCCCTTCTTGGCTATCTTCAGCCATACCCCTTGCGGTTGCGCGTGATGCGCGTCGAGCCAGTTCTCCCACTCCTGCAGGGATTCGAATAACACTAGCGGTAGGTTGGCTAGCGTTTCTATGTCCATGTCCCGTTCCACGTCACTGCCCCGTGAAGCGTGGCTGGCGCTTCTCCATGAACGCGCTCACGCCCTCGGCGAAGTCGGGGCTGCGCCCC
>JAABUO010004451.1_pt1 | contig 16518 bp, 13 predicted proteins | sample 5559291 | NCBI WGS metagenome assembly JAABUO01 (sample SAMN10711878, study PRJNA513372) | rock metagenome | isolation source: Antarctica rocks | place: Antarctica: Victoria Land, Finger Mt sud
CAGTGTTAAAAAGACACGACGAAATAATCTTAAGTACAATTCTTCATCATCGTCTTAACTAAAAAGATATATACACATCTTAAATTATATCGTCTGCGACGAACGAGATCGCAAGAAATCTTAATTAATATTAGTTAAACCGATGAAAAGTATCATAATATAAATTAATCGCGATCTTAATCGTAACACATGTTATAAATTATAAAATCTTCTTAAACGTGAAGTAATGAAGAATTTAATTCGCATCGATGACATGAAATACGATAAATTTATAAAGCTAATTAAAAACGAGCTGAATTACGACTGTGTTACAGATATAATGATATACGATCGAACTAAATTCGCGAGAATATATATTAATAACGAGCGCGAATAAAAAATAACACTAAAAGAAATGCATGCGAAAGAGTTTATTCGTTTTCTTTTTACAATTCAGTCTGCTGTAAATAATGATTATATGTTTTAAATCTTTTATAATACTCGATTTAAGTAACTGATCATTAAAGAAATTATGTAAAATGCTCGTAAAGAACATGTTCACGCTTAAGACTCTTAGTATAAGATAACATGACAAGATCATGTTATAATTTAAGCATCTTAAGACTTAATGATAAGACTTATAATTCGTGTAATCTCGACAGAGATTTAATAAACTCTTATTAATGTTAAATGAATCATTTTTAATACTCGAGATACAGTAAATTCTTTTCTTATCTGAGAAAAAATTATTCGTAATCTAACATTTTCTTCTGTTCTTCTTCTTAATCGTTTATTGCATAAATTTTCTCGATAATCATACATTATCGAGTCACATTAAACGATTTTTATCTTAAATGTAACATGAGAATACGTTAATCTTAATGATGATAAATTTATTAAGATATTAAATAACATTATAGAAAAGACGTCGTTATATAAGTAATTTTAAAACATCATTATCGTTAAAGCGCAGCGCAGTTAAATACACAGAAACTCACGATAACGACGAGATCATAACAGACTTAAGCGACAGCGATTCTGTAAGAAGAATCTGTAACGAAGATAAACGTGTTACTCTTAAAGTAAAAACTCGCTTAAAGATTTAAAAGAATAAATGATTAATTCGAAAATAGAAAGAATCGAACATTATTAAAACATTTAATAAAAATATCTTCACGAAGTTATTACGACATTTTAAAAACTTAATGTATATAACATCGAACAGTCTGATTCTTTATAATTCATTAATAATAAACATACTAGAATTAATTCTAATGATGATGATATTAAGAAAACGAACTAAAAATTAATAACATTATATTTATAAGAAAAGACGTTACGTTAAATTAAATGTTAATTCATTATAAATCATGAGTTAATTATTAAGATTTACACTCGTTATTTACTTGCGTAAATATTAAGCGATTATATTAATAATAACAGCAGTTCATAATTAAACGTTAAAAAAGAATGATTTAATGAGAAAATAAAAAAGACGTGAAAGAAAATCGCAAATCGCTTAAATAAAAAGCTAAATTATAAACGTTTTAAAGTACAGAATATTTTAACGAAGACAGAGACTCGAAAGATAATACGCTCAGATCTTTCGTTACGAATAAGACTCATAATAAATAAATATACGATATCTTTAAAACGTAACGATTTAATATATTAAGTTAAGTACGAATTATAATCGAGAGTGAATACGATTAATAAAAGCAACTTACGAGAAAAATGCGAAAGAAGTTAACTCAGAGTTTATTAAATAATGACGACTTTGCGTGTAATTAAATATGTATTAATTAAATATTATAATATTAACTAACATGAAAAGACTTTTCGAGACAGATTCTGCGCGAGAATTATAACGAACGTATTAACTTAAAAGATTTATTGTAAAGTCAGAAATAAGATAGCATATTAAGAATACACGAAAATATTTTTTAATTCGCTTTTTATTAACATCGTTCTCATCGCAGTAATAATAATCGCTTATTATATACGAGAATTTAAATCAGAAAAACACAGATTAAACAAGTTTAAGAAATTAAACGTGAAAAGTAAGTAAACATTTGTATATATTAATGATTAAAGTGATTAAAGCGAAGCTGAAATTTATAACACGTAGCGACATGAATGCGCGTTAACGCGACATGAAATTAACAAGTCTGCGATCGTAAACAAGTAATATTAAAGATTTTATTATATCGTATTAAGCAGTAAATTAATAATAACGATATTAAAACGATTATTAACATTTAAGCTGTATTTAATATATACGTTAATGACATTAACGATCTCTTATTATACGAGTTAAAAAATAACATGTAACTCGATTTAAACGCAAGTCATAAAAAAACATTCTCGCACTCAGAAAACATTTTCATATCTTAATCTTTAAAATTATCGTCGCTCGTCTCGAACGTAATGTTATTAAATAAAGTTATAAATATTATAACTCGTAACTAAATCTTTTATCATTAACGTTATGTAGAAAAGATTAATTAAATTAAACATAAAGAGCGAATCATTAACTGATAACGTTTAAGTTAATAAGAAATAAACTCTTAATTAAGAATCTTATTTAACATTATAAATTAAAGATTATTACGTATCACATTACGAAGCGACGAATATAAACTCGTAATAACGCGACAGAAAGATAACGAGTTAATAATAATTAAGATTAACTGAGAATAAAAGTTTAATAACTTGTAAAATGAATTAAACATGAAGAAAGACGAACATTTGTAATATAAAGTAAATAAGATGAACAAGATTTTAAGCGATAAGACAAAATATAAAAGCTTCGTGCGCAGAATGAAAAAGAAAAGCATTATAAACGTAATTCGCGAAAAGAAAGAATTTATGAAATAATAAAACTTAAGTATAATAATTATAATAATTAGATGTTTCGAACACAGCGCATATTTTACTTCATACTGCGAAAGCGCTGATATCGCATATACTTGCATGAGAAAACATAGTACTGATAGTAATGCGAGCGCACTAATTAATTATAACGCATATTTTACTTCATGCTACGAAAGCGCTCGTGCTAAATATATTAACACGAGTGAACATAGTGCCGAAAGTAACGCGAGTGCATAAAAAGAAAAAAGTAATAATGTTAAGAAAAATCACGAAGGCGCGTATAATGACATTAATTCTTAAAGAGAAGAAAGTGTAATGAGCATCTTAATTAATTTACGTGACTTTAAAGCTATATTCGCGATAAATGATGATCGTGTTATTAATAACAAGATCGTATTTAATAAATTTAATAAAAAAAGAACATGCAGAGATGAAAGTAAATTACGTGCTTTAATAATAATATTTAACATTGCGATTATTAATGTTACAAGTATTAAACTTAAGTTTGTTAAATTAATAAACAAAAGTAAATGCTGCGCTCATGAATATTTTAGAAATGTTAACGCTTCGATGAATGTTAACGCTTTTATAAATATTATGAATGTTAACGCATTTATAAATATATTTTAACTTAATGCGACGAAAATCTGAAACATAAGATTTAACGAATATTTAAGATATTAATCGCATAAAGCGTTAAAATCTGTTTCTGTTACTCTTTACAAACTGTTAATGTAAAGAAGAATTTAAGAACTTTAAAAAGATTTTAGTTAAATTTTATAAACTTTATTCGAACAAGTTACACTAAATTAAACAAACACGATGTTTTAAATTTAATTTCTTTTCTTTTATTCATGCGAACATGAATATTCGAAGAGAAAAATAATGTTACGAGTGTGTTAAAATCTATTTTAACATATTTTAACATTCTTTAACACAGCTTTAACACGAACTAATTAACATTTCTGAGTATTACTTCTTCTTTATGTTATAACATTTTCTTTTCGAGTTTAGCACGAACTCTGAGTTTCTAAACATAAATATCGCTTCAGAAACTTTCTTTCTTCTGTATTTTTAAACTTTTAGTTATAGCTATCTTTATAGATTAAACATTTTACTAGCTTTTCTATTAGTGATTTAAACTTTAAGCACGATTTTAACATTAATTATTTTCCTTAACAGATAAAGAGCGACGTTAACTTTTTTAAAGAAGAGTTCGTGTAATCATTACAACAGGTTATAACATTATTAATAAATGATTAATTGCATTATTATATTACATTATCTGATTAACATTTTGGCTGGCTGATTAATGTGCTTGAATGAAATATTCGTATTACAGGTTGACGCAAAGTTTTAACTTCTCTAATTTAAGCGCGCTTCAATCGCGCAGCATGCGATCAGATGCTGGAGTATGTTGGTCAGGCCAACGGGAATGATGAAATCGCTGCTGAGGTTGATCACTTGATTCATCCGAGCACGAGGTGGCCTGCGGAATTGAACGAGAGGGCTTCGGAGATATACAGATTGGAAGTGCTACCTCGTGAGCGAGGACTGATATCCCTGCACTGGATGCCGCGAGATGATGCAATACTTTGTCGATAGAATGCGACACCCGATCAAGACGGAAAAGGACCACGTACCATTGGATGCTCCTGTGGTAGAAATTGGATTTAGCATCGATCCCCAGAAGAGGCTCCGAGAGCACCACCGACATCGGAATTCCAACTTCTCGATGAATCTGACTCAGGTATCATTTCAAGACGTATTCCCGGACGTGTTCCGTCTTGATCAACACATCATATATCAATGCTATTAACCGCCACAGATCTGGTTCGATGAGATTGTTCTCACCCAGCTGGCGCAAGGATACACTGATGGTGCCGGAGGTTTCAGCCATTATCCAGCCGGGTTTTCTAACGGGAGTGCCTACCGCAGTACGGGGTTAAAGGCGTGGGCGAGGTTTGCCGATACCGCGTACAATTCGGGAACACTTGCTGCTGGGTTGGAGGATATGATAACGGATGCAGAGGAGAGGACCGAGAAAATCAAGGCATTAAGGACGGAGCGTGAACGTGAGCGCGAGGTGCTCACTTTGAAAATAAAAAGGCAGAAGGCTTCACTGAAAGTCATTGGGGCAATGACAAAATTTACAGAGGCAGAATCTAGGCTAAGCCAATAACGTTCGGATCAGCCGTGAGAGATAGAGGTAGATGAGATACAAGGTTACCCTCTGCGAACACAAGTCGAGGCAAGTGAAGAAGAAAGGTCAATGTTTTTCGTTTGTGCGGGTATCGCGGTTATTAGCGGATCGCTTAAACATTCCGTGCTACACTTCGTTCCAGTGATTATCTTAATGAACAGGATTATCTGTTATTTCATACAACTCATAGAATCGTCACAAGTGAAATTTCGAGACAGTCAGTAGAGACAGGTTTGCTAATATCAGAGAGTATCACATGTCGTACAACTTCATTGTGCTTACCTTGATCTTATGGACGCTGGAAAGCGCTCTTCAATGCAACGTTACTCAAATGAAAATATGCTGTTTGCATGATGAAACCTGGTGTTATTGTTGCGCTACATCTGCTTCGGAAAGAAATGCACCAGATACAAGACTCGATTCCATGTAATTTAAGTCATTGATGTAAAGAATCTACAGTACTTAAGCACCTTCCTTTATGCACCGCTCCCTGTTGTGCTTCCGCAGTTGATGTGTTGAAGGTTCGAACAACACTAGCGCGTTCCACGTCAATATCAAGAAACTTTTTCTCTCCTTTAACCCCAACCCACCAACTACTATCAACGCGCCAAATCCATCAATATCTCATGGTCACAGACTTGTGGCTTTAAAATACTCCGCCCCCTTGTCTCTCTGCTCTCTTCTCTCCTGCGTGGGAGAAGAATAGTCTTCGGACTATTCTTTGGGTTTTCGAACTCTCTACTCCCTTGTGCTTAGCACAGGCTCAGTTTATTAAAATGGCATCTTCTAAAGATACCTTCGGTCGTCAGACTGAAACCCCTCCTGCTGGTTTTTCCAACACGGATATACCGAGGTTGACATCTGTACAAGAGTCTGCTTCGGAGGCTTCCCAGAAGAAACTCGAGGACAGACTCGACAGGAAGGATCGTGAAGATGGAGGCGCATATCACTTCCCTTCAAAGCAAGATCGAGCGCCTCGAAAAACATCTCCGAGACTCCTCGGATGCTCTTCTCAGTATCAAGGCCAAGGCCGAAGAGGTCGACACCAAAAGATCGGAGAGGGACCGAGCAGACCGAGTTGAACTTGACGCGGCCGCAGATGCTATCAAAGTTGCTCTTGCGAGCTACGTTCGTAGTCACCAGGACAAAAAGGCTCAAGATCAAGACGAGCTACTCGACTTTTCGGCGGAGGTTTCTCGACTACTGCCCAAAGTCATGCGGCCAAGCATGCGACATCCGCGATCCACGGACTTATTGCCTTTTCCGGAAGTACTTCAAGAAAATGAAGAATGTCCTGTTTCGAGAAGCCCATCACCTGGAACTATGCGTCTGAGTCCATCACGACAGCGGTCGGCCTTACTCCACGGGTAGATGCCAAATTTGCAGGTGAAAAAGAGACCGCAGTGATCCCTGAAGCTCCTCGTCAGACAGGAACCGAGGCACAGGGAAGCGTAGAGCGCTTGGGATTCACTCCAACGTCTCGAGGAACCACTGCGACACCAACTACGGAACTTAGGCTGCCATGGCCAAGTCTGTATTCTGCACACAAAGCTCCGTTCCCCGTCAGAACGTCCTCCGTTCTATCTCCCACGACGTCCCGCACGGCGGAATTTCCATGGCTATCTGCATCGAAAGGTCAAGGCATTGCTAAAAATCTCGAAACCAAGTCCTTGCCAGCGCCTAGACTCTCATCTCAAGAGAAAACTCAGCCTCGAACAGTAAAGAATGCATCTGGTACGGCATCGAACTTAAATTTTGCACGGGCAGTCCGGCATGTATCTTCAGAGGAAAAGCCGCCTCCCGGAATTTTTTCCAGCTGCATCCGGACCAAAAGATCAAGCCACCATCGCAACCCCACCGACCGGGCCGCCCCAGACAATCCAGACAGACGCCACGGTACCTAGCCTGCAGGAAGCTCCGAAGAGACACAGTTTGTTCAAGATGACAATCGAGGAAGCCCTCGCGTCAAAACCCTCGTTAACTGGCGAACAAAGGAGGGCGAACTGGGAACTTGAAATTAAGAGAAGAAGCCAAAACAGCACGCCAAGCTGCCAAAATTTTACGCCTGAGCAATCCCACGCGGAGCTCCCACGCCCAACCAAGCGCCCTCGTCTCTCTTCCCCTCCCTCACCAACATAAGACACCAGCTACCCCGCGCTTTCCTCGCGCGAACAGCGCGAGCGGGACACAGAGATCAGACTCGAACGTGTGGAGGCGGAACAAGGCGATCCTGGAAGGTCGCACGGTTGAAATTCCGCACAAAGCGAGTCCTGCAGCAAGCTGAGGATGCTCCTGAAAACTAGCCAGGGGCGGCCGACCTTGTCGAACCGAGGAGTCAAGCAAGCGATGTCATCACCTCGTCTTTCGACATTCTTAATCAGAAAGAGGAGCGCGATAACGAGGACATGTGACGCAGGATCGAGCACGAATGGAGGCCTAAGGAGCCGAAATTGCAACGTCGCAACTTCCCAACTCCGAGAGCTTTTCAATGACCGTCGAGATGAAAATCTCAAGGTGGAAAGTTGCTGTAATTTTGGACTGGGGCTTGTATGCAAATCCAGCAAGGGCATGATTCTAGGGACGCGGACGAGAGCTCGTTGTGAAGGAGAGAAGGAAGGAAGCGTGAGGAAACGTAAAGCAGGCCTGGGTTAGGACGGGCCTTCCCTGGATTGTTAGAACAGAGAGGTGGAGATGTTGGACTGGCATGGAGAAGACAGGTAGCAGAATCGTATTAATGCAAGAGACATACAGTCTCCAAAAGGGGTATCTAAATCCAGCGCCGGTGCTCAAACAAACGAATCTCCATCACGAACGTAAAAAAACAAACGATCTAAAAAGCACACCCCACCTCCATTCCCACCGCATGCTTCTCGAAATCAAAACTCACCCCCCTCCCTCCAGGCGCACTGAACTGACACGAACCCAGCGAACTCTTTTTCCTGTGCGGCGAGGATCGAGGCGTCGTCCACGGACTCGCTAGTTCCGGGCCATTACTCATAGTGTAGATGGTTGAAGCCGAGAGGGCGCTGTCGGTTGAGGGGCGGAGTTCGAAGGCGTCAGGCTTGGTATCAATCAGGTTAGGCGACGACTGGGAGGAGGCACGCATGAGCCATTGGGAGATGCGGGCGCGGACGGAGGGTGGTTCGGCGGGAGTGTAGAGTTTGGGGGGGAGGAGATCGGTTTTGGAGGTTTGGGAGTGCAGGGGTAATGGACTTGGTGCTTGGATTGGGAGGGTGAATGAGGGGGAGCCTGAGGCGGTGGGGATTGGCGGTAAAGGTACTGTGGGTGGTGGCGAGGGGCTGCTGGGACGACCGAGGGCGAAAACATTCTCATTGGGCAATGCATCAACAGGACTATCGTGACTGGATATCGGCGATAAGCCGCGATTGCCATCGTCTATCAGTTTTTCCTCCACGATGGTGTCGCACTCGGGCAAGCGACTCTCGATCTGCTGCCGCTCTTCCAAATGCGTGCGCAGGCGTAGGCTTTGCTCACTAGCCCTTCGATACAAAGTGTAGACAGGCTCTGGGCCGGTTTTGGCTCGTAAAAGCGGTGGTGACTGCGGGATTCGAGCATTCAGAGCATCTAAGAATTCCTGTGTGCTTTGGGAAGTGGTAACACTTGGCCTACGAGACCTTGCACTGAGGTTGAGTTCACTGGAGGTATAGCGACTATCAATACTGAATCGAGAGCCATCCATAGAGATACTCCTCGAGGCTACTGGCTTTCTTGGAATGGTAAAAGATGTCGAAGGTCGTGCTAGTATAGACTCAGACCTCGACTTGACCAAAGCTTTTGGAGGGTGTGCTAGGTTTAATTCCGGCTCTTCTTCAAACCAGGGTAGTGGCTCCAACTCATTGCCAGGTAGGTATATGCTTAGCTGCAGAGGTCGAAAGCCGGTTGCGCGTTCATTTGGAAACTCGACTCTCTTAAAGTCATAAGGTGTGCCTATTGTTGGTCGACGAGACACGCTTGGCCTTGCTGCTCTGCTAGCTCTGCTTGATGCCCTCGAAGCTAGGGACCGGCCTTCTGCGATCCATTGTGCTGGACGTTGAGAACTTCTAGAGGCCGGACGTGGGCTCGGAAACTCGAATCTAGATGGAACAGGTCGAGGTTGTTCGTGACATATCTCTCTGTACTTATCAAGAGCTTCGTATGTCAGTATGTCCTTACCCATTGAGAATTGAGACAATTACCTGGAACTTCCTGCTCAGACTGTTCCTGCAGCCTAGGAAAACAACAAGACATTGATGTAGCCAGCCATCTAGAATGCATCACCTCAACGCAATTACTCAACCAATCCATCGACAAACACTCATTATCTCCACCATACACCGTAAACTGTGCACGTCAGCAAGAGGGGTACCAGCTGTCATATAAGACAAAAAGGAAATTTGAAACAGCACACCATCGCCGGTGTGGACCGATGAAAGAAAATAAGAAGAGGAAGAGCTTCAGAGCCAATGCTATGGTTAGCCGTGAAGATGAGGTGTCACGCTGATGGAACTTGGGCGCCAACGAATCGTATGTTGTTGGCCCGCCAAGAACAAGAATAGCGTAATTCAGATGAACTCAATAGGCAAAGATAGTTCGTGGCCGGCCTGACCATTCAAAAGCGGTACCAAAGGAGAATATGAAGGGGTGTTAGTATCGTTCAGGCAGTTAGGTGAGGCTCGAATGCATGATTCGTCTCACTGTCACTTCGTTTGTGACACCGAGCGCTTATTGATTGTTGGTGCAAAAGGTACCGACCAATGATGCGCCAGGACAGGCTTGCAGACTCTTCGAATGATGCAGCCCTCGGGAAGGCTGATCGAAAAGTCTCCTATCCAACGACTCTGCAGCAAGTTTGATTGCTGGAATTCATCGTGCCATGTAGATTGGTGGATTGGGAACAACGCAGAGCGGGGAAAGAAGCTTGACCAGGCCTCAGGGGCATGCAGGGTAACGGAAAATCATCGGGCCATGTTCGGTAAGGTTAACCGAGCCCTAACCGCTAAAATAGAGCATTGATTATCGGCTCATGCAAGTGTGACACCAGGCCTTCTTTGATCAACCTCTCAGTTGCCCCCTGAATCAACTCCAATTGGAAGAGATATTAAAGCTTTACCGCCCGGAGGGATTCTGGATGGAATATAAGCTCTTCGCTATGCAAGCAATTTACTCATATTTAGAAACATTGGATCGTTCCCCCACCCTTTTCTACCGTCATTTATGCATCCGGTAGAGTTTTACAAGTCTATCTTCGCGCCCTCTTTCCACCACCTCCTCCACCGTCCGTCTTCCGTTTCTTCCCCTCTTTTCGCCAATATTCATTTCGTTCCCGCTTTTCCCTTGAAGACTTCTTTTCTTCATTCTCTGCTACCTTCTTCCGGTATCCCTGCCTTCTTTGCTCTTGCGCTACCGCTCGTTTGGCCACCTTCTCGTTCCTCAACGTTATAATTTTCTGCATGAGGTCCCTTGCCCTCTTCTCTTCGCCTCCCAACACTACAGCACGCTTCTGCAGATACGTCTCTTTCTTTTGCGGCTTCATCTGTGCGATTTGAGACTTGAATGGAAGCTCTGCTGCCAGCTGGCGTGGAACACGCAAAGGATTGAAGTGTCTTGTGGGCCGCTCAATTGGACGATAGGCCGAGTTCTTTTGCTGAGGAGTCGGCACTCCTTCATCTCGTCGTACTTCACCAGTCAACCTCATGCCTTTCCACCCCTCGTCTTGGTTTTCCGAGTCCGCCCCTTCCAATAGATTTGTTACTGGATTATAGAACTTTTGAGGTTTAACAGGATACCAAGCCCGCAAAAAGACAATATCGCTCATCAAGACCTTATCTTCAAAGGTGGCTCTGTAGTGACCTTCAGGCTTGCTCAACGCTTTCTTGATTTGACCTCGAATACCGGAAACCGTGCGGATGCTTGCGCCTTCAAACTTGGCTATCTCCAGAGATGTACTGAACATGTCCCGGATGAATGCAGTATTTCTAAATATCTTGTAGGGACGGCCAGTAAGCTTCAACTTCTTGACGATTTCAGTACTTTCATCCACATGGAGTACAACGCCAGTAGCTGCAATCCGAAAGCCTGGATTCTTATTTGAAAATGACTGTACACAGCAGAAACCAGTGTTGGGCGCAATCAGAGGCCCATAAAATGTACCGAAGCAGTGCATGTGCTCTGGTGAATACTTTAGCATACGGTTTCTGATTCGTGAGTCTGAAATGCTGTAGATCGGTAGGGTTTGAAACCGTCGCCAGCCTAATGAAAAGATAAGAGGATCATTGGTCTTGAGAATCTTCTTGTGCCATCTATGGCGTTTGATGCGGACTTGGACAAAGCCGAATCGGTCTTCGGTAGGTGTCAGCCCCCCAATGATGACAGGGAAGCGCGGATTGAAGGTTACGGCGAATTCATAAGGTGCGTTCTCTAGGACAATACGAGCGTATGTGCCTGCTTTATAGCCTTCCACCCTTACTCTAGATTGCTTGTCTAGTGACTCAAACTCGGCTCGGTTGATGTTAAGCTGTTTCTGTATTTGCGCCTTTTGGGCGTCATACCAGTCGTCCTCTCCAAATTCCTCTGTTGCTTCAGTGGCAGCTCCTCTCTCGCCGCGCTTGTCGTTGGCGAATCCTTCTCGATCTTCTTCCTCAAAACGAAGTTTTAGCTCTTCCTTTTTCTTTGCGTTCTTCTCTCGCTCAGCTTCAATGGAGAGCTGTGGATCTTCTTCGGGTTCCGTAGCTGGAGTAGTAGCCTCTAGGTCCTCGAATTCACCATCTCCTTCACCCTCATCACCCTCTTCTAAATCTTCCGAGTCCTCGCCATCAAGTTTACCGTTGCTTCCTCCCTCATTGGGGAGACTTGCTGACGCGAAACGGCGGCGAAGCTCTGCAAGATTGTCCGGATCGCTCCATTTTTGCGCTAAAGCAGCGTAGTCATACTTTGGCACAGTTCGGTCTTCTAGATCCTCTTCTTCTTCCTCTTTAGCCTTCTTGAAGAATGCTTCCCCCTCTTCTTCGTCCGCTTCTTCGTCCCTGTCTGGCGCAACCTCGTTATCTTCAGTCGGACCTCGCCATTTACGGACAACTTCAGCTGGCGACAAGGTTTCGTCGTACAGAAGCCTTGCAAAATCCGACGCTCGGTATTGTTTGGAAGCACTGTGCAGACTTTTTGCCTTTTCCTGCAGATTCGACTTCCATCGTAAAGCTGCAGCTTCCTCGTCCGAGCCATCTTCCAATTCTAAGTCGTCTGGCGCACTTTCAAGTTCTTGATCTTCGACACTCGACACGGAACCAATATCAGAATCACTATCGGCAAAAGCCACTTCCTGAGTTGTATTCACACCATTTTCGGCATCTTTGGTAGATTTGAAGATGCGGCCGAGTTTCTCGTCTGGAATGGTGTCCTCTTCTAGATAGCCACTGTCGTTTTCCCCATCGCTGCCATTTGCAAATTCCTCATCTTCTTCTTCCTCGGCTGCAACATCAGCGCCATCATTTTCTTCTCTCCCAATTACCCTTGCCTTTCGCGTCTCTCTCCTCCCCGTGTCTTCCTCATCTCCTTCATTACCTCCTTTTAGCATATTACCGCCAGAGAAAAGCTGTACACCATCCTCTGCCTCTCCGAGTAGCCTGCGTTCACTCTGTAACCCCACCACCATTTGTTCTCCGAGCCCTCGCTCTGTATCTTCTTCTGCATCCATGTCGAAGTTCGAGGTCTTCACATCGATATATACAGCATCTTTGTCTACCAAGACACCACCAACGTCTGACATTGGCGCAAAAAGGACTTTCTGCTTCTCTCCTAACCTTCGTCTTCCTGATTTCCCAGACGCTTTTGCAATTGCCTGGTCCATGAATGGTGTTGGACAGGGATCGGGAAGACCTTCAATCATGGACACACTCAAGTCTCCAACGCCGGGAACATGTACACGCGCACCTTCGGCGGGGAAATTTGTCCCTCTTAGGTAGCCATACAGCGCAATGGTTCGATCACACTTCGGATCCTCTTCAATCGCGGTTGGAGGGGTAACATCAAGAAAGCGATCGGCAAGACAGTAAGGATGCGAGTTTCTCCAGATTAATGGTCTTGGATTCTTCATCACCGATATAAACCTTGAGAGGTTATGTATTTCTCGGTCTGGATATCGCCCGTTGATAACCCCAGATAGGTAGAATAGCTTTGCTCCTTGGTATAGTTCACTCCAAAACCTGTGTTTTAACCTCTTTTTTGCATCTTTTAAAGTACTGGGTTTCCGGAACAGGTCCAGATGAGTTAGGATCCCAAATACATTTCCAGGCATTCCACTAGCCGAGAGTATATTCAGAAACTCCATTGTCTCCATCTCGAACCCAAAGTTGCCATCGATCATGAGTAGGACAATATCTGCAATCTTCGAAACGTCAATCATGCTGGCAAGAGAATCCGCAGGACATTCTATAAAGGTAAGTCGCCGCCGTTTCGAGGTCACAACGGTGAGTGGGCCGCTAGGGGACTGGAGACTGTGTTTTGTGTACCGCTTGATTAGAGACTTGATCAGTGTAGTTTTACCGACCTGGTACTCATGTTAGCTAGAGTATGTGGTAGTACAAGAAAACACAAACCCCCGGAGGCCCAACGACAGCGACGATAATTGGGGGCGCCTCCTCTGGTAGACGGTCCACCAGAGGGACATGCAGTCGCTTTTCTTTGACCTAGAGAACTATTAGTAGGATCCAGAGCTAGCGAACATGGACAAACGCACATCGTGTGAGCGTGCTGCTTGCTTTTGCAAACGCCCTGGATTTGCGTATGCGAAAGCTTTTGGATTCGAGCCTTTGGACGCTTTTAGTGGCTTTTCTGCACCAAACGCAACCAATGCTCACCGTCTGTGTGTTTCTTCTTCTCCTTGGTCTTTCGGTGAGGTCTATTGGCTTGGTCGTCCATGACTGAAGTTCCCCACAAAAATTCTTTCGCAGTTGAAGCGAAACTTTTCCTGAGCAACCTGTAACGGAACAATCATTCGCCGAGCAAGCCTAGACCTGTGCGTCATTATGGGATCCCTGCATTTGCGCAATGGTGGGGGTTTATCACGCGAAGCAGCTGGCGATATTGAGACCTTTCACTCATCAACCCCTCCTTCAAGCTTTTACTACAAGACACCGATACGAAGCCTACACTCCCTTACAGCTCCTCAGAAGATCAATAATATCAGTCCACAGAAATCGTAAAATGCTCTACAATGTACGTTATTTCATCTACCTTTCAACGCCGCGTATTAACCAAGCTCATCTAGATTACTTTGAAAGAGGGTGCTTCCCCGGAGGAGCTCTCAAAGTATACTCGACGGCTCCGTCTAGCCAGACAATAGTCTAACTTTTGCCCACAGGGCCAAAGAGACTGCAAGATCCCAAGGCGGAACCATAAAGCATGAGTTTACCTTGATCAAGGGTTTCACGCAGGTTCGAGAATCATTATATTAGGGTACGGACTAATTTCTCTATAGTGTGGAGTTCCCGAATGACGCTGTTCATACCCTTGAGTCAAACCAGCACCTTCACGTCGAACAAGATGGGGAGGTCAAGACCCAATAGACCTATTGCACGTAGAAACATGGAAGATTTTGAATGGGGTCTTGGCGGATCCGATCTTTCTTCGGACTCATAAGATGGACGAGCAGAGATGACAGGCGTTTTTCCAAATTGCATCTGCATTGGGAGGGGGCAGTTTTCTATGGGGATTGGTTGCAGGACCCTCTTTATTATCATGAAACGGCGGGAAGGACGAATAACGAGCTTTGTAGCTGCATAGATATGTGCTAGCAAACATTCATGATCTGTGGACTCTTTTGGAACTTCAAATTGTAGTGATGTTCCATAGTTCAGTCTAAATCTCAAAATCGCAGATCTCAAGGGTTCATCCCGCGGCTGATTCGTTGATCCACAATCTCTCAACAGACGTCCACCGCCATATTCTATCCGATGGCTCAAAGACCTTTGATTCTAGACTCGCGCTTCTTGCGCGCCTTGTGCCCTCTGAAGCCACGATTAAAGTACTCCTACGCAACCTCCACGAGCAGATTTCCCCCAAGCCAGCAATGGCCCCATTATCCAGCATCGGCCAATGTCAACGATGACCAAGTCGCTCGCCTTGCCGCAAAGCCGTTGCATCCTCTCACATTGGCAGACCTTGTCAGGTAGTTGCAACGACTCTCTCTCTCAATGCTGAAGCTGATTACTCTGTCGCAGACATGGCCGTCCCCCTCTTTCTGCACAGACTCTCTTTGACTCGGCCAACTTTACCCTTTCTCTTCTTCCAATTAGACTCGCCCACCGCATACAAGCTCTCCGCAATCTTCCCTTTATCATCGTATCAAACCCCTACATAGCGCAAATCTACAGCTACTACATACACTCCTTATCCACACTATTACCGTACCAGGAGCGGCGCATCACCAACCTCGAGGATGAGATACAATTCACAGAGGTCATGGCTGATCTGGTGCAGACACATTCCAACACCATACCAATACTTGCGCGAGGTTTCTTGGAATGCAGGAAATATATAAACCCATCGGATGTGACGCGCTTTCTAGACGAGCATCTCCGTGCTAGGATAGGAACCCGTCTGATTGCAGAGCAGCATATTGCCTTTCATCTGTCTTCACAGCCACATAACAAAGGTACGGAGAGTGTTCAGGATAGTTCATCGACTCATATTGGGGTTATTGACACCGCCCTACGGCCTGCCGATATCATCAGACAATGCGAATCATATGTCTCTGAGATATGTGAGCTCAAGTATGGCGTGAGGCCATCAGTTGTCATCAATGGGCAACCGGATACGAGGCTAGCTCTTGTGCCTACTCATTTAGAGTACATTCTCACTGAGCTATTGAAAAATGCCTTCCGTGCTACGATCGAGAGCGGAAAAGAACGCGAAGCTATAGAGATCACTATTGCAGCATCACCAGATACGTCAGCTAGCTCGTCTGCTTTACCGTCCGAGCAAAATGCAGAGGAGGATGCTTTGAAGCAGAGCGAAGCCAGCGCAACCGGTCGAACGATCCAATCCAATCCCTCTATACCTGCTGTGACGATCCGGATTCGAGACCGTGGTGGAGGCATCTCGCCCGAGGTTCTGCCAAACATCTGGGCTTACAGCTTTACCACTTTTGGCGACGACGATATCCTTAACGTTAGCAACGGCAACACAGACGCCCTCAATGCCATCTCCGGGGCTGGAGGTGATTCTGGTAGCCTAGCTGGACTCGGATACGGACTGCCACTAGGTCGAGCATACGCGGAGCATTTTGGCGGCGGCATTGCAGTACAGAGCCTCTGGGGGTGGGGTACAGATGTCTACTTGAACCTGAAAGGTCTTGGAAAGATATGAGCGGCTTGCAGAACTACATCGCTCAAGCCTCAGAATGAAACTTGATCACCAGTGTCATAATTTCAATGATCTTTACAGTGACCGTTTGAGAGGGGGTGGTG
>JAABUO010004453.1_pt1 | contig 16513 bp, 17 predicted proteins | sample 5559291 | NCBI WGS metagenome assembly JAABUO01 (sample SAMN10711878, study PRJNA513372) | rock metagenome | isolation source: Antarctica rocks | place: Antarctica: Victoria Land, Finger Mt sud
CGTCCATGACACAGCCGATCGAAGCGCATCACTTTGGCGCTCCACCTCAGCGAGGCCCAGATTTTCTGAAGATATGAACCATCTGGCTTACGATGACGAGGACGAGGACCTGACGGTGGTGATAAAGTCAGATGCGGAGACTACCTTTTGTGAGACCAAAGTAAACAGCGTCTTGATCAAGATGCTGTCACCCTGGTGGAGAGCTAAGCTTACATCTGGGGGCTTCAAGGACTCTGTGCAGGAGAGTCGCTGTGTGATAGTGCATGAGAACCCCAGGGTTGCAGAACTTGCCTTGGACGCTGCTAAGTTTCGGCTTCAACAGGCTGACCTGGTTGCTGAGGGCGACCTAAATCTCGCATATACCACCTGGCAACTAGCCGACATGTGGCAATTTGGCTACCTCTCAAGCATCTGTCAGGGAGCTCTACAGGACCTGCTGAAGGACCTGTCCACAGACGCAGACAGACTCGAGTTTGTGAAGGTGGCGCTCAATCACAATGATGCCATACTAGAGGAAGTGCTGGTGCCATTCTTTGTCGACCATCCAGAAGAACGCAAGACTGAATTGTACTTGGCATTCAGCGACAGAGTACTGCTGAGGCTCGCAGCAATTGCCCCCATTGCAGGTTTCCAGAGCCGTTCCCCCCAGTTCAGGGAGAGATTTCTTGAGTATGCCTCAGGCTGTGATGACAGCGAGTTGACAAAGTACATGCAGTGCAATCCTGAGGCACGCAACCAACAGCTTTTCTTGTCCCGATCTTTTGAGTGCTGTATGATACTGTTTGCTGCTGCCCCTTTACCTTTTGTCAAAGATATGATCAGTGTAGCATTGCAATCCTCCTGGACACCGGAAGAGAAGGAGCTGGCCTTGTCAGCCATTGATTACAGCAGAGTGACAAGCATTGATCAGGAGTACCTCACAGATCACCACCATCAGCTTCCCCAACAAGCTTATATATATCGAGCTCTGTGGCAGTCTTCCCAGCAACAAGTGTCACATCCAGGGACAACAATCTCATCAAGTGCACCATGGACCATTCACTGCTACCATGATAGTCATCAACTGCCGCCCCTCAGAGCTGGCCCCATCAGATTTGAAAGGATCGACTACCGGCAGTCAATCTTCTTCAGTGATGTCGCAGCATATGGTTTAATCTATAGCTATGACTATTGTGATGGTGTCGTGCAAGCTGCTCGACCTTTTAGTTTCAGTGCAGGAAGCGTCCTGATAGTGTATGAGTCAGTTAACAATGCCGTTGTGACAGCAGTAAGTAGTTAAGCAGAACTACTTAAGTGAAGCGACAAGAGTAACATACTTCTGCGAAAACATGCAACCAGAAAGTGGTAGTGTGATGCTCCAGACAGCTCATTGTTGGGATGACCAAGAACAAACGACATTAAATTATCGTAGCTTTTTGAAGATGCCATGCTTGCACGTTCTGCAACAATCTGTAACCTGAGTTTGATCAGCTGCCATGCAGATACGCTGCGACATGTGTCCTGTGTGAAGCACTTTTATTCAGTCTAGCTTGCATCAGGGCTGTAGGATATCTTCAGCCTGTGCTGTTTGCTCATGTGTCGCTGGATGATATCATCAATGTTATACTCGAAAATCCAGCGATCATGAGAGCAGTCATCTCTACCAGTTGTTTTGTGCACACCTGTTGCATGCCTACTGCTGATGACATTCCTAACACAATTTTGAAGCCCTCAAATGAAGGTATCAACTCATGTGGCAGGAATTGCATGCGCAAGCCTTCATCCATGCACATGTATCAGTGAATCCAGCGGCAAATCCTACCTGGCTTGCCTTTGTCATCAGAGGCGCCACCCATTGCTTGTATGGAGTCAGCATACTCTTTATCTGCCACTGCCAGCTTAGCCACGCTCTCAGCCAAGTAGCCATCCCTCAAGCTTTGAGCTTCAACCTCTAGCTGGCCATCTCTAAGGGTGGGGGCTACCCCAGGCAAGCCCTGGATACCTTTCTTCAGCAGCAAGGCCAAATTGTGTAGCGTGTGCAGCCGCTGCAGCTTGTCTGATCGTATCACCTCCTTGTTTTGTTCATCTAAGGCAAGAGCCTGCATACCAACAGTATTTGTTTCTGAACTCCAGCTGTCGTCCTGTAGTAAACGACTTCACAGCCACACTCATGGGTGCTCAGATCTTAAAGCAAGTAGATGATAACGGCACAGCATGCATAGCACACCGCCAGCTACAAGCACACTCTCCCTCTCCAGGACACATACAAGCAGGCAAGGTGCACTGACAAACGCAGACAGATAGATTAGCAACAGGCGGCAACAAGGCCTACCTCTCTGTAAGTCTTGATGGCCATGGCAGTTTGTGCTGCACCCTCTTCCAGCAGCATGAGGGCAGCAAGGCCATTGAGGGCCCCCAGCAGCACCCTCTGAGCATCCTGAGCCTCCAGCTTGGCCTTGCTCACCAGAACATCCAAGATCTCCCCCATACTCATGGGCGCCTTGGCTGCTGCCAGTGACTTGATCCCCCCTGCACCCACCTGGCACCCCAACACACAATGTCAAGGCCCAACCTACTCTGTTCTTGCAGACCAGACCAGCTCGGACTGTCATGGCAGTTGCCACAAAGCAGCTGAAGCAAAGAAACTTGGGTTGCAATGAACATGACGCAGCCAGCGCATCGACTGATCCATGCCTACCGTAGTACCAGCTCAGTGTCAGGCCACAATAACTGATGTGTTGTGAGTCAATCTGGCAATAAGGATGCTGAGACAAAGAGTGAGGAGCAAGTGTAAACAGATTGCAACCCAAGTCATGCCACAGCAATGGGAGAGCAAGCAGCAGCCCACCTGAGGGTGACAGCACGCTTGACGCAGGCGCAGCAACGGGAACAGCAGCTTCTTCTCTTCAGCAGCTGTCAGCCGCCGCTGCCCGGCCAAGCCCTGTGCTGCCTGAGACAGCAGCTGTGATGGGATGGTGGAGGAGGCTCTGAGGCTGCATTCAGCGTGCTGCCGGCTGTAGAAGTGGCGCTCTATGGCGCTGAACTGCAGGCTGGAGGTGTGCTGGTGCTGTGGTGGCAGGCCCAGCTCGTGTGCCACGTCTGCTTTGGCTGTGCGCCACAACAGGCCCCCTTGAGATGGCTTGAGCAAGGTCAACAGCCTTGCTCGGCCTGCAGTCATACATATGAGTAGACTGACAGGAGCTGAAGGTTGCTACCTGTCTTGACTATGCAGCATGCTTCACTCAAGGACCACATCTGCCTTGGCTGTCAGCACTGGCTTTTAGCAAGACCACTGCCAATGATGTTGACAGCAAACTTGCAAAGAAACAAGCATGACTGTCAGTTGCTGGGAGCATGCAGCATGATCACATCTGACAAATAAGATGGGCATGGGTACAAAGGGCGAATTTGAAAGGAAAGAAGCAAGAAGAGAAGAGAACCTGCAGGGGAGCCGGCTTCATAGGGGCGTTGACACACCCTGTTCCACCAGAACCTCTCACTCAGGGGGGCGGCCTTCAGGAAGTAGAAGAGGCCATACAGGTCCTCCAGGCCCCGGCTGAGGGGGGTGCCTGTGATGCACCAGCGGTGGCGGGCAGCCAGCTTGCTTGCCATCTCTGCTGCCTTGGCGGTGGAGCTCTCAACCATCTGAGCCTCATCCAGGCACACCCGCCACCAGCATAAGCGAGTCAGCGGGGTCGGAATCACCTGTGTTATGGAATAAAATTGAGTCAAAGCTTATATGCATCTGCTGCATTGAGGTGTGTCTCAGAGTGGTCTCTTCTCTTTTCACTTGTGAAAATGTTGAGTACTCAGTAGCAAACTGTTCAGCACGGAGAAGATAATTGCATCGGAATTTTTGGTGGATGTTTCGAGTATGCTGCTGGGTCTATGGTGCTTTGCAGCAGCCATGCCCTGAAACGATTCAGTGCAACATGAAACTAAAGACAGCACTCTGCAAAGCATGGCTGCCTGCATGCGCTTGCGGTGCACACTTGTATAGTGTTCATATCACATTGTTGATGATTCAATGAGTGAGAGGCCGCTAAACCCGCAATTGTTTACAGGCTTGGAGCAGCTGCTGCACATGCAGATCTGCACTGCACATACTTGCTGTCACATGCATGCAACTACAGAAGCTGCTGCTACTGCAGCTTCATCACGGTGGTGCTGTCACATGCATGCAACTACAGAAGCTGCTGGTACTTGGCAGATTGCTCGTGCGGGTGAACGCGGATCACATGCAAGGAGCACTAAAGCTGCTGGTACCTCATAACGTTTGCGAGTCCTGAAGGTCTTGCTCTGCTGATCTGGGTCAGCTAGATGGTGCACATCCCTCTTCAGCACATCATAGGTCGTCAGCACCACATCAGCCCCTGCCAAGTCCCCAGCTGATACCACTCCCTGCCCACTGTGCTTCCCAGCTCTGCCCTTCAAGTCTGGGCTGCTGCCCATTGCTGAAGCTGGCAAAGGGCCATCCTGCCACGCTGGAGCTTTGGCTGATGCTGATTCCAAGGACGTTTTGTGCTGCCCTAGGTATGTGATGACTTTGAGTGCACCAGGCTGAGTGTGTTTGGTGATCTCTGACTGCCACTGCTGCAAGATGGAGGCAGGACAGACTATGAGGGTAGCCCCACACTCCGAAACCATCTGCTGAGATGCCCTGGCTTTAGTGCAGCGGCCACACACAAAATCACCTGCAAACGACTCAGATCATTGCATAGACCGCCTGTATGTTGTCAGCATGCATGCCTCCCTATGCTGCAGGTTTTGGTGGAAGACGATGCACATGTCTGCCTGTCCAAAACTGCTGTCGTATACACTGCAAACGCAAGGCTACTGCACCAGGCCTAGCATTGACTTTTGCATGCTCAGCTTCTTCACAAACAGGATATCAGGTTGTGTGACATCTCAGCAAGCTATGCACACGCGCAGTCTGGGTTTACTACAGACTGAGGCAGACTATAATGACCTTCTGGTGTCCTGGGCAGCCCGGTATAGTACTTGGCTTCTCAACAAATTGACGCTGTAAGGTGTAGTCCTTTCTTTTTCTTTGTTCTGACCTTTTGGTACTCTTTTGGGGAAGCCCACGCAAGCTCCATGCAGCCAGGAGAGGCACTCATCACACTGTAGCCACAGACCCTCATACAGCTGAGCACCAGGAGTGTCTCCTGTAACACCACATACACAGTCTATGTGCTCCTCCTCCTTCTCTTCCTCCTCCTGCTCCTCTTCCTTTGTTTGACCCTGCTTGCCGTGGTGCTGCACCTTCTGCCTCTGCATGATAGGCCAGAACCTTTACTAATGTCATTCGCCTCTAACCATTATGATGACACCAATATGCTGTATGACTGTGTCTTCTTGGTGGCATGTACAATGCCACAATGTATGCCATACGCGCATGGACCTTGCAATCTTGTTCTAAAAGCCTTGCAGATAAGCCAGGTTGCGTCTGCACATCATGGCAGGACAATGCAGGCGCTGCTTTGTAACAGGGCCTGCTGTGAAGAGACCAGGCTTGTACCTTGTTACTGCCTGGCTCTGGTTGCATGGGCTGTGCATGGTTTGATGACGTGAATGGGTTTGCCAACACACATGCCAGCAACTCCACCGTCTTGCCTAACCCCATCTGCATACATCCAAACATTGGCTGCTACAAACTTTTCCTGCCTTGAAATAAAATGTCGGCATGCGCACATGCATACAAGCATAGGCACAAGGACCTGTCAGTACAGCGCTTTTATTTTGCTGGTATGCATTATGGATGACAGCAAGCACGCTTAACAGACCTTTTATGGCACTAGGACATTGCTGACGATACCCTCACACTTGTAGCCTGGCAGTGTGACATGTTGTCGAGTGGCAAACATCCGTCAGGGACTGTGAGCAGGCAGACTGTAAGAACTCTGTAGCGGGCTTGGGCGGAATGGTAGACATGGCTTGTGGCTAGTAGCTTGCTGAACACAGATGGAGTTAGCTTGCCTCATCAGACAGGATCCCCCCCTGCACAGAGGGTGGGGCCTCAAAACGCTCCTGGCTGACCCTGCCTGTGAAGGGATTGAAGTAAAAGGTGCGGCCATTCAAGGCAGTCACTTCACGCCAGAGAGGGTGCAATTCTGAACTTGCCTGTTCCTGCATTTGCTTGTGCTGTCAGATGCGAGTGTACCTGAGGAAATAGCAGATTTGGAAAATACTTCGAGCAGTGAAACTTTGATTGCAGGCATGCTTGTGAAGTGCTGGCGTATATGTGTTGTAGCACCAACATATAGATGTCTTGAAGATGGTGTATGATGTTTGCTGTCGTGTGGGATGGCATTAGGATGCCTGGATTTGCTGTGATTGCTTGTCTGTATGAGCACTGATGCAGACAAAAATGACTCCAACATGGCTGACAATATAGTGGATGTACATTGTGATCCAAAGATATACGTTGATTCAGATAAAGGCGTCATACCCGTCAATGTGTATGGACAACACAAGACTGCACCTGAGAGGCGTTTTCCCTGGAAACCATCCAGGCAGCAGCACGCTTTTGGTATGGTCTCAAGGTAGGTCGCAACTTTGGATTGTCCCCAGCCAGCTCTGGTTCATTGCCCTCAGGCTTCACTGCAGCGTAAAGCTCAGCTACATTAAAACCTCCTGTCTCTTCTCCAGAACCGTTGTCTGCTTCTGACGCTCTGCTGACTGAGGCATCCAGGGTGCTGCTGTTTGCTGCTGGTTGTGGTTGGCTGGAGGATAGTTCTTGCTGCTGCTGCAGCTGCTGCTGCTGCGTGTCCTTGCCTTGCAAGGATGGCAGATGCTGTGGTGTGTGAGCTTCAATGGCATGCTCTGGCAGTAGCCATGCAAAGACAGCCTGCAGCTGCTTATGCCATTGCCGTTGTACCTGGTCCTCAGCATCTGCATGTTTCTGATCAAGTCAAACACTGTGTGGAACCCACATTCCAAGCACTGACGCGACGTGCATTCATGCATTGCCATTGCAACATGCTCAGAGCACCTTATTACCTAGTATCTGGTCCACTTCCAGTGCTGATGTATGCAAGCTCACACACAGGCCGCTGTGCTCACTTTGGTCAGCCTGAACAAGCTGCACAGCAAGTCTGCCAAGATGCAGCAAGCTAATGAACCCTTCAGCAGCCAAGCGTGTAGCGGCATAAATGGTGCCCTGCAGGATCATTGCAGTACGTTTGCGTGCTATGGCTGCAGTGCACTGGGGCCTCAACGCACTGCATTGCTGTCCCTGACTCACGCTGAGTATCCTGGGATCTTGAGAAGTAGAAGAGCTGACATTCCATGCTATGTCTATGTCTCCTGGTTCGGGTGTGATGCTGAGGCATAGCGAAGGCTGAGTAGAAGCTGTGAGTGAAGTCCTGAGGTTCTTACAGTCTATCTGAAGATGTCTAAGAGGAAGCAGATTGTCGTCAAGGCTTCTGACATTGGTCAAGACTGTCAAGTTCTTTTGTGCCACAGCAGGACCGCCGGGACGAGATCGAGACTGTTGTGCGGGCAGCGCAGCTGTGAGACCGTTTGACACATCAGCGTCAACTTGTCTGGACTCAGGCGGCCCCAGCAGCGCTTTCGGGTTCTGTTGCTTTCTACGAACCATCCTGGCCACCGATTGCAGGTGTGAGTCGAAACAGTTCAACTTTGACACACGAGCTCGTTGTTGACTGAGCACAACATGAATTACATGAGGTCGGGCACTGAAACCAATCTGAGGCACTGAGTGCATGCTGATGTGCTGTGCAACTGGTCATCGGAGGATTGAAATACATGTTGACAAATGTATGTTGACAAATGCATGTTGACACTTGCAGAGTGGCCGGCATGGAATTGGTAAAACTCCATCAGCGCAGCTGCAGCATTTTTCCGCCGAAATTCTCGGCCGAGAATTTGCGGGTGAGTCCTCAGCAGCATGCAAGTAGAACTTTTGAATAGCTTTGACATTCATATGCAAGGCAGAAAGATGTGCCAACTCACATATGGTGGCCACAACAGTTTTCATAAAGGTCAAGAGCCCCTTTCAAGACTAGGTCACTTGGGGCATGTCAGTGTTGACTGCTGGGGACGAGTTCATCCCGTACAAGTCCTGACTTCGATATGCAACTGAGAGTGCAGCTTGCGCCCAGACTTCCGTACTGCGTTGTTTATCTGCAGGAGTGACTATGTCCAAGCCATTGCGCGTCCCAGTGCACCTTTGACCTGATGTATGCCTTCGTTGTGAGGTGTTCAACCTACCGAGTCTGACCTGCTGAGTCGTTCTCTGTAGTGGTCCTGCGGACACTGGTGTCGCCCTTCAGCTATGGGGTCTACTGCCAAAGGGCTGGCTCTAATCCCGGAGCTGGCAGCATTGAGCCCGTCCACATCCACAGCAGTGGCAGCAGCGGCTGCTGCAGTGATTGGCCAAGGCATTTCTCACGGCTGGGGAAGCTGGGCGTGTCAAGTGCAAGCTCGAGAATGGATGGACAAACCATACTTCGCTCAGGATAGACTGTCGGGCACCAGACTTGAGACAGCTCCTGATTTACCTCACGGTATCAAGTACGTCAAGGTGAGTACTAGGCAGCTCGTTTGCAAAGGCAAAGAAGTTGCTGCAAATCGGAATTCTCTGCAGACCTATCCACCTGCCCCGCGCAACGTGTGGACAGTGCTACAGCCAAGGCAGCTCATATTCTCCTTGTGCAAAAGGTGAGTAGCAGAATCTGTGAGGCTTTGTAAGCCACGCCTTGTACCTGTGAGGTACTGCAGCAGCAAATGCTCGCGAACTTTCTGTTCTTCCCACCATTCTCAACGGTTGCTTGCTTTGGTGCAGTTTATTCCTGCAGTCCATGTTTGTTGCGCTCACTAAGTTGAGCGAGCTAGATAGGTTGGAGAGAGAAGCTTTTGAGTCGGTAAGATCCGTGCCAGTAATACTTTGGCAATACCTACTTCTCACCTGCAGCAAGAGGTCTGACAGTCTGTCTTGTCTGGTTTAGGGTGAGGAGCTTAACCGGGTCGTTGTGTTTCCTGTGGAGGATGTAAAGCCGATCATCAAAAGGTCGTCTATACTGTTCCTAAGAGACGTGGTCACACAAAGCATCAGGTGAGCTGCAAAGCCATGTGTATCAGGTGAGCTGCTCAGGTCACGTGGGTCAATGTCCCCGGCACCAGAGTTGTGCTATTTCAAAACTGGGAGGAAAGTGTCTCAGCTGTTGGTCCTTAGCTTGACATGCAGACAATGACCTGGCACCTTGTTAGAGCTTTTGCTTGACATGCAGGCAGATGTTTGATGTGCTGGCTGGCCAGAGACTAGAACCTAGGACAGCATGGAAGCTCAGAAAAGGCAAGCCCATGTGACATCATGCATCATGCAGAGCCTTCAGTGCAGAACAATTGTGCATTGGGTACAAGCCAAGGCATAGCTATGTGGAGACACACACATGTCCTGCTCTATGTGCGAGACACAGACATGTGATATGATCAGCACTGTGTTGTCCAATCAGCAACAGCTGGTGCGTCTTAGCAGCCAGACTCTGCTGCACAGTGCACAGACAGACAGATCACAAGGCCTGCTCAATGTGCAGGCTTCAAATCATCTGCAATACGGAAGAGATACCTGGTGTGGTATACCCGTTCATACAGAATCACCAAAACTGTATTCACATCCAATCTACTGTCTTGCGCGGCAGAATGGACTGTTACCTCCTACATAGATGTGTACAGGTAAGTCATGAATGCTATTGGTATGCCAAGCTTTTTTCCGTCAATGACACATATTGATACATAGCATCTGTTCTTGACTCCTCGTGCAGGCAGACAGAAGCTGAGCAGTGGCTTTGCATGCAGGATGACAAAGAGCGGCTGGCAAGAGAAGGGCGTCCCAGCTTTCATGAGGCGCCTTCTGTTACGGATGTTTGCAAATGCGGTCAAGACAAGCGTCTGTGTTGTCGGCGCCTCTCTCGGTGAGTGGCTGCATCGGCAGCTGTGGTGATATCACTGGCAGATCATCATGCTTTGTATTTATTACGCCTGATGCATCACAGTATTGAGCAGATGAGACTTGTGATCAGTCTTTAGGTGTTTTGTATAGACACATTGTGCAAACAGAACTAGATCCAGGTCCTTCAGCTCATGTAGTAGGAAAGGTACGGAAGCATAGGGGCCCTCAGGGCCCAGGGGGTCAGCGTTGCACACACTTGTCCCCATATACAACGCCACTGCATAAATGGCGTAGTCTTTTCTATTCTTTTATTTTCTATTGAAGCACAGGCACCAAGTGTCCTGCTGGTTGACAGGTGCGGGAGCATTGTCAGCAGTATGGCCCGGCACAGGAACAGTCGTGGGCTACAATGCTGCAGACCTGGCCATCAGCCTCTTCTTCATTGGTCCTCTAGCAGACAGGTAAGCTATCCTAGATGCCATACTAGAATCTCGTACAGCAAGGGACTTTGGACTGTACATATCTCAACTTCTGAGCACACAAATCAGCACTGAAGGAGTGCATGCAAGAGATTGGGTAAACGAGTTAACACCTGACAGATGGATGATTGGTTGTTTATAACATTTATAATAACCAAATGATTTATTGATTGATTGAATAGGTACATCAGCATGGAGCCACCCCCAGCAGCCATGGACGCAGGGGCTCTGGAGGGGGATCCCCCCATCCCTGGCCCTTTTGTTGTGGGTGCAGACGACCAAGCACTGCAAGGTCTGTTCGCAATCCTGTCAGGTCTTGCGTGAATACATGCAGCTGCTAATTCACACCAAATTAGATGCTGTGTGGTGTGCTACCAGATTGCAACTCTTGTGCGTGGTAAGTTGGTAGAGATGATTTGCTGGCCAGGGTCCAACTCTACTGTTGGCATGCCACAATTAATTACTGCCATCCTCTTGTCACAATGCCGGTCCTCCATGATGCTACATGAAAACTGCATTTGCCAGTCTGCACACGCTTTCACTGGAAGTGTGAAAGCAGGCATCTTAGATGATAGCACCGATGATGAAGATCATGCTGTGACCTTGGACAATGGGGAGCACCCAATACATGAGGCAGCAACAGGCACTGCACCAGCTGCATAAGGTAAATTGCGCTGGAGTGGTGACCAGCTGTGCATGATGATGACACTCAGCACATGTGAGATAATCTTCCCAAATGCTCAAGACTTTGACGTGCATGACTTGCATAGCACTTACTATCATGTTTTCTTGAGCATTCACGATGCATTGGCAAGTGATGCTTCACTGTTGAACAGCACCTGTTGCTCGCATTTGTGGCAAGCTATATGTTCACAAAGGCTATTTGACCCTTGCAGGAATGAGGGGCCTTTGCAATAGCATATGAAAGAGCATATTCTTCAGGTTCAGGGCTCAGCAGTGAGTTTTTGTATACAAGCCAAAGTGCTCTTGTCTTTTCAAGGACATCCAAAGATGTTGATGAAAGTCTCACACCTATAGGTTTAGCTAAAAGCTATATACTATGCTAAGCACGACCAATGCATTTCATTAGTTGAGCTGCCTTGCATGTGATCAATCTTCCGAGGCTTGGTATATCTCAGTGCGTTGTGTCACTTTAGGGTATCAGTTGCGACCTTCCGCCGACTTGCACAATCACACACTTTGAGGAAGGGAACCATTTGTTTTCTGAGCCCCATGTTTTGTCAAATGATGTCCACTTACACTGATCCCTTCACTTCATCAAGCTTGCTCGCTAGTGCAAGTTTGAGAAGCTGTCTTCGGATTCATACCTACGCAAATAATTTGTTTGAAACCAACTCAACTTCAGATTTCAAGGAAGACATTCGAGACCATTGACGGCGTTCTGTGTAATCCTGTGTATCAGCGCGCAAGCACAAACACATTTTACAATCCAAGGCACCCCTTGAAAGACTGGCTGACCACATAATTCTGCAGAAGTTGGCTTGCAGACTGCCAGCATGCAAACACAAGCATCTGTTCCAGACACTCTGCAGCAGGTACGTCAACAACCGCACACCTGCAGTCCATCTTCCCCAAGGGAATCATCCGTTCAATCCTCACCACGATGAGACATCGATAGCAGATGACGAGCTCGGTTTTGACTTGCAGGCTGTTCTGCAACCTTCAACAAGTATGCCTGAGGGTACAGCAACCATAAGAGGCTGGGACTTTAACGATGGCGTGGACTTGACAGGAATCATGAACTCAATGCTGCGCACTGGATGCCAAGCATCAGCCTTGGGGCAGGCATGCAATGAGGTCAACCGCATGGTTAGTCCTTTGCTGCGAGAATTGTTGACTCACTGATAGCACAGTCAGATGTGCAAGGCAGCTGCAGCCTGTTGAGGAAGCACATTTTGCAAAACATTTCAGTACATACAACTGCAGCTGTCCTGGAGACTTAATCAAGAAGAAAGCAGTTGTGCCCCCAGCGAAGCTCAAGAAGGTGGCCTGCCACCACAAGACGTACGCTGCAAGATCTTCCTGGGGTACACTTCAAATCTGGTATCTGCTGGTGTCAGGGAGCACATTAGGTACCTGGTGCAACATCACATGGTGGACGTGCTCTGTACAAGTGCTGGTGGCATTGAAGAAGACTTCATCAAGGTGAGCAGGGCATGATACATGCCAATTTCACGCATGTTGTATGCATCAAAATGTGATATGCCAATTGCAGGGAATAAGCTTGCTTTGTCATGAGATGTATCATTTTGGCTATGAACATGATGATTAGCAACTTAGGGTGTGCTGTCAATCAGAAGCTAGCGCAATATTGGCTCATCAGGTTTACTGTATACTTTGCACACGATGAATAATGCTTCAGCCAGCCTATACCTCTTTGCTTGCACTTGCAACAGCTCTCAAGTTGGTGCTACACTGCTTGTGTCTGACACCTTTCTGTTTTTGGTTGTGCTGCTTGCCGAAATAGGGTTCACAGAAGCAGTGCCTAAGCCACCACCAGTTTTGCAATTCCAGCAAAACACTTGTGCACCCATCAGCAAGACTTTGAGTTAGTCACGTGCCAGCCCCACACAGTCCCAACCCAGTGCGTACAGGACTTGTTGCAGTTCTGAAACAATACAGTGGGGCTGCAGTGTATGGCACCCACTTATGCAGGTGACTTCCACCTGAAGGGTCAAGATCTGAGGGCCCAAGGCCTGAACAGAGTGGGCAACATGCTGGTCCCCAACAGCAACTACTGTGCCTTTGAGGACTGGATCATGCCCATTCTGGACACCATGCTGCTTGAACAGCGGCAAGGCACACACTGGACTCCATCAAAGGTGACCTTGCAGCAGCTCACAGCGCTGATGCCATGTCTGGCCAGATGAACCAGGCACAGTGTGCCTTCAGCATTGGCATTCTGCGTTTCGGTATTTAGCCTGCTGCATGCCAAATTTGGAGTGTTTCTGCTGCAGAAATTCCAAAGCCAGCTCACATTCATGTTTGCTTGCCTAGATGCATGCAGGGTCGGCTGTGCCTGCAGGCCTTTAGGCTTGCTTTGGCAGTACATGCCGCATCTGTGGCTTTTTAAGTCAATGAACTCACACATCCAAATGCAAGCAAGCTGGTACATGCAGTGAGAGAGACACTCAGGTTGACCACGGAGTCTGCACCTGCTTGCAGATGATTCACCGGCTGGGAAAGGAAATCAATCACCCTGACTCAATCTACTACTGGGCATACAAGAATGATGTGCCTGTCTACTGTCCGGCTTTGACTGACGGCTCCCTCGGGGATATGCTGTACTTCCACACCTTCAAGAACCCAGGGTTGATCTTGGACATTGTAGCTGACATCAGAGCCATGAATGATGAAGCTATGAAAGCCCCTCCACGCAAAACGGGAGTCATCATTCTTGGCGGCGGTGAGCCATCTTAGACCAGCTTGATTACAGTCACTTCCATGAGTGTCTGCGTTTACGAGATGCTGCTTGTGCATAATCTCTACGCTGGCATGCAGTTATACAACATTGTTAATCTGTGGATTTCAGCCACAATGAACATGCCGCATCTTGTGATGCTTACATAAAAGACTACTGCTAATGTGAGGTGCAGACCTATGTTGTGACATGCTGCAGGCCTGCCTAAGCATCATATCTGCAATGCAAATCTAATGAAGAATGGAGCTGATTTTGCTTTGTACATCAGCACGGCTCAAGAGTTTGATGGCAGTGACTCTGGAGCACGACCGGATGAAGCTGTGTCATGGGGGAAAATTTGAGCTGATGCAAAGCCTGTCAAAGTGTATGGCGATGCCAGCATCATGTTCCCCTTGATCATCTCTCAAACATTTGCCAAGCAGGCGGACAGATTGCTGTAGCTGTGACGCTCAGGTCACACAGCAAGTCCAGCTGCTTTCTACACATCTCAGAATTCTCTCAGCACAGCACACTTATAGGACTGCTTCAGATTAATACATTGACCATGTCATGTAGGGCATCTGAGGTGTACTCCAGACAATGTGTACCAGACAATAACAAACCGTGTATTTGAGTTTACTTGCGTCCCCACTTGGGCCTTACAGACAAGGTGACACATTGCCCTACAGCTGCTGTTGATGTTGAGGGCTTGTTCTGTGGTGCCAGCTTGACTCAAATCAAATCAAAGCAAGCTGCTGACCTGAGCATAATGCTCACCACAATTGGCAATACATTTACCATCAGATGTTTGACATCCTATGATGCAGCCTGGTGCAAACACACCAGGCTGTTTCGGTCAAGCTCCAAACGTTGGCTGTACAGTTTGTTGCGTATTGCTTTCCTTGATAGATTGGATCTCACAGACACTTTCCCAAAGATACACAAATTTGCAGAGCTTGGCAAAATGCGTATTACTTTGCTTCACACGCATGTGCGTGGTATCTTCTCGAGGCATGCACATGTTTCCATCACCACTGAATGTGCACCGCGTGTTTTTTAAGACCCTGACCATGGACGACTTGTGTCAGTCACTACAAGACAAATGTGCAAAAAGCATTATAGCACTGGTGTATGAATGTGAAGCTTGCTAACTGGTTACAATTGAGCGCCCTAAAAACTGTACATGGGCTTTTTGCAGTGCCAGGATAAGAGCAGTCACACGCAGTTTGCTGTAAACCAGTCACACTCACATCTCCTGCCACACACTCTCATACAACTCCAAGGTATGTTTGAGTCATCAACACCCTGGCATCACACACTGCAAGGGAGGCGCAAAACAGTATACAACAGACAGCAAGTTCTGTCAACATATCAGATGCACTAAATGAAAATGATACAGCGAAAACACAAAAGTAGCAGAAGCTGAAAAGGGGCAGACCACCAAAAGGCTGGCATCAATACTGCTTGGGTTACTGTCCATCCGAAAAAACAAAGCAGTAAACATGATAAGGCTTGACTTTGTGACAAAGCAAAACCCGCTACAAGTATAACAGCAAAACCTGAAAGCAGCATCTGAGAGTGAGATTTTGTAGTGCAACATAACTTTTGTGCGCTCCTGTTTGTATACACTGGCTACAAACATGAGTCATCTGAGGCACCACACCCCATTGCAGCATCAACTGCCTGCATGAGTGGATCCTCCAAGCTGAAATCAGCCCAGAAGTCCTGCTCATCCAGACCTGCACACCCAGTATTGCAACAGTCTGAGAGGAAGCACCAAGACAGAGAGAATGCCTGCAACTGCAGCATGCATGCAATCACCATTCAATTTAAATCTATATGTAAGATGATGACAGGAACGGCTCCAGCATGTTGCCAAGTTGGGGTCTTGATGATATGTCTTCTTGCATGCTATCAGTACAAACAGGAATGCCCTCTTGACTAGCAAGATGTGCGTGCCTCATGAGGGAAATGACAAGGAGCCAGCAGACCAACAGGCTGTGAAAGGCAAAGACTGTGCTCACCAAAGGAAGAGTCTAGGTGGGTATCAGCAGCACTCAGCCCAACTGGCAGCTCCACATCAGGCTTGACCGTCAGGATGGAGCTGTTGCTGGGCAGTGTCTGGAAGCTGGTAGTAGGTGAAACATTCTGAGAGGGCTCCTGGTTGCCCTTCAAACCCATATGAAGGGCACTGCCCAATGGTGTGCGGGTGCTGCTTGCAGAGAAAGACCGGCTGGCAATGATGGGCTGATTGAGACTGTGCAAAGGCAGGCTAGGAGGTGCTGACGAGGCCTTGATAACATCTGCCAAAAAGGTGCCATCCAGCTGAGGACATAATTGCTGGTCTGACTGCATGTTGAGGGAGCTAGGTTCACGGTGTGAGGCAGAAAATCGTGAAGAAAAATCTGGAGTTGTGGCACGCTGCCAGGGCCATGACCCAAACGCCGGCTTTCTGGCATTTGATGAGGAAGACTGCTTTTTGATGCCAGATGCGGAAAGACGGCTTTTGGCCTGTTGCTGACACAAGAGCTGTTGTAGCTGCTGCTGCTGCAAGGCCACAGATGTGCCTGCCAAGCTGTGCAGACTGAAACCTGCGTGCTGCTGCATGCTTGCCACCTCTTGTAGCATGTGCACATTTGTACCCCTGCACACAGTGTGAAGGTGCTGATTGCTGCTGGTATAAAACCAATCAATTACAGAAATAGACATGATCGCCAG